>Ga0326597_10011381_pt1 | contig 11803 bp, 16 predicted proteins | sample RVTome_12_FD_203789 | JGI IMG/M metagenome (GOLD analysis project Ga0326597, IMG submission 203789) | Soil microbial communities from uranium-contaminated site in the Upper Colorado River Basin, Wyoming, United States - RVT100D185 | ecosystem: Environmental > Terrestrial > Soil > Contaminated >...
GTCGAGTACCAGCACATGACGCGCCGGCGCGACGCCATCTTCAAGAACCTGCAGAACGGATCGGAGATGGAAGGCTGCGTGTTCCACAAGCTGCCGATGGGCGCGACCATCTTCCGGCGGCTGAAGGACATCGGCGGCGGGCCGAACCTGCACAACGTCGGCATCCTTCCCGGGGTGTTCGGCGTCGTGATCCAGATGACGCAGCGCGCCCACGGCGAAGCGAAGAACCTGCTGCTCGCCGCGCTTTCCTCCGAATACCAGCATCCCAAGGTCGCGATCGCGGTCGACGCCGACGTCGACATCTTCAACCACTCGGAGCTGCTCTGGGCGCTGGTCACGCGCGTCGACCCGCAGAAGGACATCGTGGTCATCCCGGGCACGCACAACCATGCCATGGACGCGAGCCTGCCCGAGCTCGGCGCCCCCGGCACCGGCCTGTGGCAGCGCTACGGCTCCAAGGTGCTGATCGACGCCACCATCCCCCCGCCCGCCGATGCGCAGGCGCGCGCGGCCTTCGAGCGCATCCGGCCGCGCAATCCCGAGCTGCGGCTGGAAGACTTCGCCGCCGACGCTTCGCTGCCGATCGTGCGTGCGCTCTCGCCGCTCTTTTTCGGTTCCAGGTTGCTGCGCTGACAAGGAGAGGACGCTGAAACTCCCCTTAAGCGTTTTCCCGGCCTGCGTTACCTGAAAGACTTTCGATGATGGGGCAGCCGCGTCCCTTCTTGCCTTTTTCGCACGCGCGAATGAGCCTGCCCAGTGCGGACTGGATTCTGCGCAGATCGGAGATTTTCTTTTCCACAAGGCGCTTTTTCCCTTCGGCGAACGTTCGCGTTTCCGCGCAGTGCTCGCCGACCGAGAGGTCAAGCAGCAGCTTGATCTCCTCTAGAGAGAACCCTAGCGCCTGCGCCCGCTTGATGAAGCGCAGGCGGCTGACCGCGTCTTCCCCGTAGCGTCGGACTGTGCCGTAGTCGCGCTCGGGAGTCGGCATGAGCCCGAGCCGCTGGTAGTAGCGCACGGTCTCGTAGTGAACGCCGGTCCGCTCGGCCAGACGGCCGATCTTGATGCCTGAAGGACCTTTGCGTGTCATGTGCGGGAGCCTTGAATCCGTAGCCGACTACGGGAATAAGCTTACCCGCGCTGGAGATCCCATGGCAAAGGAGGCAGGCTTGGAGAGGTCATTTCGGGAAACCGCGCCGCTGGCGATGGACCGGGCGTCGAAAGCGCCCGTCTCCGAATCGGTCGCGCTCACAGCGGGCGGCATTGCGGCGCTGCTGGCCGGCGCGTGCTGTGTCGCGCCGCTCGTGCTCGTCACCGCCGGCTTGGGCGGCGCGTGGCTTGCGAACCTCCAGCTGCTCGAGCCGTATCAACCTGTTTTCGTCACCGCAGCGCTCGCCGCGCTCGGATTCGCCGGGTGGCGGATCTACCGGCCGGTGGCCGAGTGCAAGCCCGGCGACATATGCGCCGTACCCCGGATAAGACGCGGCTACAAGTTCGGCTTCTGGATGGTCGGCGCGCTGCTGGCCGTCATGCTCGGCCTGCCCTCCCTCGCGCCCCTTTTCTACTGAAGAGGACCCATGAGGACGCCATTTCGTGCCGGCTTGCCTCTCGCTTTCGCGCTCGCCTCTTCGCTCGCGTCAGCGGAGACCCGAACCGTGACGCTTTCCGTTCCGGGGATGAACTGCGATCTGTGTCCTCTCACGATCAAGAAGGCGATCTCCAAGGTGCCCGGGGTCTCCAAAGTCGAGGCGAGCTACGCGACCAAGCAAGCCGTCGTCACCTTCGACGACGCCAAGACTACGGTGGAGGCGCTGACCAGGGCGACGGCGCACGCCGGCTACGCCTCGACACTGAAGCAATGAGCGACCCGATCCTCGAATCGGTCCTGACATGCCCGAAATGCGGCTTTAGGAAGGCGGAAGCAATGCCGACCGACGCCTGTCAGTTCTACTACGAGTGCACCAATTGCCACGCGCTGCTGCGGCCGAATGCTGGCGACTGCTGCGTGTTCTGCTCGTTCGGCTCGGTGAAGTGCCCGCCGATCCAGGCGCAACGCTCGTCCTGAAGCTGGAGCCGCCCTCGTCTCGCGCCTTGCACCGCGGCTTCAGAGCTCGCCGCGCGCCGGGTAATTCTTGCTGATGGCGAAGTCGATCGCCTGCGCGATCTCGTTGAAATGCGGCCGTGCGAACGGCATGGTGGAGATCGACGCCCAGTAGAGCGTGCCGTCGGGCCGCACGAGGAACAGGCCCGGCTCGGCGAAGCGCTCGGGCTCTTCGACCCCTGCCGAGGTCGGGCCGCGGCCCTGCGAGATGTACAGACCCCACTCGCGGGCTTTTTCGATCGGCACGCCGTACCCTACGGTGAGGTTCGGCAGCCCCCATTGCGTCCTCGCTTTCTCGGCGCGCTCCCTGTCGTCGGTGCTGGCGATCACCGTGGACACGCCGCGCCTGTCGAAATCGCCGCTCATGCCGTTCAGCTCGCTCGTGTAGCGCCGGCAGATGGGGCAGTGCAGCCCGCGGTAGAACACGACCATCGTGAAGTTCCGCGGCTTCTGCGCGGCGAGCGACCAGCGCCCGCCGTCGACGGTGTCGAACTCGAGCGCGGGAACGGGCTGGCGTGGCTTTATGGGCATGACTTGGGCGTCCCTTTTCGCGGCTACTTCCTCGGTGCGCAAGGATTCTTCGCAGCGCACGGATTCTTGGCGGCACACGGATTTTTCGCCGCACAAGGGTTCTTCGCGGCGCACGGATTCTTGGCGGCGCAGGGATTCTGCGCGACCCGTTGCGGCTCGGCGGCCTGCAGCACAGGTGCGCCAAGAATCAGCCCGGCGCAAGTCATCGCGGCGGCGAGGGGAAGAAGTCTCGATTTCACGTGCTCTCCTTTATCTAGGTCGAATGGGCCCGGGAAAAGTCCGCAGGCAGGGGGATAGTCCTGCCGGCCGGCGACTTTCTTACATGCGGCTGAGCGGGACGCGTGCTGTGGGCAGCCTAGCGAAGCGAGCGCACGATCTCGCTGCCGGGATTGAAGGCGAGCCAGGCGAAAGCGAAGTGCACGCCACTGTCCATCGCGGACAGCCGCTTGCCCTTCAGCGGTCCGGCCACCGCTTCTCCCAGGATGTTCCACTCCGAGACGGTCTGCGCGTCGAAAACCTTTCCGTCGCGGGCCTCGAAGCTCAGCACGCGCTCATCGAGCCTGCGCTCAAACACGGTCGCTGCGGGGATCTGCCGGCCCTCGGCGATGCGCTCGCGGTCGAGCGGCGAAGCCATGCCCTGCTTGACGAGCACTACGTACGGCACGCCGGCGAGCTCCCGGTTTACGGCGGAGTGGCGCTCGAGGAGCGTCAGCGGATAAAGCCGGTGCCGCCCGCCGGCCGATACCGAGAGCACGCGCTCCATCGGCGGAAGGCGGCTGTCTCGCGGACCGGTGAAGAGAAACGGGCTCTTATCGATGCGGTCGTAGCCGGCGTAAGGATTGCGCCCGTAAGGCCGCGCGTATCCTGTCTCGCGTGAAAGCACCAGCCCGGCCGGATGTGCTGCCTCGAAATCCTCGAAGGCGACGATCTCCGAGGCGATGCGCGTCAGACCGGCTCCCGCGTAATGGCCGACGATGCCCTTGCCGGTGAACTGCTGCCACCAGGACTCGGTCTGGCGGTCGTACATCACGAGATCGGAGTAGCGAAGCTTGCCGGTGGTGCCGAAATCGAGCACGCGGCCTCGCACCCGCCGGTCGAATACCATCGAAGCGTTGCAAAGAGGGCAGAAGGTCACCGCCACCGGCACGCCGTTCGCCGTGTCGTTGACGATCTCGTGGAACATCAGGATCTGGATCGGATAGGCGCGCACGTCCTTGCCCATCCGCAGCGCGATCACCGGCTCCCTGGGCTTCAGCCAGGCGCGCGCCACGCGCGCGCCGACGAAGCGCGGTCGGTCGATCGCCGGGATGCCGTCTTTCGGCGGGCCGCCCGACTCGATCTCTGCGAGGTCCACCGTGCGTTTCGCGAAATCGGTCCTCGGCCATTCGCGGCCGTCGATGTCCTGCGCGGCGGCCGCCACGGCAAAGGACAGAAGCCCGGCGGCAACTATGGATTTCATCCCGATAAGACCCGTGACTCGGCCAAGACCTTACAACGATCGGAATACCCTGTAAGGAGTTGCACGGCTTGCCGATCTAATCAACGACCCGTGACTGCGCCCCGTACGCTCCGGTTTCTCCTGCCTGGCCTCGCGATAGCGCTGGCCGCTTGCGGCGACCAGTCGCCGCGACGCGATTTCGGCGGCGCGCGGGACGCGGTAGCCGAGTTCCTCGCCTCCCACTGGGCCGCGCCGCGCCAGGCGCAAGGGAATGCCCCCGCGACGGCCCAGGCGCCGGACCGCTCGCTCGCCCCTGCCCGCTGCGGTGCTTGCCATCGTCCCCAGCTCGAGGATTGGCGCGGCAGCCTGCACAGCCTGGCGATGGGACCTGGAGTCGCCGGCCAGCTCGTGGCGATGAGCGACGCCGAGCGCGACGACTGCCGGCGCTGCCACGCGCCGCTCCAGGAGCAGAACGACCCGCGCTCGCCGCTGTTCTCAGAAGGCCTGGTCTGCGCCGCCTGCCACATGCGGGAGGGGCGGGTCTACGGGCCGGCGCGCCGCGACGGCTCGGCGCTCGCCGCCGCCGACGGCATGCCGCACGGCGGCTGGACCGCGAGCCCGGCTTTCGAGGACTCGCGCTTCTGCGCCACCTGCCATCAATTCGAGGCAGACGGCTTCGCGCTCAACGGCAAGCTGCTCGAGAACACCTACGAGGAGTGGCGGGCGAGCCGGCACGCGCGCGAAGGCCGCGCCTGCCAGGGCTGCCACATGCCCGAGCGCCGCCACCTGTGGCGCGGAATCCACGATCCGGAGACGACGCGAAACGCGATCACGGTGCAGGCCGGCGCACTGCGCATCGAGAGCGGAGAGATCAGCGCAACATGGGAGCTTGCCAACACCGGTGCCGGGCATTTTTTCCCGACCTATGTCACGCCGCGCGTCGTCGTCTCGATTCGCCAGGAAAGCAGCAACGGCGCAGCCCTGGCAGGAACGCTCCAGGAGCACCTGATTGCGCGGGCGGTGACGGCCGATCTCAGCGCGGAGCTCTCCGATACCCGCATCGCCCCGGACGAAAAGCGCGTGCTGGACTACAGGGCGAGGCGTCACCCGCGCGCCACGCATCTTGCCATTCAGATTCGCGTGGAGCCTGACGCCTTCTATACCGAGCTCTACCGCTCGCTGCTCAAGGAGGACTCCAGCGGACCTGGACGCGAGCAGATCGCGCGGGCGCTTGGCAATTCACTCGCCTCCCGCTACACGCTGCACGCGGAACGGCGCGAGCTGCGTTAGCACCCTACAAGCCCGGGCAGGTCCGCCAGGGAGCGCAGCTCGAAGTCGGGGCGGCCGGGAAGCCGCTCCGGCCGCTGCCCATAGCGATTGCACCACACCGCACGCATGCCGAACGCCGATGCGGCATACGCGTCCCAGGCGTTCGAGGACTGAAACGAAATCGCTTCCGGCGCAAGCTCGAAGCGCTGAGCGGCGAGCCGATACACCTTGGGATGGGGCTTGTAGACGCCCGCCGACTCGACCGAAATCACCGCGTCGAGAAGATCGGCCAGACCCGCGTTCTTTACCGCCGCGCGCAGCATTTCGGGCGTGCCGTTCGACAGGATCGCGGTCTTCATGCCCGACGCACGCAGGCGCCGCAGCGTCTGCACGACTTCCGGGAACGCGTCCAGCTCGAGGTAGAGCCGCATGAGCCTCTCGCGCAAAGCGCTTTCGCCGACACCGATCGTCTCGAGCGCGAAGTCCAGCGCGTCGCCCGTCACCTGCCAGAAGTCGGCGTGTATTCCCTGCGCCGCCCGCAGCCAGGTGTATTGGAGCTGCTTCTCGCGCCACAGCGCGTTCAAGCGCTCCCACTTGTCGCCGAGCGCGTCGCGGCAGCGCGCCGCAGCCGAGGCGTAATCGAAAAGCGTGCCGTAAGCGTCGAACACGCAGGCGCGAATGCCGTTGAGCCGGGTGGAAGCCATGGAAGTTCTCCTCTCGAGATGTAAGGAACCGCGCCCTCAGCCGGTCTGATGCGCTAAGGAGCCGTGTATGAGATCAGTCGCGCGCATTCTGCTCGCCGCCGCCCTGTTCGCGGCGGTGCTGCAGCCTGCCATACCCGCCGACGAAAGAATCGAGGGTATCGTTCGCGACACCGTGGTGACCCACTGCGATGCGACGAGGCGCGGCGGCTGCGCCGGAACGCTTACGCTCGAGCGCCGGGCGGCCGGGAAGATCGAAACCCTCACCATCAACGTCCCCCTCGGGACACCGATCAGCCGCGGAGCCGAACGTGCGCTCCTGCACACGCTGGAAGGAAAAAGGGTGGTCGTGACCCAGATCACCGACCGCGGCAGCCGCGTAGCCCGCGCCATCCGGCTCGCAGAACCGCCCCGCGCAAGCCCCGCCTCCGGCTCCAGCTCGCCCGACATCTGCTAAGCGAGCTTTCGCAGGAGCTTCAGCCCGACCCAGCATCCGGGCAGCGCGACGGCGATCCACAGCCAGCCGTGCAGGCTGGTGCTGGCCACACCGGAGAAAAAAGCGCCGATATTGCAGCCGTAGGCGATGCGTGCGCCATATCCCATCGCAAGTCCGCCCAGCGCCGCTGTGAGCGCGGTGCGCAGCCGCATCCGGTAGCGGAGTTGGAAGCCGCCGGCAATGCCCGCCGCCACAAAGGCGCCGAGCACCAGACCGAAGTCCATGACCGACGTGACGTCGGCGAAGACGCTGGCGTCCAGCGCGTCGCGCTGAAAGCCGGTGCTCCAGAATAGGTCGCCGCCTGGGTCCCAGCCGAACGCGCGCGCCGCCTTCGCACCCCATAGCGCAAAAGCCCAGGTGATCGACCATGGATGCCCGGCGACGATGAGCGTGAGGACGTTGAGCCCCGCCAGGATGAGCGCGCCGGCAACCAGGGGACGCGATGGGGCTCGCGCCCTACCACGCTTTCCCAGCTTGCCGAGCAGGACGTAGAGCGCGGCGAGAGCTGCGAGCTGCAAGCTCACCGCTCCCGGCCAGCCGAGCTCATCGCCCAGGCGCGTCGCATCGATCGCCGGAAGCGCGCCCCAGGAGCGCATGTGCAGGCTCGCCCAGAACGAGCCTGCACAAAAGGTCGCGAGGACGATCGCCATGCGCAGCTGGCCTCCGCCGGCCGCGTAGAGCGTCCCGGAGCCGCACCCGCCCGCGAATTGCATGCCGATGCCGAAAAGGAATGCCCCGATCGCGACCTGAACGCCCGCCGGAGCCACGGCGCCGGAGCCGGCCTCTTGCGCGAGTACCGGGGCGAAGAGCACGGTCGCCGCTGCAAGCATCACGAGCTGCGCGCGTACTCCGGCGATATCGCGCTGCTCGATCAGGCGCCGGTAGGCCGAGGCGAAACCGAAAGAAGCCAGATAGAGCGTCGCGCCCAGCAGGCCGCCGAGCGCAAGGAGCGCCACCATGCGCGCACCATGCGCCGAGGCCGCCGCCGCAAGCAGCGCCGCAAGCGCGAGCGCCGCGAGCATTACCGGCGGCTGCGCCGCAACGCTTGCGCGCATTTCAGCCGCCCGCGGCATCCCGCGCTATTGCGTCAAGCAGCACATCCAGCTCGCCCGCGAGCCGGTCGATTTCCGGGTGGCGGTATGGCGCAAAAACCGCGCTCGGCCGCCGGTAGCTCAGCGTCGCCGTGCCGTCGGCGTCCTCCGTGACGTACAGGCGCAACGGTGCCTCGACGCCCGCTGCGACGTTCGCCGCGAGCAGCCGCACCGCGAAGTCATTGCGGAACACCATGACGAGCGCGTTTCCCGGAATCTTGACACCGCGGGCGGCGGCCCCGCGGCTCGCGCTCGCGCGGGCGACTACGCCGAGCCCGTGCTTCTCGACCGCGCGCTCCACCCGCTCGAGCAGGGTATCGAACTTGTGCGGCGCCCGGAAGAGCCGCATCTCCTCCGGGTACTGCTGCGCCAAGACCGCCGCCGACAGCGCAACCGCGCCCGCCAGGACCGCGAAGCGCTTCATTTGACGATCAGCTTGTAGTCCGGCGTGGGATTCAACGGACAGGAAAATACGTAGCTGCCCGGCTTAAGCTCGATCGAGTAGTCCCGGGTCTTTCCGGCGGTGAGGCCGCCGCCCGAGACGCTCGGCAGCCGCGCCCGGTCGACGAGCGACGCGCCGCGCAGCCAGAAACCGAGCTCGTAAGGCACGCCGCGGTTGGCGACCCGGAAGACGTACTTTCCCGGCCTGAGTTCGAGCGGCTTCGCCGCCGCCAGCCGCTGCTTCGCAGTCTTTGCATTGACCGCCTCGCAGTCTGCGGCCTTCACTGATGCGAAGCCGAGATCCTGCCCGCCCTCGCTTTCGAGGAACTGGCATGGAACCTGGGTCAGCTCGACGACCTGCGGCGCCTCGGACAGGGCCGGCGCCGGCCAGGCCAGCGCAGTTGTCAGGGCCAGCGCCGTTGCTCTCACGAAAGGACCCTCCTTAACGTCGCGAGCGTGTCTTCGACGGAAATGGGCATCTGCGCCAGAATGTCGACGTCGCGGCATTCGAGCACGTCCTCGTCACGGCGCTTTTCACGCCACGCCTCGAGCGACCGGTCGCGCGCACGCAGCAGCTGCTCGATGTGCGGGCCAAAGAGCACCAGCATCGCGCTCATCCAGCGGTTCACCGGCCAGGACGGCCAGGCGTGATCGATGCGGAAGCGGGGCAGCATCCGTATGGCGTCCTGCGCCCGATACCAGGTGTCGCCAGCCACCCAGCGGTTCGGCGCGAACAGCCCGATGGGATAGCCGTAGGCGTTCATCGAGATCGCAACGAGGTGCGCAATCGCCTGCCCACCTTCCGGCCAGGGCTCCTCGTGCGGCATGACGGCGGGCGCCGTTCCGGGCGGCATGCCGGCCGCGCGCAGGTAAGTATGGAAATGCCCGTGCTCGCCGGAAAGACCGCGATGTGCGTGGTAGTAGTACTGCGCATTAGTCTCTGGATCGTGCACGTCGTCGTTGGGATAGTGGTCATATTCCCGGAACCTGCCCTGCCCGCGCAGCACTTCGCCGACGACGTTGAGATCCGCCTTGCGCAGCACTCTGTAGCACTCGAGGATCTCGTCCCCGGCGCGCAGCATCGACGCGAGCCGCGCGCGTGGCAGGCCCTCCAGCGCCGGGGAGTAGAGAGCCGGCTGGCCCGCCGCTTCCTGCAGGATTACTTCGCGGCGCACGGGTTCCTGGCGGCGCAGGGGTTCTTCGCGGCGCAGGGGTTCTTCGCCGCGCAAGGATTCTTCGCGGCGGCCTTCATGAACCCTTTCTGAACCTCTCCCGTGTATGCGGTCAGCGCGGCGAGCGCCTTGGAATTCCACGGCAGCGGCTTCGCCGCCATCGGCACGATCATGCAGAACTGCACCATTTGCTCGGTGCTCACGCGCTTCAGGCCCGACTGCGCCCGGGGCATCGCGACTTCGTGCGGATAGGGCTTCGCGAACGTCGGGTTGAACGCGGAATTGCCCTGGTGGCAGGTATTGCACGACATGCCGTTGGTGCTGAGCCTGGTGTCCGACCACAGGCGTTTGCCTTCGCCGACCAGCTCGGCCTTCGGAGCGGAGTAAGGCTTGGTGCCCTTCGGGCGCGTGACCAGTTTCGCATCCACGCCGCCTTTCGCCGCACAAGGGTTTTGGGCCGCGCATGGATTCCTGGCGGCGCAGGGATTCTTTGCCGCGCAGGGGTTCTGCGCAAGCCGCTCCCTCTCGGCCGCCTGCGGCGCGCTGTAAGCGGCGAGCGGCGCCGCGAGCACGAGCCCGGCGGACATCATCGCAGCGACCATCGGACGAAGTTGCAGTTTCATGAAGCCTCCTCTTGACGAGTTCAACCTGCTTTCAGGGCCGCCGCAGCCTTCAGCAGCGTTTCGGCGCGCAGGACACTGCGGCCGGAGTCGCCGATGAGGGCGATACTGCCGCCGCGGGCGGGAACGACGGCGGCCTCGAAACCGTGGGCCGAGGCGACCGCTCGCGAGGCGAGGGGCCGCTCGGGAATCAGCAGCAGCGTTACCTTTCCGAGCGGCGTCCTCACGAGCACGTGATGAGCGGTCGCCCCGGCGAACGGACAGGTACCCATGTACCGTAGCTCGCCCAGCTGCTCGGGCAGCGAGACGCCCATCTCGGTCGCCACGCGGGTCAGCACGGCGAGATCCGTCGGCTTCGCATCGGCGATCGCCTGCGCCTCCTCGTAGACCACGAAATCGATTCCGGCGAGGGCCAGGGCGTCGTTGCGCGTCCAGGCCACGGCGACTGCGATCGCCGCGGCGAGCAGCACGCTGGCGGCAAGCGCCAGCCAGCCGAGCGGGCGGCGAACCCTGGCGGTGCGATCGAGAAGCCGCTCGCGCAGTCCTTCCGGCACGTTCGCGCGCAGCGCCGCCGTGAGGGCCGCCTCGGTTTCGAGCGAGCGAACGAGGAAATCCCGGCATGCCGCGCATTGCTCGACGTGCGCGGTCGCCTCCGCGCCAAGCCGGCGCGGGTCGGCAAGTGTCACCCTTCTGAATTCGAGACAGTTCATTTTTCCTCCGCCGGCCTTTCTTGTTGCCCGGGCTCGAGCGTGCGCCGCAGTGCCTGGCGCGCGCGCGTCAGCCGAGTCATCACGGCGCCCTCAGTGCTTCCCAGCAGTGTCGCGATCTCGGCACAGCTGAACCCACCCAGCACCTGCAGCAGAAGCGCATGGCGCGACTGCTGGCCGAGCGAGCGCAGCGCCCGGTCAAGATCGATCGCGACCGCCGGATCCGCGTGATCCTGGGGATCGACGCGCAGCTCGTCGTCGGACACGACTTCCAGCCGCTTGCGTCCGCAGTTGCGCGCGAATTCCCGGTACAGGATCGTGAACAGCCACCCCTTCACTGCGCGGTGCTCGCGCAGTCCCGGCCAGCCGCGCCAGGCGCGCAGCACGGCTTCCTGCGCCAGTTCCTCAGCCTGCCAGCGGTCGCGGCACAGCCAATAGGCGTAGCGGTAGAGGTCGTCGAGGCAGTCCGCCACCGCCTTCTCGAATGCCGTCTGCTTTGATCCGCTCAGCACAGGCATAAGACCGCGGGCGGCGCGGTTTCCTTACAGCCGTCGTTTATCCGGCCTTACTTCCGGGCCGAGTCGCCGCGCTCCTGGTTTCCGAGCCGGGACATCGCCTTCCTGAGGAAAGCGAACTGCTTCTCCGCCCGGCTGCAGGCGCGGCATAGAGCGAGGTGAAGTTGCAGCCCGAGCCGCTCCCCTGGCCGCAGGCGTCGGTCAAGCCTGTCGGAGAGCAGGCGGCTGGCTTCGCGGCAGGACAGCATTACGAAGCGCCCCCCTTCGGTTTCGATTCGGGCGCAGCGAACCATTTCTTTTCAAGACAGGTCCGCAGCCGAATGCGGGAGCGATGCAGGATCACAGAGCAGTTCGACTCCGAAATGCTCAATTCCTTACATATCTCCTCGATGGAGAATCCCATCAGCTCGCGCAGCAGGAACACGCGCCCCGCGGTGCGCGAGAGGCCCTCGACGCAGCGCTCCAGCGCGTCGAAGAACCGCTTTTGGGTCAACGCCTCGTCAGGGCTGTCCCAGGCTTGAGGCATTTCCACGTGCCGGCCGTTGGCCTGGAAAAACGCCTCGATGCCGTCGTTCTCGTCCTCCGCCGCATGCGCATCGATGGAGACGTAACGCCCGCTCGCGCGAAGATGATCGGCGATCTTGTTCAGCAGGATCCTCGTCAGCCATGTCCGCAGCGACGCCCTGCCCTCGAAGCGCTCCAGCGCCACGACGGCCGCCGCAAA
>Ga0326597_10011382_pt1 | contig 11802 bp, 11 predicted proteins | sample RVTome_12_FD_203789 | JGI IMG/M metagenome (GOLD analysis project Ga0326597, IMG submission 203789) | Soil microbial communities from uranium-contaminated site in the Upper Colorado River Basin, Wyoming, United States - RVT100D185 | ecosystem: Environmental > Terrestrial > Soil > Contaminated >...
GCCGTGCGAAAACGCGTATTTTCCAAACGGAGCCGGTTGCTTCATACGTTCAAGCCTTTTTCACGAGTGCCATTATCTGACACTCGCCAAAAAAATGTACTTGCAAAACGAACCCATTTGACGGTCTTGCTTGAAAAACATAAGCAGCGCTGCGGCGACATCCGCTGCACCCCAAGTCTAGTCGCGGCGGCCGGCGACTTTCGAGGAGTAATAGAGCAAAGTGACAATGGCGGTGATGGTGGCGGCGACGTAAGTCATGGCCTGCGGCGCTGCTCGGCTCGCCGCGTCAATCGCCGTCAGTGGTGATAATCGTCTCGGAGTGGACCATCGTCTCTTTGTCGATCTTGCGGATTCGGTTTGTCTTCAGGTCCAAGAGATACAACTCGTCGTCGATCTCTACGATTTTCTTGTTGCCGGGCAAATCGGTCACCGGCTCTCTTACGGCCACATTCATGACGCAACCGCTCGCCGATAGTACCAACCCACCAAGAAAACCCAGTCCCATTAACCTACGCATAAGAGTTCCTCCCAATAAACCCGTGGCGTCGCCCGATGCAGGCGGCGCGAGCCGTCGTCAGACGTCACCAACCAGGGATGACGCTCCGATCCGATAGACAGTCGCAACCCGGGTAGGTTAGCGGCCGGCAATGGGGATATACGGTTGATCGTGTCCGCCGACGTAACGCTGCGTCGGTCGGAAAATGCGGTTGTGCTCGAGCTGCTCCAACCAGTGGGCCAGCCATCCCGACACCCGGGCCATGGCGAACATCGGCGTGAAACACACCGGCGGGATGCCCAGCTCGGCGTAGACGATGCCGGAGAAGAAGTCTACGTTGGGCCAGATGCCCTTGTCCGCATAATGCTCGTGGACCACCTTCTCGACCTCCAGGGCGATCTCATAGTGGCAATTGCCGCTGCTGCGGGTCAACTGCTCGGCATAGACCTTGAGGATTTTCGCCCGCGGATCGACGGTCTTGTAGATGCGGTGTCCGCAGCCGGGAATCTTCTCCTTGCGATTGACCATTTCCTCGACGACGGCGCGGGCGTTCTTCGGCGATCCAATGCGGTTGAACAACTGGATGGTGTCCTCGTTGGCCCCGCCGTGAAGCGGGCCGGAGAGTGCACCGAGGGCGGAACTGACCACACAATAGGGGTCGGCCAGCGTCGAACCCACCACGCGACCGGCGAAGGTCGAGGCGTTCATGGTGTGATCGGCGTGGAGGATCAGGCACACGTCGAGAATTCGGGCCTTCTGCCGGTCAGGCTCCTCGCCGGTCAACATGTAGAAGAAGTTGGCGGCGTGGCTGAGGTCGTCGCGCGGAACGATGTGCTCGTCGCCCTTGCGCAAGCGCTCGAAGGAGGCCACCAGCGTCGGCATCTTGGCGATGGACCGCACGCACGCCAGCCGTCGGTCCTCGGGAGTGCTGTATTGGCGCTGCGGATAGAACATGCCGATCGCCGCAATCCCGGTTTGCAGGGCGTCCATCGGATGTCCCGTCTCCGGCAGGCACTTCAGCAAGTCCACGATGCGATACTTGAGCCGCCGGTGGGTGGAGAGTTGTCCATTGAATTCGTCGAGCTGCGCCTTAGTCGGAAGTCTGCCGGTGAGCAACAGGTAGGAGGCTTCCTCGAAGGTGCTCTTTTCAGCAAGCAATTCGACGTTAATCCCGCGGTATTCGAGCTTGCCCGCCTGGCCGTCCACGAAGCTGACGGACGATTCGGCGATGGGCACGCCGTCCAATCCGGGAATCAACGGCGGCGGAGCGGCGTTGGATTCTGGTTTACAAGCTGTCAAGGTCGCGGCTGCGGTAGCTTGGTTCGACATGGCTTTGACTCTCTCGGTCGTGCGTGCGGCGCAGGTCACCACCTCAGGTCTCATTGACCAAAAAGAAAGTGCGCTACCGGCGCCGAAATGCACGTTCTCATGGCTTTGTCGAGCAAAATGCGTGCCAGGATGTGTAGAACCAGGGTCAAATCGAGGTCTTCCCAGCTTATCGGGCTATAACGCTTCGCCAGAGGGCAAGGGGCGTCGCGGGTTGCCAAGTTTAGGCGCTCGGAAGGGCACATTTTGCCCAAAAATGTTACAATCGCCCACTTTCAGGCCGATCGCCGCTCCGCGACAATCCGGCGCTAGGCGAGTCCTATGGCATGATCGCGAGTCTTTCCGGCTCCCTGGCGGCATTGGTGTTCCCGTCGCGGTGCATTGCGTGCGGGACGTGGCGGCACGACGGGGCCGGCCCGCTTTGCCGCGAATGCCGGGAGGCGATTAACCGCGAATGTGCGGTACCGACCTGTCCGACCTGCGCCGCCCCCGTGTCTCCCTACGGGGTATCCCTCGGACGATGCGGGCAATGTCGCGGCCGGTCTCTGCGCATCGCCGGGACGGTTCGCGTGGGCATTTACCGTGACCTGCTCGGCCAACTCCTGCGGGACTACAAGTACCAAGGCCGCGAGGAATTGGCGCTGTTGCTGGGTGGCTGGTTGGCGGAGGCGGTCGAGACCGCGCCCTGGCGGGACCGTATCGAAGCCATCTTTTCCGTGCCTACCCATTGGAGACGGCGCTTTAACCGGCCCTTTCACGCCGCCGACGCCCTCGCATCCTATGTCGCTAAAAAAGTGAGTTTGCCGCACGTCTCCGTCCTGCGCCGAGTCCGCGCAGGGCCGCATCAAATCGGGCTGTCGGACACCGAACGGGCCGCCAACGTCCGCGGCGCATTCGCGATTCGCAAGGGAGTTGTCCTCCGTAACGCCCGTGTGCTGCTCATCGACGACGTGCGCACGACCGGTGCGACCATCGAAGAATGTGCCAAGGTTTTGCGCCGCGGCGGGGCGGCCGAAATCTACGCCGCCGTGGTGCTGCGCGTCGGCTGGACACACTCCAACAGCAAAATCCTGTCTTCGATCTGAAAACGGTCACCGTGACGCGATCCCCGGTCACATCCTGCCCGCCATCATCAGCCAATATCCGACATGTTTTGCCGGAAGTTCGCCGAACAGGACATAACATGATTGCTCGTACCAATCTGCTCCCCAGGCATGACGGCCGTGCAGCAGCATCGCCGCCGCAGCAACGGGAGCCACAGACGTCGAGCGCTGCACAAACGGCACGACCGCCTGCGGTTCATCATGAACGAACTCCAGCCCGGTGTGCTCCTGGTCCGGTGAGGTCGGATCGAATCGCGCCGTAAGCTCCGCGCGACTCAGCGTCAGCGTCGCCTCGAACAGCAGCTCGGGTTGGAGGATGTCTCGATCGCGGACGAGCCCCGCGATGAAGATCTCTACGATCTCATTTTTACGGACTCCGAGTTCCTCGACCAGTTCCCTTTCGGCGGCAGCGAATACGTCGAACCGTCCGTCGGCGTCTCGATCCGACGGCTCGAGAAGCCCGCCGAAGGTGTGCAGATGCCCGGCATGAAACGCGACCCGCGCACTGCGTCGTCCGAAGACCAGGAACCCATCGCGGGTGATCACCGTGGAGCTGACGCCCAACGGGTTGGCCAGATGCTGCCCGCCGACACGCCACACCGTCACGGCGTGGTGCAGATTCGTCCCCTGAAAATCGCGATAGCAAGTCGGTCCCAGTTCCAAGTGCAGTTGCGCCTGCGTCACTCGCGCCTCCACCAGGCGAATCAGATCGCCGTTGTAGAGCATTCGCTCGCCTTCTCGGGCGAGCGCAAGCTCCGTCTCCCAAGTCCGCGCGATGCACGATTCGATGGCCGGCGTCGTTGGACGCGACGCCTCGCTCCAGTTCTGTGAAAGCTGCTCCGTCGTGAAGCGTTGGACGAACTCGATTGAGAATGGTGCGGCCGAGGAACTGCCGGATGCGACCGTACCACGAGGACTCCTACCGACCCGCCGACCGCCGGCCGTCCGGAACGAGACCATACGCAGCACGAGCAATGCGCATCCCGGCATCGCCAACAACAACGCGAGGATGACGTACTCCAAAACGCCGTTGACCTGTACGCCCCGGACGACGCGCGGGGTCGGGACGGCCTCGAACACGCTCCTGGCGCCGAGCACTCCAAGGATGATCGAAAGGTATCCCACGAAGCGTAGGATTTCGGCGAGGCTTCGCGGCCGCATCGGCCAGTGACCCACGCTCAGTAAGGCTTGCACGCCCAAGGCAAGGTGCCCGCCCGCGGCGGCCAGCACCCCAAGCACCGCCAGCGCATCCCAAATCGACATCACGCGGCGCTGGAAGAGCAGGCTCGCGAGCACGACAATTGATCCGGTGCATACCACCAGCGCCGTGGCCGCCACGCCCAGCCGCCGCGCGTGACCGCGCTCCGCCACCATCACCACCAACACATCGACGTCGATCTCCCACCCGCACCACGGACAGCGATCGCCCGGCGCGCCCGTCAAGTTGTAGTCACACTCCGGACAATGCAGATTGTGTTCGACGGGAGTGGTGGGTGGTTGGGACACGAGTCGGACCTCGAAGCACAATGTTGCGTTCGAGGATATTGTCGATTGGCGATTGGCGATTGTCGATTGGTCCGCTCTGAAATCTCGAATCTCAAGTTTGAAATCTAAAATCGCCAATCCGATTTGCCGTCAGGGATCAAAGCACCGTAAAAAGTCCCATCGACAGAATCAGCAAAACGACGACCGCGACCCATATCCATTGTCGCGCCCGCCCCGAAAGATCGATGGGTGTGATCCAATCGCCGCAATGCGGGCACTGCTGGGCGTCCTCGTGGACAGGTCGCCGGCAGGAAGGACAGGTAAGTAAGTCGGCGTCCGAGTCCTCGGCCTCGTCTTCGACCCACTCCTCGTCCGCCTCATCATCCCAGGCCACTGATCGATCACCTTAGTCGCCCGATGGCGGGCGGGCCTTGATCACGGCGAGCATCGCCTTGAACCGCGCCGTGTCACACCGTTGGCACAATTCGAACAACACGCTCTCCACCGTGGTCACGCAGACAGCGGCCTGCCGCATTCGATCCAACGCGACTTCGTGGTCCACCCGCCCGCGCGACCCCGCCGCGTCGGCGCAGACGAACACATCGTAATCCCTTGAACGCAGGTCCAGCGCCGTTTGTTGCACGCAGACGTGCGTCTCGATGCCGGCAATGATGATTTGCGGCCGGTCCAGGGCGAGCAAAGCCTCGCGGACGTTCGCATCGGCCCAGGCGCTAAACGTCGGCTTTTCCAGCACCCTGGCTCGACGATTCGTGAGCGCAGTGCGAATCGTCGCGTGGGTCGATCCGAGACCCTTGGGATACTGCTCCGTCGCCAGCACCGGCAATTCGAACACCCCCGCGCCATCCAACAACTTTCTTCCCGCGGCAATCACCTGCTCGCTCCCGGCGATCAAGGGCAGCAGTTTGCCCTGCACGTCGATCACCAGCACCATCGCGCGCTCGACATCGAGTTGATCGGGGCGTAACACGCGGCGAGACTCCAGGAGGCTTCCGTCGCTCGGTCCTATGCGCCCTACTCTAACGATTCAGCTACCGCCCGCAATCACCCGCCGGCGGGTCGCCACAGGGGAAAGGTCCCCGCCGTTGTCGAAACCGAAGACGGTGTATTCGGCGGGAATGCCGATAGAATGGCGGGCCGAGTACAACCAGGCTCGAGCGTAGATGTAACTATGGACGCCGACGCAAAATTGACAACCGCCGCCGTGGACGCCGCCGGCATGCGTGCATCAGCCCGCTTGGGCGATCTCATTGAATGTCTGCGTCCCGCGCAGTGGATCAAAAACGTGGTCGTTTTCGCCGGGCCGGCGGCGGGGTTGAAGCTGTCATCGACCCAATCCCTGCGGCAGGCGGTGGTGGCGTTCATCGCCTTTTGCCTGGCGGCGAGCGCGACCTACGCCTTGAACGACGTGGTGGATCGGAAGGCGGACGCGATACACCCGACCAAGCGGCTGCGACCCGTGGCCCGCGGCGTCATCCGTGCATCGACGGCGATCCTGGTGGCGGCGGTGCTCGCCGCGACGGCGATTTCGCTGACCACGTTGCTACTTTCCGCAGCCGTGACGGTCGTACTGGTCGGGTATCTCGCCCTGACGCTTGCCTACTCGCTCACTCTGAAACGGCGAGTGATCCTCGACGTGATCGTCGTGGCCATCGGGTTTGTGCTGCGAGCGTTCGCGGGGTCTGCCGCCGTCGGCGTCCCGACGTCGGAGTGGCTCATCGCCTGCGTGTTTACGCTCTGCTTGTTCATGGGCTTCGGCAAGCGGCGCTGCGAGATCGCCATGATCGGCAACGCCGACGACATCGGCCAACATCGACACACGCTGGTGCGCTATACGCCGGACTTGTTGAACCATCTGCTGGCGGTCTCCGCGGGGATCGCGGTCATCACGTTTCTGCTTTATACACTGGATACCAGCGGTCATCCCTCTCCATTCCAGAAACAACATTTGTTCTACACCCTGCCGTTGGTGATCTACGGCATCTTCCGATTTGCAATGCTCACGGAATTGGGCATCTACAGCGGCCCGACGGAAATCGTGTTGAAGGACCGGGCAATGCTGATGGCCATTGTGCTTTGGGCGATCTGCGCCCTGGTGATCGCATACCAGCTCAAGTTGTTCGGGCCGGGGGGCATTGCGGGACGGCTCGGCGTTGGCGGATCGTCGTGAGAACCAAGGCATGAGCCGTTCCACAGTCGCGATTGTGCGTACGAGACCGGAATCGGTCCTCGAAGACTACCACCGGCTGATGAACTTGGCCGGGTATCAGAGCGTCATCGCCAATGACGCCGAGACGGCGCTCAAGGTCAATATCAGTTGGCATTTCTTTTACCCGGCGGCCTCGACCACGCCCTGGCAATTGGAAGGCGTGATTCGCACGATGAAGCGCGACGGATACGAGCCCAAGCGGATTCATGCGTGTCACAACCGTACGGTGGTGATCGATGCACGGTTGGGCGAGCGAGAGAACAAGCAGATCAACGTCGTTTCGGCCCACGGGCTGGCCAACGTGCACCTCTACGAGGACGACGTGGAGTGGATTCACATTCGTGAGGCGGTGGGCGATCTCGTCGACCGCTTCCTATGTTTGAATCAGGTTTATCCCCAGGGGTTCAGCATTCCCAAACGGTTTATCGGGGAGAACATCATTCACTTGCCCACCATCAAGACGCACGTGTTCACCACGATGACGGGGGCCATGAAGAACGCCTTTGGCGGGTTGCTCAACGAACATCGCCACTGGACGCACCCGGTGATTCACGAAACGCTGGTCGATTTGCTCATGATCCAGCAACGGATTCACCGCGGGGTGTTCGCGGTGATGGATGGGACGTTCGTGGGGGACGGGCCTGGGCCGCGGTGCATGGTTCCGTTCGTGAAGAACGTATTGCTGGCCTCGGCGGACCAGGTGGCGATTGATGCAATGGCGGCCAAGCTGATGGGGTTCGACCCGTTGCGCGACGTGAAGTTCATCCGAATGGCCCACGAACTCGGGCTGGGCTGCGGCGACCTTGGGGAGATCGAAGTCGTCGGAGACGTCGAGGTCGCATCGGATAACTGGCGCTTCGTCGGGCCGTTCAAGCGGATGACCTTTGCGGCCAACATGCAGCATGCGATTTACTGGGGACGACTGAAGAAATCAGTCGAATGGTCGCTGAAGACCTGGCTCGCGCCGTGGGCGTACATCGCCAGTGTCCTGTACCACGACTGGTTTTGGTATCCGATCTTCGGCCGGGCGCGGGTGCGCGCGGCGCTGCACAGTCCGTGGGGGCGTCTCTTTCACAACTGGGAGCACGTTCGGCCAAGCGAGACGGGTTTCCCGGAGGTCGGCGAGGTCCGCGGTACGCTGGTCCGCAGCTTGGGGCGGGTGATGCTGCTCGCGTGGCGAATTCTGGTGACGTGCATCAAAGAGGCGCCGGAAGTGGCGTTGCGCAAGCGGCGCTTATCAACTCGACCGTAGTTATCGGAATGGCATCGGCTTCGGCAAAAACGGCTGGACGAGCCGAGGCATGTATTGGATACTTGCACCCGGTAGTTCTCAGAGGAGTTCCTGACAAGACACCCTTGTGGCCCGGCCGCCGTCGGCTTTGGTCCCCAGCGGAGGGGCTCGGAGTCACATTGAGTCGGGGCTCAACAATCATCTCCCCAAAAACTTCATGAGGCGCGCATCCGTGCTCGGTCGCAAGAACCGCACACACGGACTTGATGCTCATGTCGCAGGAGCCGGCCCTCGCCGCAAAGGCACGGGGTTTGCTTCCAATTCCTTGATGAGAGGGGACACATGGCAAAGGGCAGTCTATTTACGGCATTCGTTCTCGGAGTGGTCAGCCTCGCCCAGGCCCAGCCGGCACTTACCGAGCCGGCGGAGTTTCCATCGGTAAGGCCCGGACCGCAGGCCGTGCAGTCGGGCGAGGGATGTTTCCATCTCGCCAGCGGCACGATTATGCCCGGCGACGTGGACTGGGTACAAGTCTTGATGCCGCGGGCGACGACGCAGACCGTGGTGGACGTGGACTTCCCCGCCACCGGCGGCGGCAGCGCACTGTTGGCGTCGATCGTAGCCGGCACCACGGCGTTCAACATCAGCGACAACAATGGGACGCGAGACGCCTATTGCGGCCTCAGTGCGACGACCGTTCCCGTCGGCAGCACGCGAGATTCGGCCGCGGGCCTTGGGGCCACGGCGAGAAACGTGGTGATGAACATCGGCATCACCGGGGCGTCCGATACCGGGTTCGTCGGGGCCCATTCCGAGACCTTCAGTTATGACGTTTGGGTCTACGCCCTGACCGTGCCCTGCACCCTGGATTCCGAATGCAACGACGGGGTTGCCTGCACGACGGATACCTGCGACGTGCCGTCCGGCGATTGCTTCAACGACGGCGACGACGCCTCCTGCGACAACGGTCTTTTTTGCGACGGCGAAGAATACTGCGACGCGGTGCGCGGCTGTCGCCCAGGCGAGGTTCCGGACTGCGACGACGGGGTGGGCTGCACCTTGGACGATTGCGACCCGGTAAGTGATCAATGCGTGAGCTTGCCTGACGACCGCTACTGCGACAACGGGACGTTTTGCGACGGGGTAGAGGCGTGCGATCCGGCGCTCGATTGTCAAGCGGGCGACCCGCCTGCTTGCGACGACGACGTCGAGTGTACGGTCGATCGCTGCGATGCCGTCACCGATTCCTGCGCGCACGCCGTTGACGATGCCTTTTGCGACGACGGGCTGTTCTGCACGGGCGAGGAATCGTGCGACCTCGTGCGGGACTGCGTGCCCGGTACACCGCCGGTTTGCGACGACGGGGTCGGATGCACGGTCGATACGTGCGACCCCGAATTCGACGACTGCCTCTTCATGCCCAATGACGCGGCCTGTGGCAACGGCGTGTTCTGCGACGGCGACGAATGGTGTGATGCGGTCGATGGATGCGTAGCCGGCGACGAGCCGTGTGCGGATCAGTTCTGCCGCGAGAGTGACGACCAATGCGTCGATTGTTTGAGCGACGCGGACTGTGATGATGGAGACTACTGCAATGGCGCCGAAGCCTGCGACGGCGATGGGATGTGCGGTGAGGGAGGCCCGCCGTGTCCACCGGAGTTGGTCTGCAACTCGGACGAGCGGCGCTGCGAAAGCGCCTCGTTCGCCTTGGACATCAAGCCGAGCGTGTGCCCCAACCGGTTCACGGCGGTGGGCCAAGGATATTTGACGATGGCGGTCACGGGGCGTCCCGGAGCGGACGTACGAATGGTCGACGTGGAGTCGCTACGTTTGGTTCGAGTTGATGGAGTGGGCGGATCCGTAATGCCCTACGAAGGCCCGCCGGGACCGCATATGATGATTCAAGACGTTGCGACGCCGTTCGACGGCGAAGCGGGTGCGTGTCATACGGCCGCGGGGGACGGTCGGGTTGATCTTGTGGTTCATTTCGCGGTGCAAGCGATGACCCTGGGTCTCGAATTGGACCAAGTGCCGTCGGAGTCGTCGGTGGAACTCCAGCTCAACGGTCAGCTCACGGATGGATCAACGTTCGATGTGACTGACTCCGTTGTTGTGGTCCGGCCCGGGGGAGTGGCCAGGCGCTAGCGTGCAACAACGAACGCGCATCGCGTGCCTCAGGTTCTTTGGACCTGGGGCAATCGCAGGACGAGTTTCTCACGACTCGAGCAACCATTCGACGACGGGTTTGGAGGGATCGTCGAACTCGTACTCCCGCAGGTGCCCTCTGGTAACCCAGCGGATTTCCACGTAGGGGCCGGGGCTTGGTTCTCCGTCGGTGACGCCGCAAAAGAAATAGCGCATTTCGACTTCCCGCCCGTCGAGCATGGCCGTCACCGGCGGCTGGCCGACGACGATCTCGACGTCTATGCCGAGCTGCTCGAAGGCGATGCGGCGCATGGCCTGCTCGGGTGATTCGTCGGCGCAGGCAAATCCTCGCGGAAACTGCCAAAGCCGCGATTGGTCGTCGGGCGAGGACGGCAAGACGATCAGGACGTGGTTGTCGTGCCGCTCGATGATTCCCACCGCAACGCGGGGTCTGCGTGGAGGCCTCGGCTTCATCGTTGTCGTCCTTCCGTCAACTCGCAGGCGAGTATGGCCGCGGGAAGGGAGAAACTCAACGATTAGTTGGGTGCCCCAGGTCCTTTGAACCTGGGGACGCCTTTCGATTGGCACATCATCACGATCATCGCCTCCCCCAACCCCCAAGGAGGCGGGCCACTCGCCCACCCGCCGGTCCGGGAATAGGCCCCGATCGACTTCCACGGGCGACCCGCCATACTATCGGGATGGATCTCACGTCTGTGGAAGTCACCGTAACGCCGCTCAACGACCCCACGCGCGTCGTGGTGGAGCAATTCCTTGTGGACTCCGGGGCCAGCCATACGGTGTTACCCGAAGGCATCTGGAAGCAGTTGGGCCTGGAAACAGTCGACCACATTCGAATCCGGCTGGCGGACGGCCGCGTCGTGAACCGTCCCGTCGGTTTCGCCATGATCCGCTTCGACGGCCACACGACGCCTTCTCGCGTTATCTTGGGCGAGGCGGATGACAGCATGCTGCTCGGCGTGGTGACCCTGGAGGAAATGGGGCTTACGCTCGATCCGCTCAAACGAACGCTTTCGGCGATGGAAATCCGCATGTAGCCCGCCCGGCCGGCTGAGATGAAACGTGCGCGGGCGATGCACCTCTTCGGCATTCCGCATGGGCACAGCCCGGCGCGCCCGAGGTGGGCCACCCGCCACGACCAGTACTGCTCGATTTTGTTCAGCGACAACGTCAAATGGGTTCGTTTTGCGAGTACAGTTTTTTCACGTAGTGTCACATGATGGCATTGCTTGAATTGTGAATGCGGAACGCCAATGAGCGACAACTGAGGCCGCTTCAGCGGCCTTTCTCTAAAGGACACTAGGCCAGCCGTTTTACGGCTGGTCCAACGCTGCCCATCTTTTTTTTCAGCACGTTTCAACGGGCTTTCCTCCTCGTCGCATAGGACAAACTCCAAACGTATCCGGACAAGCCCGTTGAAACGGGCTGCGGAAAACCAACTCGTTTCGCACAACCAGCCCTTAAGGGCTGGCCTGATGCCCGCTTGCGCGGGCAAACCCCGTGAACGGGGTTGCCCATCGACACCTCTCCTCGACAACCAAACATAGCGATGTAGTACTGCCTCCTTCCATATAACGTCACAGGCGCTCGGTGGGAGGGTGATCGCGGAGCGATCACGCAAAGGGAGTCGGGGAATGAGTGGTGCGTCGGGGACGCACCCTATCCATGAAAGGCTCTCTCGATGCAAGACGACGTCGGAACGTTTTTGAGGCGTTCCTCGGGGGTCGTGGGGCAGGACCGCGTGCGGAGCGAAGCCCCAGGCGCGCGC
>Ga0326597_10011383_pt1 | contig 11801 bp, 12 predicted proteins | sample RVTome_12_FD_203789 | JGI IMG/M metagenome (GOLD analysis project Ga0326597, IMG submission 203789) | Soil microbial communities from uranium-contaminated site in the Upper Colorado River Basin, Wyoming, United States - RVT100D185 | ecosystem: Environmental > Terrestrial > Soil > Contaminated >...
GGAAGCGGCGCCCGAGGAGGCCCAAACCCCGGTCGGCCGATTCGTGCGCGTTGACCTGCCGGCCGCCGGTCCGGACGGTCCCGTCGACGGCGTCGCACTCGTGACCATCGATCGGCCGGAGGCGCTCAACGCCCTCAGCTTCGCCGTCCTCGAGGAGCTCGCCACCGCGCTCGAACGTCTCGACGCGGATCCCGGCTGCCGGTGCATCGTCCTGACCGGGGCCGGCGAGCGTGCCTTCGCGGCCGGCGCCGACATCCGCGAGCTGGCCGAACAGACGCCGGTCAGCCTGGCCCGCGACGGCGAGTTCGACCGCTGGGACCGGATCGACCGAATCGCGACGCCACTCGTCGCCGCGGTCCGCGGCGTCGCGCTCGGTGGCGGGTGCGAGCTGGCGATGGCCTGCGACATGATCGTGGCCGGCGAATCGGCCCAGTTCGGCCAGCCGGAGATCAAGCTCGGGGTCATGCCCGGGGCCGGCGGCACGCAGCGGCTCACGCGGGCGATCGGGAAGGCGCGAGCGATGGAGCTGATCCTGACCGGCCGGTCGATGAACGCCCGCGAGGCCGAGGCACACGGGCTCATCACGAGCGTCGTGCCGGACGAGGAGACCGTGCCGGCCGCCCTCAAGCTGGCCGCACGCATAGCCGCCATGCCGCCGCTCGCCGTGCGCGCCGCGAAAGCCGCCGTCCGGGCGGCGGACGAACTGCCGCTCCGGGCCGGGCTCGAGCGAGAGCGGCATGATTTCTTCCTGCTGTTCGCCACGCACGATCAGGCCGAAGGGATGGCGGCGTTCGTCGAGAAGCGCCGGCCATCGTGGAAGGGTCGCTGACCGCCGCGCGGGCGGAGGCGTCGAAGGAGGGACGCATGGAGCGGGATCCGAACGGCGGCGCCGGGGACGTCGGGCGCGACCACGCACGCGACCACGGTGACGAGCCGCCCCCGGCGTGGCGCGACGCGCCGCCGGACGTCCTGGGGCCGATCGATGCCTCGTCCCCGGTCAGCGGCCACGTCCCGGCTCCGGAGCGGACCGCCTCGCCGGCCGATTCGCCGGAGCACGACTGGTCGGCCGCCTCGAAGCTCATCTTCCCGGCCTTCAGGCCGGTCGGCTCGCTGGGCCAGCGGATCGACCAGATCGACGCAGCCGTGCTCGAAGTGATGGCCACCAAGAGCCACAACCAGCCGCTCATCGACGAGGGTCCATGCGACCTCGTCGTCGTCTACGTGCTCCCGGCCGGTGGCTTCGACGTGGTCGTCAGCGGCGACCACCTCCTGTCGTGGGGCGTCCAGCCGTCCGAGGTCCAGGATGCGGCCCTCGCGAATCTCCAGGCCTGGTCCGCATCGGCCGCCTGGACGGACGAGGCGTCCGGCGAGCGACGGCTCATCTCGAGCGATACCGGCGACGGTTGGGATGCCGTCCGAATCATCCTGCCGGACGTGCGCGAGCACCTGTCGCGCGAGCTTGGGGCGACGGGCCGGATCCTCGTCGGCCTGCCGGAGCGCCACCTGCTCGTCGCCGGGAGCCTGCGCCCGGGCGACGACGAGTTCGCGACCCTCGTTGCCGACTTCGTCGTCGAGGCGTCCGGCGGCGCGGACGAGCCGATCGACCGACGCGTGTTCGAGCTCGTCGACGGGCAGCTCGTGGAGTTCGCCCGCTGACCGACTTCAGCGCGCTCCGCTACGAGGTCGCCGACAGCGTCGCGACGATCACGCTCGACCGACCCGACGCGCTCAACGCCTTGACGATCGCCCTCAAGACCGAGCTGCTGGCCGCGCTCCGCGACGCCCGCCGCTCGCGCGACGTTCGCGCCGTCCTCCTGACCGGTGCCGGTCGGGCCTTCTGCGCCGGCCAGGATCTGCGCGAGCGGCAGGCGGTCGACGCGCCACCGCTCGAGGTGGAGCTGCGCGAGCGCTACAACCCGATCATCCGGGCGATGGTCGCGCTCCCGGCGCCGATCATCGCGGCGGTGAACGGGGTGGCCGCCGGAGCCGGGATGTCGCTCGCCCTTGCCGCGGACCTGCGCATTGCGGCCGAGGGCGCGTCGTTCGTGCTCGCCTTCGGCCGGATTGGGCTCGTACCCGATTCTGGCGCGACCTGGTTCCTGCCCCGGCTCGTCGGGCCGGCCCGGGCAGCGGAGCTGACGCTCCTCAACGAGCCCCTGTCCGCGGACGAAGCGCTCCGACTCGGGCTCGTCTCACGGGTCGTGGCGGCGGAGCGGCTGCTCGACGAGGCCCGGGCGATGGCCGCCCAGGTGGCCGCCGGGGCACCGATCGCCAACGCCCTGACGAAGCGCGCCCTCCGCCGCGCGCTCGAGTCCGACCTCGACGGCGCGCTCGACCACGAGGCCACCCTCCAGGGCATCGCCGGCCACTCCGCCGACCACGCCGAGGGCCTCGCCGCATTCATCGAGAAGCGCCCGCCGCGCTTCTGCGGCGAGTAGCCGAAATCCGCGGATCGAGGCGAGGCGTCTATGCTGCGGCGCGATGATGAAGCCTGACCGTCAAGCACCGCTCAGACCGCCTCAGGCGCCGTCTGCTCCGGCCCATCAGCGCTGGTTCTGGAGTGAGCGCTGGCAGGAGATGGAGCGCGAGGTCGACGCGCACGTCAGTGCTGGCCGCGTCGTCTCCTTTGACGGCCCCGATGCCCTCTTGAAGCACCTCGACGCAGGACGATCTCGACGGCAACCGAACGAAGGTCATCCACCCTGATGCGACCGCGGTGACGTATACATTCGACAAGGCTGGCCAGCTCGGTTCCTGCCTGGATTGGGCCGGTGGTCGGTCGCCCACAGCTACTGGCCCGATGGCCTCGTCAGGATAGCCCGCGAACGCGGGTGGCTGCCACTCGGACCTATGTCGAGCCTGAGACACGCGAGCGCCGCCGCACCATCTTCACGAGACGGTCGTGCAGCAGGCGGTGCGCCGTGCAGTCCTCGCCGCCGGGATCACCAAGCGCGCCACCTGCCACACGTTCCGCCACTCCTTCGCGACGCACCTCCTCGAGGACGGCTGTGATATCCGCACCGTTCAGGAGCTGCTGGGCCACGCGGACGTGGCGACCACGATGATCTACACACACGTGTTCGACCGAGGGCCGGCTGGCATGCGCTCTCCAGCCGACCGCTTCCCCGAGGATCGGTGATGGTTTCACGCTGCTCCCATCCTGGTCGCGTGCGCAGCAAGGCCTCTGGACAACGGCAAGTCGCGGTGGGCCCCTTCTGTTAGGCAGATTGCCTAACACGGGGGCAGCTTCGATCGAAGCGCCGGAGCTCACGTGGAACCGTGGCCTCAGTGCGGCCGGCGCAGGTCCGTCCACAGGCCGCGTTAAGCAGACCGGCTCCGATGCCCCGGCTTGTTTATGCAGCCGTGCAGAATATTTGCTGGGCGCAAGGCTCTTTCAGATGGATCGTTCGTGGCTGAACAAAAGGACGAGCAATGGCGACTTATGTACTTGTTCACGGTGCATGGCAGGGAGCGTCTACCTGGGCCTTTGTCGAGGAGGGACTACGTGCGAGGGGTCACAAGGTCCACACTCCAACGATGTCAGGAGCAGGCATTCGGCAATACGAACTCAGGCCCGAAATCACCCTGGAGACGCATGTCAAGGATGTGCTGGGCGTACTTGAGTTTGAGGATCTGCGAAACGTTATCCTGGTCGGACACAGCTATGGGGGGATGATCATCACGTCCGTGGCCGAACACGCAGTGGAGCGCCTGGCGACGCTGGTATACGTAGACGCGTTCGTACCCAAGGACGGCCAGTCGGCCTTTGAGTTTTTCCCCCCATGGCTAGCAGATGCCCTCGCTCAACAAGCCGATGAGCTCGGTGATGGGTGGAGATTGCCGGGCGTCGAAGGACGACTTGATCTCTGGGCGCTGAAGAAGGGGCCACACCGGGACTTCGTGCGGACGAAACTGACCGACTTTGCGATCTCCTGCTTCAAGAGTCCCGCAAGGCTTCCGACCCATGCCGCCACTAGACTCAAGCGCGCCTTCATCGCGTGCAAAGCCGAAGGCTACAGGCTCGGAGAAGTGTTCGAGCCGTTTGCCGCCCAGGCGCGTCGCGAGGGCTGGCCATACATGGCCCTCCCGACGGGCCATGATTGCCATGTCGAAGCGGCCGACGAGTGCGTTTCCTTCCTGTCGGGATTGGCCGGCGACTGACCGGACTCACTCCCGGCCATGAGGATTCGCGCCTAACCATGCGATGCAGCGGACCGCATTACAGCGGGCTTGCGCCCGCTGTTTCCCGGCCGCTGATCGCAGGCGTTAGACAGCACAGGAGAGGATCGATGCCCATCTCCCCGTTCACCGAGGAGGAGGTTCTCCCGAAGCTTGGCTTCGCTGTGCGACGTATGAACGACATGCGCGTACTGAACTCAGGCAACTTTCCCGGGGCACCGGCTGCAGAGAAGCACCAACTCGGCCAGGGAATCGCGACGGTTGTCGGGTTTCCGGAGCCATCGGCATTCTGAGGCTGATCGCGAGCGATCTTCCGGAAGGACCGAACCTGGTAGCTCAGCGACCGGAGAGGTCGCCTACGGCACGACGTACTGGACCACGTCCGACTGGGCGACGACGAACTTGCCGAAATCGGTGACGCGGATGGCCTGGAGGCGGAACCAGTACGAGCCCGGCGTGATGCCGCCGACGAGCGTCGTCGCCTCGGCCTGCGTGCTGCCGACCCAGGCGGCCGGGGAGCCCTTGAGGTAACTCGGCTCCGGGTCGTCGGCCGAGTAGACGAGCTTGTAGTACGTGAAGCACGTACCGTCGCCACTGAGCGGCGTCCACGTGAAGCGGGTCTTGCCGGTGTCGACGTCCGGCCCGATCCCGAGCGGGGCGAGTGACCCGACGGCGCCGGCGGTGGCCGCGACCGCGTCGCTCGCGCCGATCACCCGGTCCTCCGCGTCGAACGCCATTGCGCGGTACCAGTACGTCGTGCCGGCCGCGCCGGTGGTGTCGTGCGAGAGCGACTTCGCGACGTTCGTCGTGTACGTGTTGCCGAAATCGACCGCGCCGCCCTGCGGCGGGTAGGCGAGCGGGATCTCCGGGCTCGTGGCCCGCAGCACGGTGTAGTGGTTGAACGGGGCGGCGCCGGCGTAGGTCGACCAGTCGAGCACGACCCCGCCACCGCAGCCGGCGGCCGACAGGGACAGCGCGGCGATCTCCGGCGCCGGCGTCGGCGTCGGGTCAGGCGTCGGGTCAGGCGTCGGCTTCGGGGTCGGCTTGGGCGTTGGCTTCGGCGTGGGAGCCGGCGTGGGCGTGGGAGTCGAGGTGGGCGTTGCCGTCGGCTCGGGGGTCGGCGCAATGGTCGGGTCGAGAGTCGGCGGCGCGCTTGTCGGCGTCGGGGACGGCGTCGCCTCGGCCAGGTCGACTCCCTCGAAGATGCCGATGCCGAAGTCCGCCGCGAGGTCCAGCCGCGCGTTGCGCAGCAGCCACGGGTCGGCCAGCGTGTCGGCCCCGACCGGTCCGGTCTCGACGTCGAGTCCGCCGGCTGCGGTCAGCCGAACGGTCGCGATCCGGCCCTCGGTGACGGTCGCCTCGAGCCCGGGGCCGTCGACGACGACGTCGTGCTCGACCGCGGTGAGCGTGGCCGTCTCACCGGCGGGGTCGACGGCCCGCTCGATGTCGAACGCGGTCCCGGTCGCGGTCCACGTCACGCTCGCGGTCGTGACCGTGTAGCGGTCGGCGTCGGCGCCGACCCGGTGATAGACGCGGCCGTCGAGCTGCACGAGGTCGAGCCGCCCGTTCGCGAGCGCGTCGAGCCGGAGCGCGGACGAGCCGGCCAGGCGGGCCTGGCTCGTGCCCAGTTCGAGCGTCGCGGCGCCGCCCGCCGCCGTGCGGATCTCGTCACCGACGTGCAGCTCCGTGCCGGCAACCAGCGGCGAGGAAACCCCGTCGCGGACGAGCGTGGCGGCGGCCACGGCCGACGCCCGGGTCTCCGGCAGGACCGGATTGACGATGCTCGTGCGAAGGCCGACGACGGTGATGATGAGCGCGGCCGCGACGGCCAGCGCGGTCCAGCGCGGCGCCGGAAGGATCATCGGCGGCCGACTGGCGACGCGCGGCGCGAGACCGCGTGGGGCGACCTCGTGTCCGGCATCCGGTCCCCATGCGGGACGGCCGACGCGGGGCAGGGTCGCCGCCGCGGCAGCGCCCGACGTCGGGGCCGGCAACTGGGCGAGGAGCCGGTCGCGCAGCGCCGTCTCGAACGACGTCGAGGGCCGCTGGCGGTCGTCGACCGCCCGGCTCGCCCGCGCCCGCGCGCCGGCCGACTCGAGCTCGCCGACGAGGTCGGCCAGGTCCGGGTCGAACGGGATCTCGCCGTCGAAGGGCGAGAGCGAGCCCGTCGGCATCCGGTCGTCGTCAGGCCGCATCGGTCGACTCCCGGGCAATCTCGGCGCGCAGCGCGCGCAGGGCACGATGGAGCTTGACGGCGAGGGTCGGGCGCGAGCACCCGAGCGCCGCGCACAACTCGTCGATCTCGAGCCCGTCGAAGAACTTGAGGACGATGAGCTGGCGGTGCGTCTCCGGCAGGGCGACGAGCGCGCGGCGGATGACGTCCCGGTCGAGCGCCGCGGCGAACGCCGCGAGTGCCGCCTCGTCGCCGAGGGTCGCCTCGGGCGCCCGTCGCCCGTCGGCCCCGTCCGCCCCGTCGTGCCCGTCGGTCGTGTCGGACGCCCGCATCCCGAGCGGGACCGTCCGGCGACCGCGCCGGACGTGGTCGACGATCGCGTTCGAAGCGACCCGGTAGAGCCAGCCGCCGAACGACTCGTTGCGGAAGTCGCCGCGCCGGATCGTGCCGAGCGCCCGCTCGAACGTGGCGGCGGTCAGGTCCTCGGCCACGGCCCTGTCCCCGACCCGGCGCACGACGAACCCGAAGATGCGCGGGAGGTAGTAGTCGTACAGCTCACCGAACGCGGACGCGTCGGACCGGGAGCGCGCCACGAGGGCCCGCTCCCGGTCGCTGTCCATCCGGCTGGCTGGCTCGCGGAGCATCGGGAGTCAGACGGTAGGGATGGATGGGCAGGGCGTGCATCGGCCAGCAGTACTGCCCCGATCACGTGATCCACCCATCCGTCCCGTACGCCCGGTGCCGTGGGCTCAGCCGTTCCGTCGGTCACCCGGTGCGCCGATCAGAGCGCCACCGACAGGGCGGGCGTCTGGCCCAGGAGCACCTTCTGCCCGTCCCAGTGACCGATCGCCTGGATCCGATAGAACCACGTGCCGCCCTCGGGCGGGCTGTCGACGAACGTCGTCGTCCCGCTGTTCTCGATGACCGCGATCACCTCGGAGCCGTCCGTCCCAGGGAAGTAGGACGGGTTGTCGCCCCGCGATCGGACCACCTTGTAGTAGCTGAAGCCGTCGCTGCCGCACGCTTCCCAAGTGAGGACGACGCCCTCGGCGGTGGACTGGACGCTGAAGCCCATCGTGTACACGACCGGGGTCGGCTTGGGGGTGGGCTTGGGCGTGGCGGCCGGCGTCGCGATCGACTTCACGCTCGTCGCGGCGAGGACGACGTAGCCGGCCTCGGTCTTGTCGACGCAGAACACGGCGTAGTAGAGGGTCATGCCGCCCGGGGCTTCCTTGTCCCAGGCCTTCGTGTCGCCGTCCGGGCCGACGGCCGCGATGACGGCGTCGTTGCTGCCGGCCGGGAACGTGACGTTCCCGTCCTTCGAGCGGACGACCTTGTAGTAGTCGAAGCCGGCGGCGCCGCAGGCGGTCCAGTCGACGAGGACCTTGCCCTCGACGAGTCCGACGGTCAGGCCGAACGTGCCGCCGGTTGCCGGCGCCGGAGGGGTGCCGAAGGCGATCGACCGGATGTCCGTCCGGCACGCGGCGTAACCGACGCCGTCGAGCGAGGCGAACGCGAGGACCTTGTAGAAGTACGTCTTGCCCTTGGTCGCCGTTGTGTCCGCGAACGCGGTCGTGCCCACGTCCTCGATCACGGCGACGACGGTGTCGTTGTCGCCGGCCGGCCAGCCGATCTTGCCATCGGTAGAGCGGACGAGCTTGTAGGCATAGAAGCCATCGACCTCGCAGGAGCTCCAGTCGGCGACGATGGCGTTCCCGTCGACCTTGAGCGAGAACGAGAGGGGGAGGGGGGCCGGCGTTGGGGCCTTGGTCGGCTCCGGCGCCTTGGTCGGGTCGGTCGTGGTCGTGTCCGGCTTCGGCTCGTCGCCGGGCTCGTCCTTCGGCTCGTCGACGGCCGGGTCGGCGTCGGCGCCCGGGTTCTTGTCCGTGCCCGTGCCGGTGCCGGTCTTGCCGTCGGCATGGGCGAAGGCGTCGCCGTCGATGGTCGCGCCGGCGTCGGCGGCGGCGGGCTGGTCGGTCGAGCCCTGCGAGCTGGTCGGATCGGCCGGGCGGAGGGCCGCGCCGAACGCGATCGCCGTGATGAGGAACGCGCCCGCGATGGCGCCGGGGAGGGACACACTGAAGCGCGACCCGGCGTGGCGGGCCGCGATCGGGCGCGTGCGATCCTCGAGGAACTCGATCCCGCCGGTTTCGGCGTCGTCGTCCGGCTGTCGGCCCGGATCGGGCCAGTTCTGTCGGTAGCGATCCATCCTGCTGTCTCCCGAGACCTGTCGTGGTGACCGCGGCGTCCGCGATGCGCGGCGCCCGGCCGATGAGTCCGATGGAGACAGAACGGCGGGGAGGCTCCGGGATTACCGATCCCGGTCGGCCGATGGTCCGGGCGCTCCCGCGACGATGGTCCGGGGGATCGGGGCGTTGTCCGCGACGGCTCCGAGGGCGGGGTAGCCACGGTGGGAAGCCTCGTGCAGCTATATGGCGGGGAGTACCTCGAGGATCAATACGATTTCTTACGCTCGCTCATGGACGAGGACGTACCGAGCCCGTGTCGCGGACACAGGTATTGGCTAGTCGTCGTAGACGCGTAGTACGAATGGCCGCGCGAGAACTTCCAGGTCCCCAATCTACGACGCGTCTGGGCGTTGACAGACCCTGCGGGCACCCCGTATTTTCTACCTAACGAACGTTAGGTAGGGACAATGGGATGGCGATCGAGGCCCCCTCTCGGCGGCGGCGGATCGAGGACGTCGCGAGCGGGCTCTTCCGGGAGCGCGGTTACGCGGCGACGAGCGTTCGTGACATCGCCCGGGCGCTCGACGTGCAGGGTGCGAGCCTCTACGCGCACGTGACCTCGAAGGAGGACGTGCTGTGGTCGATCGTCGACCGGGCGGCGGCACGATTCGAGGCCGCTGCGGGCGCGGCGGAACGAGCGACGGCGGCCGATAGCGCGACCGATCGGATCGCCGCCCTCGTGCGGGCCCATGTCGGCGTCATCACCTCGGATCCGGGCGAGGCGAGCGTGTTCGTCCACGAGTGGCGCGCGCTCGGGCGGGAGCGCCGCGCAAGGATCGCTGACCGGCGCGATGCCTACGAGCGCCGCTTCCGCGACGCGATCGCGGACGGCATGGCGAGCGGCGAGTTCGCGCTGACCGATCCGGCGATCGCTGCCGCGTTCCTCCTCACCGCCCTCAACGGCTTGGCGACGTGGTTCCGCCGGGACGGCCGGCTCACGCCGGACCGAATCGCCGACCACTTCGTCGACCTTTCGGTCCGAACTTTGGCCGGCGCGACCTGATCCCGGAGGCGTCCCATGACCGACCCCCTCGCCCTCGACCCGATCCTCCCGCCGTCCGAGCGCAGCCGCCCGGCATTCAACGACGACGACCTCAACCATGACGAACGGTTCGCGCTGTTCGAGCGCCACGTGACAGGAGGCGGCAAGGTCGAGGCGACCGACTGGATGCCGGACGAGTACCGCACCCAGGTCCTCCGATTCGTCGAGATGCACGCGAACAGCGAGCTCATGGGCGTGCTCCCCGAGCGCGAGTGGCTCATGCGCGCGCCGACGCTCCGTCGCAAGCTCGCCCTGACCGCCAAGGTCCAGGACGAGGTCGGCCATGCGCAACTGCTCTACCGCGTGGCGGAGGACCTCGGCAAGCCGCGCGAGCAGATGTTCGACGACCTGCTCGCCGGGAAGACGAAGTTCCATAACGTCTTCCACTACCCCACGCGCAGCTGGGGCGACGTCGGGATCATCGCCTGGCTCGTCGACGCGGCGGCGATCGTCGCCCAGCAGGCACTGCGCGACAGCAGCTACGCGCCGTACGCGCGAACGATGCGCAAGATCTGCTGGGAGGAGAGCGTCCACATCATGCACGGGCGCGACGTCGTCGTGACCCTCGTGACGGGCACGCCGGCGCAACGGGCGATGGTCCAGGAGGCACTCGACCGCTGGTGGGGACCGCTCATGCAGATGCACGGGCCGCGCAGCGATCGGGCGAAGGACCGCGACATCCACTGGCGGATCAAGGCCAAGACGTCCGAAGAGCTGCGCCAGGAGTTCCTCGGCATCTACGTCCCGCGCATCCGGGAGCTCGGCCTGACGATCCCGGACCCGGAGCTCCGCCTCGACGACGCGACGGGGGAGTGGCGCTACACGGAGCCCGACTGGGATGAGCTCCGCACGGTCGTCACGAACCACGGGCCGATGAGCGAGCAGCGCCTCGAGTTCCGCCGCCTCAACCGGGCCGACACCGCGTGGGTCCGCGAGACGATCCTCGTGGCTCCGATCGCGGCGGCATGACCGATTCGCCGCTTCCGGATCGTCCGGCCGATGTCGACGGGCTTCCGGCCCTGGAGGCCTGGGAGGTGTTCCGGCGCGAGAAGGAGGGCGACCCGATGCGCCACGGCGGGAGCGTCATGGCGCCCGACGCCGTCCTCGCCGTCCACTACGCCCGCGAGCTGTTCGGCCGCCGAGGGGAGAGCGCGGCGCTGTGGGTCGTGCGCCGGGCCGACATCCACGAGCTTGACGATCCGGACCTGCTCGACCCGCCGCTCGACCGCTCGTTCAAGAAGCCGGGCGGCTACGTCATGCGCGACAAGCTCGCGGCGGCCCGCGAGCGGTCCGGCCAAGCCAAGCCGCGCCCGAAGACGGGCGGGCGACCGAAGGCGGACGACGCACGACGGCCGAAGGCGGACGACCGATGACGGCGGCGGCCGACCTGCTCCCGGCGACCCGCAACGCCCTGTCGCTCCTCCTGCTGTCGATGGCCGACGACGAGTTTGTCATCGGCTTCTCCGACTCCGAGTGGACGGGCATCGCGCCGCTCCTCGAGGAGGACGTCGCGATGTCGTCGATTGCGCAGGACGAGATCGGCCATGCCCGGGCGCTCTACGAGCTGCTGGCCGAAGTCGTGGCCGACGGTCGCGACGCCGACGCGTGGGCCTACGACCGACCGCCGGACGGGTACTACCACGCGCGCCTGCTCGACCACCCCCGCGGCGACTGGGCCGACACGATCGTCCGACGCTACCTGTACGACACGGCCGACGCCGTCCGGCTCGATGCCCTCGCCGGCTCGTCGTTCGCGCCGCTGCGCGACCTCGTCGGCAAGCTCCGGCGCGAGGAGCGCTACCACCTCATGCACGTCGAGGCGTGGTTCGAGCGCCTCGCCCGTGGTGGAGCGGAGCCGCGCCGCCGCCTCCTCGACGCGCTTCAGCGCCTCGGCCCGGACGCCGGGACGGTCCTCACGCCGCTCCCCACGGAGCTTGCGCTCGACATGGCCGGCATCCTCGCCGCTCCGTTCCCGGAGCTCGAGGCGCGCTGGCGCGCGTCGCTCGCCGCCGCCTTTGGCCACCTCGACCTGCCGCCCCTTCCCCCGACGCGCGATCCGGGGACGGCCAGGACGACCCACTCGGACGCCTTCCGTCGGCTGCACGAGGAGTTCACATTGGTCCGGCGGATCGACCCGGAGGCGACGTGGTGATCGAGA
>Ga0326597_10011385_pt1 | contig 11801 bp, 7 predicted proteins | sample RVTome_12_FD_203789 | JGI IMG/M metagenome (GOLD analysis project Ga0326597, IMG submission 203789) | Soil microbial communities from uranium-contaminated site in the Upper Colorado River Basin, Wyoming, United States - RVT100D185 | ecosystem: Environmental > Terrestrial > Soil > Contaminated >...
CGCGCCATCCGCTTCGGCGCGCTGGCCGCTGCCGCGGGAATCGCCGCCGTGCCTGCCCGCAGCCTCGCGCAAATGGCGGACGTGCTCGCCGAACGACTGCAGGCGAGAGAGTGGTACCGCGACGCGAAGTTCGGGATGTTCATCCACTGGGGCGTCTACAGCCTGCTCGGTGATGGTGAGTGGGTGATGCAGAACCGCTCGATCCCCGTGGATCGGTACGAGTGGCTGGCCTCGACATTCGATCCCTCGAGATTCGATGCGCGCGAGTGGGTTTCGCTCGCGAAGGCCGCAGGCATGCGCTACATCACGATCACCGCGCGCCACCACGACGGCTTCGCGATGTTCGCGTCCGACGCCACACGCTACGACATCATCGACTGGACGCGCTTCGGCCGCGATCCGCTCAAGGAACTCGCCGCGGAATGCGAGCGCCAGGGGATCCGCCTGTTCTTCTACTACTCGCAGCTCGACTGGCACCACCCGGACTATTTCCCGCGCGGCCGCACCGGCCTCGCCACCGGCCGGCCCGAGGCCGGCGAGTGGGACCGCTACCTCCGCTTCATGGACACGCAACTCGAGGAGCTGCTCACGCGTTACGGCAGGATCGGCGGCATCTGGTTCGATGGCATGTGGGACAGGCCGGCTGCGGACTGGAGGCTCGATCGCACGTACGCGCTGATCCATCGGCTGCAGCCGGCGGCGCTCATCATCCCGAACCATCACCAGGCGCCGCTGCCGGGCGAGGATGCCCAGACGTTCGAGCAGGATCTGCCGGGCTCGAATACCGCCGGCTTCAACACGACCTCGATCGGCGAGCTGCCTCTCGAGACGTCGCTCACCATGAACAATTCCTGGGGCTTCAACATCACGGACACGCGCTTCAAGTCCACGCGCGAAATCATCCACTATCTCGTCCGCGCGGCCGGCAACGATGCCAACCTGCTGCTCAACATCGGACCGCGTCCCGATGGCACGATCCAGCAGGAGTTCATCGATCGACTGCACGAGATCGGCCGCTGGATGGAGACGTACGGCTCGTCGATACAGGGAACGCGCAAGGGCCCGGTCCCGCCGCGCGCCTGGGGCGCGACCACGAGGCGGGGCGACACGATCTTCGTGCACGTGCTCGACTGGGCCGATCCCGTGCTCGCGCTGCCGGACATTGGCGCGCGCGTCGTCCGCGCCTGGCGGCTGGACGATCGCAGCGCCGTGGAGACGACCGAGTCGGCGGTCGGCCTCGTGATCCGGCTGCCTGAGGCGAGGGCCGGCGAATTCGATCGTGTCATCGTGCTCGAGACCGGGCGCCGATGAGCAGGATGTCCGACCTCTGTCGGGGAACCAAGTGCACCGATCTTTCCCGGAACCAGGAGGACGTCGTGCGTGATTCATGTGTGTTCACTGTGGTCCGCTCGGCCGCAACGAAGTCGATCCCGGTGCTCGCTGCCGTGATTGCCGTCGGTCTACCCGTGCGGGCCGGCGCCCAGATCACGGATCGCGCGCGACTGGTCGCCGCGATGGATTCGGCCGCGCGCGCGCATGCGGCGCTGCCGGCCGTCGCCGGCATCTCGGTTGCGGTCGTACGCGGCCAGGACACGCTGCTCATGCACGGTTACGGCAGCGCGGATCTCGAGTGGTCGGTGCCGACGCCCGCGGATGCGTCGGCCAGCTACGAGATCGGATCCGTCACGAAGCAGTTCACGGCGACCGCCATCCTGCAGCTCGTGGAGCAGGGCAAGCTGGACCTCGACGCGGACTTCACGAAGTACCTGCCGGAGTTCGACACGCACGGCCACGCCGTGCCGCTGCGGCGGCTGCTCGATCACACGTCCGGCATCAAGGGCTACACGGAGATGCCGGTCTTCGGTGAGCTGGCGATGAAGAAGCTGCCGCGCGACACGCTCGTCTCGCTCGTCGAGGCGCAGCCCTTCGAGTTCGAGCCGGGCACCGCCCAGATCTACAACAACTCGGCATTCTTCCTGCTCGGCCTGATCATCGGGAAGGTCTCCGGCCAGTCCTACGAGGACTACATCGCGGCGAACGTGTTCGCGCCCGCCGGCATGACGGATTCCTACTACTGTTCCGAAAGCGCGATGCGCACGCACAAGGCGCACGGCTACGACGCGAGCCCGCAGGGTCTCGTGCTCAAGGGCTACCTCGACCACACCTGGCCCTTCTCGGCCGGCTCGCTCTGCTCGACCGCCCGTGACCTCGTCCGCTGGAACAGCGCGCTCCACCACGGCCGCATGCTGAAGCCGGAATCGTACGCGGCGATGACTACGCCGCGGCCGCTGCTCGACGGTACACCGCTGGACTACGGGATGGGCATCGGCGTGTCCGATCGGATCGGCCACCGCGTGCTCTCGCACGGCGGCGGCATCAACGGATTCCTCAGCGCAAACAGTTACTTCCCCGATGAGGACCTCAGCATCGCCGTGCTCCAGAACTCGACGGGGCGCGACCCGGGCCAGCTTGCGAACGCCTTCGCCGACATGATCCTCGGTCCGGTCCCGGCGCCGAAGGCCGTTCCGTTCGAGGGCGACCTCGACTCGCTCGTCGGCGAATACACGGGTCCGGTGCGTGGAACCCACATGCACGCGAAGGTCCGCCGGGATGGCGACCAACTCATCGTCGAGGCGCCTCGGGAAATGCGACCGGTTCACATCGGCAATGGCGTGTGGTTCGGCAATGGAACCCGCGCCTGGTTCGTCATGGCGAACGGCCGCGCCATCGAGTTGCGCATCAAGCAGGGCGCGGGCATCTACGTGCTGCGGCGCACCTCCTGACGCGACGATGATATTGCCGGACTCCGGCGCGCCTCATGACATGACGCGACGATGCCGGACTTCGGCGCGCCTCATGACGCGACGATGCTGACGCCGGACTTCGCGGGATCCGTGTTTCGAGACTGAGCCCGGGACGGCGCGATGAACGGGTGGTCGATTCGAACGCCTTGTCTCAACCGCCTGACCCGCAGGATCAGGACGCGCGCCGCCGCCGCACGCGCTTGAGCGCGTCCGCAGCCTCGCGTGTGGACTTGTGGTCGGGCCCGTAGCCTGCCGTGAAAGCGGAATGGGCAGCGGCGAGCGCCGCCTCCGCTTCATCGAACCGCCGCAGTGTGTCGAGGCAGCGGCCCAGCCACAGCTGCGCTTCGCCCGTGCGGACATTCGTGGCTCCCATGATGCCGGTGCGGAGCCGAACCGCGCGCTCGAGGTGCGGCAGCGCCTCCTCCGTCCGTAGCCTCGCGTGCAGCAGCCGGCCCAGATTCATCTCGACCGTCGCCGTCAGCGGATGGCCGTCGGCGAAGCTTGCGTCGAGGAGTTTGCCCGCATCCCGCAGCATGGATTCAGCTTCATCGAGGCGCCCGCGGCGCTCGACCGTGATGGCGAGGTTGAGCAGGCTTTCGCCGACATTGGGGTGATCCTCGCCGAGCGCCTCTCGTCGCGTCGCGAGCGTCTCGCGCAGCACGGCCTCCGATCCGGCGAGGTCGCCGGCTTCGCGCAGGGCAACGCCCAGGTTGTTCGCTGTCGTCAGCGTGTTGGGGTGGTTCTCGCCGACCAGCGCGCGCCACATCTCGCGGATCTCGCGGAATCGCTCCGCAGCGACGGCGTGCTGGCCGCGCGAATACGCAATAACTGCCAGGTTATTGAGGCTGCCCGCCACCTCGGGGTGTTGCTCGCCGTACGCGCGACGGCGGATGGCCAGTGCTTCCGTGTGCAGCGGCTCGGCGAGATCGTACTCGCCACGAGTGACGTGGATGGTGGCGAGGTTGTTGAGGGTCCGGCCGAGATCGGGGTGCGCGTCATCGAGCAGCTGCCTGCGGATGGCAAGACACTCCCGGTACTTCGCGATCGCCTCATCGAGGCGCTCCGTGCGGCCGAGGGAGTAGGCCAGGTTGCACAGGCTCAGCGCGGTTTCCGTGTGGATGTCGCCGTGCACCTGCCTTTGCAGGACGACCGCCTGCTCGAGAAGCGGGATCCCGTCGACGTGACGGCCGGCCTCGGTGAGCATCAGGCCGAAGCCGTTGAGGTCGCCCGCGACGGCGCCGGAGTCGCCGGCGGCGCGATGGAGGGCAAGCGCTTCGCGGTACAACGGCTCCGCATTCTCGTATTCGCCACGTGCGCGCAGGATCCCGGCGAGGTCGAGCGTCACGGCGGCGACCTCGGCACTGCGGGGTCCATTGAGGTTGCGGCGCAGATCGATGGCTTCGCGCACGAGCGTTTCGGCGTCATCGTATTCGGCCTGATTCACGAGCAGTGCACCCAGGTCGGTCAGGCTCTCGGCGAGATCGTGGCGCGTGCCTGCGCCATCACGCCGGAGCGCGAGCGCCCGCTCGAAGACGGGCCTCGCCTCGGTGTAGAGACCGAGCTGACGGTACACCGTGCCGAGGACGGCGAGCATCGAGGCGTGCAGCTCGGGCTGGTTCGCGAGATCGCGGTCGATTCGCGCGGCGCCCTGATCGAGCAGCTCGCGCGCGGTGATGGTTTCGCCGCGGGAGCGGTTCGGATCCGCAACCTCGAAGACGGCGACGAGGAAGTCGCGGATCTGCTCCGCTCGCCGGCCTGCTCGCGCGGCGGCGCGGGCCTGCGCGAGGACCGTGATGATACCCGACACGACGACCGCGACGAGCAACAGCGCGACGAGTACGGCGGCGCGGTTGCGCGCGAGGAATTTCGCAGTGCGATAACGCCGCGTCGCGGGCCTGGCCGTAACCGGCTGACCCCCCAGATGCCTGCGGATATCTGCCCGCAGCGCGTCCACGGAAGCGTACCTCGCCTCCGGCTCCCGCCGCATGGCCGTGAGCACGATGCCGTCGAGATCGCCGCGCAGCCGCCGGCGCAGCGCGTCGGTCGTGGTCGCGCGAGCGTGGGCGATGCGCGCCGGCGCATCCGGCACCGGATCACCGGCCGTCGGATCGAGGGGGGCCGTCTTCGCGTGCAGGAACGCGAGGCTCGGCGGCTCGGGATCGCGGTCCGGCGGGGCGGGCTCCGCGTCCGCCCGCGGTGCCCGGCCGGTCGCGCCATGCGGCCGGATACCCGCCAGCAGCTCGTAGAGCAGAACACCCAGCGAGTAGACGTCGCTCGCGGTGGAGACGGGCTGCCCGAGGAACTGCTCCGGACTCGCGTATTCCGGGGTCAGCATGCGAACGCCGAGACCCGTGGCGGTCCCGGCCGCGTCGCTCGTGTCCGGCTCGATCAGCTTTGCCACACCGAAGTCGAGCAGCTTCACGCCGCCCACGGACGACACGAGGATGTTCGCGGGCTTGATGTCGCGGTGCACGATGAGGTTGCGGTGCGCCCAGGCCACGGCGCTGCACGCCTGATCGAAGAGCAGCAGCCGGCGGTCGATCGAGAGACGCTCCTCTTCACAATACCGGTCGATGGGCCGCCCTTCGACGTACTCCATCACCAGGTACGGGAGACCGGCATCGGTGATGCCGCCATCGAGCAGACGCGCGATGTTGGGATGCTCGAGGCGCGCGAGGATGCGGCGCTCGCGCAGGAACCGGGCATGGATCGCGGCGGAAGCCACGCCCGCCCGCACGACCTTGAGGGCCACGCGCTGCTCGAACTGTCCGTCGGACCGCTCGGCCTGGTAGACGGCGCCCATGCCGCCGTGGCCCAGCTCGCCCAACACACGCCAGGCGCCGATGCGCTGGCCCTCGACCAGAACCGGCTCGTCCATCTCGAGCAGTCCGGCGACTCCCGACGGATCGAGAACCTCCAGGAACTCGCCGCCCGCATCGTGCGCGGCCAGAAGCGCTCGCAACTCCGTGTGCAGGTCGGGCGAGTCGCCGGACGCCGCGTCCACGAACGCTTTGCGTTCCCCGGGCGGGAGATCGAGCGCGGCGGCGAAGATCGCGGCCAGGCGGTCGTGCAGATCGGGTAGACCGCTCTCCCCGGTCGCGTCCGGACGAGTCATGGTCCTGTCCCTGATGGTGGCCGGCCCAGCTTACGTGTCATGCCCGGGACGGGCAAGGCGAGTTCGCTGCGCGTCCCGGGCACGGTCGACATCACAGCGCGCAGCGCGCTCGCGTCTGCGGTGGATCCGGCTGCGGGTTGAAGCCGAGGACCGTCGTCGGATCGGCAATCCCGAACGTTCCCAGCACCGCGCCCTCCTCATGCTCGAGCGTCGAGAACCTCGCCTCGTGGATCTCGGGGTTGATGATCCAGTTCTCCGCGATCGCCGCCGGAATGACATCCGGATTGATGATGCCGTCGGAGTCGAAGTCGATGATGCCGCAGCTCACCGCGTCCGAGGAGATGAACCGGAACATCGTCAGCACAGGGGCCAGCGTGAACGGTGTCTCGCCGCCGGGCGGCACCTCGTCATTCACTCCGATCAGGCTGACGACGCCGGTGATGAACGATTCGGCGGCCGGGTTGAAGATCCGGCCCTTCCACTCGACGGAGAACGTATCATCGCTGTTGTCGGTCAGCTTCACCTGGAGATGGCCGTACGCGGCGGACGGCGTGATATCCGGATTGATGATGCCGCGCAGCTGCGTGTTCAGGACGAACACGCGGGGCGAGGGTGAGACATCGGCGCTCATGTCGAGGTCCGTGGGCGTGCCTGCGGCATCGGGCAGGCCGCACGATGCCAGAACGACGGCGATGGGAACGAGCCACTGCTTCGCGATGTTCTTGTTCCTCTGCATGGTGGTCATGTTCGTTTCCTTGCCGGTCGGACCGGCATGCGGGAATCCGGGACCGCGGCGGCCGGTCAGCCGCGCACGTGGCCGCGCCGAACGGACATGGATCGGCGCCGGTCTTCCAACGTGCGGAGGATTGGCGAAGCGGGGGCAATCGCGGCTGTCTCACCCGATCGCGGCTGTCCGATGGAGCGGCGCGGTCCCTATATTGGCGCGCGTGAGCGACGACGCCCCGCACCGACAGCGCACCACGACCCTGCTTCTCGAAGCTGAGGAGGCGAGGGCGACACCGGAGGAGCTGTTCCCGCTGGTGTACGAGGAATTGCGGCGGGTCGCGAGCCGGCAGCTGGCTCGCGAGGCGCCGGGTCACACGCTTCGGACCACCGCGCTCGTGCACGAGGCCTGGATCCGGCTGGTGGATGGATCGCGGATCGGAGCGCAGGGCCGGGCCTACTTCTTCGGCGCGGCCGCGCGGGCCATGCGTCAGGTGCTGGTCGACCATGCACGCCGGCGCAGCGCGGACAAGCGCGGCGGCGGCCGCCAGGCGGTGACGCTTGAGGCGGACAGTGTGTCCGTGGACGCGTTCGCCGCCGAGTTGATCGATCTCGACCGTGCTCTGGATCAGCTGGCCAGGCTCAACCCCCGCCACGCGCGCGTCGTCGAGTGCCGCTTCTTCGCAGGCCTGGACGTGGATGAGACGGCGGCCGTCCTCGATGTTTCGCCGCGCACCGTCAAGTCCGACTGGGCCTTTGCGCGCGCGTGGCTGAGACGCGCGCTGCAGGCTGGCGCCGATCCCTCCTGAGCATCGCCCCGGACATTGCCCCCACCCGTCACCGAATCCGCACGTAGTCGGTGAGCCGCAGCCATCACGGCCTCGCTCTGCGGGACGGATGCGGCCGCCACCCACCACGGACACGGACGGTAACCATGCATCGACCGCGCTTTCCCGCCCTCGCCGCGTCACTGGCTCTCATCGCCATCGGCTGCGCGGAATCGCCGACCGACTCGCCACGAGCAACGGCGTCTGCTCCAAGGCCACCGGCCGCAGCGGGCGCTCGCGGCCGCATCGTCCCGGACCACTACATCGTGAAGTTCCGGCCGGGCGTCCGCGATGTGGCCGGGCGCGCGAGGCAGCTCGTTCGCGATGGCGGCGGCGAGCTGCGCTACACCTACGAGCGCGTGCTCCGTGGATTCGCGGCACGGCTGCCGTCGCCGGCGGTCAACGCGCTGCGTGCGCATCCGGACATCGAGTGGATCGTGCCCGAGGGCATTTCCGAGCTGGACGACCTGGACGCAGCCGCCAGCTGGGGCCTCGACCGCATCGACCAGCGCGACCTTCCATTGGACGGCGCCTACAGCTGGACCGCGACCGGCGAGGGCGTGACCGTGTACGTGATGGATGGCGGGATCCGCGCATCCCACAGCGAATTCGGCGGCCGCGTGATCGGCGCGGTCGACGTCATCGGGGAGCCGCTCGGGACCCCCTGCACGGGTCAACGCCACGGCACGCATGTCGCCGCCACGATCGGCGGCGCGAGCTTCGGCGTGGCTCGCGACGTCGAATTGTTCGACGTCCGCGCATTCGGTTGTCAGGGCTTCGGAACCGACGGCTCCATTCTGGCCGCGTTCGAGTGGCTGCTGGACAATGTGCAGGGGCCGGCGGTCGTCAACGGAAGCTGGGGGCGGTTCGATACTTTCGATCCGTACGACGACGCCGTGCGCGCACTCTTCGACGCCGGCATCACGTACGTCGCATCCGCCGGTAACAGCGACCTCGACGCGTGCAGCGTGTCGCCGCAGCGGGCCGCCCACGTCGTGGTGGCCATGTCCGACATCATGGACGTGCGGCACCCGGACTCGAACTGGGGCGTGTGCGTGGACCTCTTCGCGCCCGGTGTCGACATCGTGTCCGCCAGCAATGTCGACGACTTCGCCGCCCACGTGCTGACCGGGACATCCATGGCGGCGCCGCACGTATCGGGTGTCGCGGCCATGGTGCTCCAGCTGGCGCCCGGCGCGAGTCCGTCCGCCGTGGAATCGGCGATCCTCTCCCACGCCACGCCGAACCGGATCAGCGATCCGCGCGGGACGCCGAACCTGCTGCTGCATATGGGCCCGGAGGAAATCGGGATCGACGTTCTGCCCGGTTCCGCGGACAACCCGATCCGGCTCGGAAGGGGCGGCCTTCTTCCGGTCGCCGTCCTCGGGTCGGCCACGCTCGCCGCCGCGAGTCTCGATCCATCCATTCTCTTCCTGGGCAATGGCACGTCGCCGGGCGTTCCGGTGCAGCGCAAGGTGAACGGGACGTGGCTTGCCACGCTGGAGGATGTGAATCGCGACGGCCACGTCGACCTCGTCCTCGCCTTTTCGCTCGAGGAGCTGGCCGCCGCGGGGATAGGGCCGGCGACGACGAGCCTGACGCTCAGCGTGCTCGTTGCCGGCAACTGGTTCGGCACGGCGGGCAGCGATGCCGTCCGGATCGTGCCCTGAACGAAACGCCAGACGCGCAATTGCGTCGCGCGCCTTCGGGCTCGGACTGCGAGGCGTGGCCGGGGCGGCGACCGGATCCGGCCGGACTTGCGCCGCCGCCCCGGCCCGGGCAGATATCCGGGACCGGCTCGGGTCCGTGACGGTCGGACCTGCTGTTCGTGGTCGAGCGTCCGGATATTGCCGCTTCGATCCAGCAGGATGGCGAGGGAAGCCCGCAGCGGACCCGCCGAGCCCGACGAGTTCAGGCGGCCGGCGGGCCGGCAAGGTGCCTGGACCCTACGATTCGGCCTCCGCGTCCTTCGATTCGATCGCCGCGACATCCGCAATGTCCTGAGGCCTTGCGGTTGCGCGTTTGTTGCGCAGCAGAGCTTGGCGGCCGATCACCGGGATCCGCCTTCCCTCGAGAATGAAGTGCGCACCCTCGGCGACCGCTTCCTCGAAGCTGATACCATCGGCGCGGTTCATTATGTCGATGCGTCGCGGAGGCAGGCCGATCTGCAGGACGCCGTCGTAGCTTGCAAAATCGGCCGCCTCCACCTCGAACGTCTCGAGCGGTGCACCGAACGCGGCCAGGGCTCGGTAGACCCGTTCGCTGTTCTCCGTGACGGCCCTGATGAGCACGTCGAGATCCCGGGTCGCGCGTGGATGGCCGTGAAAGGCGACTGCGTGCCCGCCCAGCACGACGAACTCCGCCCCGGCATCCGCCAGTTCGACCAACAGGTCGCGAAAATCCTCGGGCAGCTCGATCACGCCGACTTGCGCGGGACGAACCGCACCGGGATGTCCGTTCTGCCGTACAGCGGCATGTCGAGTCCTGCAACGGCCCAGCTCTCACGCGTGAGCTGATCGACGAGCGAAAGCGCGGCTGGACCCGATACCGGCACCGGATCCGGTTCGATGCGCTGCAGCCTCGTTCGATTGAGGACTGCGCGTGTGCGGCGAAGGTCGGCACGTGCGACTCGGTCCAGACCATCCATATGCTCAATTTACACGGGTCGGGTACGCACCGCAGCAGATGGCCGGCGGCCGCATCGAGGCCCGACTGGCACCAACTGGCCGGATCACTCGGTTGAGCGCCTTCGGCGCGAGGGACGGATCGAATTGCCGAAGCATAGGCTTGCCTCGGCGCCGTCACCGACCACGATGGGCGCGGACATCATCTTCCTGGTCAGTGCGCTGAACTGGGCCGTGGAGGAGCGTCTGCTCCCGAAGAACCCGATCCTGGGCTGCGACCGTCCGAAGACGCCGAAGCCGAAACGGCCGCTCGCCACGTACGATCGCTACGAGCGCACGCCGCTGAAAGGCGGCACGGCGGGATTTGAACCCGCGGCCTCCTGCACCCCATTTCGGTGGGAGTCAGGGCACATCCGGAGAAAAAGTCGTGATTTCGAGGAGGTTGTCGGGATCAGGCCGACATCGCAACAGGCCGATCCGGGCCAAGAACGGACTCAAACCACAGCAGAAACCATAGCAGCCTCTCGCGCGAGGAAACGGCCGCCTTCGGGTGGCCGTTTCGTTGCCGCCATGTCGCGAGCGCAATGTGTATCGCCATCTTCCCGGCACCTCGCGCTCCATACGACGTCGCATGGTTGTGCCACGCACCGCCCGCCACAACTGCAGCACGAGGGCGGTGACGATCACAGCGAGCACCGCGCCCGCGGGTTCGGACCGCGAGGCGTGGCCGGAGCGACGACCGGATCCGGCCGGACTTGCGCCGCCGCCCCGGCCCGGGCAGATATCCGGGACCGGCTCGGGTCCGTGACGGTCGGACCTGCTGTTCGTGGTCGAATCCCCGGGAGGACGCAATGATACTGGTCGCTGGCGCTACCGGTGCGGTCGGCGGGACCATCGTTCGCGATCTGCTGGCGAAGGGGGAGTCGGTCCGGGCGCTGGTACGGCCCGCGACCGATCCGGATGGACTGGCCGCGGCGGGCGCGGACATCGTGCGCGGCGATCTGCGAGATCCGGCAACACTCGTCGATGCGTGCGAAGGCGTGTCCGTCGTCATCTCGACGGCGAGCGCGACGAGCCGCACAGATGACACGCCGGAGAACGTGGACGCGCGCGGGAACGCGAACCTCATCGATGCAGCCCGCGACGCGGGCGTCCGGCATTTCGTGCTGATCTCGAGCGTCGGCGCATCGCCGGACAGTCCGGCGCCCGCGTTCCGGGCGAAGGCCGCTGCGGAGGCGCACCTGCGTGCGAGCGGCCTCGATTACACGATCCTGCAGCCGACCCCGCACATGGATGTCTGGTTCGGCATGCTCATCGAGATGCCGCTGTCGATGGGGCAGCCGGTCACGCTCGTCGGCGAATCCCGAGGTCGTCACTCGTTCATCGCGCAGCGTGATGTCGCGGCATTCACAGAGTTGTCGGCGGATCAGCCGGCGGCTCGCAACGCCACGCTCGTGATCGGCGGGCCGGCCGCCATCACGTTCCGGGACGTCGTGCGGGCGTACGAAAAGGCGCTGGGCCGACCGATCCCGGTGCGGAGCGTTGCGCCGGGCGAACCGATCCCCGGCGTGCCCGAGCCGGTCTGGGGAATCGCAGCCGCGCTCGAGAGCTTCGACACCATGATCCCGATGGATGACCTGGCCCGCACGTTCGGCGTGCGGCTCACCAGCGCCGCCGCCCTCGCCCGCACGTCGCGCCTGGTCGCGGG
>Ga0326597_10011386_pt1 | contig 11800 bp, 9 predicted proteins | sample RVTome_12_FD_203789 | JGI IMG/M metagenome (GOLD analysis project Ga0326597, IMG submission 203789) | Soil microbial communities from uranium-contaminated site in the Upper Colorado River Basin, Wyoming, United States - RVT100D185 | ecosystem: Environmental > Terrestrial > Soil > Contaminated >...
GTTTTGATGTTTCCGTGTTGCGTGGTGGATTGGGTGGTCTGACTCATACGGTATGAGCCTTGTTTATTATCCTAATTCAATATAGCGATTTCCGCGTTGCGGGGATATAACAGCTGGTTTAATCTGGTGTTTCTGTCTGGATACGCGGTGTCAAAAATTATCCCGGAAAGTTATCCGAGTGAGTGCGCGGCGAGATTACGAACCGCCAACGCGAAGCCAGGGCAAGCTGTCACAGCTGCGAGCACCCAGCTTGTAGGGCTGGGCCGGACTTCGAGCGAAGCAGGACTGTGCCGCGCGAAGAAGCCGAGCAGGTAGCGCGCCAGGAATGGTCGTATGCCGAGGGATTTCAGAGTTTTTGGAGAGGTGTCCGAGCGGTTTAAGGAGCACGCCTGGAAAGTGTGTGTGCGTCAAAAACGCACCGAGGGTTCGAATCCCTCCCTCTCCGCCAGTCAAATAGAAATGGGGCCTATGGCCCCATTTCTATTTGACCTGTGCATTGGTGAATTCGAACCCTCGGTGTAAATCATAAGCCGGATTCGACAACGCAGCGTTGCTGCGTTGAACGCTGGAGCGCGGCGACAGCAGCCCCGTAAGGGCGACGGCCGCAGGCCCGAGTAATCCCTCCCTCTCCGCCATTCGGAGAATAGGCCGCTTATTCGCGCCGTGTTACGTTATTTCTCAGCTGAGCATGTCCGGTACCGGACCACTATAAGCCTAAAATCACTCTAGAACGATCAAAAATATTTAAATTTATATCTAAAGGCGGGAACGTTCATCGAGAGCTACTGCTTGATACGCAGATTCTCCGCCAGCACCGCCTTCAGGCCACCATGGCCAAGCAACCTGGCGAGCATGGTTAAGAAATGCGCGAAGAGAAGTAGCACTGACTTCTTGGCGTCGATACTACGGACGTAGATAAATCTGGTAAGACTGCGAATAAGTTAGCGGTTATGATAACGAATAATAATTCAACATGAATAGGTATGATTGTTACCATTTAGTAACAAAAATATCTATCTATTTTTCTTCTGAGTTACCTTTCAGTTACACATACAAACAATAAGCAGTCGAATTTCATTGAAAAATCAATCTTTGGCAAATGGCACGCGCCTTGCTAGCTCTTCTTGCTGGGTTTTGCATATCAGACAAGCGATATTTTCCTCACTACATCCAGGAGCGATGCGATGACTAATAAAATCTCCCGCAGGAGTTTTCTCAAGTTGAGCGGCGGCATGGCCGCTGGCGCAGGTGTAATGGTTGCCGGCGTTGGGGCGGCGCAGGCGGCACAAGGAGAGGTCGGCCGCGCCACACTGCCTTATCCAGCCAAGACAATTGCCAAGGCCAAGAATCTCAAATCGAACGTACCCGTAAGCTTTCAATACCCCGATGCGGCTTCGCCCTGCGTGTTGGTCAAGATGGGTAGCCCCGTACCGGGTGGTGTTGGGCCGTACCAGGACATCGTCGCCTACAGTGTGCTCTGCACGCACATGGGCTGTCAGGTCAGCTATGACACTGGGACGCGGGCATTCAAGTGTCCTTGCCACTTCAGCCTGTTCGATGCCGAGAAAACCGGTCAGATGATCACCGGCCAGGCGACCGAGAACCTGCCGCAGATCATGCTGGAATACAACGCGAAGGACGATTCGGTTCGCGCGGTTGCCGTGAACGGCCTGATCTACGGGCGTCAGTCAAACATTCTCTAGGAGGACGAATTCATGAGCACCAGGAAAGATCGCGTGGCGTTACCGCCGGTCAATGCCCAGAAGACCAACATGACCTGCCATTTCTGCATCGTCGGCTGTGGTTACCACGTCTATAAGTGGCCCGAGAATCGGGAAGGCGGACGTGCGCCGCACCAGAATGCCCTTGGCCTCGACTTCCGCAAACAGCTCCCGCCGTTGCAGGTTGTCATGACGCCGGCCATGACCAACGTCATCACTGACAGCAACGGCCGGAGTCATAACATCATGATCGTTCCGGACAAGAACTGTGTGGTGAACCAAGGCCTTTCCTCCACGCGCGGTGGGCAGCTCGCGAGCTACATGTATACATCGACGGGAGTGGGGCAGAACCGGTTGAAGGAGCCGCGCTTCTTCACCGGCGACCAGTGGCTCGACACCACCTGGGACCAGGCGCTCGCGATCTACGCCGGTGTGACCAAGCGCATCCTCGACAAGGACGGGCCGAACGGTCTGATGTTCAACTGCTTCGACCACGGCGGTGCCGGCGGCGGCTTCGAGAACACCTGGGGCACGGGCAAGCTGATGTTCACCGCGCTGCAGACCCCGATGGTGCGCATCCACAACCGTCCGGCGTACAACTCCGAGTGCCATGCGACGCGCGACATGGGCGTGGGCGAGCTCAACAATGCCTACGAGGACGCCGAGCTCGCCGACTGCATCATGGGCATCGGCGCCAATCAGTACGAGACGCAGACGAATTACTTCCTCACCCACTGGCTGCCGAACCTGCAGGGGGCGACCGTGGACAAGAAAAAGAAGTGGTTCCCGGGCGAAACTGCGGGTCCGGCGAAGATTATCTTCGTCGATCCCCGGCGCACCCCGACCATCGCGGTCGCCGAGCACGCCGCCGGCAAAGAAAACGTGCTGCATCTCGACATCCATCCCGGCACCGACATCGCGTTGTTCGATGGCCTGTTTACCTACATCGTCGAGCAGGGCTGGATCGACAAGGACTTCATCGCGAAACACACCAACGGCTTCGATGAGGCGGTGAAGGCGAATAAGACGAGTCTCGCAGAGTGCAGCCGGATCACCGGTGTATCCGTGGACAAGCTCAAGCAGGCCGCCGAGTGGGCCTATAAACCCAAGGCCTCGGAACGCCTCAAGCGCACGATGCACGGCTATGAGAAGGGCATCATCTGGGGCAACGACAATTACCTCATCCAGTCGGCGCTCCTGGATCTCGTGCTGGCCACGCACAACGTCGGACGGCGCGGGACTGGCGCGGTGCGCATGGGCGGGCACCAGGAGGGCTACACCCGCCCGCCGTACCCGGGCGACAAGAAGATCTACATCGACCAGGAGATCATCCAGGGCCGGGGGCAGATGCTCACCAGCTGGGGCTGCAACAACTTCCAGACCACGCTCAACGCCGAAGCATACCGCGAGGTCATCCATCGGCGGTCCAACATGGTGAAGGAAGCCATGGCCAAGGCGCGCGGCGCGACCACCGAGCAGCTCATCGACGTCATCTACGAGGCCACGAAAAAGGGCGGCCTGTATGTGACGGTGATCGATCTGTATCCGGTGATGTTTGCCGATGCGGCGCACATGCAGCTGCCGGCCGCCCATCCGGGCGAGATGAACCTCACCTCGATGAACGGCGAGCGACGCCTGCGACTGTCCGAGCGCTTCATGGATCCGCCCGGCTCGGCCAAGCCCGACTGCCTGATCGCCGCTGATATCGCCAACGCCCTGAAGCGCCTGTACGAGGCCGAAGGCAACAGCAAGATGGCGGCGCGCTTTGCCGGATTCGACTGGAAGAACGAGGAGGATGCCTTCAATGACGGTTTCCGCCGCGCCGGCCGTCCCGGGGCACCGCCGATCGACAGCCAGGGCGGGGATACCGGTTACCTCGCCACCTACGTGTTGCTGCGCCAGGCGGGCAACAACGGCGTACAGCTGCCGATCAAGGAAGTAAAAAACGGCAAGCTGATCGGTACCGAAATGCTCTACACCGACAACAAGTTCAGCACGGCGGACGGAAAAGCAAAGTTCCTGCCCGCTCCGTGGCCGGGGCTGCCCAAACCGGTGCAGGCGCAGAAGGACAAGCACCGTTTCTGGATCAACAACGGCCGCGTGAACGAGGTGTGGCAGACCGGCTACCACAACAAGTACGACCACTTCGTGCGCGATCGTTATCCCATGGCCATCATCGAAATGAACCCGGATGATGCGAGTTCGCTCGGGATTGTCTCCGGCGACATCGTCGAGGTCCATAACGACTACGGCTCGACTTACGCCATGGCCTACCTCGAACGCGACATCAAGCCGAACCAGACCTTCATGCAGTTCGGCTGGTACAACGGCATCGTGGGCGATGTCGTAACCGAGTGGACCGATCGCAACGTGATTCCCTACTACAAGGGCACCTGGGCGAGCATCCGCAAGATCGGCGGCGCCAAGGACTGGCAGCAGACGATGAGCTTCAAGCGGCGGCGATGGAGCTAAAGGTTCTCTCCTCCTAAATATTTAGGCGCCCTCCTGCGGGGCGCCCGTTCTTTTAGCCTGATCTAGCCCATACAGGAGGCAGACATGCATGCGAGGGAAGACAAGAAGCGGCCGTTCGTGCCGCAGCGGATTGCGGTATTAACGCTTTCCCACACCCCCGTGACGAGAGTAGCGACACCTCCGGGCAGGCCTGATTGAACGCTTGCAAACCGCTGAGCACTTTTCGCCGAGCGGGCCATCGTGCTTGACGACATCTACCAGAACCGGGCGATTGTGTCGCGCTGGATTGCCGATGACAACGTGAACGCCATCCTGATCACCGGCGGCACCGGCCTCACCGGGCGTGACCGCACACCCGAGGCGGTCCGGCCGCTGCTAGACAAAGAGATCGCGGGTTTCGGTGAGTTGTTCCACGCGGTCTCCTACTGCGAGGAGAACAAGATCTCCACGCAGCAATCGCGTGCCTTCGCCGGGATCGCGCGCGACACTTTCATTTTCTGCCTGCTGGGCTCCACGGGCGCCTGCCGCACCGCATGGGATCACCTGATCAAAGATCAGCTCGACTACCGCAATCGGCCGTGCAATCTCGTGGAAATGCTGCCGCGGTTGCTCGAAACCATGAGGGACATGGCAGAATGATTGGATCGGTCACCACGCGATATGCCTCGGACGGCTGCGACCATGAACCCGCGCCCATCCTTTCGGTCGAGCAGGTCCAGCGGTATTTGATCGAGCGCGTACTGCCGGTGGCGGGCAAGGAAGTCGTGGCGACGGAAACGGCGCTCGGGCGCGTGTTGGCGGAGGACCAACGCTCGCTCATGAACATCCCTGGCGCGGATAACAGCGCGATGGACGGTTACGCGCTGGCAAGCCGCGATATCGAGCGCGCGGGTGAGTTTCGCCTGGTGGTGTCACAGCGCATAGCGGCCGGTCAGGTCGGGCAGCCACTCGCTCCCGGCACCGCGGTGCGCATTTTCGCGGGCGCGTGGCTGCCGCCGGGTGCCGATACCGTGGCGATGCAGGAGCATTGCCGAATCGAGCCGGATGGAACAGTTGTGATTCCTGGCCCGGTCACGCGCGGCGCCAACGTTCGGCGCGCGGGCGAAGACGTCGCCGCGGGCGCATGCATCCTTCGCCGGGGCACGCGCCTGCGTGCCCAAGACCTGGGGCTCGCGGCTTCCGTGGGGCTGGCAAGGTTGCCCGTGTTCCGGCGCCTGCGCGTGGCGCTGCTCTCCACTGGCAACGAACTGGTTGAGCCGGGCGCGGCTCTGCGTCCGGGCCAGATTTACAACTCCAATCTTTACATGCTGGCGGGACTGCTTCAGGGGTTGGGGTGCGAGTGGTTCAGTGCCGGTTGGGTGCCGGACGATCCGACGCAAACCCATGAAGCGCTGGCGCGCGCGGCCGAAGCCGCGGACCTCGTGATCGCCACCGGCGGTGTTTCGGTTGGCGAGGAGGATCATGTCAAAGCCGCCATCCGGGATATTGGGCATCTCGATCTCTGGCGCGTGGCGGTCAAGCCGGGCAAGCCGCTCGCTTTCGGGCGCATCGGCGCAACCCCGTTTCTGGGGCTGCCGGGCAACCCAGTGTCGGCGTTCGTGACCTTTTGCCTGTTCGTGCGTCCCTTCGTTCTGCGCAGTCAGGGAATCGTGTGCGGTCAAGGTGGCGCGGACACGGTACCGCGGAGCTTCCCGGTCGTGGCTGGTTTTGAGTGGTCAGGGGCAAAAAAGCGGTGTGAGTATTTGCGCGCGCGGCTGCGTTTGACCGAAAACGGCGCCACCATCGTTGAGATCTATCCCAACCAGAGTTCGGCGGCGCTTACATCCGCTGCCTGGGCGGAAGGACTGGTCGAGGTCCCGGAAGGTCACACCGTGGCTCATGGCCAGACGGTACGGTTTTTCCCTTTCTCTGAATTGCTTTCCTGAGGAGGTCGCCGAATGAATGAAGCCGCGGCCGTGACGGAAATCGAGAAGGCCATCGAGCGCTACCGCACGGCGCCCGAGAAACCGGCATCCTGAAGATATATTCGGAGAGGACTCTGGTATGGATAAACCCGCGCTCACCCTCACCGACCGCTTCGGACGGCGGATTGAATATCTGCGTCTTTCGGTCACCGACCGCTGCGACCTGCGCTGTACGTATTGTCTGCCGAAGGGATTCAAGGACTTCGAAGAGCCGGAACACTGGCTCACGTTCGATGAGATCGAGCGCTTGCTTGCCGTCTTCGCGCGGCTGGGTGTGAGCCGCATTCGTCTCACCGGCGGCGAGCCGCTGCTGCGGCGCAATCTGCCGGAACTGGCGGCACGGCTGCACCGTCTGCCCGGCATCTGCGATATCTCGCTTTCCACCAATGCCACGCAGCTCAGCAGGCATGCCCGGGCACTCACGGAGGCGGGTGTCGCCCGCATCAACGTGAGCCTTGATTCGCTGAAGCGCGAGCGTCTCGCCCGCATTGCCGGGCGCGATTGTCTCGACCGCGTCATCGCCGGTCTGATGGCAGCGAAAGAAGTAAGGTTCGCGCCGATCAAGATCAATATGGTGGCGCTATCCGGCGTGAACGATGACGAGATCGACGACATGATTGAGTTTTGCATGGCGCATGGCTTTGTGCTGCGCCTGATTGAAACGATGCCGATGGGCGAAACCGGACGCAACGCCGTCTACCTCGACCTGCAACCAGTCAAACGACATCTGCAGGAGAAGTTCGATCTGGTCGAAGGGGTCGTACCGGGCGGCGGGCCTGCCCGTTATTTGCAAACGCCCGAAGGAAAATTTTCCGTAGGGTTTATCACGCCGATCTCACAGCACTTCTGCGCAACCTGCAATCGTGTGCGTTTGGCGGTGGACGGGACGCTATATATGTGCCTGGGACAAAATGAGAAGTTTAACTTTCGGCCGTTACTACGCGCGGGTGTCCACGATGCCGACTTGGAAGCAGCGATCCGTACCGCCATTGAGCTCAAACCGGAGCGGCATGAGTTCCGCGAGACGCCGCAGAAGATTGTGCGCTTCATGTCCGCCACCGGCGGTTGACGTCTGTATGTGAATAAGCCGGGGGCAGGAAATTGACGGAGGAGACCATTTTCATCGATCCGACAGTCTTGCCGTGGCTGCTTGCGCTCTTGGGACTTACGGCCGTGCTGTATTCCTCGGTTGGGCACGGCGGCGCCTCCGGTTATCTCGCCGCCATGGCGTTGCTTAGTGTTGCCCCTGCGGCGATGAAGCCCGCCGCGCTCGTGATGAACATTGTCGTGACGTTGCTGGTGTCTGTACGATTGTACCGTGCAGGCTATTTCCGCTGGGATGTTTTCTGGCCGTTTGCGCTCACTTCGATTCCGATGGCCTTTGTCGGCGGTGGCATGCAAATCGCCGACCCTATCTATAAGTATGTCGTGGGCATGACTCTTCTCACAGCAGCCGCCCGTCTGTGGATCAAGTGTCAAGGTCCGGAAAATCCGTGCCCACCTAAAATGTGGGTGGCGATGCCCCTGGGTGCGGTCCTCGGCTTCGTTTCGGGCCTGACCGGCGTGGGCGGGGGAATCTTCCTGAGTCCATTGCTGTTATTCCTGCGCTGGGCAACCGTGCGCATGACCGCCGCCGTCTCGGCCGCCTTTATTTTTGTCAATTCGATTAGTGGATTGGTCGGCTTCGCGGGCAACGCCCCGATCTGGTCCATGGAATTGCCGCTTCTGGCGGGGACGGTGCTGGCCGGAGCCTGGGTCGGGTCAGAATTCGCCGTGCGCCGCCTAGCCCCTTCCTCTCTGAACCGGGTTCTAGGTATAGTGTTGGGTATTGCGGGATGTAAAATGTTTTTAATTGCGTGAAAGCGAATCCCGGCTAACCTTGGGTTGCCTTCCGAGTGGGGTATTATCATATGACAAGCCGGTTCTGGCTGATCCCCGGTTTTGTGCTGCTTTTGGGCTTTGCCCCGGGCGTGCAGGCAGAGCCACCGTTGCGTATAGGCACGACCGCGGTGTTCCTGGATGATCAGGTAGATTTTCTCAGTGCTTGGCAAGAATACCTCGAACAGCGGCTCGGACGGCAGGTTATCTTCGTGCGCCGCGGCAACTATGGGGAAATCAACGATCTCCTGCAACGCGACCAACTTGAGTTTGCCTGGACATGCGGCTATCCCTACGTACATTACAAGAGCCGGTTACGGCTTCTGGCCGTGCCCGTGTTCAACGGCAAGCCGCTCTACCAGTCCTACCTGATCGTTCCGCAGACAGACACGCATACGCGGGACTATAGCGATCTCAAGGGCACGGTGTTTGCTTACTCCGACCCCAACTCCAACTCCGGCTGGCTGGTGCCCCAGTATGAACTCTATAAGCGCGGCATTGTTTCGGTTGCTTTCTTCAGAAAATTTTTCTTCACGTGGGCGCACCGGAAAGTGGTGGAGGCGGTCGCGGCGGGGCTCGCCGATGCCGGCGCGGTGGACAGCTATGTCTGGGAAACCTTGGCGCTGCAGCGCCCTGAGCTCACATCAAAGACACGCGTTGTCTATAAATCGGCCTGGTACGGTTTTCCGCCGTTTGTCGCGCGGCGTACGGTGTCGGCGACCGACTTCAAACGGGTGCAGCAGGTCCTGCTTAACATGAACCAGGACCCCCAGGGGCGCGCGCTGCTCAAGCGGCTCAACTTGGATGGATTCGTCGCCGGCAACGACGACCTCTTCGCCAGCATCGCATCCAACATGCGTCAGCTCGGCGCCCAATGAAGCTCAGGGACCTGAGTTATCGTTATAAGATTCCGATCAGCTTCATTCTGGTGTCGGTGTTGGTGGTGCTGGCGGTGTCCACCACACTGGCGATGCAGGCATATCAAAATGCGCATCGCGACCTGATCGCAAATGCCGAGGGCCTCGGGAAAAGCCTCGGGCGGGCGCTGACACCGATGATACTGCGTGACGATGTATGGAGTGCCTACCAAACTGTGATTACCCCGCTCGGCGCGTCCGCCGAGGAACTGGCATTGCGGGACTTGGTGGTGCTGGACACACAGGGGCGGATATACGTGGCAAGCGACCCAAGACGTTTTCCCGTTGCGCGTGATTTGGCCACCCCGGGCGGGGGTTACAACCGACTGCTCAATACGGTGCAGCAGAACCGGAACGATGCGGCCCAGGTGGTCGAAAACGAGGAATATCCCGAGCTGTTCGTGGCCGTGCCGATCCTAAACGATGGCGATCGACTGGGAACGCTGATTCTGATTTACTCCAAGGCCGTGTTCCTGTCGCGTTTGTATGGGGCGATAGGGCGCGTGCTGGGAATCACGGGGGCGCTCCTGGTGGTGTTGTTGCCGCTGGGCTGGTACTGGGGGCGGCGTATGGCGAAACCGCTCTTGCATCTGACTGAATGCGTGGGTCAGGTCGGTTCGGTGCCGGCGGATGCCATCGAGTGCAACTTGGATATGGGGGACGATGAGATTGGCCGCCTGGGCAGTCGGTTCAAGGCCATGCTGGAGCAGCTCAAGGAGAAGCAGGCGCTCGAGAGAGAGATGGCGCGCGCGAATCGGCTGGCGGCGATCGGGCGTATCGCGGCGGGTATCGCGCACGAGGTCAACAACCCGCTGGGAGGCATGCTGAACGCGGTCAGTACACTCAAGCGTCACGGACATCCGGATCCATTTACCGCCAAGACCGTTTCCCTGCTGGAGCGGGGGCTGCTGCAGATTAAGGACATCGTCGGTGCCCTGCTGGTGGAGGCGCGACTGGAAAGTCACCCTCTCACGCCCCAGGATGTGGAAGATATGCGCACCCTCCTGACCGCCGATATCCGGGGCAAAATCTTGCACTTTTCATGGAAAAATAGACTCAACGAGCCAGTACCATTGCCTTCAACCTTGGTCCGACAGATACTAATCAATTTGCTGCTCAACGCCACTCAGGCGGTGCGCGAGCATGGCCGGATCGAATGCCGGGTGTGGCGGGAGTCCGGATCGCTGTGGCTTGAGGTCGCGAACGACGGGCGCCACATCGGTGAACGGCAGATGGAGCACCTGTTCGAACCGTTCGCCGAAGCACACGAGCATGGCGCGGGCCTCGGGCTGTGGCTTGTCCATCAGATCGTTCAACAACTGAACGGAAACATTCGTGTCGAGAGCATGCCCGGCCGGACCCAGTTCTCGGTGACGCTGCCGCTAGGAGGAGATCATGCAGACCAACTTGAAATCGCAACTGTGCCTCATTGAGGATGATGCGATCATGGGCGAGTCCTTGGTGGACCGCTTCCAGATCGAGGGCTTCGGCGTGGACTGGTGCCGGAACGGCTCTGAGGTGCTCGAACGTTTCCAGCGTTGCCACCCTTACGCTGCCGTTATCAGCGATATCCGCCTGTCCGATGTGAGTGGCGATGAGCTGTTTCGGCGTCTGTATTTGGACAATCTGGCGCTGCCGCCCTTCATTTTCATTACCGGTTACGGCTCCATCAAAGCGGCCGTGCGACTTCTCAAGATGGGGGCACGCGACTACATCACCAAGCCTTTCGATATAGACGAGCTTGTCGAAAGGGTCCGGACCTTGATCGACCCTCGCCCCTCTCCGTTTACTTCTGAGCTGACGGATGCCGTGCTAGGCGTTTCCACCACAATGCGCGGCATCGAGGCGCGACTCCCGCAACTCGCCCGGCACGACGCCACGGTGCTGTTAACCGGCGAGACCGGTGTGGGCAAGGAGCATGTGGCGCACCTGCTGCACGCTCTTGCGTCGGGCCCGGCGTCACGGCCGTTTGTGGCGGTCAATTGCGCCGCGTTTCCGGAGACTTTGCTCGATGCCGAGCTGTTCGGCCACGAGAAGGGCGCATTCACCGGCGCGGTGCGCGCACGGAAAGGGCTGTTCGAGCAGGCTCATGGTGGCACACTGTTTCTTGACGAGATCGGCGAGATGCCGGTTTCGATGCAGGCCAAGCTGCTGCGGGCGGTTCAAGAGCGCGTGGTGGTACGTCTGGGAAGTGAGGTGCCGATTCCGGTGAATGTACGACTCATCTGCGCCACCAATCGCAATCTCAAGGAGCAGATGGACCGAGGAACGTTCCGCGCCGATCTTTATTATCGTATCAATGTGATCGAGTTGAAGATTCCACCACTGCGGGAGCGCAAAGCGGACATCCTCTGGTTCGCGCGGAAGTTCATCGACGAATTCAATCAGCGGCACCCGGAGGAGCGTAAGCAGTTTAGCCCCTGCGTGGAACAGGCGCTGCTCGGGTATTCATGGCTGGGCAACATCCGCGAACTCAAGCACGCCATTGAGCGCGCTTGTATCCTGGCGTCGCGCGCCATGATTGTCTGCGGCGACGTGTTCGAGGACTGCGGCCACGGAGATGTCTCCGCGGCCGACGGAGTGGACAACCTGAGCCGCTACCTGTACGCGTGCGAACGTGCGCACATTACCCGGGCCCTGGAGAAACATGGCTGGCAAATCGGTAACACCGCCGCGGGTCTTGGTATCAGCCGCAAGAACCTGTGGGAGAAGATGAAGAAACTGGAGATGCGCGAAAAGTCATGATTTTCTTGCCCCCGTAAAATTAGCGGTTTTTGTGAGTTCATGTAATCGCGGAAGATCGGGGATATCGATCCACATTGGCTAAATCACCTGCATGCCATCGGTG
>Ga0326597_10011387_pt1 | contig 11800 bp, 8 predicted proteins | sample RVTome_12_FD_203789 | JGI IMG/M metagenome (GOLD analysis project Ga0326597, IMG submission 203789) | Soil microbial communities from uranium-contaminated site in the Upper Colorado River Basin, Wyoming, United States - RVT100D185 | ecosystem: Environmental > Terrestrial > Soil > Contaminated >...
ACAGCTCGACGAAGCGCGAGGGCTCGCCGGCGGAGGCGTAGGCGGCCTCGAGGGGATCGAAGGCGAGGTAGGCTCTCTCGGGGACGGCCGCGATCGCGCTCTCGAGAATCGACGCCGCGCGCTTCGGGTCCTCTGCCGACCACAGCGCGGCGAGCCCGAGATACGCGGGGAAGGCGCGACGCTCGAGCGACAGCGCGGTGCGGAAGGCGCCCTCGGCTTCGTCCCGGCGAGAGCCCCGGGCCGCCTCGGTGGCCATCTCCGTCTGGAGGAAGGCGAGGACCAGCCCGTCGTCGGACTTGCGGAGGCGGGCGATCCGGGTCTGGGCCTCGAACGCCTCCCGCCACTGGCGCTGGTCCTCGAAGAGCTTCTGCTGCCCCTCGAGCGCGTGCAGGTTCCGGGCGTCGAAGTCGAGCGCGTCGTCGTAGGCCTGGGCGGCGCGGTCGAGCAGGCCCGCTTTGCGATAGTCCGTGCCCAGGCTGGCGAGGGCGTGGGCGCGCTCGGCCCGGCTGAGGTCCGCCCTCGCGAGCATCACCCGGTGCAGCTCGATCGCCCTCTCGACCTGCCCGACCTCCCGGTGGAGGTGGGAGACGACCTGCTGGACCTCGACGGCGTCGGGATGCTCGCGGAGGACCTTCGCGAGCTCGTGGACTGCGGGGTCGAGCTGACCGCTCGCGAGGTAGTGCAGGCCCTGCGTGTAGTGGGGCGACGCGCGGAACGCGGGACGGTCGCCGTGGACGCCTCGCGCGCGGCTCGCCGCCCACGCCCGGCCGGCCAGGATCCCGCCCACCGCCGCGACGAGGACGGCGAGGAGCGCGGTGTCGGTCATCGCCTCACGGGAGGCTCACCCCGATGCCGGCGAGAGCCCCCTCCCAGTCGCCCCGCGCGCGGAGGATCGCCTCGATGAACTCGCGCAGGCAGCCCTGGCCGCCCCGGGCCTCGGTGACCATGAAGGCCTGCAGGCGCACCTCGAGCGGGGCGTCGGCGGGGGCCGCCGAGAGGCCGACCTCGGTGAGGACGGGAAGGTCGTTGACGTCGTCGCCGATGTACGCCACCTCGTGGGTCAGGAGCCCGGTCTCGGCGAGGATCTCCCGGTAGACGGCACCCTTGTCGCGGGCTCCCTGTCGAACGACGGCCATGCCGAGCTCCGCGGCCCGCCGGCTGACCACCTCGGACGAGCGGCCCGACAGCAGGCCCGTCCGCAGCCCGCAGCGGTGGGCGAGCACGACGGCAAGGCCGTCGCGGATGTGGAAGGAGCGGCCCTCGGCGCCGCCGGGTAGCAGGAGCACCGTGCCGTCGGTGAGCACGCCGTCCACGTCGCTGAGGACGAGCTTCAGCGCCCGACACCGCTCGGCGAGAGCCTCGTCTTTCAAATCATCTCCGTATTCCACAGGTCGTGGAGGTGGAGGACGCCCTCGATCCGTCCGTGCTCGTCGGCGACCAGCAGCGCCGTGATCTTGCGCGTCTCGAGGATGTCGAGGGCCCTCGTCGCGAGCTCCCTTCGGCCGACCAGCACCGGCTCGCGCGTCATGCACTCCGCGGCCGACCGGTCGAGGAGGGCGTAGCCGTGGCGCTCCATCTGTCGGCGGAGGTCTCCGTCGGAGATCATGCCGAGCAGCGTCCCGTCCGCGTCGGTCACCGTGGTGAGGCCCAGGCGCTTGCGGGTCATCTCGAACAGCACGTCCTTCATCGGCGTGTCGGGAGAGACCCGCGGGATCTGGCTGCCGGTGTGCATGAGGTCCTCGACCCGCACGAGCTTCTTTCCCAGGTGGCCGCCGGGATGGAGCACCGCGAAGTCCTCGACGGTGAAGCCGCGCCGCTCGAGCAGCGCCATGCTCAAGGCATCACCCATCGCCAGAGCCGCCGTCGTCGAGGCGGTGGGGGCGAGGCCGAGGGGGCAGGCTTCGGAGCTGACGGAGACGTCGAGGTGCGTGTCGGCGGCGAGGGCGAGGGGCGACCGCGGGTTGCCGGTCAGGGCCACGATCGGCGCTCCCAGCCGCTTGACGAGGGGGATGAGGGACAGGATCTCGGTGGTGTCGCCGCTGTAGGAGATGGCGAGAAGGACGTCGCCCTTGACGACGCGGCCAAGATCGCCGTGGATGGCGTCGGCGGGGTGAAGGAAGAGCGACGGCGTCCCGGTCGACGAGAGCGTCGCCGAGACCTTCTGGGCGATGATGCCGCTCTTGCCCATCCCGGTCACGACGACGCGGCCCCTGCATTCGTGGAGAGCCTGCACCGCGCGGTCGAACGTCTCGTCGAGGCGGTCCCCGAGGGCGGCGATGGCCTCGGCCTCGATCTGCAGGACCTTGCGGGCGGTTTCGCGAGGCATCCGGGGAATCGTAGGGTCGCCCGGGGGCGAAATCAACGCGGACGGTAGACGTGGAGGGTGTCCGTGGCGAACGCGAGCTCGAAATCCGAGGTGGGGAGCAGCGGCGGAGCGGGCATCGCGGTGGGCTCCGAGGCCATCAACCCGGCGTCGAAGCGAAAGCGCACCTCGTCTAGCACCACGAGGACCTCGCTGCTGACGGGGAGGATCCGTCGGACCTCGGCGAGGCTCGCCTCCGTCGGGTTCGCGAAGAAGAGGAATCCGGTACGGGCGCGCTCGGGAAAGGGCTCGAGGTCTCCGCGCGCGGCCAGGGCGTGGCCGCGCGCGGTGAAGCGGCCCGTCTCGTAGAAGGCGCGCCGCTCGGCGAACGCCGAGAGGAGGAGGGAGCGGTCGGGGGACAGGAGCACGGCTTCGGGGTCGCTGCGCAGACGCAGCCAGTCGAGGCCGGCGACGTACTGGCGCGCCCCCTCGCCGGGCTGGAAACGGGCGGCGGCGAGGTCGTCGCGAGCGCACATCCGTGCCGCCCGGGTGGATCCCCAGAGTCCCGGGATGCCGAGGGCGAGGACGGCGAGGGCGAGCCATCTCCGCCGAGGCCACGCCGCGACCAGACCGGCGCCGGCAAGAACGCAGAGCGTGAGCTGGCCCGTGTAGGCGAAGAACAGCTGCGACTGGTCGAGGGCGACCAGGCCAAGGGCCAGACCCATCCCCGCCACCGAGGTCCCGACGAGCCACGGTCCGATAGGAGACCCGCGCCCGGGAACGGAGAGCAAGCAGAGGCTGGCGAGCAGTGGTGCCCCGAGGTAGGCGATGAGCCACGTCGCGGCCAGCAGGGCGGCGGCCCATCCTGGCAACGGCGCCGCGGCCCCGAAGATGTGCGCGCGCGCGGCCTCGACCAGAGGCGACAGGCGCGCCGTCGCCAGGGGGTCGAGCGCGAACATGCCCCGATAGCTGCCGGGGCCGAGGGCGAGTTGAAGCGTGAGCGGGGCGCCGGCGACCGCGACGGCGACGAGCGCCGTCGCGGCGCGCCGCACTCCTCTCCGGTCGCGAGACCAGGCCCGAACCGCGACTGCGAACACGAGGCCGGCGAGAGCGGGGGGCAGGATCGAGCCCTTGGTGCCCGATGCCGCAATCGCGAGGAGAACCATCGGCAGGAGGAGCCTGACTCGCGGCCTGCGAGCCGCGAGCCACAGGCCGATCGTCGTGCCCAGCGAGGCGAGGAACACGAAGCCGAGGGCGGTCGAAACGCTGCCGTAGATCCCGGTGGCGAGGTCGTTGCGGGTGACGAGCCAGGGCACCCCCAGCCACCGCCCCGGGTCGCGGGAGAGCAGGAAGAAGCCCGCCCCCACGAGCGCCGCGACGCCCGAGCCGGTGGCCACGCGACCGAGGTTCACGAGCTCGACCGCGAGGATCCCCACCATCAGCATCGGGAGCAGGCCCAGCGTCGCGTCGCCCGTCCGCATGCCCGCCCACTCCGCCGCTCCCGCGGGGAGGGCCGACCCGAGGAGGTGGTAGTTGAGCGACTCGCCGGCCACGCGTGGGTCGCCGGGCGGCCACCGCTGGCGCAGCTCCGCCGCGTTCGCGGTGTGGAACAGCATGTCGGGAGCCAGGGGACGCTCGAACTGGGGGACCGACGCGAGGGGCGTCAGGGCCATCACGGCGAGGACGACGAGGATGAGCGCGGTCGGCGCGACCCTCGGGAGAGGGGGGATGTCGTCGCCGTCCGTTCTCGTCCCGCGGCCGAGCGCGAGCAGGAGGAGGAACGGGAGAGGGAACAGGCGGAACAGCCACGGCTGCTCGAGCCAGCGCGACGCGGAATACGCCACGCACTCGAGCGCGACTCCCACCGAGCTGCCCAGGCCGAGGAGAAGGAGGAGATCGCGACGTGCTGCCCTCAGCGCTCGCACCGCCAGCACGCCGGGGGCGACGACGTAGAGCAGCGCGAACACCCAGAACAGGAGGACGCCGCGGAGGGGGATGTCGTGAAGCAGGGGCCGGACGAACAGGGTTGCCGCGAGTGCCACCCCGAGGCCGGCCCCGAGCCGTCGGCCCCTCACTGTCCGAGGTCCCCGCAGGCTGGAGGCAGGATGTCGCGAACGAGCACCCCCGCCCCGGGGTTCGCGGCGACGGCGTCCGGGAGCGCTCGAAAGCCGTCATCCCGCGCCGACCAGCCCTCGCGCGCGGCCGGGTCCCCGGCCGGCAGCACCACGAACCGCACGCAGGACCCGTCGAGGAAGGCCGAACGCCAGGCTCCAGGCTCGTCCGAGTAGAAGCGTCGAGCGGCGCGGTCGCGCTCGTCGAAGTCGGACGCGGCACCGTGGGACACGAAGGGCCAGCACGCGGTGAGGCCTCCCACGTAGAGACCGACGTCCGGTGGCGCCAGCACCACATCGCCCGCTCGGCACGCAGGACGCAGTGCCCGGGCGACCTCCCACCTCGCCTCGGGGACGTGCCACGGCGGCCCGGCGGAGGAGGCGAGCGAGACCGCGAAGAGCGAGGTGCCGGCGAAGAGAACGACGGCCGATTCGAGGGCACCGCGCCGCACGGACGAGAGACCGACCGCGGCCAGGCCCAGAAGCGGCACGCCGATGCCGACAAGCAGCTGGAGGGAGAAGGGGACGGGGCGCGCCAACCCGACGACGAGGCCGATGACCGCCCACACGGTGAGGAAGAGTCGGTGCCGCCGGGCGTCCTCGTCGTCGTCAGGCAAACGGCGAACGGTGACCAGGGCGACGAGCGCGGCCGGGCCGATAGCGAGGGCGAGCTCCCACCACCCCGGGGCGAGGGCGGCGTAGCGTGCGCTCGAGAAGGCCCGGAAGCCTGGACTGACGAAGAACAGCCACGCGTTCCACGCGAGAACGGGTGCGAGCCCGAGGAGGGGAGCGAGGCGACGAGGCCACTCGCGCCGGGGGCGACCGTAAAGCACGGCGAACGCCACCACCACGATGAGCACCGCGGTCTCGTAGGGGCGCACGAGCCCGAGGGCGCTGCCGAGCAGGACCCCGGCGACGGGCCTCTGCCCGGCGAAGGCGAGCAGCGCGGCAAGGAGCAGAACCGTCCCCGCGACGAAGTGGGGGTTGGCCAGCACCTCCACGAAGGGGAACAGGCCCGCCCGCAGGTCGAGCGCGTGCCGCGGGGCAAGAACGCCCATCGCCACGAGAAGACCGCCCGCGCCCCCGCCGGTGAACACGAGCACCAGGCCGGCGAGGCGCCGCCCCGGCAGCATTCCGGCCCGTGCCAGCCACCTGTCCACGAGGGCGACGAAGGCGAGCGTGGCGAGGAGCCCGAAGAGGCGGTAGGCGACGAGCGGACGGCCCCCGAGAAGAACCGACGCCCACCCGACGCCCAGCCATTCGAGGTTGACGAGGGAGGGGGGCAGGTGCGGGGCGGCGAGCTTGTTGCGGAAGACGAGGGCCCCGTCCTCGGCCTGCTGGACGTAGCTGAGGTAGTTGTAGAAGTCGTCGGCGTAGTAGAAGGTGCCGACGAAGACCGTTCCCGGGGGAGGGTCGAGCGCGGCCCGGAGCAGCAGGGCGGAGCTGACCGCGGCGAGGAGGAGCCAGACCAGGACGATACGGCGTGTCGCCTCGCCGCGTCCCACGAGGCTCCTGTCTACCGCGCCGCCTGCTGCACGCGCTGGAGGCGGCGGAGGAGCGTGCGCAGGCGTCCCAGCCTGTAGGCGTTGGGGCCGTCGGAGAGCGCCCGGGCCGGGTTCTCGTGCACCTCCATGAAGAGACCGTCGATGCCGGCCGCCACTCCCGCGGGGGCGAGGGTGTCGATGAAGTGGGCTTCGCCTCCCGACCGATCGCCCAGCCCGCCCGGTCGCTGCACGCTATGGGTGACGTCGAAGACGACGGGAAAGCCGAACGAACGCAGCACCGGGAACGAGCGCGGGTCCACCACGAGGTTGTTGTAGCCGAAGCTCGCGCCCCGTTCGGTCACGAGGATCCGGCGGTTGCCGGTCGATGCCGCCTTCTCGAGGACGGTCTTCATGTCCCAGGGGGCCATGAACTGGCCCTTCTTGATGTTGACCACCTTGCCGGTGGCGGCGGCGGCGAGCACGAGATCAGTCTGGCGGCAGAGGAACGCCGGGATCTGCAGGACGTCGGCGACCCGCGCGGCCCGATCGACCTGGGCGACCTCGTGCACGTCGGTCAGGATCGGCACGCGGTGCCGCTCGCGGACGGAGGCGAGGATCTCCAGCCCCCGCTCGATGCCCGGCCCCCGATACGAGCCGAGGCTCGAGCGGTTCGCTTTGTCGTAGCTCGCCTTGAAGACGAAGGGGATCCCGAGCTCGGTGGCGATGGCCTTGAGCCGTGCGGCGACGGCGTGGGGGTGGCGGGGATTCTCGATGACGCAGGGACCTGCGATCAGGAACAGCCCCTCGCGTCGGCGCAGCGCCCGCCAGAGCGCGTCGGTCGTGAGGAGGGCGTGGCTGCTCACGAGCGGCGCACGGCTTCCCCCGCCGGCATCGAGCGCTCCCTTCGCGCCGCCTGGTTGTCGCGGCTCGCCCGGACGAAATCGGCGAAGAGCGGGTGCGGGGCGAGGGGACGGGACTTGAACTCGGGGTGGTACTGGACGGCCAGGAACCACGGGTGAGAGGGCAGCTCGGCGATCTCGACGAACTTGCCGTCCGGCGTCTTGCCCGAGATGACCATGCCGTGGTCGAGGAGGGTCTGCTCGTAGGCCTTGTTGAACTCGTAGCGATGCCGGTGCCGCTCGCGAACCTCGTTCGTCCCGTAGCAGCGTGCGGCGAGCGACCCGGGCTTGAGCTGGCAGGAGTAGGAGCCGAGCCGCATGGTGCCCCCCAGCTCCTCGACGCCGAGAAGGTCCTGGAGCTTGTAGATGATCTTGTGCTCGGCGTCGGCGTCGACCTCGGTTGAGTTCGCGCTGGCCAGCCCGCACACGTTGCGGGCGAACTCCGTCACCGCCCACTGGAAGCCGTAGCAGATCCCGAAGTAGGGGGTGCCCGTGCGGCGCGCGAACTCGGCGGCGGCGACCATGCCTCCCGTTCCCCGGGTGCCGAATCCCCCCGGCACCAGTATGCCGTCCACGCCGCCGAGCAGCTCCGCCGCGTTCTCGGCGCTGAGGTCGTCCGACTCCACCCAACGGCGGTGCACCGTGACGTCGCTGGCGAACCCGCCGTGGGTCAGCGCCTCGTTGAGGCTCTTGTACGAGTCCTCGAAGGTCACGTACTTGCCGACGATGCCGATCGTCACCTCGCCCTTCGGGCTGCGGATCCTCCGGACGAGATCCTCCCACGCCTGCATGTTCCGTCCCGCGCTGCGCAGGCCGAGCTGCTTGAGGACGATCTCGTCGAGGCCCTCGGAGGAGAGGACGAGGGGGACCTCGTAGATGGAGGCGACGTCCTTGGCGGTGATGACCGCCTCCTCGGGCACGTCGCAGAAGAGCGCGAGCTTGGCCTTGATGTCGGGAGAGAGGAAGCGGTCGGTGCGGCACAGCAGCACGCTCGGGGAGATGCCGATCGCCCGCAGCTCGCGGACGCTGTGTTGCATGGGCTTGGTCTTGAGCTCGTGCGCGGTGGCGATGTAGGGCACGAGGGCGAGATGGACGAAGATCGCGTTCTCGCGCCCGGCCTCCTGGCGGAACTGGCGCACCGCCTCGAGGAAGGGAAGGCCCTCGATGTCGCCCACGGTGCCGCCGATCTCCACGATCACGACGTCGGCGTCGGGGCCGACCGCCCGGATCGAGGACTTGATCTCGTCGGTGATGTGGGGGATCACCTGAACCGTCCGGCCGAGGTAGTCGCCGCGCCGCTCCTTGGCGATGACCGAGCCGTAGATCTTGCCCGTCGTGATGTTGGAGGCCTTCGACGTCTCGCAGTGGGTGAAGCGCTCGTAGTGCCCGAGGTCGAGATCCGTCTCCGCGCCGTCCTCCGTGACGTAGACCTCGCCGTGCTGGTAGGGGCTCATCGTGCCCGGGTCCACGTTGATGTAGGGGTCGCACTTCATCATCGCAACCCGGAACCCGTGGCCCTCGAGGAGGGCGCCGATCGAAGCCGAGGCGAGCCCCTTGCCGAGGGACGAGACGACGCCTCCCGTCACGAAGATGTACTTCCTCAAGCCACCCTTCCCTTCTTCGCCGCCCGGGGCGCCCTCACGCGCTCGAGGTCCTCCGGGGAGTCGACGGCCACGCCGCCCTCTGGCTCAACCCATACCGCGCGGATCCGCAGACCGGAGACGGCGCATCGATGCTCCCGGCCCGTCGAGAGGGCCCCGGTCGGCTCGGAGCCGACCGCCGCCACCGCGGCACCGGTCGCCACCCGCACTCGATCCGGCGGGGGGGCCAGGAAGACGCGCTCGTGCGCTCTTTCGTTCAGCGTTCTTCCGTGGATGTCCGAGAGAGGCTTCCCCGGGGGGCGTGTGGAACCGAAGCGCGCGGGGATGTTGGCGACGATGGCCAAGACTCGTTCGGGGCCCTCGTGTAGAGTGCATGGTACCCACGCGCGGCCTCCCCGTCAATCTCGCATCGGGCTTCTCGGCAGGGTTGGGGCACCTCGGCGCGCCGTCCGGGGCGCCCTTTCGTTGACCGCAGTATCCCGGCAACCTACACTGCTTCGCGCGCCGAGTGCAGATGCCCTGGTCCACCGCCGTCCGCCGCGACCTGTGCGTGGCGGCCATCGCCGGCGCGCTGGGGGCCGCTCTCTATCCGGGCGCGGTCTTTCGCGGCGAGTCGTTCTTCGAGCGCGACCTGCACCTGGACTGGTACCCCCGTCTCGAGGCCATCGCGCGCTGTCTCCGCCCGGGAGTGTGGCCGTTGTGGGACCAGACCATCGGCTTCGGCCAGCCACTCCTGGCCGACCCGGGCGCCCAGGTCCTCTATCCCGTCACGTGGCTGGCGCTGCTCGTGCCGCAACCGGCCGCCTACACCGTCTTCGTCTTCGTCCACCTCGTGCTCGCGGCGGTGGGGACGGCCCGTCTCGCTCGGCGCCTCGGCGCGGGCTCACTCGGAGCCCCGGTCGCGGCCGGCCTCTTCGTTCTCTCCGGGCCCTTCCAGTCCAGCGTGAACCTGTGGCATCACTTCGCGGGGCTCTCGTGGATGCCCTGGGTCCTCCTCGGGGTGGACCGCGTCGCGCGTCATCCCCGAGGGCGACCGGTTCTGGCCCTGGCGGCGGCCGCCAGCCTGCAGATCCTCGCTGGCTCGGCCGACGTCTGCGCGATGACGCTCGCGCTCGCCGTCGCGCTGGCCGGTCTGCGCCTGCGGGGTCCCCTCCACCGGCGGGCGGCGCGAGTCGTGGCGGGCCTCGGGGGCGCGGCGCTCCTCGCGGCGGCGGTGACGGCGGCGTTGTGGTGGCCGGCGGCGGAGCTGGTGTCGAGGTCTCCGCGGCGGGAGCTGCCCGCGGACATCCGGGGCGCATGGTCCCTGCCCGTGACCGGCCTCGCTCGCCTCGTGCTCTCTCTCGACCCCGAGCACGTGCCCTTCGACGCCGACGCCTGGCTTCGGCTCTACGACCGCCCGTCGCCACCCTTTCTCTCGTCGGTCGACCTCGGTCTGCCCATGCTGTGCCTGGCGGCCCTGGCCCTGTGCCGCCGTCGCCTTCGGACGAGGGCGCTCGTGCTGGCGGGGATGGCGATTCTCGGCGTGCTGCTGGCTCTGGGCCCGCACGGTCCGCTGTACCCGCTCGCGGCCGAGACGGTGCCGATCCTCAAGGTGTTCCGTTACCCGACGAAGGCCCTGCTCGGAGTGGCCCTCGTCGTCGCGCTCCTCGCCGGGCTCGGCACCGGCGCCCTGGCTCGAGGTCGGCTGAGCCGTCGCGTCGGGCTCGCCCTGGCCCTGACGGTCGTTCCCGCCCTGGTCCTGGCCGTCGCCTTCGCCCTCCGCGTGCGCGCTGCGTCCTTCGCCGCCAGCGCGATCTGTGCCGCGCTCGCGGCGTTGGCCCTGGCCCTGTGGTCGCGCTCCCGGCTGGGGGCGGTCGCGGCGGCGGTCGTCGTCGCGTCGGTGGCGGGCGCGGATCTGCTCGCGGCGCACCTCCGTCTCAACGCAACCGTGTCGGCGTCGCTCCTCTTCGCGCCCCCGCGCGCGACGGCGGCCGTCGACCGTCGCGAGGGCCGACGGCTGTACGTCTACGACTACCACTCGCTTCCCGGCGTGGCGGAGCGTCTCCTCGGCCGCTCCGACGCCTACACCCTCTCGGCCGCTCCCGCCCCCGGTCGTTCGCGTCAGGCCCACATGGCGGCGGTCCGGCTGTACCTGGCGCCACCCTCGGCGGGCCTCTTCGGGATAGAGGGGAGCTACGACATGGATCTGCGGGGGCTCTACCCCCGGCCGCTCAACGACCTCGTCTTCTTCCTGCGGCGGGTCGAGGGCACTCCCGTGCACACCAGGCTCCTGCGGATGGGCGCGGTGGGAACGGTGCTGTCGCTGCACCGGCAGGGCCTCGACGATCTCCGCCTCGACGAAGAGCTGCCCAGCCTGTTCCCGGAGCCGATCCTCGTCTGGCGCGTCCCCTCGCCGCTTCCTCGCGCGCGAGTCGTCGGGGGGGTCCGCGTGGGAGACGGAGAGGAGGCCTTCGCCGCGCTGCTCGACTCGTCTTTCGATCCCGAAGAGGAGGTTCTCCTCCCCGAGGGCACGCCCCGCTTCGCCCCCGCGGGGTTCGTGGGGCGATGCCGCCTCCTGCGTCGGACGGCCGACCGGATCGCGCTCGAAGCCGAGGCTGCCTTCCCGGCCCACGTCGTCGTCGCCGACGCGTTCGACGCGGGGTGGACGGCCACCGTTGACGGGCGAGAGGCCCCCGTGCGGCGCGCCAACGTCGCGTTCCTGGCGGTCCAGGTCCCCCCGGGGCGTCACGTCGTCGAGATGGTCTACCGTCCTCGGAGCGCCCTTCGGGGAGGGGTTGTCTCGACGCTGGCGGCGGGGGTGCTCCTTCTGATGCTCGCCGCCACCCGGCGGCGCCGGACGCGATCGACACAGACGCTCCGCTCGACCGACACCCAGGCGCCCTGATCTCGACGACGGCGGGTGAATCCCGGGAACGAGGAGTGGGGCGCGGCCCCGCCGGGGCTCTCGCCGGTGGCCGTCCATGGGGCGGTGCGCGTGGACGAGGTCGCTCCCCTGCCGACGCGCGGGAGGCTCCGCGCGGTTCTGACTCAGTCGTCGGGCGCACCGACGGGGCGCGGCCCGTCGCGCCGCCGCCACCGGTCCCGCGACAGGACGACGATCGTGCCAAGGGCGATCAGGCTGACGACGAGGCTGGCGGGCAGCAGGCGGGGCCGGTAGCGCATCGCCACCGAGGACCGACCGGCGGGAACGGCCACTCCCCGGTGGCGGCCGTCGACGCGTTGGACCGGCGCCGGTTGCCCGTTCACGGTCGCGGTCCAGCCGGCCGCCCAACCGTGACGCACGACGACGACGCCGGGCTCGCCGGCCTCCGCCTCGACCTGCACCGCCGAGCTCGAGAACGACGCCTCGAGAATGGTCCCGCGCGCGCCCTCGATCCCCACCGGTGCGACCGACACCCGGGGC
>Ga0326597_10011388_pt1 | contig 11800 bp, 9 predicted proteins | sample RVTome_12_FD_203789 | JGI IMG/M metagenome (GOLD analysis project Ga0326597, IMG submission 203789) | Soil microbial communities from uranium-contaminated site in the Upper Colorado River Basin, Wyoming, United States - RVT100D185 | ecosystem: Environmental > Terrestrial > Soil > Contaminated >...
ACGGAGCCTCGACCGACCGCGAGCGAAACCGCATGCCGACCTACTTGCTCCAATGGGAAGCGATCCGATGGGCCATGGCTCGAGGCTGCACGGAGTATGACCTGTGGGGAGTGCCGGACGCCGAGTCCGAAGTCCTCGAAGCGGGTTTCGAGGGCCGAGGTGATGGACTGTGGGGGGTGTATCGATTCAAGCGGGGCTTCGGAGGAAGCCTGAGGCGTTCGGCCGGCGCGTGGGATCGCGTCTACGTGCGGCCGCTTTTCAGGGCGTACCGTCTTGTTGCTCGACTCAGCCAAGGGCCCGGCGAACAAGGCATCGGCGGCTGAAGCGTGTCGACGCCTCGGACTGTGACCGACCGAGATGAGTGGAACCGGAGGATCGCGTCGGTCCACAGCGGGCACCTGCTCCAATCCTGGGACTGGGGGGAGCTGAAGAGCAGGCACGGCTGGACCGCCGAACGGCTCGCGTGGGATGACCCGCAGGCACGCCCCGTCGCTGCAGTCCAGATTCTCAGCCGCCGAATCAGAATCCCGTTTCTGGGTCTAACATTCGCCATCCGCTATGCACCCCGAGGCCCATGCCTCGACTGGTCCGACACCGGCATAGCTCAACAGGTCTTACAGGAACTGAAGCATCGGGCTGAAAGCCGCGGGACTCTGTTCGTCAAAGTGGATCCGGACACTTACGAAAGCTCGACCAAGGAGGAGCCCAGCGGGAATGGTGCGGGGTCATCTCCGGAGGGGATCCAGCGGATCCTTGTTGCATCGGGTTGGCGGCGGTCCCCGGAGCAGATCCAATTCCGCAACACAATGGTCCTCGACTTGCGCGGTTCGGAAGAGCAACTGTTGGCCGGGATGAAGCAGAAGACGCGCTACAACTTGCGCTTAGCCGAGCGACGCGGCGTGCATATACGCCATGCAGGCGAAGGCGACATCGACCAGCTATACCAGATGTATAGTGAGACATCCCTCCGTGATGGATTCGTCATTCGCACGTCCGACTATTACGCAGACGCATGGGGGAGCTTCCATCGAGCCGGGCTGGCGCAGCCCTTTCTGGCGACGGTGGAGGGCGAACCCGTGGCGGGCTTGGTCGTCTACCGTTTCGGCAAACGCGCCTGGTTCCTCTTCGGCATGTCACGCGATCTCCACCGCGAGTGGATGCCGAGTTACTTGCTGCAGTGGGAGGCGATGCGTTGGGCGCAAGGCCAGGGGTGTGAGGCCTATGATTTATGGGGTGCGCCGGAGAGGTTGGATCCGACGGATCCACTGTGGGGTGTCTACAGGTTTAAGGAGGGCTTTGGCGCCCGCCTCGTGCAGGGCGTGGGCGCCTGGGATTACTCGGTTCGCCCCCGCCTGTACTGGTTCTACACCGCCCTCCTGCCGCGCGTTCTGGCGTTGATGCGCCTGCGCGGCCGGTCTCGGGCGCGCAGGGCCGTCGATTGACATGAGGATTTCGACGTGGTCACAGGAACGGGGGCAGAGGGCTTATCGAATAGAGAAGTCAGCGAATATCCGTCACTCCGACCCGTATGAAGTCTCAGAGTGACGCGCCTCGGGGATTCCTCGCTCGCCGCCTGTCGGCGAGCTCCCTGGCCTGCCTGTCCCCTGGCCTGCCTGTCCCCTGGCCTGCGTCCAGGGCAGGCTGGCCGGTCAGGCCAGGGCGTCCAGGGCAGGCTGGCCGGTCAGGCCAGGGCGGCATGGGCAGGCGGAATGACACGGGTGCGAGGGGTCGAACGGCCGTGAAGCCCGCCCTTCTATGTCATTCCGAGCCCCCGGAGGGGGCGAGGAATCCCCATGATGAGCCAGTAGGACGTTCGTCACGGGTCGCGATTGCCTCGACCCCGCAAGCAACTGACGGGATAGACGGCCCCTCGCGCTACAACATCGGCCGTCCCTCAATGGGGCAGAGGAATAGGACACGGAGAGAGTGGGGGCTGTTGAGGTTCGTGCGTAGGCTCATCACGTGTTAGGAACCGAATCGTGTGTCACCGGGATTCGTTCACAGCCTCGGAGGGGAAAACGATGGAGAAACTCGACCTCAGAAAGCAGCTCAAGCATTTGTACAACCCATCCAAAAAGGAGTTCGAACTTACGGACGTGCCGGCGATGAAGTTCGTCATGATCGACGGCCAAGGAGACCCCAACACTTCGGAGACATTCCAGTCAGCGATGCAGGCCTTGTACTCCGTCGCCTACACACTCAAGTTCGAGTTTAAGAAGAAACAGGGCGTTGACTACCCGGTGATGCCACTCGAGGGCCTGTGGTGGGCGGATGACATGGACGTGTTCAAGATCGAGAAGAAGGCGGACTGGAAGTGGACCCTGATGATCATGCAACCGGATGTCGTGAGCGAGAAGCATTTCAGATCGGCCTGCGAACAAGCGGCGGCGAAAAAGGATCTGCCGGAGTTGAGCAGCCTGCGTTTCGAGCACTTTCGCGAGGGAATGTCGGCCCAGATCCTTTATCTGGGTCCGTATTCCGACGAAGGACCGACCATCGCCCGTATGCACGAGTTCATCCAAGAGTCCGGCCACATGCTTCACGGGAAACATCACGAGGTCTACTTGGGCGACCCACGCCGGTCTGCACCTGAAAAGCTCAAGACGGTCCTGCGGCAGCCGGTGAAGCGACGAAGCAAAAGTTAATCGAATGAAGCCCATTCAGCTTCCGCGCGTTGCGTTCGCTCACCTGCCAACCGCCGTAGAGGCCATGCCGCGGCTGTCGGCACACCTGGGCGGCGCGCACTTGTGGGTCAAGCGCGACGACCAGACCGGGATAGCCTTCGGAGGCAACAAGACCCGCAAGCTCGAGTTCTTGCTGGCGGAGGCTCAGTCCCACGGCGCGCGCAGCTTGATCACATGGGGCGCGGCCCAGTCCAATCACTGTCGCCAGACTGCGGCGGCTGCCGCCCGCAACGGGTTTGAATGCACTGTCGTGCTGCGCGGTGCCCCGGCCGAGCTTTTCACCGGCAATATCCTGCTCGACCACTTACTGGGAGCCGAGGTGGTTTGGGCCGGGGACCGGGATCCGGGGGTCGTGGCCAAGGAGATCTTTGACAACGCCTGGGACGACGGCCGGCGACCGTATCTGATTCCCTACGGAGGTTCAAGCCCGATCGGGGCCGCGGCTTACGCCGCAGCGATGGCCGAGTTCCTGGGACAAGGGGTTTCGGTGGACCGGATCGTGCTCGCCTCATCCTCGGGCGGCACACAGTCGGGGTTGATGGTTGGCGCAAGGCTGTATGGGTTCGAGGGGAGGATCACCGGGATCAGCGTCGATCAGCCTGCATCGGCGCTTCGGCAACAGATCGCCAGTCTCGCGACAGAAACCTCCGCTGTCCTGGGCCAGGCTACCTCCTTCGACCCGGCCCAGATCAATGTGAATGACCAATTCTTGGGCGGCGGTTACGCGGTGATAGGCGAGTTGGAGATAACCGCGATTCGAACATTCGCCCGATCGGAGGGTCTCATCCTGGATCCGGTGTATACCGGGCGCGCGGCCGGGGCCATGCTGGAGCTCATTCGAACCAGAGACATCGATCTCGATGAGCGAGTTCTCTTCTGGCACACGGGCGGGACCCCGGCGATCTTCGCGTACGCGGAGGAATTAGCCGAGGGTTAGCGCACCACGAACCGAGCTGATCCCCGCTCGTCCAATCAGCGCTAGGCAGGCAGTCGAGGCATGAGATCGACCTTTCCGACCCGAATGATGTCTTTGCGCGCAACGTCTCGGGGATTCTTCGCTCGCCGCTCGGCGGCTCGCTCCCTGGCCTGCCTGTCCTCGCCGGTCAGGCCAGGGCGGCCTGGGCAGGCAGAATGACAAGGGTGGGACGGATTCCTCGGCCGCGAGTGCATCAACTTCGTGTCATTCTGAGTGAGGCCGGAAGGCCGAGCGAAGAATCCCCATGATGATCCAACCGGAGGCATCCCGCGGCCGGCGCGACGCGGATGACGCGCCGTGCCGAGGACCGAATCCCTAAGCTCCGATCAGCCCGAGCACCTCGTACACCGGGATCGGCTGCTGCTTGCCTTCAGCCTGTATGGGAGGGACTTCCTTCAACTCGACCAGACCGGCAACCTGTTCGGCCGCCACCTTGCTGATCAAGATCTGCCCTTTGGCGGCATTCTCCTGTAGACGTTTGGCGGTGTTCACACTGTCGCCGATGGCCGTATAGTCCAGCCGCTCCTGAGTTCCGATCAACCCGAGCAGCGCTTCTCCGCTGTGAATCCCAACACCGAACGACAGCTGAAACTCTGGAGGCATGTCTCGGTGTAGCTCCAAGATGCCTTCTCGAATCGCCAAAGCGGCCCGGACCGCGCGCAACGTATGGTCCGGCTGCGGTATCGGGGCATTGAACCACGCCATGACGGCATCACCCAGGAACTTGTCAATTGTTCCCTCTTCGTCCAGGATCGAGCGCGCCGCCCAGGCGAGGTAGCTATTCAGCACGGAAACAAGTATCTCCGGATCTAACGCCTCACTGAAAGACGTGAAACCGCGGATGTCGGCGTACAGGGTTGTGATCTCGGCCCGACGCCCGCCGAGCTCGAGGCTATCAGGGTCGAGGGCGTCGATGACGGCCGGCGAGACCATCCGTTCGAACAAACGGCGCTGAGCCTCCAGTCGTCGTTTCTCGGTCAGATCGTCGAGGACGATCGCCACGCCACGCGTGGCCTGCCCGGCGGCCTTCAATGGGGTGAGATGAAGGACCAGACTCAGTCTTCCGCGAGAATCGATCTCGGGGTTGAGCTCCAGTGCGAGGAAGCGCTGGTCCTCCTTCTGTACGGATTGGATCTTGCTTTCCAGATCCGGCCCCAATGTGGTCAGCCATTCGCTGAGCGAGCTGCCGAGCAAGGAACCCGGGGCGCGGTTGAGGATCGATTCGGCGGCCTGGTTGCAGAGCGTGACGACCCCTTGGACGTCGGCCGTGATCACCCCGCTGGCGATGGAGGCGAACACGTCTTCCATTAGATTCTTGAGCTCAGTCACCTCGCCCAGCGTCCGGCGGACCGAATCGAACAAGCGCGCGTTCTCGAGCGCGCCTGCCGCTTGATCGGCGAAGGCCAGCAACAGGGCACGCTCCCGCTCTGAAAACAGGCCCTCCTGGACTCGGTTGTCGGCGTAGATGACACCGGTCATCAAACCCTTGACCTTGAGAGGCACGCATACGATGGAGCGCAAGTTGTAGGCGATGACGCTATCGAAACCGGTGAACCGCGGATCAGCCTGCGCATTCGTAGTGAGCACGGCTTCACCGTCGGCAATAACCTGGGCGACGATCCTACGGCTGATTTCATATTCCCCGGAAGCCAGGGACTCTTTCTCCCAATTCCGGGCGACGACGATATCCATCTCCTCCCGCTCGTTGCGGAGCATAAGGAACGCGCGTTCGGCGCCAGTGAGACGTATGATGGTGTCGATAACTTCGTTCAAGACAGTCGTGAGGTTGAGCGAAGAATTTACGACCTGGCCGACATCGGCCAGGGCCTGGAGGTTGCGCAGTTCGAGCTCCGTCTCCTGCACTGATTTCTGCAAGACCCGCAGCGTGCCGCTCAGGTGGCGCAAACCCTCGATCGTCCCGTCGGGCAGTGAAAGTCGAGCTCGACCAAGACTGGGTTGTAGGCTGTCGACTTGGAGACGCAATTCCTCGGCCAACTGGCTCAGCCGACCGATTTGCTCACTAAGTGTAAGTTGGGCCCTTGGCCTGCTCATCACGGTTCACTCAACCTGGAGATGACCGGCTTCATGGAAGGCGAATTATAAGCCAGCCCACCCTTAGGCCTCAAATCTGCCGCTACCTGCGGCCGGGAGCTCATCTGAGTCCACCGTTCCACCTAGCCGCAGCTGTCCGGGATGGAGCCAAGGTGACCCCCGGAGCCAGTGCCGGAGCCAAGTTCGCCTCAATCGCGGGAGCAGATTGCGCCAGACTCGACGCAGCGGTGTCGGATCGGCCGAGACATTCCCAAAACGCTCGGCAGCATAAGCCTGCGCGATAGTCCACCCTTCATCCCGGTAGACGGGGAAGCGATCGGCGAAGATGACGGCGCGTTCGTAGGGGGTCTGAGCAGAGGTCAGTTGTGGGCCGAGCCGGTCAAGCCACCTCGTCCATCCGGCGTAGATCTGGCTTGCTGTCGATTGCGGGGACGCGTATTGAGCACGCACCAGAATCATCGGAGGCTGCACGCCGACGCGCTTTAGACCGACGATCAGCAACGCTGACGCGCGCGCCACCAGGAGGGGGTTAGCCCGCAGGTATAGGAACGCGGCTCCCGCCAGGAGGACGATCAATCCGATCCAGATCAACACTCTCAAGAGGATTGTATCTTGAGAAGACACGATAATCGGGACATCCGCGTCCGGCCGGGCGCCTGACGGCTCGAATTCCTGGACAGAGCTCAGTTCGGGTCGCGTCACTTCACCGGACAGAGGTCGGATCAGTTCAGGCTGTGAAAGCGTGGGCTCAAATTCCACCCAGCCAATTCCTGGGAAAAACACTTCCGGCCAGGCATGGGCGTCATCAGCGTAGACCTCATACACTCCAACGGGGAGAGCTGTCCCGCTGGCATAGCCCACCCCCATCCGCGCCGGGATCCCCAACGAGCGTAGCATCAAGACTTCGGCACTGGCGTAGTAGTTGCAGAACCCTATTCGACTGTCGAAAAGGAACCAATCCACTGGATCTTGATCCGCCGGAGGGGCGGCGGATTGACGATCGTACTGGATGTTCTCTCGCAGCCATCTCGTAACGGCTTGAGCCATGTCGAAGGGGTTGTCAAGTCCTTGGGTGATGGATTCCGCCAGTTCCTTCGTTCGAGATGTGACCGTCGGCGGAAGAGAGAGGTCTTGCGGAACCACCCAATCCGGATACGCCTTGCCGGCACCACGCAGCGCCTCGAGGGTTGGAACGGATACCCAGCCTCGAACATGATAAGTCTCGCCTGCCACGACGACGCCTTCAGCGGTCAAACGCGTGACCTCCGCAATGCCCTGCGGGACATTGACCACGTCTGCGGTCACCGTCCGGCTGATCCACACAGTCTGGGCCGGGACGAACAGAACCTTGAGCGCGGGAAGCACAGGGCTGAACCCGGCTTCGATCGGCTCACGATCAGAATAGGCCACCAGTGGGAGATCGCCGGCACCGGGATCGAAGGCCAGCGTCTCTCTGGCGACCGACCCCCATTGGCCGTCGGTGTATGTATCATAGCTGTGCGACTGCCAGTACAGCCGGGCATCCGGATTTGGAGCACGGGCAACCGTCACGCGCATCACCACAGTATGCGGCAGAGACGTCCCTGCGCCGAGCGTCAGGCTGTCGCTGTATGTATCGTAAACCGGGTAGCTGTCACGCCGCAGGTTCCTCAAGGCCTCGCCCAAGCGCTCCTTGAGGCCCGACCACGGACGCGCAGCCTTAACCCACAGGTCGGCGGCGGTCCTGGATTGGGCGAACGCCGGCCCACCCCAGGCGAGGATGACCAGGACGAAAGCCGCGATGACACCTGCGCGGCCGACGTGGTAGGCCACATCGGTCGAGACCTGAGACCATTTTTCCCGCCATCCCTGCTCGCGGCGTCTGAGTTCGAGGCGCGCCGCAAGCAAAAGCGAGACCAGGACGAAGGTCGCCAGAGCCTGACCCAATCTCTCATCACCGGTGTAGAAGTACGTGTTGATCAGGATCGCGACGCCGGCTGGGATGACTGCAGCCCAGAGTCCCCCCCTGCGAAAGACCGCCCATCCGGCCGTGACGCCGAATACCCAGTAGATACAGCCGATGATCAAGACAAACATCAACGGATCGAGACTCGAGCCGCCTCGGAACAGCGCAGTGATCGCCGCCACGATGCGGCCGATGAGATCGTTTACCCTGTCCGGCCAGGTAAGCGCCCGATCGAGCGTCCCACCGAGCTGCGATCCGATGGCGAAGGCACCATAAACGGAGGCGAAGATCGCCCCCACCCGCGCAGAGAACCGGCTGTATCCCAGCGCGGCGCCAGCCGCGACCGCCAGGGCGCCGACGGCCAGGATAATGGACAGGTGGTCCGCCCAGTCGGCTGTCAGGATGCTCAAGCCGGAGACGAGGAACATGACCTGCAGGATGAGCAGGCTGATCCAGTCGAACGAGCGCGGGTGCGAGTCGCTTTGCATCGGAAGTCAGCTTCGGCGCCGAGTCACAGGTTGTGGGAGGCAAGCACAAGTTTACTTCAGTTTGGTGGGCGACTTCCTTCCCGAGCGTGCTGATGAGAGGCGTGCCATCGGGGGGGCCGGCTGCGGCTGCCCCCGCAACATCGCCCGCTCGATTGCTCATTCACCGCACTGCTTGCCGCGCCGATTCAATGCTGTTATCATCCGGCCGTCACCTGGACGGCTTGCCTCGCTGAGATCACATGCCCCCTCCCCGACGATTGTATGTCATTCTCGTTGCCATCATTCTGGCGACACTGCCCTGTTACTGCGCCGGCTTGCTGGTGATCCAGCGCGCCCCGCAGGACCTGACCGCCACGCCCAGCCTAATACCGTCCCCGACCGGCCCCCTGGCAACCCAGACTACGACCGTCGCGCCGACGGAGGAGTCGACGATCACCCCTTCGCCAACTGATTCTGCAACTCCCTTCGTCCCGGCCACGCCGACTCCGACTTATACGCTCGCTCCGACTATCACGCCGACCAACTCAACTACACCAACGCTTACTCCGACCGATACCCCTGCGCCCAGCCAGACGCCGATCCCGTCAACAAGCACGCCGACCATCCCACCCGCGACGACCGAGCCCGTTCAAACGCCTGCAGCTGTGACATCCGGGGAAGACTACGCGTAAGGGGGGACGTCCACCACATAGGCCGCTCGGCATGACGGATGATCTCCTCGACCTTCTGATGGACCTGCTGCGCCTGCCGGGTATCTCCGGGCACGAGGGGCTGGTGGCCGCGCGGCTCCAGGAGAGTTGGGCGCCGCTCGTGGATGAGCTGCACGTCGACCTTCTGGGGAACCTGGTCGCCACGCGAAACGGCGTCACCCCCGGGCCGAGGCCCACGATGCTGATCACCGCCCATATGGACTCTGTGGGGTTCATCGTTCGGGGGATACTCGACGGATTCGTGCAGGTGAGCCAGGTGGGCAGGTTTGATGACAGGCTTCTTCCCGGACAATCGGTCACGGTTCACGGGGCGCGCCCGATCCCCGGCTTGATCGTCGCACCTGCGCGCGCCGGCCTGCCGGAGAAGATCGGTGGAGGCGTCGTACCGACGAAGTATCTACTTGTCGACCTCGGCCTTCCCGCGGGTGAGATCCAACGTGTGGTCAAGGTCGGCGACAGTCTGAGCTTCGATAACCCACCGCGATTCCTGGCGGATGACGTGATCTGCGGACATTCTTTGGACAACCGCGCTTCGTTGGCCGCTTTAGAAGTCTGCCTGAAGGCACTTGCAGGCATTGAATTGAAGTGGGACCTCGTAATGGCAGCCACCGTCCAGGAGGAGACGACTGCCTACGGCGCGCAGAGCGCGGGCCACACGACCGGCCCCGCGGCGGCGATCGTCGTCGATGTGACCTATGGACGTGCCTACGCGGAACCCGAGAATGAGTCCTTCCCCCTCGGGGGCGGTCCGACGAACGCCTGGTCAGCGGAGGTGCATCCCGGAGTGTACAGGGAGATCGAGGCCGCAGCCGAAAGGGCGGGCGTCGCCTTGACCAGAGAGATCTTGCCGTCGGACACCGGCACCGAGGCGCGTGGGATTCTGATCGGCGGGGCGGGGATCCCTCTAGGGGTGCTGAGCATCCCTCTTCGCTATATGCACAATCCGGTGGAAGTCGTGATGCTGTCCGACATCCGCCAGACGGGTTTGCTGCTGGCTGAAGTGGTTGCGGGCCTCGACGACGAATTCCTCCGCCGATTGGCATTGGATTAGGTCATGCCATCTTCGGAGCCGAACGCAACCAGAATCACAGAAGGACAGATCCGCCTGCTGCGGTCGCTCACGGAAACGACCGGGGTCTCGGGCGGGGAGGGCGCAGTCCGCCGGCTCGTTCGCGCAGAAGTCGAGACGCATGTTGATGATCTCTGGACCGATGCGCTGGGGAATCTCCTGGCCGTGCGTCGCGGCCGAGGCCGAGGACGCCTGAAGGTCATGTTGGCCGCCCATATGGATGAGGTCGGGTTCATGATTACGGAGGCCGACACCGACGGATTCCTTGCCTTTGAGGCGGTTGGCCGCATCGATCGCGATGGGATTGCGGGGAAGTCGCTTTGGATCGGAGATGATCGGCATCTGGGTGTAATCGGGATCAAGCCGATACACTTGACGGATGAGCGCGAGCGGTCCCGCAGGCTGACGATCGATTCTCTCAGGATCGACATCGGCGCCGACGGGCGCGAGGCCGCCCTCGAGAGAGTTCGACCGGGCGACCGGGCGTCGTTCGCTACAGAATTCCGCAGAATGAGAGGGACGCTCTTCGGCAAGGCGCTCGACGACCGGCTGGGAGTGGCAAGCCTTATCGAACTGCTCCGGCACGTGCCAGACAGCGTTGACCTGATGGCGGCCTTCACCGTCCAGGAGGAGATCGGCCAGATCGGCGCCCGGGTCGCGGCGCAGGCCCTCGACCCTGACCTGGCAGTGGTGCTGGACTGCACCCCGGCCAGGGATCTGCCCGTCTGGGATGGAAGCGAGAACCGTACATACAACGCAAGACTAGGGGCAGGCCCAGCGATCTATGCCGCTGACAAGGCCACCGTTTCCGACCCGCGCCTGTTCGCTTTGTTCACCGAGACGGCGGCGCGCATGGGCCGGCCGTATCAGATCCGTCAGCCGGGGGGTGGGAAGACCGATGCGGCCGCGATCCATTTGGCCAACGGGGGCGTTCCGTGCATCTCCATCTCCGTACCTGCCCGCTATCTGCACGGCCCGGCCGGCATGGCCAGGATCGCAGATTGGCGGGGGAGCGTATCCCTGGTGCACCAAGTGCTGTCGAGTATTCGTCCGGCGATGCTCAAGAGACACTGATCCTTCGACGGAGTGTATCCCGCCTGCCCAGGCCGCCCTGGCCTGACCGGCCAGCCTGCCCAGGCCGTCCTGGCCTGACCGGCCAGGACAGGCAGGCCAGGGGACAGGCAGGCCAGGGAGCGACGCCGAGGGGCTCAGGATGACTGATAAATTGGGCTTCGCTCCACCCCCTTGTCAAGCACCCTGAGCCCCTCGCATCCGCTCGGGACAGGCGGAGCAAGCCGCAAAGCGGCGAGCGCAGTCGAAGGGGCCGGGATGATCTGCATGGGCGGAGCCCTCAGGCGTGGCTACTCAAGGGGGATGAGAGAAGATGACCTACACTGTGTACATGCTCCAGTGCGCGGACGGCTCTTTCTACGTTGGGATGACAGAAAAACTTGAGATCCGACTCGCCGAGCATCAGTCCGGCTTTGATCCGAGTGCCTACACCTACCGCAGGCGACCGGTCACTCTGGTCTGGAGTCAGACCTTCGACACCGAGCATCAAGCATTCCTGCGAGAGCGGCAGATCAAAGGCTGGTCACGAGCGAAGAAGACTGCCCTCATCCGTGGCGATTGGGACTTGATCCACGAGATTGTTGAGAAAGAGCGGGCAAGTCGAGAGAAAAAGAGATGGAGCAGGTGTCGTGTATTCTTAGGGCAGTCACTCATATACGAGACGGTTCGCCTGAACGCAAGAGTCCGTGGCCTGGGCCTGATCCTTCGACTTCGCTTCGCGGAGTTCATCCCGCCTGCCCAGGCCGCCCTGGCCTGACCGGCCGGCCTGCCCTGGACGCCCTGGCCTGACCGGCCAGGACAGGCA
>Ga0326597_10011389_pt1 | contig 11799 bp, 7 predicted proteins | sample RVTome_12_FD_203789 | JGI IMG/M metagenome (GOLD analysis project Ga0326597, IMG submission 203789) | Soil microbial communities from uranium-contaminated site in the Upper Colorado River Basin, Wyoming, United States - RVT100D185 | ecosystem: Environmental > Terrestrial > Soil > Contaminated >...
CGCCGGGCCGCCTCACTCGAGATTCACAACGAGGGAGCCTCTCGGCTCCCTCGTCGTCAAACAGCGGGGCTGTATTCTCAGGCGAGAGCCTGAGAAGTTGAGGCGGCCTCAGCCTGCATCCGGAAACCGAGCAGGATCAGTCCGATCGACGTCGCCGACACCCCCAGGGGAAAGGTCCACTCGGCCAGGCTTGCGCCGCTGGCTTCCATGGGGATGCCGATCCCGAAGAGAGCCGGGATCATCACGCCTGCCAAGAGCGGGGCGAAGTTCCAGCGGGAGAAGACCTTTCGCCGAATCGTCACCACGCCATAGACGGTCAGAGCAAGGGTCATCGTCACCAGCCCGAGGGCCCAGGCGCCCCAGCCGATTTCAGACGAGTTCATGAACAGCATGCCTCCGAGGGATACGATCCCCCCGATGACGGCGATAAGCAGGACCGCACTCCCGAGGCCTCCGCTGCGGGAAGCGTAGCCGGCTCGCAGTCCCAGGAGCCCGATCACAAACAGGATCTGACCGAACACCACGCCGACGATCTGACTGATCTCATAAAACGCGTCGACGCCCCCGATGGGGTCCTCCCAGTTGGAATCGAAGCTACCAATGATCAAGCCGGCGGCGAACAGGACCGCCCCGGCCATCAGCGCCCAACCGCTCCAGCGCACGAAATTCTCACGCGTCATGTCGATGCCTCTCTCGATGTGCTCCTCGACCGATGTTCGGATCAGATCGAGCGAAGTGCGGGCCCACAGGCCGGTCATGCCGGGCAGTCCGCCGCGGCGCGATTCGCGCCGGCAGACCTCGCGGAAAACCTGAACCATGTGGGGACCGTAGTCCGCTCGGAACCGCGCCGGATAGGCGGCCAGGAGCCAAGTGTAGATTCGGACGGAGAGGTCGATCGAGGCGGGCGCCCTATGGCTCTCTCGCATCTTCGCCTCCGTCATCCGACCCCGGACCAGACGTGCTTGCGACGGGCGAGCGCCATCAACTCGGCCATGCGCTCGGTCTCCTGACGGAGGACCTTGCGGCCGAGCCCGGTGTGCCGATAGTAGCGGCGTCGTTCGTCGTCGAGCGTCGGGTCGGGGCGGTCGTCGCTCTCCTCGATCAAGCCCCCGGCCAGCATGCGCTTGATCGAGCCGTAGAGCGTTCCGGGGCCCATCTGCACCTTGCCCTCGGTCATGTCTTCAACCTCCTGCATGATGGCGTAGCCGTGCTTCTCGCCGTCAGCCAGCGCCAGCAGGATGTGAAACACCGCCGGGGTCAGGGGAAGGAAGCTCTCGGGTCCCTTTGCCGCTTCCGTCATGGGCCACACTCCTTGCACGAACGTGTACATCTGCGCAGGATGTATCCGTTGCTGATATAATAGATCGGAATTCGGACTTGTCAAGTCCGAATAGCTTCCGCGGAGGTTGGAGCTCGCCTGATCCGGCGGGACATGCCTGTCCCCGTCGATCTCGACGACCAGGTTCGCCTCGGCGCACCCGCTGTTCGACACGAAAGGCAATACGTGTCAGTCGACGATGAACCGCCCGATGGGATGCTGCCGAGGGAACTTGAACCCGAGTTGACGCCTCCTCACCGCCTGCAGACCTTCGCACCTGTCGGAGTGAGCAGGTGGCGTGAGTCGCGAGAGCTTTCAAGAATGGCCTCTGGCGTCCCCTGAGAGCGGCCGTGCCTCCGGAGGAGCGATCCAATCCTCCCCTCCTCAGACGTTGCGCCTGCCTCTTCTGGCAAGTCTTTATGCAGCCTATGTTGAGCGTGGGCTCACTCGAGGAGAGCATCGCGACTCGATGCAACTGAGGAGGCACATTCAGTTTACGCTATTGACGAAGACCTGAACAAAGAACCCTGGCTTATTGCCAGGGCTCCTCAATCCTAAACGAACTGTTTGCCGAGTCTAACTGCACTCACCCGGATCACGCACCGTTTGGGCGCACACCAAAGCGGTACGCTCTGCGCGATCACTTGAGGCCAAGAGTTGCCTACACTCGCAGCTTAAGCCTGCGCCATAGCCAATGCACGCCGCTCACGGTATACCAGCCACATCGCACCCAGGCCGAGCAACGTCACGAACACAGACAGCAACCATCCGAAGATCGGAATTGCTCGCAAAAGGACATATAGGACCACACCCAATACCAGTGGCAGGGCTTTGTTCTCGGCGTATTGTGGTGTCAATTTCTCGAGTAGCCAGCGGCCGCCCAAGAACGCGATCACTACTTTGCTTCCGTACTGGACCAACAGGTTAAAGACAGCCAATACGATCGCAAGGGCGGAGAACCCGACGCCGAATATCGTGCCTGCCAGGCCACCCAGCGTAATCACGCCAAAGAGAATCCCGATTGCGAGGATCACTAGAGCGACCAATCCCGCACCAACGTATCCCACAATCACTGTCGCCAACCCCCAACCAGTCGCCGGGGCCGGTTGGCTGCGGGCCTTTGCCACTAGATGATTGAATAGATCAGGCAGCAACCATAGGGCCAACCCTCCGAGCAGGAGTAATGTGATCAGAGTCCGGATACGATCCAGGATCCAACCGAATACACCCACACTAACACCTCTAGGTTCGGCTGGTTGGCCGGCCTCTCCAGGCTGGGGCGTTGAATAGACAATGCCTCCTTCCGGTGCAACACTGATGCTGCCTGGCTGTGCAACCGAACTGGTGTAGCTGAGCTCTCCCCCGATTTCGGCGTCTCTCGATACGCGAATTCCCGGCGGGATCATCGGAGGCGCGCCTGGAGGGCCGAAGAAGGTGGGCATCCGACCTGCTTCGGCAGGATCTCCAACCGTTGCTGCTACATCCCCTCCTACAGTTCCTGCGAGCTCAAGGGCCGCAACGGAAACCTTGACGTCACGTTCGACCTCACCGGCGAGCATGGTCTGGTAACCAGCGCCAAGCACGTCACGACCGACGCTGGATCCGTGCGCTGCACTCATGCTGAAAACGCCGAATAGGACGTTCCGGCCAACGACGGCCTCTGAGCCAAGGTCCAGGGCTGACGCGCCGACAAACAGGCTGCCTGTGACCTCCCCATTCACCACGACGTTCTGCGCTCCGGAGAACATGCTTCCATTAATGACGCCATTGAGAGTCACAATCGAACCGAATGCAAATACATCTCCATTGACGGTTCCATTGATCACCACGTTCTCAGCTGTAATCAAGACATCATCATCGATCACTTCGCCTTCGGGAACGACACCGTCCTCATTGATCTCGAAGGCTTGCGCGGAACTCACGACGCTGAAAACACCGGCCACCGAGATTGCGAGAACTAGCATCCAACGCAACATGAGCTTCCATGTCGTATTCATATTTCTTATTCCTCCTTAAGTTAGATTCTCATTAAGATCAATTGGGCCTTACATCGATAGAACAATTGGTGCGGGGAAGTTACCGATATTCTGCTTTCGCTTTCTTTTCGAATCGCAGACTTTCGGCTCAAGATAACGATCACACGAATTCCGAGTTACACAGGACCGCTCGCTAAAATGGCTGACTTCGGTATGGCACTCCACAAGGAAACGGCAGGTCAAAGCTCAATCTGAGGTGCACAATCACCCATCCATTAAAGCATATTTCACCCGATGTCAAAGCTGACTTTTGCAGCAAAATCAGGTGTATTGCACGCGAATTGCCCGAATTATGATGGAGGACGTGGAACTCGGCTGAGCGCGAGGTAGATTCGGCGGGGCAATGACCAGTCCCTAAATGAGTCAACGCACGGTGCCGTGAGGGAACCCCCCTGCCCGGCTGCAAGAGAATAATCGAATCGAGGCGTCCACGTGATGCTCTTGAGGGACTTTACTCGGTGAGGTTACACGGTATACCTGGGGCATCGCGATCCGACCCGTTCAGCCAACCCGGACCCCTCTTCGAGGGTGCAGACGCCAAGGCGAAAGACGTCGACCTTGATCGCGCCCAGCGGCGCGCTGTCCGCCCACAGCTATTCGTAGGTCCGGTTCTCCAGGCGATGCTCACATCGGGAACGGTACTTGCTCAAGACACCATCTCCCGCTCATGGGCGCCAAGAGGCCTGCAAATCTCCGATGGTTTTGATCTACAATGGATTTGGAGGTCAGGTCGCCCTTTTCGGAAACCTCACGCCATACCCCCAACGCCGCGAGCTCGGACTGACGTAGATCCTCCCTGGGAAGAGTGCTGCGATCCGATCTGGTCAAAATCGCCGCCGAGGGATATCTGGAAAGTCTTCAAGAGGAGAAATCCACGCCCGGAGTGAAGCCGATCTTGATGAGGGACCCGGGCTGACATGAGCGCCGCCCGAACCCGAGGAATGCCCTCTTCCAAGCAAAGTGTTTGACCAGTCCAGCGCGCATCCCCGAAGCGGCTAGAGAGCTTCTTGAGGCAGTGAGATGAAAGGGAGTCGGCAGGCCAAGCGTTTCATCATCCAGGTAGACCGGCCGGGCAAGGAGCTGGACATGCCTGCGGCGCGTTCTCTGTTCGAAGGCACGGGGATTGAACTGGACGAAGGGTACGGACCGCTGCTGATCAACCCCAAGCTTGGAAGGTATGTCCTGCGCGGGCTGGCTACGCGCAAGGCGAGAGCAAAAGCCGAGCGTATCGACGGCGTTCGTTTCTTCGGGGACACGCCTCAGAAACCGATGAGCTAGGATCCCATCAGAGTCCCTGTGAGTTCACCACCATGCATGTCCGACAGCTGAAGGAAAAGGAGGGTGAGCATGATCCGCCGCATTGTATTGGTACGAAAGCATGAACCGCTGGAGGCCAGCTGGCACGCTCGATCGTTTTCGATGGCCGGGCCGCTGCTCGACAGCACGATCAAGGTCACCGGCATGGAGTTTGATGACAAGTATCACGCCGTGGCGGTGTCCGGACGAGCCGGGGTCGCAGCCGATCGGCCCGTAGCGAGCGGATTCAACTATCGCGACGTTGGAGCGGTCACCACCTACAGCCTTCGGGCTCAGTTCGACGATGAAGAAGCGGTTCAGCGCTTGCGCAGGGATCGACGGGAGGAGGTGGTCGGGGTATTCGTTGACCCTTCCATCTTCATCTTCCCCAGGCCGTACTGTGGCAACAGGGCGGTGGGAGATCACAAGGATGTGGCCCGTCGGTTGGGAGTTGCGACCCTGCGGCGACATGGCCTGACAGGACGCGGAGTGCGCGTCGCCGTAGTGGACACCGGCATCGACGGCTCTCAGATCCCGGTAGCTGGCGGCTGGGCTCCAACGCCGGGCTACGTGCCCGGCTCCATGTCGCCAGATCACGGGACCATGGTCGCCTTCGATGTACGCATCGCCGCCTCCAAGGCACGCATCCTGGACTACGCCTTGCTCCATTCGCAGGGCGATACATGGACGGCTTTTCTGTCCGACGCGATCGCGGCATTTGCTGACTTGATGCGTTTGCTGGCTGAGAAGCCGGGCCCACTGGTGGTCAACAATAGTTGGGGGATGTTTGATCGATCCGAAGATGCACCGATCGGCTCGCCTGAGAACTACAGTACGAACCCGGACCATCCCTTCAATCAGATCGTGGCCAGTCTTGTGACAGCCGGTGCTGACGTGTTCTTTGCTGCAGGGAACTGCGGGGCCGAATGTCCAGACGGCCGATGCGGCCAGGGGGATACCGGTCCCGGGGCCAGCATCCACGGCGCAAACTCTCACCCGGATGTCGTGACCGTGGCTGCCGTCACCGTTGATGACCGCCGCCTGGGTTATTCATCCCAAGGGCCAGGGGGGCTGTACAGCCGCAAGCCGGATCTGGCCGCCTTCAGCCACTTTCGAGGCTCGGGTGTGTATTCGGCCGATGGCGGGACCTCTGCGGCCAGCCCGGTCGCCGCCGGGGTAGCTGCCGCGCTGCGCCAGAAGGTCTCCACCAAGAAGCTCGCGCCGGCTCAGTTGAAGGGCTTGCTGCAACGTACCGCGCGCGACCTCGAGGGCAACGGGTGGGATTTCGACATGGGCTACGGGGTCATGGATGCGGCGGCAGCCTTCAAAGCCCTGGGGCTTAAACCGAAAAAGAGGGCCCCGAAGTCCAGAGGCAGGAGCAGGAGCAGGCGCAGGGCGGCTTGAGCACGAAACTGAGGGAGACTTCGGGGCTATTCCTGAAGCGCGAGTCCTCGGGGATTGATTTCGACTCGAGGCCTTCACTCCCGTGGAGGTTCCAGAGGATTGCCCTTCTCCGCGACCTCTCGGAAGACGTCTTTCAACTTCATCTCGGTGAGGCAAGTGGGTTGTGGCTTGCCCCTGTCGTCTGGCCATCGCACGAGACGGATCATGCCGGAATCGACTTCCAGTCCGGTGATGTCGCCGTCTGCGAAGCAGCAACAACCGCTGTTGAAATAGCACGGCTGGTCCATCATGAAGCCACGCGTGCTTTCCCGAACTCTGGCGAACTCCAGACTCGCCCGCCCCCGCGCAATCTCGTCAGGATCGCCCTTATTTCGTGCCTTCTCAAGGGCATGCTCTAGGTCATCAATGGTCTCTCTTTGAAAGAAGACTGGATGATGGGTATGCCCCGCGATGAGAACGAGCCCCTCCTGCTCAACAGCCCAGTTGTAGAGTGCAATGTTCTGCCTCATACGGAGCCGCCAATCCTTGGACGGCGTATTGAGATTGATCCCGGTCCTACGCTGCAGCGGTCGCCAGAAGTATCTCACGACGAATTTCATGAAGCCCCCCAGGCGATCGCCCTCGAGAGTGCCCTGGTGGCCGTGAACAAGCAGGAAGCGTCCGATTTCCTTGTCATCTTGGCAGGCAATGAGGAGCAGGCTCTCATGGACCTCGAGCTCTGGAAACACAGGCCGCAGGTGCTTGGTAACCACGGCCTTGTATCTCCAGTCATCGTCGTGGTTCCCCCATATGCGCCAGTACCTTTGCCGATGTTCGTGAAAGGCCTTCTCCAGGTTCAACGTCGCCCGGTATTTCTCCAAAACGGGGCCTGGATCGTCTTCCCATAGTTCCTCAGCGTCACCCAGCATTCCAAGCGTGTAACCCTTCTCAAAGTAGTAGCCCAGCGCCGCGTGATAGGGACTCTGCGCGCCGCGGAAATCATCTGCCTTATCGCGAACTCCCTTGTGCTGATCGGAGAAGACTACCAGGCGGTCTTCCCGCACGTCGAAACTCCGCGCACGGGCCTGCGCATCTCTATACGCCGTGTCCAGAGCCGATCTCACATGCCGTTGGTAACCCTTGCTTGGGAAACTCATCGGAGGCCTACCTTGGCGCACTGGCTGGAAGTGGACCCTAGCCGCTCGCTCAGGACGCGCGCAGTCCAATTGGGATCGGCAGTTACGGATCCCTCCCAGCGCGATGGCGCAGACATGATTGTTCGGTGTCCTTGGCGGGAGCTCGCGCCTCAATCCCCCAATTCCTACCCCATTCTCGCGCCATTCGGCAATCCAGCTCAATGGATTACTCCGAGCGTTGGGGAGCCTCTTGGGTGACGGGTTCAGCAAATACGGCTCTGATCCCGTCTGTCGGTCCATGTCAGTTGAGGCGAGCCTGCAGAGGGCTTGCCAGATCTTCGCCTCCGTTGGCGTCATCGGGTGGCGGAAGTCGCGTGAGCGCTGGAGGATGGCCAGGGGGATGCGGTGGGTCTTTGCGGTTTCTCCCCTTCGCGCACGAAGTCCCGCTGATTTTCCGGGAGCATCGCGTGCCCCTCGACCGACTTCACCCTGCCTGCCCACCTGTGCCTGCGCCAGGTGCAGGCAGGCCGCAGGCCAGGGAGCGGAGCGAGGCGAAGCCGAGCGCAGTCGAAGGATCGGGATGAACTCCGACGAGCGACCCTCCCAACCCTTTCACGAGGCATCGCCAAGCATCCATGTGCGGCTCCCCGCCGGGTCGTAGATCCCTGCCGAAGGCCCCCGCCAAAGGTCCCGGCCGAAGGTCCCCGCCGAAGGTCCCTGCCAGAGGTCCCCGGAGCCCCTCGACTTCGCTCCCTGGCCTGCGGCCTGGGCAGGCGGGATAAACTCCGCGTAGGGGAGAGCGGCAACGGAAGAGGCGAGGGATACACAAAGCAGCAAGCACAAGATCAGCTCATCGCCTCGGCTGCCGCTCAGAGGCAACAAAGACATTGCCTGCCTTCCCGCGCTCCCCCTCGCCAGGCGAAGCCCTGTCCAGCTCGGTTTTGCTACAATGCAGGGTTGTGAGGCTCACCCGCCGCGCACTCCTCTTGATCCTCGTGCTACTTCTCGTCGCCGTCGGCGTTGCCGGCTACACCTGGCTCGCCGCTGGGCTGCCGTCGCCAGAGACCGCCTCCTTGCGGCTCAATGTCCCCAGCGTCCGCATCACCGACCGCAGCGGCCAGATCCTCTACGAGGTCCTTGGCGAGCAGGGCGGCCGGCACGGCGTAGTTCCCCTGTCCGAAATCCCTCTTGCACTGCGGCAGGCCACGATCGCCACCGAGGACAGGTCCTTCTACACCAACCCCGGCGTGGACCCGATCGGGATCCTCCGGGCTCTGTGGACGAACGTCGAGGCGAGCCTGAGGCAGCATGATATCGAGACCGTCGCCGGGGGGAGCACCATCACCCAACAGGTGGCGCGCAATTTGCTGATGGCTCAGGAGGAGCGCGCTCAGCGCAGCCTGCAGCGCAAGCTGCGCGAATCGATCCTGGCATGGCGGCTGACACGCCGTTACTCCAAGGACGAGATCCTGGCCCTCTACCTCAACCAGACCTACTACGGGGGAATGGCGTACGGCGTGGAAGCCGCCTCGCAGACCTTCTTCGGCAAGCCCGTGTCCGAGCTGGATCTGGCCGAATGCGCCTTGCTGGCCGGTCTGCCCCAGGCCCCGTCCCACTACAATCCATTCGCCGACCCCGAGGCCGCCGAGCAGCGGCAGGAAGTTGTGCTGGGTTTGATGCGGGAGTCAGGCTTCATCACGGAGGAGCAGCAAAGCCTCGCCGTGCGCGAGAAGCTCGCCTATGCTTCGACCCCGTATCCCGTCCAGGCGCCGCACTTCGTCATGATGGTTCGCACCGAGCTCGACGAACTGTTCACGACTGAGGACATCTACGAACACGGGGGCTTGATCGTACGCACCACGCTCGATCTCGACTGGCAGCACCATGCGGAGGCTGCCGTCCAGCGCCAGCTCGAGGCGCTGAGCAGAGACGACTCCGGGCTGGGTCACAACGTGAACAACGCCTCCCTGGTGGCGCTGGATCCGGACTCCCGTCAGATCCTCGCCCTCGTCGGCAGCCCCGACTACTTCGACGCGTCGAACGCCGGCGCTATCAACATGGCGCTCGCCCCGCGTCAGCCCGGCTCGGCCCTCAAGCCGATCCTGTACGCCGCCGCCCTGGATCCATCCCGCGCCCTTCCCTCCGGTCAGCAGGCTGTTCCATGGACCGCCGCCACGATGCTCCTGGATGTGAGCACGTCCTTCGTGACAGGCGACGGCCAGGCCTACACCCCGGCCAACTACGACCTGCAAGAACACGGCCCTGTCCTGGTGCGACAGGCGCTGGCCTCCTCCCTCAATATTCCCGCCGTCATCACGCTTGACCATGTTGGGTTGGAAGGCCTCTTTGGACAGGCTGGCAAACTCGGCATCACTACATTGAAGGACCCGGAGCGCTACGATCTCTCTCTCGCCTTGGGAGGCGGAGCGGTGCGCCTCCTCGAATTGACAGCCGCATTTGGGGCGTTCGCCAATAGAGGCTACCGGGTCGATCCGATCTCGATCCTTGACGTCAGCGATCCGCAAGGGAATGTGCTCTACACCACGCCGCCCATGTCATCGGTCAGGGTGCTGGACGAACGCGCAGCCTGGCTGATCAGCGATATCTTGAGCGACAACGATGCGCGGAAGCTCGGCTTTGGAGCAAACAGCGCCCTGCGCATCGACCGCCCGGCCGCGGTGAAGACCGGCACCACCTCCAACTTCCACGACAACTGGACGGTAGGTTACACGCCTGACCTGGTTGTGGGCGTCTGGGTGGGCAACACCGACTACGCGCCGATGCGCGAGGTGAATGGACTCACCGGCGCCGCACCGATCTGGCACCAATTCATCCGCACCGCGCTCACCGGGCGGCCCGAGCGCCAGTTCGTGCGACCTGACGGCCTCGTCCAGGCAGAGGTCTGCGCGCTGTCAGGCCTACTGCCCACCGCAGAGTGCCCCTACCGTCGCCGGGAATGGTTCCTCGTGGGGACCGAGCCATCCCAGCCCGACGCTTTTTACCGCCATGTGCTCGTGGACACCCTGACCGGGCGCGTTGCAGACACCGATACGCCCCCCGATCGCGTGAGAAGCATCACCGTGCTCGATCTGCCGACAGCGGCTCGATCCTGGGCGCGCGCCGAGGGCTTGACCCTTCTGAGCGACCTGACAGCGGATTTCGGTGGCGTTGCCGACTCCGCCACCGCCGGGGAGCTTCACATCTCCTCGCCCGCTTACGGCAGCATCTACCGCTTGAGCCCGGGCATGGATCCCGATGCCCAGCGAATCATCATCGAGGCTGTGGGCGCAGGGGAGTTGAGCGAGGTCGGGCTGTGGATGGATGGGCGGCTCCTCATCAGATTCGACCAGGCGCCCTATCGATTGTGGTGGCCCATTGCAGTAGGAACGCACGAGGCCTGGGCAGAGGCAATACGGAAGGATGGAAGCAAGCTGACCAGTGAGCGGGTGAACTTCTCCGTCGAGGAGTGATGCTCGCGCGCCCGCGAACCACAAGACAGGTTCTACCTGATCCCCGCAATTCCTAGGCTTGCAAAACGCCAGAGGATCTGCTGGATCCAGTCGGCCGAGACCTTGCGCAATGCCATCGGAAGGAGGACAGGTACCTTAAGGAGGAGGGGGGAGCTGTGCTCCCCCCTCCTCCTAGATGATTCCTCCCCCTCTCCGCCGCAGATGTCTTTTCTTAGAAGACGGCCACTACGGCGGAGAGGGGGTGAGGCCGAAACCAAACCCCGCGGGTTTCCTCTTGGGTCAGGCAAGCCACGCGGCTGGAATCGCGCGTCCACATCTTGGTAGTCTGGCTACGGCTCGACTACAAAAATGCTCCCATCGCCGCGGCCGTACACCTCAGGGAAGTAAAACTCCTGTGCAGTCGGCGGGATGACCTTGAAGGTGCCCATTGTGCTCGCCCGCGCCATGTAGGTATAGATGTACGTTCCGGCAGGCAGGTAGCTTGCAGAGAGAATCACCTTCTCGTCGCGAAGCTGGGTGTGCTCGAAGTACCACCAACCCCAGCCACGCGTGAACACGTCGTCCCAGCTGTAGCTTCTCGGAATTTCCAGGTTCTGCGGGCTGACCTCCAGCGATTGGTCCACCGCCTCCAGCCCCGCCGGGAGCGGGTCCTCGACAACCACATAGTGCAATGCATTCGGAGCCACCAGGGTCAGCCGCACCAGCAGCAGGTCGCCCTGCGCTGCCGCCGTCACCGGTTCCGCTTTGGATAAGTCAGCCGCGCTGCTCTCATACCGATAGTAGCTGCGAGAGAGGATGATCCCCTGGTCGAGTGCACGCGCCTGCTCCACAGGCAAGGTCACATCCAGGTGGGCGGTGTAGTACAGGTTGCCCGTGCCTGCATCGCGCGCGAAGGCAAGCCGGTTGGCCTGGTCCTTGAGCAACTCGGTTACATCGAGCTGCAGCGTATGGCTGCGGCGCAAAGTCTCTCGATTGGCGAAACCGCCGCCAAGACGCTTCCCATTGAAGGCAACGGCGTACTGGTAGTCGGCCTGCAGTTCCCCGCTGGCCTCCATCCAGTTGGTGAGCCCCATCAGTGTCCAGGCGGTCTCCTGAGTCCCCTGCCAGTGGCCGCCGCTCCGGTGGCTCATCAGCCAACGCACGGCGTTGGCGTTGAGCGG
>Ga0326597_10011390_pt1 | contig 11798 bp, 4 predicted proteins | sample RVTome_12_FD_203789 | JGI IMG/M metagenome (GOLD analysis project Ga0326597, IMG submission 203789) | Soil microbial communities from uranium-contaminated site in the Upper Colorado River Basin, Wyoming, United States - RVT100D185 | ecosystem: Environmental > Terrestrial > Soil > Contaminated >...
GGCGCCGCGTGGTTCGACGCCGATGTCGGCGTGAAGGACGGGCGGATCGCGGCGATCGGCAACCTGCATGACCACGCCGCGCGCGAGGTCATCGACGCTGCCGGCAAGGTGGTGACGCCCGGATTCATCGACATGCACACCCACTCTGACCTGGCGTTGCTGAAGGACGGCCGCGGGCTGAGCAAGATCCGGCAGGGCGTGACCACGGAGGTCATTGGGGAGGGGGGCTCGGTGGCGCCGCGCAGGGCGGACGCGGGCGATGGCCGTTACGGTATCCAGCCCGACTGGACGACGCTGCGCGAGTACTTCCAACGCCTTGAGTCTTCCGGGACATCCGGCAATGTCATGTCCTACATCGGCGCGGGGCAGCTCCGGCGCTACGTGATGGGCGAGGGCGCGCAGCGCAAGCCCACGCCGGAGGAGCTGGAGCAGATGAAGCAACTCCTCGTGCAGGGCATGGAGGACGGCGCCGCGGGCCTGGTCATGGCGCTCGAGACGCCGGGGCAGGAGCAGATGGGGCCGGAAGGCAAGCCGTCGGACGCGATGCCGAGCACCGAGGAGCTGATCGAGCTGGCCAAGGTGGTGGCGCCGTACGGCGGCATGTACGCCACGCACATGCGCGACCAGGGCGCGTACATCGTCGACGGGATCCGCGAAGCCGCGACCATCGGCGAGCAGGCGGGCGTCCCGGTCGAGATCTTCCACCTGAAGGCCGCGGGGCGGCCGAACTTCGGGAAGATGGGGCAGGCGCTGGCCGCCATCGCGGAGGCGCGGAGCCGGGGCGTGGACATCGCCGCGGACATGTATCCCTACATCGCGGCGTCCCACGGACTGACGACCGAGGTGCCTCGCTGGGCGCACGAGGGCGGCCGGGACCGTTTGCTGGAGCGCCTGGCCGATCCGGCGCTCCGCCCGCGCATCAAGCGGGAGGTCACGCAGTACATGAACACCAAGTACTACAACGAGACGACGGGGGCGCGGGGCTTCGACGCCGTAATCGTCGCGTCGGTAGAGAAGAACCCGCAGGCGTACGTGGGCAAGACGATCGGCCGGATCGCGCGTGAGCAGAGGAAGGCGGCCGACGACATGGTGCTCGACCTGCTCATCGAGCAGGGCGGCGATGTCGGCATCGTGATGTTCTACATGTCCGAGAAGGACGTGCGGCTCGCGATGCAACACCCGTTCGTGAGCTTCGATTCAGATGGCACGGCCGCCTCTCCCGACTTCGGCGGCCAGCCGCATCCACGGTGGTACGGCACGTTCCCGCGGGTGCTGGGGCACTACGTCCGTGAGGAGCGCGTCATCGGATTGGAGGAAGCGGTTCGCAAGATGACGTCGCTCCCGGCCCAGCGCATGGGGCTGCTGGACCGTGGGATCATCCGCCAGGGCATGTGGGCCGACTTGGTTGTGTTCGATCCGGACCGCGTCAGCGACCGCGCCACGTTCGATCAGCCCCACCAGTTCCCGGACGGCATTGATCACGTAATCGTCAATGGCGCCGCGGTGATCCGGAACGGCGAGCATACCGGCGCGCTGCCCGGCCGGCCCCTCTATGGTCGAGGGGGACGGGATGCCGCTGTGGCGCGGGCGGGCGCGCGGGGCTCGGCCTAGGGCGTTCGGCCGTGAGGCGCGGCCGGGCGTGGCGCCCGCCCGACGTACTTGAGCCCGGTCGCGGTGGCGAACACCACGACCTGATCGGTCTCGGCGAGGCGGCCGGCGTCGCGCAGCCGGGCGACCGCGGCCGCCGCCGCGGCTCCCTCAGGCGAGACGAAGAGGCCCGTGTCGCGGCCCACGATCCCCACCCATTCAGCCATGACCGGATCCGGAATCGCCACGGCCCCGCCGCCGGACTCGCGGATGGCGCGCAACGCCAGGAAGTCCGCGAAAACGGTGGGCGCGCCGAGCCCGGAGGCGTAGGTCCTCACGTCGCCCCAGGGCTCGGTCCGGTCCGCGCCGCGCTCCCACGCCCGCACGATGGGGGCGCACCCTTCCGCTTGCACGGCGATCATGCGCGGCCGCTCGGCGCCGATCCAGCCGAGCCGCTCCATCTCATCGAAGGCTTTCCACATCGCCACGAAGCCCGTCGTGCCGCCGGTCGGATAGATCAGGGCGTCCGGTACGCGGAACCCGAGCTGCTCGACGATCTCGTACGCCATCGTCTTCTTCCCTTCGACGCGGTAGGGCTCGCGGAGCGTCGCGTAGAGAAACCAGCCGTGCTTCCGCGCCGCGGCGGCGGCCTCCGTCCCGCACTTGAGGAAGCTGCCGCTGACGCGGCGCAGGTCGGCGCCGGAAGCGAGGATCTGCTCGCACACCGCCGGCGAGGCGTCGAGGGGCACGAACGCGTGGACCCGGATGCCCAGCGCCGCGCCGTAGGTCGCCGCGGCCGCCGCCGCGTTGCCGCTCGACGGCGCGGCGATTTCGGTGACGCCCAGCTCCCGCGCTCGGGCGAGCGCCACGCTCGCGCCCCGATCCTTGAACGTGCCGGTCGGATTCCGACCCTCGTTCTTGATCCAGATCCGGCGCACGCCGGCCCGCGCCGCCAGGGCTGGCGAGTCCACCAGCGGCGTGAACCCTTCCCCCAGGGACACGGGCGAGGACGCGGCGGGAAGGACCTCGGCGTACCGCCAGAGGTCGGGTCGCCGGCCCGCCAGGTCGGCGGGTCGGAAACCGGATCGGATCGCATCAACGTCGTAGTGGACGAAGAGTGGCATACCGCAACACCGCGATACCGTCGCCAGCGCGTCGGCCGCGCTCGAGCCGCCGCAGCGCGTGCACTCGAGCCTCGCCGGTCGGGGCGCTTTGACCTGGCGGTGTTGCATCGGGCCAAACTAGTGGCAGACTGGTCCTCTCGCCACGGCGCCAGCGGAGCCCTTCCGGCCCTGCCGTGCCGTGCGGCACATACGGAGGATCGCAACCACGCTCCCGGCCGAAGGGGGGGAGCGGGCACCTGGAGGAGCGCGTGGCTATGAACGGTCGGTTCGGTTGGCCATTGGCGGCCCTGCTCGCGTGCACGCCGGTGGCGCTCGGCGCGCAGGTGGTGGACTCGTCGTATCTCCAGCTGGTGGAGTGGCGCTCGGTCGGCCCCACGCGAGGCGGCCGGGTCCTCGCCGTTGCCGGAGACCCCGCGAACGATCTCGTGTTCTATCAGGGCACGGCCGGCGGCGGGGTGTGGAAGACCGAAAACGGCGGCATCTCCTGGCGGAACATCTCGGACGGGTACTTCCAGACCGGCTCGGTGGGTGCGATCGGTCTGGCCCCGTCCAATCCGCGCATCGTGTATGTCGGGATGGGTGAGGCGTGCATTCGCGGCAACGCCTCGATCGGCGACGGCGTCTACAAGTCCACGGATGGCGGCACGACATGGCAGCACGTGGGCCTCGCGGCCACCAGCCAGATCGCGCGCGTCGTCATCGACCCGGCCAATCCGGACCTGGTGTACGTCGCCGCCCTGGGCAGCCCGTGGGGCCCGAGCCCGGACCGAGGCGTCTACCGCTCCGGCGATGGCGGCCGCACCTGGAAGAAGCTCCTGTACCGGGACGAGAACACCGGAGCGATCGACCTCGTGATGGACCCGAGCAACCCGCGCGTGCTGTACGCCTCGTTGCTGCAGTTACGACGGTATCCGTGGGGCTTCACCAGCGCGGGGCCGGGGACCGGCCTGTTCAAGAGCACCGATAGGGGGGACACCTGGGCCGAGCTCACCAACAACCCCGGCCTCCCGGACGGGCTGAAGGGCCGCATCGGCATCGCGGTCTCGCCGGCCCGGCCGAGCCGGGTGTGGGCGATCATCGACGCCGAGCTGGGCAAGAAGGGCGTGTTCCGCTCCGAAGACGCCGGCGCCACCTGGACCCGGGTGAACGAAAGCGCGGACCTGACGCAGCGGCCCTGGTACTACCACCACATCGTGGCCGATCCGCTGGACGTCAACACGGTCTACGTGCTGAACGTGCGATTCTGGAAGTCCACCGACGGCGGCGCGACGTTCGCGCAGATCCAGGTCCCGCACGGCGACAACCACGATCTGTGGATCGACTCCGAGAATCCAAGGCGCATGGTCAACGCCAACGATGGGGGAGCGACGGTCAGCTTCGACGGCGGGCGCTCGTGGTCGGACATCATGAACCAGCCGACCGCGCAGCTCTACCACGTGGCGGCGGACAACGCCGCGCCGTACCGCCTGTACGCGTCGCAGCAGGACAACACTACCATTTCGGTGCCCAGCCGGTCCGACTTCGGCGTGGGCACGCTCGAAGATTGGTTCACGGTCGGCGGCGGGGAGGACGGTTACGTCGCCCCCCGCAGGGACAACCCGGACATCGTCTACGCCGCGGATCACCACTTTCTCACGCGCTACGACCGGCGGACCAAGCAGACGCGCGACATCTCGCCCAATCCGGAGACGTACTACGGGTGGGGGGCGGCGGACATGCTATACCGCTTCTGGTGGACCTACCCGGTGATGACGTCCCCGCACGATCCCAACGCGCTGTACGTCACCTCACAGTTCGTGCACCGGACCACGGATGAGGGGCAGAGCTGGCAGGTGATCAGCCCCGATCTCACGCGCCACGATCCGAAGACGCTCGAGCGCACGCCCACGTACGCGCACCCGGAGCCCGGCCCGTACTGGGGCCCGATCACGCGCGAGGCGTACGGGCCCGAGTGGTACGCGACCGTCTTCGCGTTCGCCGAGTCCCCGGCTCGGGCGGGGGTGCTGTGGGCGGGCTCGGATGACGGCTACATCCACGTCTCCATGGACGCGGGGAAAACCTGGACGGCGGCCCATATTCCGGACCTGCCCGAGTTCGCGCTGATCAGCATCATCGATCCATCCGCCCATGATCCGGCGACGGCGTTCGTGGCCGCGACGCGGTACAAGCTCGGGGACCAGACGCCGTACTTGTACAAGACGCACGACTACGGCAAGACCTGGACCAGGATCACGACCGGCATTCCGGCCGGAGACTTCACTCGCGTGATCCGAGAGGATCCCGGCCGGCGCGGCCTGCTCTATGCCGGAACCGAGCGCACCGTGTACGTCTCCTTCGACGACGGCGCGCGCTGGCAGCCCCTCAACCACAAGTTGCCGGTGGTGCCGATCCACGACCTGGTGGTGAAGGACGGGGATCTGGCGGTCGCCACGCACGGTCGCTCGTTCTGGATCCTGGATAACGTGGCCCTGCTCCATCAGTTCGACGCGCGGGCCCTGGCGAATGACGCGCACATCTTCCAGCCTCGTCCCACCGTCCGCTACCGGGACAATGCGGACCTGGTGGGCCGGTACGCCGGGAACGTTGCGGCGGGCCAGAATCCGCCGGACGGCGTGGTGATCCCGTTCTACGTCAGGACGCCGCCGCGGGACGACGTCACCCTGCGGATTCTGAGGGGGACCGATGTGGTGCGAACCTTCGAGAAAGTCACGGTGCGCGCGGGGGCCAACCGGTTCGTGTGGGACATGCGCTATCCCGGCGCCGTGGTGCTGCCTGGCGCGGTCTTCCAGGGGAGCGCCCAGGGGCCGCTGGCGCCGCCCGGCACCTACCGCGTCGAGTTGCAGCTGGCCGGGCGCACGCTGAGCCAGTCGTTCGAAATCCGCCGCGACCCGCGCATCGCCTATACGGACGCGGACCTGGTGGCGCAGTGGGAGTTCCTGATGCGGGCCCGGGACGAGCTGACCGAGACGATGAGACTGGTGCAGAAGATCCGTGACATGCGCGTCCAGGCCGAACAGATCGTGCAGCGCGCGGGCGGCACCCGGCAAGCTCAAGAGGCGCTCAAGGTCCTCAACGACAGGCTCTATCCGCTCGAGGAGCGGCTGGTGCAGTACCGCGCCCGCGCGGGGCAGGACCTGATCGCGTGGCCCACCGGCGTGGACAGCAAGCTCGCTCGCCTGATGACGTTCGCGTCCATGGCGGACGCGCCGCCCACGCAGGGCCAGCGGGAACTCCTCGGCCGGATGACCCAGGTCATCCAGCAGCACGCGAACGCGGTATCGCAGGTCGAGGAGAAGGAGTTCGCGGCGATCCGGAGAATGGCGCGGCCGTAGCAAGGCTGAGGCCGGCTCCACGGGTTGGTGGAGCCGGCCTCTGGTCGTGGTGTTGGTCCGGCGCGGCGAGTGCGCGGCTCAGCGGCCTCCCTGGCTCGTGGCGCTGGCTCCCGGGCGGATGATGCCGCGTCCATTCTCGAACGCGATGTTCGTACCGAACGGCTTCGACAGGTCTTGCAGCCGGGTGATGATCTTCCGGGCGAGCTCGCCCTTGGCGGCCAGCGGACGGCCACGCTGCGCGCGGTCCAGGCCGAAGCCCAAGGTGATGGGGTGCAGCGCGATCTCCGTCAGCCGTCCGCTTTGGAACTGCGGCACCGCCACGACCGCCTCCCAGTAGACCGCCTGCGCCGGGAAGCTCCCGCCGCCCCGCTCATTGCGCGCGTCGTAGAACTCCCCCGGGAGTGCCTCGCCACCGAGCGCGACGCCGCTGTAGTTCTCCCACGGTTGGAGCTCCACGGTCTCGTTCTCCATGAGGAAGTTGCCGAGCGAGTAGAAAATCGGCTTCCCCTTGTAGATCTCGATGCCGCGCAGCACGTGCGGCCCGTGGCCGACGAAGACATCCGCGCCGGCGTCGATCACGGCGTGGGTGAACTGGACGAAGAAGTCGAGCGCCTCGGCTCCGCCTTGGTGCGTGTGGCTGGAGACGATGACCCAGTTCGCCTGGCGCTTGGCGTCCCGGACCTGCGCCGTGATCTCGTCGAGATCCTGCTGGTTGATGACGTTCGCGACCTGATACCGGTCGCCCTTCCGGAACGTCGCGCCGCCGAGCTGGACCTGCTCCGCGTCGGGACGGCCGCCCCGGATCCCCAGGTCGGATCGCAGTTGTTGGAGCTGCTGGAAGCGATCATCGGGGACGACGTAAGTGGTCTGGACCCGCAGCGGGTTGAGGCCGGGTCGCCCCCGCATGTCCTTCCGCTGGGGCCCCGCCGGGTTGAAGGCCGCGAAGGAGGAGGAGACGGCGATGAGCGCAACGCGGCCGCCGGGGGTCTCGAGGTAACTCGGCGCCCGGGCCTCGGCGAGGTTCTCTCCCGTGCCCGCGGCCACCAGACCGGCCTTCTCGAGCCAGCGCGTGTTGGCCCGTAGGCCCCCAAAGCTATAGTCGAGCGAGTGATTGTTGGCCGTGCTCACCAGGTCCACGCCCAGCCACTTCAGGTCGTCCAGCAGCTCGGGTTGGGCGCGCATGTACGTCCCGCCGCTTTGCGCCGCCGGCACGACGTCCGGCTCATCGTAGTTGAGGAACAGCATCTCGGCGTTGACGAACGTCGCCGTGGCGTTGCGCATCACGTCGCGGATTTCGAGAAACTCCGGCTCGGCGAAGACCGTGAGCTTCCGTGTCAGGATCGCATCACCCGCCAGTGCCAGCGTCAGGTTGCCCAGGCCGTCGCGATGGGGTTGGGGCGGCGGTGACGCTTGCTGGGCGGCGATCGCGCCAGGCGACAGCATCGGCGCGGCGAGGGCCAATGCCCACGCCGCCTTGCGCAGCCAAATGAGTCGTTCCATATGCGGCTCCTCCTTGGCGGGAAACGGGTTTGCCAGGCAAGCGCGGGGCGCCTCGCCCTGCCACGCGGCTCAGCGGCTCTGGCCGCTCACGCGGATGACGCCCACGCCGTCGACCAGCTCCACCGTGGTGCCGTAGGCCTTCGAGAGACGTTGTACGTCCCCAATGATCTTCCGGGCCCCCTCGCCCCTCGCCAGCATGGGCCGGCCCCGCTGGGCCCGGGGGAGGCCGAAGCCCAGGGTGACGGGGTGGATGCGGATCTCCTCGAGCCTTCCGTTCCGGAACGTCACGATGGGCACGGCGCCTTCCCAGGCGAGCTGGCAGGACAGGCCGTCCCGGCTCATGCTGCAGGGCTGGTTCTGCGAGAAGTATCCCACCTGGGTCTCGCGGTAATCGTAGAACTCCCCGGGGAGCGTCGCATCCGGGAGGTCGTAGCGTTGGTAGTTCTCGGCAGGCTGGAACGGAGGCGTCTCGTACTCCATGATGAAGTCGCCCAGACTGTAGAAGATGGGCTTGCCTTTGTAGACCTCGACCCCTCGAAGCACGTGAGGGCCGTGGCCGAGCCACACGTCGGCACCGGCGTCGATGGCAGCCCGTGCCCACTTCTCCACGAACGGGGCGGGCACGTCCCGGATGGCTCCACCCTCGTGGGAATGGCTCGAGACGATCACCCAGTTAGCCTGACGCTTGGCGTCTGTGATCTGGGCGACGATCTCCGCCAAGTCCTGGGGATTGGGATCGGAGTCGACCGCGTAGTCGCTGCCGGCCTTGAAGGTGTTGCCGAAGATCTGCACTCGGTCGGCCGCCTCGCTCCCGCCAAGCCTCAGCCGGCTTCGCAGCTCTCTCAGCTCAGCCAGCCGCGCCGCGGGCACCGTGTACGTGGTGGTGTACCGCAGGGGGTTCAGTCCGGGCCGGCCCTTGAGGTCCTTGCGCGCCGGCCCCGCCCGCATGTGGTCGGCGAACGAAGTGGAAACCGAGATGAAGGCGATGCGTCCATCGCGGGTCTCCAGGTAGGCCGGTGCGCGAGCCCGGGCCAGGTTCTCTCCCACGCCGGCTTGGATGAGCCCGGCTGCCGCAACGGCGCGGGTGGTGCCTTCCATTCCCCCGGCCAGGTAGTCCATCGTATGGTTGTTCGCCCGGCTCACGCCGTCGAATCCCATCCACGCCAGGTCCTTCGCCCGCTCGGGATCGGCCCCCAAGTAGGTTCCGCCGCTCTGGGAGGCCGGAATTACGTCCTCACCATAGTCGTGGAACAGCATCTCCAGGTTGGCGAAGGCCGCTGTGGCGCCGGTGATCAACTCCCTCAACGCCAGGAAATCGGGCTCGTCAAAGACCTTGAGCGCTCGGGTGATGATGGCGTCTCCGGCCAGCGCCAGCGCGATGTCGCCACGCGCGTCAGCGTACTGGGTCCGGCCCGCGGCCTGGCCCTCGAGGGGGAGCACCGACGCCGCGGTCGCGCCGATCGCGAGGACGAGGCTCCCGATGAAGATCCGGCGAACACTGTGTTTCATGACGTGCTCCGTGGATCGGGAGGTACCCGAGTCCGACTCGGGGTTCCGATTCACTTAACCGCTGGCGTTGGCCCGCGCAAGGGCCCGGCGCTCGATGGTGACGTCCCCGCTCCCGTGAAGAACGCCGCGGTGGATGACTTTGGGGGCAGCACCGTCCTTGTGGCGCTCAGGTGATTGGCGCCGTAACGTGTACACCGTTTGAACCCTGCCGAGCGAGGCGGACCGCAGACTACGGGGGATGACATGGACAGTCGGAGAGGGAGCGAGACGGCGGCAGCGTGCCGGAGATACTCAATGCTGTCATGTCGGTGTCTACGGTGTCGAACCCGGAGGAGTCGCATGGTCACCAAGCTGCCTGCCCGCAGCCGACTGGCCGCGATCCTGCCTGCGTTGTGCTGCGCGGTCTTGGGTGCGGGACACGAGTCGTGGGCTCAGGACCGGCAGCAGTCCGGCGCGTCCACCAGTCCGGCGGTGAGCCCGGCGCTCTATTCGGCCATGGAGTACCGGATGATCGGGCCGTACCGCGGCGGTCGCTCGACGGCGATCACCGGGGTGCCCAGCGAGCCGAGCGTGTTCTACATGGGCACGACGGGCGGCGGCGTGTGGCGGACGGAGGACTACGGCGAGAGCTGGGAGAACGTCACGGACGGTCAGATAGCCGTGGCATCCATCGGCGCCGTCGCGGTGCCCCTCTCCGACCCAAACGTGATTTACGTCGGCACGGGCTCGGCCTGCATACGTGGCAACGTGTCGCCCGGGGCCGGCGTCTACAAGTCGGTGGACCGGGGCCGCACGTGGAGCTTCATCGGCCTGAAGGAGGCGGGACAGATCGGGCGGGTGCGGGTGCACCCCCGGGATGCGAACCTGGTTTACGTGGCGGCCCTCGGTCACGCCTTCGGCCGCAATCCGGAGCGGGGGCTGTTCCGCTCCCGGGACGGAGGCCAGACCTGGGAGAGGGTGCTCTTCGTCAGCGACAGCACCGGCGTGGTGGACCTGGCCATAGACCCGGCCAATCCGCAGATCCTCTACGCGGCCGCGTGGAGGGGGGAGCGGCAGCCCTGGGCGGTCATCTCCGGCAGCGAGGAGAGCGGGCTGTACCGCAGTCAGGACGGGGGTAACACGTGGAAAAAGTTGACCAACGGGCTGCCGGGTGGAGTCGTGGGCCGTCTCGGCGTGGCCGTCGCGGCCTCGAACCCCCTGCGGGTGTACGTGATAGTCCAGCACGGCGAGGTCGGCGGCCTGTACCGGTCGGACGACGGGGGCGAGAGCTTCCAGTTCGTCAACGACGACCGCAAGCTCTTTGAGAGGGCGTGGTACTACGGCCACATCTACGTGGATCCCAAGGATCCGAACACGGTGTACGACCTCACCACCCGGCTCTACAAGTCCACCGACGGCGGCCAGACGTTCTCGGCGATACCACAGCCCCACGTCGACAACCACGATTTGTGGATCAACCCGGACGACCCGCGGATCATCGCCAGCTCCCAGGACGGGGGTGCGGCCGTGACGGTGACCGGCGGCAAGACGTGGTCGACGCCGTTGAACCAGCCGACGGCGGAGTTCTACCGGTTGGAGGTGGACAACCGGTTCCCCTACCGGGTGTACGCCGCGCAGCAGGACAACAGCACCGTGTCGCTGCCCAGTGTGAGCGGGTCGACCCTGACGCCGTACCAGGACTGGTACCAGGTGGGCGGCGGGGAAAGCGGGCACATCGCGGTGGATCCCCAGAACCCGGACATCATTTTTGCCGGGAGCTACGGCGGAGAACTCACGCGCCTGGACCGGGCGAGCGGGCAGACGAAAAACGTGTCTTCGTATCCGACGCTGGCGCTGGGACAGGCACCCAAGAACCTGAAGTACCGGTTCCAGTGGAACGCGCCCATCGAGTTCTCGATCCACGACCCGAACGTCCTCTATCACGCGTCGAACCACCTGCACCGCTCGACGGACCGGGGTGAGACGTGGGAGGTGATCAGCCCGGACCTCACCCGGAACGACAAGAGCAGGCAGGAGGCCCCCGGCGGACCCATCGACCACGACGTCAGCACCGTGGAGACGTACGGGACCATCTTCGCCGTCGCCGAAGCGCCGCAGCGCGCCGGCGAGATCTGGATCGGGAGCGACGACGGACTGTCACACCTCACCCGGGACGGCGGGGCGCGCTGGGCAAACATCACGCCGCGCGAGATGCCCGAGGGGACGGTGAACTTGATCGATGTCTCGGCTCACGCCGCGGGACGGGCGTTCCTCGCGATGTACCGGTACCGCCGGGACGACTTCCGCCCGTACGTGTACCGGACCGACGACTACGGGAAGACCTGGACGCTCCTCACGAACGGGCGGAACGGAATTCCGGCCGACCATTTCGTGAGGGTGGTGCGGGAGGATCCGGAGCGAAGGGGGCTGCTGTACGCCGGGACCGAGTTCGGCATGTACCTGTCGTTTGATGACGGCGCCACCTGGCAGCCCTTCCAGCTCAACCTGCCGCTGACGCCCATCACGGACCTCAGGGTCTACCGGAACGACCTTGTGGTCTCCACGCAGGGCCGCTCTCTCTGGATTCTGGACGACGTGACGCCGCTGCGGCAGCTCACGGCCCAGGTGGCCGCCGCCCCGGCACACCTGTTCAAGCCGCGCGACGCCTACCGGATGGAGATGGCGGGGCGTTCCCGAAGCGGGGCAAGCCGTGCCGGTCAGAACCCGCCTCGGGGGTCGATGATCTTCTACACCTTCGCGCAGGCGC
>Ga0326597_10011391_pt1 | contig 11797 bp, 7 predicted proteins | sample RVTome_12_FD_203789 | JGI IMG/M metagenome (GOLD analysis project Ga0326597, IMG submission 203789) | Soil microbial communities from uranium-contaminated site in the Upper Colorado River Basin, Wyoming, United States - RVT100D185 | ecosystem: Environmental > Terrestrial > Soil > Contaminated >...
CCGCGGTACATGTCGGGCTGGACGCCTCGGGTGAAGGGTGGAACGCCCGGAGCGCCGATGTCGCGCTCGAAGTCGGAGTCCGCGAGGTCCTCCGGCTCCGCGAAGTTCCGTGGCTGCGGGCGTGTGGACATCAGCGTCGGGATCTTACTCCCAGGCAGACGACGGACGCGTCGTTTGCGGGCAGATCTGGATTCCGCCGAACGACGCCGGTTTGTTGACACCCTCCGGCGGTAACTCTACAATGCCGTCAGTCTTCCTTAAGGGCTAAACCCCTGTGAATGAAACCTTTGGCGCCCGGTCCCTGCCGATCTCCCTGGTCTGGCAGGCTCGGATCGGGAGACGCCCCGGATCCCGGCCCGGCGGCGGGTGAGGAGGAGCAGGAATGGATGACGTCGTGAACCGGTTTGCGAAAGAGCTGGCCGACGCGATCGCTGCAGCCGTGGCTGAAAACCCTCAGGTGGAAGCCTGCCGCGCCAAGGCGCGGGAGGCCGGTTTCGACATGCGCGTGACGCTCGAAGCGGTCGTGGGGTTTGTGAACCGGACCGCCGAGGGTTCGGTCACGAAGGTGGCGACGCCGGCGCGCCTGTTGGCTGCGCGGCGCGCCTTCGATCTCACCGCCAACGACCGCCGGTTCCTCCGCTCGCTGCGCATCGGCGCAGACGAGGCGAAGGAAACGGTCGAATAGCCGGCGTTCCCGTAGGAAAGCGCGTCAGGTCACCTTGCCCTGATTGGCGACGGCGGCGGTAGCCTTCTTCACCGCTTCCGGGTCGCCCAGGAAAAACTTCTGCAGCGGTTCGAGGTCGTCGTTCAGCTGGTACACCAGCGGAATACCTGTTGGAATGTTCAGGTCGAGGATCGCTTGATCGGAGACGCCGTCCAGGTACTTCACGAGAGCCCTCAGACTGTTGCCATGCGCCACAATAATCACTTTCCTACCGGAGCGGATCTCGGGCGCAATCGTCTCGTGCCAGTACGGGAGAAACCGCGCGACCGTATCCTTGAGTGATTCCGTCAGAGGCAGTTCGTCGACGGTCAGGTCGCTGTAGCGGCGCTCGCGCGAGGGGTGCCTCGGATCATTCCGGGCGAGCGGCGGCGGCGGCGTGTCATAGCTGCGCCGCCAAATTCTGACCTGTGCCTCGCCATGTTGCGCCGCAGTCTCAGCCTTGTTGAGGCCCTGCAAGGCTCCATAGTGCCGTTCGTTCAACCGCCACGTCCGATGCACGGGGATCCACATGAGGTCCATCTCATCGAGCGCAATCCACAGCGTCCGGATGGCGCGCTTGAGGACCGATGTGTAGGCGACGTCGAACTCGAATTTTTCCGCGGCCAGGTGCCGGCCAGCGTCCTGCGCCTCGGCACGCCCGCCGTCGCTGAGATCGACGTCAGTCCATCCCGTGAACCGGTTTTCCAGGTTCCAGGTGCTTTGACCGTGACGAAGGAGGACGAGGCGGAACATCTGTCAGTCTGATTTGGCGTTTGGCGTGTGGTGTTTGGGGTTTGAGGCGGTTGGCTGCCGGATCGCACCGCGGCCCGCGTACGTCGCGTGTGAACCCAGTTCCTCTTCGATGCGAAGCAACTGGTTGTACTTGGCGGTTCGGTCGCTGCGGCTTGCCGAGCCGGCCTTGATCTGTCCTGCAGACGTGCCAACCGCGAGGTCGGCTATCGTGCTGTCCTCTGTTTCTCCCGAGCGGTGGGAAATGACCGTTACATAGCCGGCCTGGCGCGCGATCGCCATCGCGTCCAGCGTTTCCGAGACTGTGCCGATTTGATTCAATTTCACGAGCAACGCGTTTCCCGCACCCTCGGCGATCCCTTTTTGCAGGATATCAGGGTTGGTCACGAAAATATCGTCTCCGACGAGTTGCACGCGATCCCCCAGCGCGCGTGTGAGCGCCTTCCATCCGTCCCAATCACCTTCCGCGAGGCCGTCTTCGATTGAGAGAATCGGATACTGTCGGACCCAGTCGGCGTACATCTCCACCATCTCGGCAGAGGTGCGAGCGGACTCTCCGGACTTGCGGAAGACATACCGGCCGTCGTCCCAGAGCTCGCTCGCGGCGGCGTCGAGGGCGAGGAAGACGTCGTTGCCCGGACGAAGGCCGGCCTTGCTGATCGCGTCCAAGACAATGTCGAGCGCTTCGCGGTTGGATTTGAGATTCGGCGCAAACCCGCCTTCGTCGCCCACGCCGGTGGAGTGCCCCGTATCCTTGAGAATCGAGCGGAGTGCGTGAAAAATCTCAGCACCCGCGCGCAGTGCCTCCGCGAAGGTCGGCAAACCCACAGGCATCACCATGAATTCCTGCAGGTCAACGCTGCTGTCGGCGTGCGCCCCGCCGTTGAGGATGTTCATCATCGGCACCGGCAGCAGCCAAGGTCCGTCTGCGGATGATTGTCCGGTCAGTTGGGCCAAGTGGGCGTATAGCGGCTGCTGCGTCGCAGCCGCCCCGGCTCGTGCCGCCGCCATCGATACGCCGAGCAGCGCGTTGGCCCCGAGGCGGCTCTTGGTCGGGGTACCGTCAAGGTCCAGCAACCGGCGGTCGATCGCGCGCTGATCGAGCGGATGCCCGCGCAGCGCGTCCGCAATTTCTCCATTGACGTGGGCGACCGCGGTCCGGACGCCCTTCCCACGGTAGCGTCGCGGGTCGCCATCGCGGAGCTCCAGCGCTTCGCGCTCGCCGGTCGACGCACCGGATGGCACCGCCGCACGGCCGAACGCGTCGCCGGCCCATAGATCGACTTCAACGGTGGGATTGCCGCGCGAATCTAGAATTTCACGTGCGTGAATGCGGGTGATGTCCATCGGGATCAGGGATCAAAGGGCATAGGGTTGGCTGGCCGAAGGGCCCCGATGATAGCACGTGACCGGCAGCGGGTCGTGTCACGGAAGCTGGCAATTTCTTAGGACATTCCTCGGTTTTCGCGGTTTGACTTGACGTGGGTTCGTGCCTATGATCAGGCGAATCTAATGTTTCTTTGGCCCTCGTTCTTTTGGGGGCCTCCTCGTCTGGAGAGGCATCACATGCATATTCGTCGCGTTGTTTCGCTGGCGGTCGCGGTGGCCGCGCTTGCCGGTACGTCCGTTCTCGTGGCGCGGCAGGCTAATGAGGGGGAGAGCCGCCGCGATCGGGAGCGCCGGAGCCAGCAGGAACAGCGCGACACTCAGGCGCTCGTTCAGATGGTCGACGCCGTGGCCGAGGGGACACAGCCCGCGCCCACCGACATCGGCGTTCGATGGGAAGCCAATCACTTCATCAAGGGCGCGGACGGGGCGACTTATGTTCCGTTCTCCCTCGCGATTGACACCGCGACGCTCGCCGCCCCAAACACCGCGCTCTACGTGCGCGCGGTCAGCAAGAACGCGACCGCTCCTGCGGCCGAACAGAACAACCGCGATAGGGGCCGAAAGCCTCCCGCCGTCGAATATCCGTGGGACGACGTGAAGTTCATCGAAGTGGCACCCAACGGCAGGCTTTCGCGCGCGATGCTGCTCGCGCCGGGCGACTACGAAGTGTTCGTCGCCGTCTCGGAGCGGAGCCCGCTGGAGCCGGAGCGTAACCAGCCGCCAGCCAAGGCCGGCCTTGCGCGTCGCGATCTCACTGTGCCCGACTTCAGTAGTGCCGATCTCACCATTAGCTCCGTGTTCATCGGCGATATTCAGGAGGTGACCACCGCGCTGACCCCAGAGGAACAGGAGGAAAACCCGTACACGCTCGGCAGCATGCGTATCGTGCCATCGACCGATTTCAGGTTGAAGATGGGCAGCGAGCTGCAGGTGTTGTTCTGGATTTACGGAGCCCAGCAGACTGGCGGCAAGCCGGACGTGCAGATCGAGTACAGCTTCCACAGGAAGACGGCTGAGGGTGAGGAGTACTTCAACAAGACCGCGCCGCAAGTATTGAACGCGTCCACGCTGCCACCCCAGTTCGACCTTGCCGCGGGTCACCAGCTGCCTGGCAGTATCGTCATACCACTCGCGAGCTTCCAGGCCGCTGAGTATAGGCTTGAGATCACGCTGACGGACAAGGTCTCTGGCACGACGCTGATTCACAACGCGACCTTCACCGTCGAGGCCTGAACCCGAGAGGAGCAGCCCTGCGCCCATGATCCGCCACCTCACCTCGCTCTCGCTGGCCACGGTGTTCTGCGTAGCGGCAGCCGCCGCGCCGGCCGCCGCGCAGGTCCGGCCGCAGTCGCAGGCCGTTGCGTTGGTGGCTGCGCCTCCCCAGGCGGAACTGCATGGGACCGTGCTGGATGACCGCGGTGAACCACTCGCCGGTGCGGTGGTGTCCGCGCTAGGTTCTTCGCCCGCCTTTGCGCTGTCCGACAGCGAAGGCCGCTTCACGTTCCTAGACCTTGCTTACGGTCCGTATCTCGTCCGCGCGCATCTCGAGGGCCATCTGCCCGCGCGCGCGGTTTTGATACAGATCAACCGCGCGTCCGACACGATGCCGGGCGTCATCCTGACGCGCCGCGCGGCAAATGATGAGCCAGCCCCCGTGCTTGCCGCCGGTGTGGGTTCGGCAGACGCTGTCTCCGCCTCAGGAGCCGAGGCGGAGGGCCACGACCATGGGGAGGTCGCCTGGCGTCTGCGTCACTTGAAGCGCAGCGTCCTCAAGGACGTCGACGCCGGGTTGATCGCTGCCACGGGTGAGGGCGGCTCGTTCCTGGATGATTCGCTCGGCGGTCTGCGCCGCGCCGTTGGCTCGCCCGCCCGGCTTGCGGCGTCGTTGTTTGCCGACGTGCCGTGGAACGGCGAGGTCGATTTCCTCACCAGCACGTCGTTCGATCGACCACAGGAACTGCTGTCGATGCAAGGGGGGCTGCCACGTGGTATCGCATTCCTCTCGCTCGAGGCGCCCACGAGCGGCGGTCACTGGGCCATGCGCGGGTCAGTCACGCAGGGCGACCTCTCGTCGTGGATTCTGGCTGGCTCGTATCGACGCGCTCCGGCGGCCCATCGCTACCATGCCGGACTGGCGTACGGCATGCAACGGTATCTCGGCGGCAATGCCGATGCGCTTGCGGCGGTCTCGGAAGGGGGCCGGAACGTCGGTGCCGTCTACGCCTACGACGACTGGACGATTAGTCCGAGGCTCACAGTCAGCTATGGCGCGAAGTCCGTGCGCTACGACTATCTCTCACAGCCGGCGCTGCTCAGTCCTCGCGCGAGCATGACCGTGAGGCCGAGCGAGAACGACAGTTTCAAGGTCCGCGCGGCCGTCTCGCGTCGGACGGCCGCTCCTGGCGCCGCGGAGTTCATTCCTCCGGCGAGTGGCCCGTGGCTGCCGCCCGAGCGCACGTTTTCGCCCGTCTCGTCGAGCCGAGGCTTCATGACGGAGCAAGTCGACCACATCGAGGTCGGCGCTGAACGCGAATGGGCGGGCCAGATCGTGACGGGGGGCCGGGTGTTTCGGCAGGCAGTCGACGATCAGATCGTCACACTTTTCGGGGTCGTGCTGCCCAGGGCGGCCACCAGCCCAGGGCACTATTTCGTGGCATCGGCCGGCGATGTTGACGCCACCGGTTGGGGCGTCGGGGCGAGCCGCACGACGTCGGCGGGGCGCGCATCGATCGACTACACGAACGTTCAGTCTACCTGGGTCCGGCGCTCTCCAGATGCAGATGCCCTGGCGCTGGTGGCGGCGGCAGCGCTCCGCGGCGACGACGAGCGCGTCCACGATCTCACGGCGTCGCTTGAGAGCACCCTGTCGGTGACCGAGACCCGCGTATTCGTCATCTACAAGATCAACTCGCGGTTCGCCGAAGCGGGCGCTGGTGGGGCCCGGAGGGGAGGGCGGTTCGACTTTCGGCTCAACCAGTCGCTGCCGTTCCTGAACTCCTCCGGCGCTCAGTGGGAAATGCTCGTCGCCGTGCGGAGTCTGTTCAGCGACGAGTTGCTGGAGGCTGCGGTCTACGACGAGTTGCTCGCAGTGAGTGCTCCGAAGCGCATGGTCGGAGGCGTCACCGTCCGATTTTAGAAGAGTCAAGAACACCGATCAACAATCAAACTCACGAAAGCGCGCTGACCCGCTGCCTTCGACGTAGTGGTCCTACTTGTCGCTGTTATTTTTATCCATTTAGTTGAATAACGAGTTCCAGTATTTGGATTCGACGTTTAGCTACACTTGAGTTCCTGGCGGCAAGATATTTATTGCCAATGTTTTACGACGATCATGATGTGCCGCGCCATGGTATGTCGTTTGCTCTTTCGCAAGGCCTTGTAGGAGGCAGAGGACGCCTGCGCCATAACCTCATGAGAGCGAGAAGCAACTCGTCAACAGTCGGTGCGGCTACATTTTTGACCCGATGGGGACGGCCGGGTCTGCCGATCCTGGTCGTCGGCGCCCTGCTGTGCCTCGGTGTGGCCAATATCGTTGCGCGGGCGGGCTTCCACGAGGTGGAAGACGGCGTGCTGTGGGTACAGGAGTCGGAAGGCGTGGTGGTTGCCGACATTGCGGAAGGCACTCCCGCAGCGATGGCTGGGCTTGCGCGTGGAGACGTGCTGCTCGCGATTGATGATGGGCCGGTCCAGAACGTGTCTGACGTGGTCAAGGCGCTGCACGCGGCGGAGGCCGGAGCGACCGCGCGGTACACCGTCCTCCGGCTCGGTGCACGTGAGGTGGTCGATCTACGAATCGCCCCGATCCCGAACGGCGCGCGACCGTTCTACTTCCTGCTCGCGTCGATCGGAATCTTTACGCTGCTCGTGGGAGGCGCCGTTCGGCTGCGTCGCCCGCGCGACCCGGCGACGCTCCATTTCTTCTGGCTATCGGTGGCGTTCTTCGGTCTTTTCACATTCTCGTTCAGTGGCCGCCTGGATCGCCTCGACTGGATCTTCTACTGGGGCGACGCGCTGTCCATCTTACTGCTCCCGGCGCTGTTCCTGCATTTCACGATCGTGTTCCCGGAGCGCAGCCAGCAGTGGATGAGCCGTGGCGTCCGTCGAGTGCTGGTTCCGCTGATTTACGTACCGGCGCTGGTATTTGGCGCCGCCCGCGTCGTCGCGCTCGCGCGCAGCGGGGCGAACGCGCCGCTTTTCGTCGGCGTTGTTGCGACGCTTGATCGTCTGGAGTACGTGTATCTGGTCGGCTGTCTCGTCTCGGGACTGCTAACGCTTACTCGGGCACTCGCCGAGGTCCGCTCGATCACCGCGCGGCGGCAACTCCGTTGGATCGCTTGGGGAACGGCCCTGGGGGCTACCCCCTTTGTCTGCGTCTACGCGCTTCCGTGGGCGATGGGCGTCGAGCCTTCGCTGCCGATGCAACTCTCAGCCATTCCGTTGGGCTTGATTCCACTGGCCTACGCGTCGGCCATCGTCCGCTACAGGCTGTTGGACGTTGAGGTGATCGTCAAGCGAACGCTCGTCTACTCGGCGGCCCTGGCGGTGGTCGTGGCCATCTACGCCGTGCTGCTGCAAGGCTTCGGGCGCGTCTTCTCCACCGGCGACGCCATGAACAGCTGGGTCCTCGCCGCCGTGGTCACGGTGATCGCGCTGCTACTGGTGCCGCCGGTGAAGCAGGCGATCCAGAACGCGCTCGATCGGGCTTTCTATCGTGATCGGTACGATTATCGCCGCGCCCTAGTCGGGTTCGCTCGCGATTTGAATAGCGACCTCGACTTGAACCGGCTGGCGGAGCGGCTGGTTACACGGGTCACGGAAACGCTGCTCGTGGATCGGATGGCGTTGATGCTGGCGGACGACACGGCGCTGCATTTTGGATCGGTGCGCGCCTCCGGTTTCGCCGATCGTCACCCCCCCGCTCTACCAAAGCGGTCCAGCATCGGCGCGAGGCTGGACGCGGGCCACCTCGTGGCCCTTGACGACCCGATTGCGGCCGGTCGGTTCGAGGCTGAGGACGTGGAGTTCTGGCGAGAGGCGGGCCTGTACTACTTCATCCCGTGCGTCTCGAACGAAGGCACGATCGCGCTGCTGGCCCTGGGGCGAAAGAACACAGGAGAACCGCTCAACAGCGAGGACACTGCGTTGCTGGCCGCAGTGGCCGGCCAGATCGCCACGGCCCTCGAGAACGCGCGCCTGTATCGAAAACTGCACGAGAAGGCCATCGAGTTCGACCGGCTGCGCGCCTTCAACGAGAACATTCTCGAGTCGCTGGACGACGGCTTGCTGGTGACGGATTTAGGCGATCGCATCGTCCGCTGGAACAAGGCGCTCGAGCAGCTCTATGGCGTGCCCCGCGGTGACGCGGTTGGGCGGCGGCTTCGCGACGTGTTCGAGGCTTCTATTGTCGAAGCGATCGACGCGGCGCGCCGCGACACACCGAACGGCGCCACGCTCTCCCGTATCCCGCTCGCTGCCCGCGGCGGGACGGCCGGGCGCGCGGTGATCGTGAATGCCGCTGTGGTCCCGCTGCGCGCATCTGACGACCAAACAGCGACAACGGTCGGGACGATCGTCATTCTCGAAGACGTCACCAGGCGGGTAGAACTCGAGGAGCAATTGCAGATCTCCGAAAAAATGGCATCGATCGGCCTGCTCGCCGCCGGTGTTGCTCACGAGGTCAACACCCCGCTGACCGGGATCTCCAGCTTCACCCAGATGCTCCTCGAAGGCGCTGATCCAGAGGATTCGCGAACGCAGTTGCTGGAAAAAATCGAACGCCAGACGTTCAGGGCCGCGAAGATCGTCAACGGGCTATTGAACCTGTCCAGGTCTCCATCTGCGGTCGGTGGGGACCTGGCATCCGTCGATCTCAACACCGTCATTAACGACGTGTTGTCGCTACTCGAACACCAGTTCGAGCTCCAGCGTGTCACGGTACGTCGAGAGCTCTCGGCCGGTCCGGTGGTTGTCGTTGGCCAGGAGCACAAGTTGCAACAGGTGTTTCTCAACCTGTTTCTGAATGCCAAGGACGCGATGCCAAAGGGGGGCTGGTTGTCCGTCGCCACGTCCGTCAAGAACGACAAGGCGGTTGTGGAGCTTTCGGATACCGGGTCCGGCATCCCGAGCGAGTACTTGGCCAGGATCTACGACCCATTCTTCACGACTAAGTCGATCGGCCGCGGCACTGGCCTCGGCCTGTCGATCACCTATGGGATCGTACGGGAACATCAGGGATCGATCGACTGTGAGAGCACGGTGGGCCAGGGAACGAGGTTCCTCCTGGAATTTCCGCCGGTATCGGTCGAGCGGTCTGCACTCGCGGCACATTCATGATGGATGATGGCCATGCGGCGTGATGCCTCGATCCTGGTCATCGATGACGAAGACATCATGCGGGAGATTCTCGACGTGTTGCTCACGCGCGAGGGTTATCGCGTGCGCCTTGCGTCGTCCGGCGCCGAGGGAATCGAGCTTGCCAGAACAATTCCGTTCGACGCGGCGATTGTCGATGTGATGATGCCTGGTCTGGGCGGGATCGGTACCCTGGACGAGCTGAAGAAGATTGACGACGACCTGCCGGTGCTGATGATCACGGCATTCGCGTCGGTCGAGACGGCGATAGCGGCCATGAAGCGCGGCGCGTTCGACTATATCAACAAGCCGTTCAAGAACGACGAGGTGCTCGTCGTCGTTCGGAATGCGGTCGAGCGACGCTTACTGAAGGCCGAAAATACCGCGTTGCGTCAGACGCTGCAGGCGCAGCATCAGAACTTCCCTGGCATCATCGGCCGTAGCGCCAGGATGAAGCAGGTATTCGACCTGATCATCCAGGCGGCGCCGAGCCGCTCGACCATTCTGATCACGGGTGGGAGCGGGACGGGAAAAGAGCTGGTGGCACGGGCGATCCACGCCCATTCATCTCGGTCCGACCGCGCATTCGTGACGGTGAACTCGGGAAATCTGCCGTCCGATCTGCTCGAATCGACACTGTTCGGCCACGTAAAGGGGGCGTTCACCGGCGCCGTGTATCCGAAGAAGGGGCTGTGCGACCTCGCCGACAAGGGGAGCATCTTCTTCGACGAGATCGGCAATATCCCTTTGGAAACACAGGGCAAGTTGCTGCGCGTGATGCAGGAACGAGAGTTCATGCGGCTCGGCGGCATGGAGACCATCAAGGTCGATGTCCGGATCGTTGCGGCCACGAACTGCGACCTTCAGCAAATGGTGGGAGACGGGCGATTCCGCGAGGACCTGTATTACCGCCTTCATGTTATTAGCATCTACCTGCCGCCGCTACGGGAGCGGAAGGAGGACATCCCCGTCCTGGCCAACCACTTTCTGGCAAAGTACAGCGACGAGAATGGCAAGACCGGACTCGAGTTGACGCCCGAGGCGCTCGACTTGCTGATGGATTACAACTGGCCCGGGAACGTACGCGAGCTGGAGAATGTCATTGAGCGCGCAGTCGTTCTGACGTCCGGGCCGAAGATCGACGCCGGTCTGATACCCGATAACGTGCGGTCGTCGCCAATCTTCCATATTCCTAGGTTCGTCGTACCGCCGGAGGGGATCTCGTTCAGGGATGTCATTACGAACGTCGAGAAGCGGCTGATCGAGTCGACGCTCGAAGCGGCGGGGGGGGTTCAGAAGCGCGCGGCGGATCTGCTGCACATCAAGCCGACGACCCTGAACGAGATGATCAAACGGTACGGGATCGGGCTGCGTCGAAAGAAGAACGGCGGCGACGGCGGGGCCGAACAGCAACAAGAGAAGCCGGCGTCGCCGCGACGACAGGCATTCCCGGCGACGCAGTTGCCGCGTGAGTAGCTAATTCAGTTGCGTCGCGAGCCAACACGCTACCGTCCTCGTACCCTCATGATCAGCCGTTCGAACCGGGCCATCACCACGTCCCACCGGTGGTGCTGACGGATGTACTGTCGGCCATTCTCGCCGAGCAATTCCCGCAGCCGCGTGTCTGTCATCATCAGCCGAAGCGACTCGACGAACTCTTCGCGGGTCGCGTAGTACAACCCCGCGTTGGCGCGTCGGCAGTGTTCGACGGCGGCTTCGTTCCTGGCGCTCACCAGCACGGGCGTTCCGACGGCGAGACTTTCGAGTACCGGCTGGGCCAGAAGGTCGTCCGGACCTGGTGCGAGCGTGACCTCCGCCGCCTCGTACGCGATCATCCGCTCGCGGTCGGCAACAATGCCGGGCATTCGGATGTGCGGCTCCTCCGGGATCTTCATCAGCTTCACCCCCATGAGGACCAAGGCGGCGTCGCCGTCGGCGGCGAAGCTGTCGAAGTACTCCAGCATTTCTTCGCAGCCGTTGTCCGGCTCCACGCGACCACCATAGAGCGCGATCGGCCCATGTAAGCGATGGCGGCGCCGGAACGGGATGCCTCGGCCTGATAGATAATCCGGGGCCTGCGCCGTTTCGGGAGGCGCGCCGCTCTCGTCGTCCTCCGTGAGGGTATCAGCCGGATCCTGCTGGTGCTGCGGATACGTTTGCTGCGCCGGCATGTCGACACCGATGCCCACCACCTCCTCGGTCGCCGGGAACACCCGGAGATAGCCGCGAACCAGGCTCCGTTCCGCCGCGGATACGTAGCCCACCGCCCGCACCGAGCCAACGACCTCACTCCAGATGCCGAATCGAAGCGCGGGATCGAGGCGTAAGTACGGAAACACCACACTTCGCTCAGGCGCCGCGGCGACGCCTTGCACTGTCGTTGCGTGGTACAGGGAGAAGAACACGACCGCGTCGTACGAGCGTTGCTGGCGCTTCAAGTAGCCGATGAGACCTGGAGACAACGGTCCCAGCCCCTGAACCCAATCCTGCTCGTCCACTCGGCTGTGGGGCTCGGCAAACATTCGCGACGACAGCCGCAGGAAGGCGTCGTTGTCACGGGTCTGATTGACGACAAACCGTCGCACGAGGACTCCGCGCACGCGA
>Ga0326597_10011392_pt1 | contig 11795 bp, 9 predicted proteins | sample RVTome_12_FD_203789 | JGI IMG/M metagenome (GOLD analysis project Ga0326597, IMG submission 203789) | Soil microbial communities from uranium-contaminated site in the Upper Colorado River Basin, Wyoming, United States - RVT100D185 | ecosystem: Environmental > Terrestrial > Soil > Contaminated >...
GACGGTGCTCGCCGCCATGGGACAGGTGTTCTTCAGCCTGTCTCTGGGGGGCACGTTCTTCCTCCTCTACGGGAGCTATCTTCGTGACGACGAGAACCTTCCGGTGACCGCGATCCGGACGGCTTTCGGCGACATGAGCGCCGCCCTTCTGGCGGGGCTCGCGGTGCTGCCCGCGGTCTTCGCCATCGGAGTCGAGCCCACGAGCGGTCCCTCGCTGCTGTTCATCACCCTTCCTGGAGTCTTCCGCGCGATGCCGGGCGGAGCTTTCGCGGGCGGTTTGTTCTTCTCGGCGTTCTTCGTCGCCGCGTTTCTTTCCGCCCTCGCCGGAATGGAAGTTCTGGTAGACGGCGCCGGACACTATTTCGGCTGGACCCGCGGGCGCGCGCTCGTCGTCCTCGTCAGCGCGGACTTCATGCTGTCGATTCCTTCGATGTCGAGCTCGAACTACCTCATGTGGAACGATCGGCTCTGGGGCTCGACGATGCAGCCCGTCGGGAGCGGCCTCACCCTCATCGCCCTCGGGTGGTTCGTGAGCCGGGGACGGGCGCTCGCCGAGGTGAATCGCGGAAGCAGCGTCCGCGTCGGCGGGCTCTGGATTTTCTGGATCCGCTGGGTGATCCCAATCTCGATCGTCGTCATTCTCGTCTACGGGTGGTGGGCCCAGATCCGAGGTGAACCATGAAGCTCCAGGGAAAAAAGGCCCTCGTCACCGGAGCGAGCCGCGGTATCGGCCGCGCCATCGCTCTCGCGTTCGCCAAGGAAGGCGCTACCGTCGTTCTAGGCTCGCGAAGCCTCGCCTCGCTCGACGCCCTGGCGAAAGAGATCGGAAGCGCCGTCGCGGTTCGGCTGGACGTCACCGATCCGGAATCGATCGCGCGCGCGCGCGAGGAGGTCGGGGAAGTACAGATCCTCGTGAACAACGCGGGAATCGCCGGGAGCGTCAAGGTCCTGGCGATGGACGACGCCCACTGGCAGTCGCATCTCGACGTGAATCTCACGGGAGCGTTCCGCGTCACCCGCGCGTTTCTGGCTCCCATGGTGGCGGCGAAATGGGGCCGGGTGATCCAGATCGCCTCGACCGCGGGGAAGATCGGCTTCGCGTACACCGCCGCCTACTGCGCGAGCAAGCACGGGCTCATCGGCTTCACCCGCGCGCTCGCGCTCGAGGTGGCGACGTCCGGCGTCACCGTGAACGCCATCTGCCCCGGCTTCGTGAGGACGGAGATGGCGAGCGAGGCCGCGCGGAACATCGCCAAAAAGACGGGGAAAAGCGAGGCCGAGGCCACCCGCTGGCTCGAAGCGCTTTCGCCTCAGAACCGCCTCATGGAGCCCGAGGAGGTCGCGGCGGTCGCCGTGCTCCTCGCCTCGGACGACGCTCGCGGCGTGAACGGCCAGGCGATCAATATCGACGGTGGCGCGGTCGTCTACTGAGATGCACTCTCTCGATCCTCTCCTGCGGCCGAAGTCGATCGCGGTCATCGGCGCCTCGCGAAAGGAATCGAGCATCGGGTGGCAGATCCTCGACAACCTGCTCAAGCACCGATTTCAAGGGCCGGTCTACCCCGTCAATCCAAAGGCGACGGCCATCCACTCCGTGCCCGCCTACCCTCGGATCGGCGACGTCCCCGGACCCGTGGACCTCGCGGTCGTCGTCGTCCCGAAAGAGCAGGTGCTCGCGGTCGTGCGGGAGTCCGTGGACGCGGGGGTGAAGGGATTCGTCGTCATCTCCGCGGGGTTCCGGGAGATGGGCGGCGAAGGCGACGCCCGCGAGGCCGCCCTTCTCGAGATCGTCCGCTCGCGCGGACTCCGGATGATCGGGCCCAACTGCATGGGAGTGCTCAATTCGGAAGCCGGCGTTCGCATGAACGCCACGTTCGCTCCGTCCTCGCCTCCCGCGGGAAACGTCGCCTTCATGAGCCAGTCGGGGGCGATGGGTCTCAGTATCCTCGACTACGCCGAGACGCTGGGGATTGGGATCTCGATGTTCGTCTCGGTCGGGAACAAGGCCGACGTGAGCGGGAACGACCTCCTGGAGTACTGGAAGGACGATCCTGGAACCGGGCTGATTCTCCTCTATATCGAGAGTTTTGGAAACCCGGAGAGGTTCGTCGAGCTGGCCCGCGAGATCTCGCGGCGAAAACCGATCGCGGTGGTGAAGTCCGGGAGAACGGCCGCGGGCGCACGAGCCGCCGCATCCCACACTGGGGCTCTGGCGCAGACCGATCTCGCCACCGATGCGCTCCTCCGGCAGGCGGGTGCGATCCGGGTGCAGACGGTGCAGGAGCTCTTCGATCTCGCGACCGCGTTCTCGAACCAGCCGCTCCCGAAGGGAAACCGGGTCGCCATCATCACCAACGCCGGCGGGCCGGGCATCATCCTCGCCGACGCCTGTGAGACGCAGGGCCTCGAGGTGACCTCGCTCTCTCCCGAGACCGAGAGGAAGCTCCGAGCGGCTCTTCCGGAGGAAGCGAGCGTCAAGAACCCCGTGGATATGATCGCGAGCGCCACCGCCCGAAGCTACGAGGCCGCGCTCGACGCCGTTCTCGAGGACGCGAAAATCGACGCCGCCATAGCGTCCTTCGTTCCTCCGCTCGGCATCCACGCCGAGGACATCGCCCAGGCGCTGGTGAGGGTCAACTCCCGGCACCAGGCCAAGCCCTTGCTCGCGGTCCTCATGGGCCAGGAAGGACTTCCCGCGGGGCTCGCGACCCTGCACCAGGCCCGGGTACCCGCTTACCTCTTCCCCGAGTCCGCCGCCCGCGCCCTCGCGGCGATGTGGCGTCAGAGCAAGTGGCAAGCGCACCCCCTCGGAAAGCGAGTGACATTCGAGGTCGACGACGGCTCGGTCGCCGAGGCCATCGCGAGAACTCGTGAGAGGGGTGAGCTGAAGCTGAGTGAAGCCGACGCGCTTCGGGTTCTCGAGGCCTACCGAATCCCGGTGACGCCCTGGAATTTCGTTCAGGGTGGCGACGCCGTGAAACTGCGCGAGGAGTCGGCGCGGGCCGCGGAGGGGCTCGGCTATCCCCTGGCGATCAAGGTCGTGAGCCCACAGATCGTCCACAAGACCGAGCTCGGCGCCGTGGTTCTCGGGATCGCGGACCAGGCCGAGCTCGCGGAGACCGTGCCCCGCGTCCTTTCGGAAGTAAGCCGACGCTTCGAGGGATCGACGAAGCTCCGCGTCGAAGGACTCCTGCTCCAGAGGATGGCCCCCCGGGGACGAGAGACCATCGTCGGCCTGACCCGGGTTCCCCGGGTAGGACCGATGGTGATGTTCGGCCTCGGCGGAATCTACGTCGAGGCGCTACGCGACGTCGCCCTTCGAATGTGCCCCATCACCGATGCCGATGCCGAGGTGATGATTCGAGAGGTCAAGATGCACCGGCTTCTCGATGCCATTCGGGGAGAGCCCGCGCGGGACATCGGAGCCCTGGTCGATGCCCTCCTGCGTTTGTCCCAGCTCGCTCTCGCGCATCCCGAGATCGCGGAGATGGACGTCAACCCTCTGGTCTCGCTCGAGCGCGGTGCTTTGGCCGTGGACGCCAGGATTCAGCTCGCGGCGTAGATCGTGAACCGGGGCTCGTCCCGGAAGACGCGCAGAAAGCCCGAGGCCTCGAAGACCCGCCGCCGATCCCACGGCGCTCCCCGCCGGACGGGCCCGTAGAACAGCAGGTAAACGCGCCGCGGAGCTCACGCGCCGCCCATTACAGGGGCTCGCCCGGATTCGATTGCTTTCAGTTGTCGGCCTTGTGGGACGACTCCACCATCAGGAGCCCGGACTCGATGCGCTCCCGGATAGGCTCGGGGAGGTCGAGGACTCCTCCGAACGCGCTGATGTCGAACCCGTCGTGGATCTTTCCTTTGACCTTCACGCTCGCGCCCTTTCGAGGGACCCCTCTCGCGGAGAACACCCACAGGCGTCCCGTGGGATCCTCGAGACGGTAGAAACCCTTGCCGGCGACCGACACGCTTTCGACCACCCGGCCCGAGAGAGAGATCTCTTTGTGCGCGTAACGCGCGGGATCGGCGAGCACGTGGTTCACGGTCTTCTGAGCGCATGCCGCGCTCGCGCCCGCGAGCGCGACTACGGCGAGCCAGCGTGTCCAGGTAGTCGTCATCGGTCTGCTCCTTGTGGACTCGAAAGCTGTAAATAGCACTCCGCGTGCCAAGAAGGCCGGATCGATAAACTGCGATGACGGTGATATTTGGAAGGAGAGGGCGCGACTTGCTGTCCTCTTTTTCGGACGGCCTTGACGCGTTCAGTGACGAGTGATGATGTTGGTCTGCTCGAGAAGCGAGGAGTTCTCCTCCATCTCGAAGACGCGCTTCACGACGAGAGAGTGCACCAGGCTCATCACCCGCAGGTCGGTCATGGGTGAGTCTTCTACCGTGGCTCCGAGAGTGCCCCCTCGGATGAGCGCCTGGAACACCTCCATCTCGGCGGGAGTCAAATCGCAGATCCGCATCTTGCAGCTTTCCCTGAGCCGCAACGGAGCGTCCGGCGGAGGCAGTTTCCCGAGGAGCTCGTCGAGCTCTCTCGCCTGCTGCACTCCCTCCTCGACCAGCGTCTCGATGGGAACGCTCATGATCCGGGGAACGGAGTCGTTCGCGGGGAAGGGCTCAACTTTGAAAGTGCCGCTCCGCCACTCGAACGCCCGATACAGCGCTTTCTCCGCGCGCGCTTTGCCGGATTCGGCGAAGATGACGCGCCCCTCGTGGACGTAGACGGCGACCTCGCTCGCGTTGCGGGTGAGCACCAGGCGCATGGACTGGCTCTGCCGGCTGATGCTCATGAGGAACTTCTTGAGGGTCAGACCTTGTTCGGCGCTCTCCTCCCGCCCGAACTCTCCTTTGGCAGGTATCGCGGGCGCTTGGGGCTCGGCCCCCTTGGCCCCCTCGCCGTTCGTGAGCTTCACCGTGATCTCGTTGCTGCCGATGCGGATCAGGTCTCCGTGGGTGAGCTTTCGCCGCCGCACCCGCTCCTCGTTCACGTAGGTGCCGTTGGTGCTTCCCAGATCGTGGAGGACGAGACCATCGGGCTCGACCAAAATTTCCGCATGATAGTTGGATACATTTCTGGAATTGAATCGGAGATCGTTCGAATCGTGCCGCCCGATGGCGACCCGGAACGTCTCGAGGAGGTCGAAGCCGAAGACCTTCTTTTCGGTCGCGAGAAGAAGAACGTTCTGCGACTCCGTCTGGAGCTGACCGTTCTGTCGTTCCACTTTCGCCTCCCCACGGATGGATGGCCGGCGGCCCGGGCCTCTCCTCAGAGAGGCGCCGAAGTTCGCTAAGCAATCACGATGCCAGGGGAAGGGACGTGATTCTCCCGTCCAATCAACGCAGCGGCAACGACTTGGTTCACCGCGCATCTCCTGGCGGTTTCCCTCGCATGGGCTTTTCCCCTCAGGAAGAGAGGCTTCCCTACATCGTTTCGAAACCTCGCGCGTTGACTTCGGTCGATCCGGCCGTTTAGCATGCAGGGTTTCGTCATGCCCAAGACCATCTTCGTGCGCCACGGGCGTCTGCACTACTTCATCCGCGAAGTCTTGAAGCGCCTTCGCCTTCCCGCTCCCCATGCCTCGAGGGTGGGCGATGCCCTCGTCGCCGCCGACCTCGCGGGGGTCGAGGGGGAAGGCTCGAGCCGTCTTCCCTTGTTCGCATCGCGCATCGGGTCCGGCCTCATCAATCCCGCGGCGGATATCCGGATGCTGTATCAGGAGCAGGGGACGGGGGTCGTCGACGGCGACAACGGCATGGGCCACGTGGTGGGAGCGCGCTCGATGGAGATCGCCATCGAGATGGCGAAGCAGTTCGGCGTCGCGGCGGTGGCGACCCGAAACAGCAACGACTTGGGGATGGCGGGCTACTACGCGCGGCTCGCGCTCGCGGAGCAGATGATCGGAATCGCCGTCTCGAACGCCGCCCCCGCCATGGTCCCTACCTATGGGACCCGGGCGATTCTGGGCTCGAACCCCATAGCCATCGCCATACCTTCCGCCGAGGACGACGCCCCGTTCGTGCTCGACATGTCGACGACCGCGACATCGCGTGCGGAGCTCGAGGATGCCGTGAGGCGCAAGGTGAAGATCCCCGTCGGCCTCGCTCTCGATTCCTCCGGAGAGCCCACGAGGAGTCCCAAGACGGCGCTCGAGGCGATGATGCTTCTCCCCCTCGGAAGCCGCGCGGAGACGGGATCGTACAAGGGCTACGGCCTCGCGCTCGCGGTCGACATTCTCGCAGGAGTCCTCTCCGGAGGCTCCTTCGGCCGGGAGCTCGCGGGCGCCGAGGGAAAGCGCCAGGAGGTGGCGGGCATCGGCCACTTCTTTCTCGTCATCCGCCTTCGCGCCTTCAGTCCGTGGGTGAAGTTCCGGAACCGGTTCAAGGAGATGCTGCACCAGCTCACGACCGCGCCCGCGGCGGGGGCTCCGCGCATCTACTATCCGGGAGAGGCGGAGTTCGCCATCGAGCGAGAGCGGCGCGCGACCGGAATCCCCCTGGACCGCGGCGTCGCATCCGAGCTCGAAGGGCTCGCGAGACGACTCGACATGCGCGACGCCTGGGATCACCTGGTCGAGGGGAAGAAGTAGAAAGAGGAACGCAAGGGCGCAAAGATCCGCGGAGGTGCGGAGCGGAGGCTAGGCCCACCCGTCTCTATTTCTTCTTTGCGTCTTTGCGCCTTTGCGCCTTTGCGTTGAACTCTTCTCCTCCCTACGCCTGATTGGAGGATCAATCGGCGAAGAAGGTCTTCGTTACCTCTTCCGGTGGAGGCGCGGTGAGCTTCGACACCGAAACCATCAGAACGAGAGACACCATGGGACCGAAGAGTGCGGGCCAGACGCCGCCGATCCAGTTGTCGAGCGAGCCGTAACGAGCCCAGCCGAGAACGTACCAGACGACGCAAGCGAGAGCTCCTCCGATCATGCCGGCGAGTCCTCCCTCGCGGGTCGCCCGCGGCCACCAGAGCCCGAGAAGAAACGGGAACGTGAAGGCCGAGGCCATGAAGCTGAAGGACATGGTGACGATCCAGAAGATGGCGGCGGGAGGCCGGAAGGCCACGACCATCGCGAGAGCGCCGATGATGAACGTGACCCACCGGGCGATCCGAAGACCCTGGGGCGCATCGATCGTTCTCCCGATGAGCTTGACGTAGACGTTCTCCACCACCAGCGAGCCCGCGACCAGGAGGATCCCGGAAAGGGTCGACATGATCGCGCTCAATACCGCGGCGATGATGATGCCCCCGAACACCGGAGGCAGGAGCTTCGCCACCAGTGTCGGAAGCGTGAGATCGGGCTGGTCGAGGTCGGGAAGGAGAACCCCCGAGGCGATGGCGATGAGCGTCGCGCAGACGTAGATGAAACTCTGGAAAACGACCGAGTAGGCCATCGCTCCTTTGAGGGTCCGCTCGTCTTCCGGAATCAGGAACCGGGTCACCGCCGCGGGAGAGCCTCCGATCTGAAAAAAGCCCCAGACGAGGAAGTCGGAGATCACCCAGAGAGCCGGCATCTTGCCCATCAGGGAGATAGCCTCGGGGTTGAGCTGCCCGTACTGCCGGTGCATCTCCGAGAATCCACCGGCGGAAAGAACGGCCACCGGCGCCAGGATGGCGAAGCCCAGCATCATGATGAAGCCCTGAATCAGATCGGTCCAGGCGACGGCCATCATTCCCCCGAGAACGGTGTAGAGAATCACCGCTCCGCCGAAGCCGAGGAGGCCGATCCAGTAAGGCATCCCCAAGAGGACCTCGAAGACGTTCGCCGCCGCTTTGAACTGGGCGGCGATGAGAGGGATGAAGGCGATGAGCATGATGGCGGTCGCGACCGCCCCGACGGCTTTGCTGTAGAAGCGCGCCTGAAGGATATCCGCGAGGGTGACGCTTCCCAGGCGGCTGGCGATTCGACGCAAGCGGTCCCCGAGAAGAATGTAGGAGAACCAGGGAGCGGCGGCGGATGAGACACCCGCGGGAGAGAAGTTGTAGCCGAAGATCCTCTCGGTTCCCACCGCCCCCATGTAGGAACTCCCGCTGATCTGGGTCGCCGAGAACGAGATGCCGATCGTCGCCGGGCCGAGCTTTCCGCGGGCTAGAAAGTACTCGCTTCGCGACCGGGATCTCTTGTTGAACCAGACGCCGATCCCGATCATTGCGAGGAAGTACAAAGCCAGGATCGCGACGTACTGCGCGGTCTCGCTCAACGAGCTACCGGCCGGTCAAGACGTAGAACACCGAGGCGGCGATGACGTAGACGTATCCGAAGTAGACGACGATCCAGACGCCCCAATCGAGATGGGCGGGCCCCGGGGGCCAATCGACCACGAGCGCCGCGCTCCCCCCCACGAGAAAGATCGCCATGAGCAGAATCGAGATCACCGGGAGCCTGGGCTTCATCGCCAGACCTCCTTGAGCACCCGAAGGATGTTCTCCCCCAGAACCTTGCGGATGTCGCCCTCCGACGTATCGTGGGCGACGAGCCATCTGAGGATGTTCTTCGAGGCCTCGGTGGGGTTCTCCAGTCCTTTCACGTACTCCACTTCTTCGTAGGCCGGAGAGCTCCCTTCGTGAGAAGCCTCGATGGACAGCGCGTCGGAGTACACGTGGTGGACCCCGACGTGATCTCCATAGAGGGTGTCGGGGCCGAAAGCGACGTGATCGATTCCCACGAGGTCCCGGATGTACTCGAAATGATCCATATAGGTCTCGATGTCGTGCCCGGGACGCTTCGTCGACATCGTGGTGTGAGGAGCCGCCTCGATTCCGATGACGCCGCCCTTTCCGGCGCAGGCTTTCAGCATTTCGTCCGTAGCGAGGCGTTTGATGTTCCAGACGGACCGCGCGCCGGTATGGGTGAGGAAGATGGGTCTCCGGCTCGCTTCGATGGTGTCGAGGGTCGTGTGCGGGCTCGAGTGGGCGCAGTCGATGGCCATTCCCACCTCGTTCATTCTTTCGACCGCGCGGCGGCCGAAGCTCGTGAGTCCCCCGTCTTTCGGCTCCTTGAGGCCGGTCCCGAGCGAGTTCGACTCGCTGTAGGTGATCCCCATAACGCGGATCCCGATCCCGTAGAGGATCTCGATGCGCTCGAGCTCGTTCTCGATCATCGCCGCTCCCTCCTGAGCGGCGATCATCGCGATCTTGCCCGTCTCGTGGGCCCGGTAGATGTCAGAGACGGTCTCGCATTTTATGACCAGATCCTGGTGGGCGAGATCGCAAAGCCTCATCCCCACGTCGTGGATGACGTCCGTCCACTTCCATCCGTTCTTGGAGGTGATGATTGCGGTTCCGTCCTGGAAGTTGTCGAAGAAGGCGTCCCAGTAGGAATCGGCGAGCGCCTGGTAGGCGGTGACAGTTCGCCCCTGCTTGTCGTATTCCTTGCACTCGCGGATGTCCTTGGGAAACAAGTGAGGGTGCTCGTGGAGCGAGATGACGATGGTGCGCTCCGCCAGATCCCGGACCCGCTTCTCCTTCTCGCTCGAGAGCGGCAGGAGGTACGAGGGGAACGGACCCTCTCCTTCGACGAGGTCGAACTCACGGAAGTCCCTCGGACTCTTCAGGTACTGGTAGGAGCTGTATTCTTCCTGCTTTTCGTGAACGCCCATTGCATCCTTACTTTCCTCGAAGCCCGCTCGGGGCGTGTAGTATATGGCACATGGATTCCGCGATTGGAGATCTTCGGCGCGCGATCGCGGCAAGGCGCGAGGAGATGGCCGAGTTCGCCTCGGAGCTCATAGCGGTTCCGACCGAGAACCCGCCCGGCCGCTCCTACGAAGCCGGCCTCCAGGTCGTAGCGAACCGTCTCCAAAAACTCGGCCTCGACGCTCGAGTCGAGCCCGTGCCCGACGGCGCTCGCGACCCCGAGCATCCGCGTGTCTGGCTTTCCTCGGACTGGGGTCAGGGTGAGCGCGCCGTATATTTCCACGGTCACATCGACGTCGTTCCCGCACAGGATCCCGCCCAGTTCGAGCCGAAGGTAACCGAAGACTCCCTCTTCGGACGCGGGTCGACGGACATGAAGGGCGGCCTCGCGTCGATGATCTACGCCGTGAAGGCGCTCGCGGACGCGGGCCTCCGCCCCGAAGGTCGTATCGCGCTTCGGATCGTGCCCGACGAGGAGACGGGCGGGGCCTCGGGCTCGAAAGCGCTTTGCGAACGGGGCCTCCTCTTCGGCGACGACGCCTGCGCGATGCTGACGGCCGAGCCCACGGGAGGCGTCGTCTGGAACGCGAGCCGTGGCGCACTCACCTATCGCCTGCGAGTGCGGGGCCGATCCTCCCACGTGGGACTTTCGTATCGCGGGGTCAACGCCTTCGAAAAGATGCTCGTGCTGTCGCGAGCGCTTTCGAAGATTAAAGAAGACGTCGAGTCGCGGACGACCCGATTCCCCCTCGAGCCCGAGCAAGCCCGGCGCTCCATCCTGATGATGGGGGGTGAGGTTCAGGGAGGAAAAAATTTCAACGTCGTTCCCGCGAGCTTCAGCTTCACCCTGGATCGGCGCATGAATCCCGAGGAGGACTTCGACGAGGAGAAGACCCGGCTCCTCGAGGCGATCGACTCCACCCGCGCCCAGGGTGTCGATCTGGAGCTCGAGTGTATCCAGGAGGCGCGCCCCGCGGGGGTTTCTTCCGATCATCCCGCGGCCCGCGCCCTCGCGGACAGTATCGAGGAAGTGAAGGGCGCGCGGCCTCGCCTGGAGCTTTGTCCGGGGATTCTCGAGATTCGCTTCTATGCCGAAAAGGGCATTCCCGCCTTCGCCTACGGCCCGGGGCTGCTCTCGGTCGCGCACGGACCGAACGAGTTCGTGAAACGCCGAGACATGGAGGAGTGCGCCGTGGTCTACGCGCTCGCGGCGCTGCGGCTTCTATCCTGAAACCCAAAGGCGAACGCAAGGTCCCAAGGAAACGCAAGGACGCCAGGGGGATCCTTCTCCTTCTTTCCTCCTTTGACTTGATTCTTTGCGCCTTTGCGTCTTTGCGCCTTTGCGTTCCTTCTTATCGATTCACGAAGACGGCTTTCACCCGAGGGCCGTTCTTCATGAAGCTCGAGACCCCGATCCTCATGTCCTCGAGATCGCAGACTTCGCCGAAGCACTTTGCCTCGAACCTCAGGCCTTCAGCGAGTGGAAGCTTCGCCCCCTCGAGGATCGCCTTCCGCATCACGTCGTCCACGGCGCGGGAGAGATGGCCGAGATCGACCTCGGGAAGGGACTGGGGAATATCCATGGGCTCGCGGCGGATGCGCGGAAGATCGACCTCTCCCCGGGCACCGGCCCTCGCAAGCTCGACCGCGGCCTTCAGCAAGTCGCCCTCGATCTCCTCGCGCACCAGCCCGAGCTCGACGGCCTCGGGACTCGAGATCGCTATCCCCTTACGGAGAAGCGGCCACGCTTTTTCGAGGCCGATGAGCCGCGGGAGTCGCTGGGTGGCGCCGGCGCCGGGAATGATGCCGAGGTTCGGCTCGGGCTGGGCCGCGAGGGGCGACAGGCCCTTCCGCGCGAGGCGTGCGTGGCAGGCCATGCCGAGCTCGTTCCCCCCGCCGAAGGCGAGGCCGTTGTAAGCGCAGATCACGGGCTTCTCGAAGTCCTCGATCTGGATCATCACCTCGTGCGAGGCCCAGGAGGTACGCTCACCTTCCTCTTTCGAAGATATCTTCGCGAGCATCGAGACATCGGCGCCGGAGACGAAGGCCTTGCGGCCGAACCCGGTGATGACCACACCTCGAACGCTGTCGTCGGCGCGAAGGGTCTCGAGGTGGCGAGAAATCTGTCGGTAGACCGGGAGGTTCAGTGCGTTCAGCACCCGGGGTC
>Ga0326597_10011393_pt1 | contig 11795 bp, 9 predicted proteins | sample RVTome_12_FD_203789 | JGI IMG/M metagenome (GOLD analysis project Ga0326597, IMG submission 203789) | Soil microbial communities from uranium-contaminated site in the Upper Colorado River Basin, Wyoming, United States - RVT100D185 | ecosystem: Environmental > Terrestrial > Soil > Contaminated >...
GCTTCGCGGCAGCGGCTCGCCCTCCCTCAGGCTGCCCCGTCGACACAGCGTCGAACCACTCGAGCCAGCGCTCGATGAGGCCGGTCTCCTCGCCCCCGATCCGCGAGGCGGGCCTCCGGCAACGGCGATGTCGGAGGTCTTATTCAGGCAAACGCTGTAGGGAGTTATCCGCTGTACGAGCGCTGTGGGTCTTTCCAGAGCCCGCTACAATGGCCGAGCGCTCAAGCAGACGCTGTAGATGAGCGTACGCCGAGCGGGAGTAAATCAGCTGGCAGAGTGTCTGCTTCCCAAGTCGGCAGGCCTCAGCGCTGTGGCTCTGAGAGTGGGAGCCCACTGATTTCGACCGCAGTTATCCGCCGTGTCTGCCCTCCGGTGACCGGGCTAGGTTGAACTGCGGCTCAGTCAGGACGGCGGGCGGCTGAGCGCAGGCGCGCGATTTTGCGTCGACTCGGGAGGCGCAGTCTTGGACGTCAAACCGAGCTCGTTTGACAGCCGATCCGCGGCGGCAACGATCACGACTGCCACAGATGCCTCCTTAACCGAGTCCGTCCGATTGTCTGGCCAGCTGGCAATGAGATCTCCGATCACCCTGCCGGTCGCATCGCGGACTGGCGCCGAAACGCCGACCGCCCCCGCGAATCTCTCCCCGTGGCTCACCACGAATCCATGCGCTCGGGCGGCATCGAGCGCGGCACGCAGCTCGGAGCGACCCGGCGCGGGGACTGAAGCGATGATCTCCTCGCGCTCGGCCTCGGGCAGGAAGGCCAGAATGCCCTTGCCGCTGGCGCCGCAGTGAACGTCGCTCCAGGAGCGCAGGGACTCCCAGATGTAGCGGATCGTGTGGGTGGACTCGACGGCATCGACACCCCAGAACTGCCGCCGGGATCGGGAGTACAAAGCCAGGATCACCGTTTCGCCGATCGCCTCGACGGTTGCCTCGAGAATCGGTCGCGCAATCCGTCGAACATCAAGCCGCTCTGCAATCAGGACAGACAGGCGCCACAACTCTGGCCCTACGCGGAAGCGGCCGCGTACGCCGGTCGAAGCCAGCAACCCAGTCCTTGACATCTCGTGAAGGATCCGATGCGTTGCGGCGGGGGACGTCCCGGTGGCCCCAGCCAGCTCCCGCACTCCCCATTCGTCTTGGGTGACGAATGCCTCGAGGACCGCGATCCATCGCTGCATCGGAGATGAGCTGGCTGGTGGCGTCATTGCAGATACGATATCATCGAATAGCGGAACAGCTGTTGCGATTTGCGGAACGGCGTTGGCGCTGGGCCAGGGAGACCACCATCTCTGGGCGACAACCGCCACGAATCGCACTGGCCGGCGAGTCCGCGATGTCGAGCGTGCCCTCGACGCTCAGCGTTATCGATCGCGTTGCCGAGCGGGCTCTCTGGCTTGCGATACGGATGATCCATGAGGCCAACGTCGTCAGGCCCAACGAGGATGGCTTGAAGATCGGTGGACATCAGGCTTCGTCAGCGTCAGCGGCGTCGATCCTCTCGACGCTGTATCTCGCTTGGCTCGGCCCCGATGACCTCGTCGCCGTGAAGCCTCATGCGAGCCCTCTGTACCACGCTCTGACCTACCTCATGGGCGGCCTCGATCGCTCGTATCTCACGGCTCTGCGCTCATTCGGTGGACTGCAGTCGTACCCGTCCCGATCGAAGGATCCCGATCGAGTCGACTTCTCGACCGGGTCAGTCGGGCTCGGCGCCGTCGCGCCGCTGTTCGCCTCCCTTGCCGACCGGTACCTTCGAGACCACGCTCGCGGACGAACGGAGTGGCCAGATCGCCGGTTCGTCGCGATCGTTGGTGACGCCGAACTCGACGAGGGTAACGTCTGGGAGGCGGTGATCGAGCCGGCCCTGGCCGAACTCGGCAATGTGACCCTAATCGTTGACGCGAACCGTCAGAGTCTTGATCGGGTCGTACCCGGGATCCGCATACGGCAGCTCCAAAGGATGTTTACGGCCGCTGGCTGGCAGGTCCTCGAGGCGAAGTATGGGCATCGCCTAGTGGCGCGTATGGTCGGCCCCGGCGGCGGCGCGCTGCGCAAACGCATCGATGAAATGTCCAACGAGGAATACCAAGTCCTGATCCGACGACCCGGCGGGGAGGCGCGCGCGCGCTGCATCGCGGGCGCGACTCCGAGTGACCGCGACGACGTTGCCCTCGCGCTGGAAGGGCTTCAGGACTCTGATGTCTCCACGATCCTCGCCGATCTAGGCGGGCACGACACTGCCGAGCTCCTCCGCGTCCTCGCGGCGGCCGATGCCGATCGGTCGCGACCGGCCGTGATCTTTGCCTACACCATCAAGGGCTGGCGCTTGCCGTTTGCCGGTGATTCAATGAACCACTCCGCTGTACTGACGGCCGACCAGCTCGCGGTACTCGCCCCGACTCTCGGGGCCGACGCGGACGATCCATGGGCGGCGTTCCCGGTCGACAGCGACGCAGGGCAACTGTGCCGAGAACGCGGGGCGATTCTTGACCTCCGGAAGCACGATCGACTTCGGGTCCCTCCCATCGTCGGGACCGACTCACTCGATCTCGATGTCCGGATTGCCAGTCGGACGAGCACGCAGCAGGCCTTTGGCGACACGCTCGCCACGCTCGCGCGAGTCCCGGGCGTCGGCCCAAGGATCGTAACGGCATCCCCAGACGTGACCGTCTCGACGGGTCTCGGCGGCTGGGTAAACCGTGTGGGCGCCTACTCTCCACACGAGGCGCCCATTCTTGACGATGGGCCGCGTGCCCTGAACTGGGCGCCGAAGCCTGTGGGACAGCACATCGAGCTTGGGATCAGTGAGATGAACCTGTTCCTTTGGTTAAGCCAGTTCGGGCTGACACGGGAGCTCTTCGACGAGCCGCTGATCCCAGTCGGGACCGTCTACGACCCTTTTGTCTGCCGAGGCCTCGACGCGTTCGTCTACGCCCTCTACATCGGCGCACGCTTCCTCCTCGCCGGGACTCCATCCGGGGTGACCCTGGCTCCCGAAGGAGGGGCCCACCAGTCGTCGGTTACGTCATCCATCGGGATCGAGCTGCCTGGGCTTCACGCTTACGAGCCGGCCTTCGCTCGCGAAGTCCCATGGTTGATCGAGGAGGCAATTCGTGGCATCGGAGCCCAACGCGATGGGTTCTCGACCTACTTGCGGCTGTCTACTAGACCGGTTGATCAGCAGCTCGCCGTACCGGCACTTCAGCGCCTAGGCGAGGCGGAATGGCGACGCCAGGCGATCGCCGGTGGATATCGCCTCATCGAGGCTTCGGACGCCGCGGATCTCCCGCCGAGCGCTCCGGTCGTCAATGTGGTCGCTGTCGGCAGCGTCCTGACGGAGGCAGTCACAGCCGTACAGGAACTCCAACACGAGGAGGTCGCGGCGAACCTGATTGTGGTCACTTCGGCGGATCGCTTTGCCGCAGAAGTCCACGATCGCCTTCTCGCAGGCGTTCGTGACGGACGACTTCGCGGCCTTGGGCACCTCGGCTCACTCATTCCTCCCGCTGAACGTCGCGCGCCGATTGTCACCGTTCATGACGGCGCCTCGCATGCTCTCGCATTCCTCGGTTCGGTCTTCGGAGCGCCTGTCGTCCCACTCGGCGTGGACAGCTTCGGTGAGTCCGGCCGGATCCGAGATCTCTACGCCTCTGCCGGCATCGACGCCGACCACATCGTCAACGCGGCGCTCTTGGGACTGAAGCTGAGCGAATCCAGCCCGGCATAGACGAATCGACTTGGATGCCAGCCACGGAACCTGACATCGTCCTCCCGTTGAGAGCATGTTGCGGTCCACGCCGCCCCGTTCCGACGACTGGCATGCGCGGGTGGCAAACGCGCGATCGCGCGGAGAGGAAGAGGTCTGGGCACCATGACAATTGACGAACGCTTGGGAGTCCTCGACGCCGTTGCCGACACGCCGGCCGTCGTGGTGGACGCGACGGTCGTCCTCGACAACATTACGCGGATGGCGACGATGGCCAGAGATGGCGGCAAGGACCTCCGGCCACACGCCAAGACGCACAAGATGCTCGAGGTGGCGCGAATGCAGCTGGATGCCGGGGCGTCGGGGCTGCAAGTGGCCAAGCTGGGCGAGGCGGAGGTCTTGCTGGAGAGCGGGGTTAGCAACATCTTCGTCGGATACCCGGTCGTGAGCGTGAGCAAGATTGCCCGCCTTCTGAATCTCGCGGCGCGTGTGCAGGTTTCCGTCAGCCTCGATTCGCTGGAGGCCGCGTCGCCAATTGGCGAGGCTGCGCGCGCGCGGGGTCTCACGATCCCGGTGCTCCTGGAGCTGAACACCGGCCTGGACCGCGTCGGTGTCCTGCCAGATGAGGAAGGCGTCGAGCTCGCCCTGCGGCTTGCAGCGCTCCCGGGGATTGTCTTCCTTGGGGTGATGACCCATGAGGGCCACGCTCTATCGCGATCGGCGAACGAAGAGCAGCTTGAAAGTGAGACTCTGGCGGCGTGTGCCCAGGTCGTATCGATCGCAGACGCCATCAGGGCTCGCGGGGTGGAGGTCAACAGGGTCTCGGTCGGTTCCACCGCGACAGCGCGGTTCGGGATTCAGGCTCCCGGGATAACAGAAGTGCGCCCGGGCACGTACGTCTTCAACGACGCGACCACGGTCGCCCACGGAGCGGCAACGCTGGACAACGTCGCCCTTTGGGTGGTTTCCACGGTCATCAGCGTGCACGATGGCTGGGTGGTCATCGACGCGGGGTCTAAGTGCCTCTCGTCGGACCGGCTCAACCGGCGCGGCGCGCCACCGATCATGGGGTACATTGCCGACCGGCCCGACTACCACGTCGTGCGCGTGAGCGAGGAGCACGGCGTGATCGCGGTCCCGCCCGGCTCGCCGCTGCGAGTCGGTGATCGCGTGGCGATCGTCCCCAGCCATGCCTGCACGGTCATCAACCTTACGGACGAAGTGCTGGTCGCGGAGGCCGGGGCGATCGTCGATCGCTGGCGCGTCGCCGCGCGAGGACGCGTGCAATGACGTGTGGCGCCGAACTTGCTCGGATCGACTTACGACCGTCATGCCATGCGGTGCACGCAGAGCGGCAAAGCGGAAGCGATCAGATCCTGCATCTCTGCCCACCTATACTCCGGCGCACGGCGGCCAAGCGGTGCGGCGGCACCCGGACAGCACCCCCGTTAGCACGAAAGATGGGCAAGAGGTGTCCAGTTGAAACTGACACAGGACGTCTACCTGGTGGCAGGCGGCGACAACGGCCTGAACATGACGCATTCCAAGGACAGCCATGTCTATCTGATCGATGCTGGTGATGAGCTCGTTCTCATCGATGCCGGGTTCGGTCCCGCTCAGGCTCAGATAGAAGCGAACATCCGGGCAGACGGGCTCGATCCTTCACGGATCACGAAGGTGCTGGTCACGCATTACCACGCCGATCACGCTGGAGGCCTGGCCGGTTGGAAGCAGTCGTACGGCAGCCGAGTGTTCACGGGGCAAGAGGCGGCAGATCCCATCCGCCAAGGCGACTCCTACTGGAATGGCCTGGCCTGGGCGCAAAGCTTCAACTTCTACCCACCTGAGTACGTTCTCGAACCGTGCGCGGTCGACGAAGAGCTCATCGGAGGGGAGACCATCGAGGTCGGACGGCTTCGAGTCGAGGCGATCTACACGCCTGGTCACTGCAAGGGCCATTTCTGCTACCTGTTGCACGGCACGGACCGCCGCTACCTGTTCTCGGGCGACGCCGTCTTCTGGGGTGGAAAGATCGTCCTCCAGAACGTCGTCGACGTCAGCATCCCCGACTATGCGGCCTCGATGGCGAAGCTTCGGGAACTCGACTTCGATGCGCTTATGCCAGGACACCTGACGTTCTCGCTGCAGAACGGCAAACGCCACGTCGAGCGGGCTGACAACGAGTTCAGGCAGATCGGCGCCCCGCGGAATCTGCTCGCCTAGGTGGGATTCCCGCACACGTTGCGGGGAATCGCAGTCGGAAAGGGAAGGGCTATTGGCAAGCGGGCGTCTTGCAGGCAAACGGATCCTCATCACCGGTGCCGGCAGCGGGATCGGACGCGCGACCGCGCTCCGATTCGCACGTGAAGGGGCCGCAGCGATCCATGTCGTCGATCGGCTCCAGGATCGCGCCGACTCCGTCGTCGCTGAGCTCACGGACCTCGGGGTGGAGGCAGTCGGGATCTGCGCGGATCTCGGGTCGATAGACGCCTGTCAGGCGGCCATCGACACGGCGACGAGGGGGGACCTGCCGCTGGACGTGGTCGTCAGTAACGCAGCCGCATGGACGGAAGAGCCGTTCCTGGAGCTCAAAGACGAGTCCTGGCACCGCCTGATCGCCGTCAACCTGACGGCCTCGTTCGTGATCGGCCAGCGCGCGGCCCGAGTCATGGCCCGACATGGCGGCGGCGTCATCCTGTACACCGCGTCCGTGAGCGGACTCGGCGCAAGCCGGAGCTTCAGCCACTACTGCGTCGCCAAAGCGGGGATCCTTTCGCTCGTCAAGTCGATGGCCGTGGAACTTGCCCCGAACCACATCCGAGTCAACGCCGTCAGTCCGGGACCCGTCGACACGCAGCAATCGGTCGACATCGTGGGCGACGCGGCGATGGCCAAGTTCCGAGAGTCCTTTCCCGTCGTGCCCATGGATCGTCTGGCGTCAGCAGACGAAGTCGCGAGCGCGTTTCTCTACCTCGCATCGGACGATGCGTCGTACGTCACCGGCCATAACCTCGTCGTCGACGGTGGCCTGACAGCCCAGGTCTACGATGTCCCCGAGGCCTGATCGGCCGAGTGAGCCGTGGCACAGCTCGACCACGTCACGCCGGTGCCGCAGTGTCGCTTGAGGAGAACTATCGAGCGATCGCGTTGATCCGGGCGTTCGAGAACCGCTGCTCCGAGCTCAAGGCAGCCGGGGAGATCCCGGGCTCCATCCACCTGTGCAGCGGGCAGGAGGCCATCCCCGTCGGTGCCTGCCGAGCGCTCGAGAGCCGCGACGCACTCACGGCGACATACCGTGGCCATGGGTGGGCGATCGCGCGGGGAATTCCGCTGGTGGACCTGCTTGCGGAATTGCTCGCCCGCGACTCCGTGCTGTGCGGCGGCCGAGCGGGATCACCGTACTTCTCCTCCGCCGCTCACGGATTCCTCGGTGAGAACTCGATCGTCGGCGGAGGTGTGCCGATGGCCGCAGGAGCAGCGCTCGCGTCACTCCACGATGGGCGCGGAGCGGTGAGCCTTGTTTCGATCGGCGATGGAGCCTTGAACCAGGGCGCGGTTCACGAAGCCCTGAATTTCGCCGCTGTGTACTCGTTGCCCCTCGTGGTCGTGGTCGAGAACAACCTCTACTCCGAGATGACGCCGATCGATGCGATGGTGCGCATCAAGCCCCTATCTCGACGCGCCGACGCATATGGCATCCCGGGGCTGACCGTCGACGGCAACGACGCTGATACGGTTGAGGATGCCGTTGGAGCCGCCGTCGAGCGAGCAAGGCTGGGCGGCGGCCCCACGCTCGTCGAGGCCCTGACCGAGCGGCTGGTGGGCCACTACAGCGGTGATCTGCAGCACTACCGACCCGCAGGCGAGGTCGCATCGGCACGCGGCCGTGAGCCGCTGGTCAGGCTCCGCCACGCTGCGGCTTCACTGGGTCAGGAATCGACCCACCGGCTCGATCAGATCGATCGAGAAGTCGCCGATCTGATCGATGCGTCGCTCGCCAGCGCTCGGACGATCTCGTACCCGGACGCGCGAACCGTCGGGGATCACGTCTATGCCTGAGATCGCGGGTCCACCGGAACTGCGCTACATCCAGGCCGTCAACCAGGCGCTGCGGTGGGCACTCGAGACCTACCCAGAAACCCTGATCTTCGGCGAAGACATCGCGCTGCCGGGTGGACCGTTCGGTGCCACGAAGGGCCTCCATGACGAATTCGGGATGCGGGTCTTCGACACGCCGATCTCCGAGGCTGCGATCATCGGCGCAGCCTTGGGAGCGGGCATGCGCGGTCGGCGTCCGATCATTGAGATCATGTACGGCGACTTCATGGCCGTCGCCATGGATCAGATCGTGAATCAGGTGGCCAACACGCGGTACTTGTCGCGCGGAACCTGGTCGGCGCCGATCACGATCCGAACGCAGCAGGGCTACTCCCCGGGCGCATGCGCCCAGCACTCGCAGAGTCTCGAGGCCTGGTACGGCCACGTCCCCGGGCTGCGGGTCGGCCTCCCGTCGAACCCACGGGATGCCTACGAGATACTCCGATCCGCCATCGCTTCGGATGATCCAACGATCGTCATCGAGAGTCGGATGCTCTACGCGGACAAAGGACCGGTCGCCGTGGATGGGCCCCTAGAGCCGATCGGGGGAGCCCGTGTCGTGCGACCCGGTTTGGACGTGACGCTCGTGACCTGGTCCCGAATGGTGACCGAGTCGATCCGGGCGGCCGAAGCCGCAGCGGCAGAGGGTCACAGTGTTGAGGTCATCGATCTTCGGTGGTTGTCGCCATTGGACTTCTCGACCGTCGCTGAATCGGTGCATCGCACCGGACGGCTTGTCATCGCCCACGAAGCCAACGTGACGGGCGGGTTCGGCGCTGAGATCGCGGCTCGTGCGGCCCGGGAGTGCTTCTGGGACCTTGACGCACCGATCGAGCGGGTCGGCACGCCGGACATCCCGATCCCGGCTGCTCCCAGTCTGCAGGTGGCCGCGATCCCGGGTGCCACGGCGATCCTCGGGGCGATCAGCCACGTCGTCGAGGCGTCGAGACGGCGAGATCGGCCCGCACCTCCGGCCGGTCCGCGCCTCGGTTAGGAGGCCACGGGCAGGGCCCTGGCTTCCAGGCGTGCAAGAGGAGCCCCGAGACGGACGTGGTGCCGTGCCCGCCGGCCAGGTCGCTCGACGCGTGACTTCGAGACTGGCGCCATCGATCCTCAGTCCGTGAGAGGCACCGCCCCACGTCCTCGTGCGGCGGCCAACGCAGCATGGTGCCGCGCGAGGCGGGCGATGCCCTCCCCGAGTCGCTGTCCCGAGGTGAGAGCGATCCTCACGAACCCCTCGCCCGAAGGTCCGAAGGTCGACCCGGGAGCGACAGCGACGCGCTGCTCGTCGAGGAGCGACCCTGCGAAGGCGTCGCTGCCGACACCCGAACCGCGGATGTCCACCCAGAGGTAGAACGCCCCGGAGGGTGGGTGAACGGGGATCCCCAGCGAACCCAGCAACTCGAGGGCTTGCCTCCGACGGTCCGCGTAGGCGGCACGCATCATCTCGGCCGGCTCCTGCGGTCCGCGCAGAGCTGCCAGTGCAGCCCACTGGGCGGGCGTGTTGACGCACGAGATCATCGCCTCCTGGAGCGTGGCGATGATCGGGGCGACAGAGGGGGGCGCGGCCACGTATCCCACGCGCCAGCCGGTCATCGCGTACGTCTTGGAGAAGCTGTAGACGCCGACCACCCGGCCGGAGGTGTCGAGCGAGGCCGCGCTCACGTAGCTGTCGTCGTAGGTGATCGCGTCGTACGTCTCGTCGGACAGGACCCAGATGTTGTGCCGCTCGGCGAACCTGACGAGTTCGATCATCAGCTCCCTCCCGATGATCGATCCGACCGGGTTGAGGGGGGTGTTGAGCAGGATGAGCCGCGTCGCCGGACTGACCAGCGTCTCGAGCTGGGCGATGCTGGGGAGGTACCCCGTCTCGGCGCTCAGCCGGTAGTCACGGATGACCGCGTTCCGCAGCATCGCCATCATCCGGAAGTTGGGCCAGCCCGGATCCGGCAGAAGCACCTCGTCGCCGGGTCCCACCAAGGCGACGAACGCGGAGTACAGCCCCTCGGCCGCACCGTTGGTGACGATGAGCCGGTCCGGATCGACCGTGACCCGGTTGTGGCGCTGGAGCTTGTGCACCAGCTCCGAGCGAAGCTCCGGGAGACCGGCGTTGTTCGCGTAGTTAGTGTGCCCGGCCCGGAGCGCCTCGATGCCCGCGGCCACGATGTGCGCCGGTGTGGGGAAGTCCGGCTCGCCCGGCGCCACGTTGATGACGTCGTCCATGTTCGCGATTCGATGCATCATGTCCCGGATGCCGGACCCGGGCATGGATGCCGCCGCCTCGGATGGCCTCGGTCGCATCCCGACCCTGTATTCGTCCTCGATCGTCACTGCTGCTCCGATCCGGGATCCTGTCCACGTCCACCACGCCGGGCCGCGCTCAGCGATCGGCCGGTGTGCCCTCCAGGTAGCGCCGCGGCCAGCCGATCCCCTGCCACGTCATCGTCCTGACCGGGTCGAGCCGGATCAGCCAGCGCTTCCAGCCGAGCGTGGGTTCCAGGTACTTCGGCCCATTCTCTCCGTAGTAACGCAGGGACATCGCGCGCGCGATCTCGACCCATCGGCCGCCGACGTTCGGTCGTTCCACGACGGTCGCTGTGCACTGAGCCACGAACCGGCGCTGAGCGCGACCGGTCCCCATGTCCTGTCCGAGTGATTCCTCATCGATCGTGAGGGCGCACCGCGGGTCGCGTTCGAGAAGGCCCGCCCACTCGGACTTCTCCCGGCCGACGACCCAGAATCCGCGTCCGTCCCACTGGTGCCACATCGGGACCACCGTGGGCCACCCGCTGGCATCGAGGCAGGCCACCCGGGCCAGGTGCGGCTCTTCGAGGAACTCGTTCACGTCCTCCGGGCTCATGGCGCCGATCTTGCCGCGCCACGTCTCTTCCTCGCTCACCGTTGGTCCTCCTGGGCGGGGATCTGGATGGGATCGAATGCCAGGGCGATCGCCTCGTACAGCTCGATCGCCCGCTCCAGTTGCGCCAGTTCGACGTACTCTTCCGGCCCGTGGGCCGACGCGATATCTCCCGGGCCGATCACAACGCTTGGGATGCCCGCCACCAGCGCAAGGAGGCTGGCATCGGATCCGTACGCGACGCCATGGAGCAGGCTCGAGCCGCCCGTCCGCGCCTGGGCCAGGGTCGCCGCCCGTACGACGGCGGCCGACGTGGACGTGTCGAGCGGCTGCGAGACCATGAACGGCGACTCGCGCTCGACGAGCAACCCGGGGCGCGAGGCGAGGACCATCTCGAGGGCCTGGTCCACCTCGGCCAGAACCTGCTCGGCCGTCTCGCCCGGGATGCTCCGGTAGTCGATCTCGATCACGCACCGGTCGGGGATGATGTTGACCGCGACCCCACCCTGGATGGTGCCGACGCTCCAGGTCGGGGCGCCGACCAGCGGATGGCTCCGCGCGCGAGCCTTGGGGAACAGCTCCGAACGGAGATGCCCGAGCAGGTCCGCCATCGCGTAGATGGCGGACTCCGCCCGGTCCGGATCGGAGCTGTGGCCGGCGCGGCCGCGCGTCGTCAGCCGGAAGCGGACGCAGCCCTTGTGGGCCACGACGGTCCGCAGGCTCGTCGGCTCCCCGACGACGGCTCCGTCCGCCCGGATCCCGCGCGTTGCGAAGTGGGCGACACCGGCACCGGCGCGCTCCTCGTCGACGGTGCACAGCAGCATTACGTCGGTCGCCAGCTCCGTCCGCCTGCGCGCCAGCCGCTCCAGGGCGAGCAGCATCGCCGCAAGGCTGCCCTTGGCATCGCAGGAGCCCCGGCCGTAGAGCCGGTCTCCCCGGAGCTGCGGGGTCCGCATCGACTCGACGCCGAAGCTCACGGTATCGAGGTGCGCCTCGAACAGGAGCAGCCCACGACCCTCTCCCGCCGACAGCCGCGCGATCACGTTCGGCCGGTCGGGACGCACCTCGTCGAGCTCCGCCTCCAGTCCGAGCTCCCGGCAGCGGGACGCCACCCACCTCGCGAGCTC
>Ga0326597_10011394_pt1 | contig 11794 bp, 12 predicted proteins | sample RVTome_12_FD_203789 | JGI IMG/M metagenome (GOLD analysis project Ga0326597, IMG submission 203789) | Soil microbial communities from uranium-contaminated site in the Upper Colorado River Basin, Wyoming, United States - RVT100D185 | ecosystem: Environmental > Terrestrial > Soil > Contaminated >...
GTGTTGGCCGTCGCATCGAAAACAACTGCTTGCGATTCGGAAAGCCCGTCCGGCACGGCGATCGGATTGGCGGTTGCGGCCGGCGCGGGCACGTCCGCGTCCGTATGTGCCGCCGAATCCGCGGCGCTCTCCTCCGCGGCGGCGCGTCCGGCCGCACCCGACGGCTCTTTGACATCCCAACCGCGCTCCCGTTCCCGCGCTTGGAGCTGGCTCAAGGAAAGCGCCCCCGGCAGCGCGTCTTTCTTCGTTTTGATCATCGTTCCGGCACTGAACAGCTCGGCGTTTCGTTCCGTCCATTCGCCGTACGCATCGGGCAGTTCGTCCTCCGGCCAGATGGCCTGGATGGGGCACTCGGGAACGCACAAGCCGCAATCGATACACGTGTCGGGATCAATCACGAGCATGGCCGGGGACTCGATCTCGTAGAAGCAGTCCACCGGACAAACGGCACAGCAATCGGTGTAGCGGCAGTCAACGCAGCGCTCGGTTACAACGTGGGCCATAGGCGGTTTCCTCTCTCGGACGTTCGAGATTGTTCGGCCGGAACACTCTACTCGCGTTATCTTATGCCCGCGGTGCGCCTCCTTCAAGAAAGACAGGGGACATCCAGCGGAGAAACGCATATGATCTCGTCAACAGTCGTTACCGGCCGTGGGCTCGCGATCGCCCCGGAATATCCGCTCAATCACCGTGTGCGATTCTGCGAACGAACTGAGCCGCAGCCCCTTGCCCTTTACGCGCAGCGTCAACGGTCAGGCTGCGCGATGGCACAGACTCGAGCGTGTCGCAACATTTTCCACGGTCAATTGCTCTATGGGTGAAGCGGTGAAGCAAGACGCTTGGCAGCTATTCCTGGAAAGTCCGACCTTCTACGGTTTCGGCAGCGCGTCAGTACCTCCGTTTTCATGGGGAATACATCGGAAGGACGTTGAAGGCGGCGCGATCACCGCGGAGCACGTCTTTCGGCGCATGTTGAGCGAGTGGGAGATTCCGCCTCAGGCGACGGCCCATTTCATCGGTGCGGCGGATCGCGCGTTTCGGAGCGCCTTGGAGATTATTCCGCCGGCCGTGCTCAACGCACTCGAAAAACCGGGCTACATGCGGGAGACGATGATTCCGGGAGTCGGCAATCTCTTCAGCAACGATCCGGATGAGACCGAGCGGCCATTCATCCTGAGAATGGACATGTTCCGCATTCTGCTCGGTAAGTTCGGGCTGGTGGACGTGCCGGGAGTGAAGGCACAGCGTGCGTATGAGGAAGGTCACGTCTATAAATGTCTGCGCGCAGTCGCCGCGGGTTGGATCTTCCATGAGATCGGTCACCTGCTTGCGGACAACGGCTGGATTCGGCTGGACCCCTGTGCCGCGGACGGTGCCGCCAGCGACTTTTATGGAGTGAAACTGCGAATCGCGGATAGCAACTACGCCTGGCTCGGCGGCAACACCGCGGAGCTTAAGCGGGCGATCGACGGAGTGGGAACCGACATTCGTGTCGAACGGTTCGGTAGGGAGATGCTCCACGACGACATGGACCTGTATTTTCATTACGTCTACACGATCGGCCTTTATGCGTTCGACTGTGAGCGGGTGTTTGACACCGCGCTGGCAAGGCACAGGCTCATGCTGACCTTGCTCTACGAGACGGGCCTGGAACTGGCCCATGCGCACGGGAACGCGTTCGGTATGGGCCATCACGATCGATTCGTGGCCCGCCGCGACGAGTTTCTTCGGGGCGACCCGTTTCAGCAGTTTGACGAGCTGCGCGAGATTATGCGCATTTATCGCGACCGCACGGAGCTGCGCATGCCGGAAAAACCTGGCATCGCCGGACCGCAAGAACGTCGACACGTGTCGGCGTAGCATGGGGCGTCTGTATGGCTTTGAACATGGCGACATTCCGAAAGATCCTCGCGCTGGACGAGAACGATCCGTTAAGCCGTTTCGCCCTGGGACAGGCGCTGCTTCGGGAAGGCACCACGGAGGCGTTGCAGGAGGCGGCGGAGCATTTGACGTTTGCTAACGAAAAGGCCGCGGATCACCTGGCCACCTACCACGTGTTGGGTCAGGTTCTCACAAGTCTCGGCCGCACGGAAGAGGCCCGGAAGGTGCTGTCGGCCGGTTGTGAAAGGGCGCGGGGCGTCAGTGTCGGCATGGGCCACGACCTCGGCCCTGCAATGGCCGACCTGTTGGATGCGCTCTAGCCGCTTCCACCGCCCGACTGCGTTTGGCCGGCGGATCGGTGACTGACTTGGAAATGGCATCGTCGGCGAGAATGAGGAGAGTGAGAAGACCGTGCAGCGCGCGCCAACAGACATCAAGCTCAGACGTATCGATGGAATACTTGAGATAACGTGGAAGGACGAGGCACCACGCCGCCGTAGCGCACGGCAGCTTCGGTGCGCACGTGCTTGTGCGGGCTGCGTCGACGTTCTCTTGTCCGGGAGGCGGGCATCGCCCAGGAAGACGTCGACGCCCAATTCGCGGAAGCGCTGGGCCGAATCGTGAGGACTGATACCGGCTCGAAGCCGCCGCATGCGTTCCATCACGGCCGGAAAATCGACAGCAATCCCGTTGGGGACGCGTAGGCCGTAGCTGGCCGCGTCGCGGACCTCGGCGAGGGCGCGAGCGCAACGGATCAGCGCTTTGGAGGGAACACAGCCGACATTGAGGCAATCGCCGCCCATCCGGGCATGCTCGACGAGCGCAACCTTCCCGCCCAGTCCGGCGGCGCCGGCGGTGGCGACCAGACCAGCCGTTCCGGCTCCGATCACGACCAGGTTGTAGCGACCCGACGGCTCGGGATTCACCCAGGCCGGCGGATGAACGTTGTCCAACCGCGCCCGGTTGCTCTCGTCGCACGGCTGAACTTGAGGCAGATCGGCAAGAAAAGAGGCAATCTCCGGCGCCCTCTTGGCACCGTTGTTTTTCGTCAAGTGATCCGCCGTCACACGGGTCGAATCATCGGCGATTTGTCTTGTCATTGAGCTTCCAATCATAATCCAGCCATTCGACTCGCGGCTCTGTTCCGCCGTTACGAAGCCTCTTGAGTTCAGGAGAATAACGAGCGGCGAAGTCAAGCACCGAGCCGGCCACTTGCTTGAAGTCACCGCCGTACCAGTCATAGAGCTTCGTCAGTCGCACTAGACCCTTCGGTGCGTCAAAATCGAACCACCGGCCGTGGGTGTGAACGTATCGCGTCTGATCGTCGAGTTGTTCGTCGATTCGCTCCGCCTGATAGGCTTCGTTGCGCAGCTTGGGGCATCCGACCGCGGCGCAGACCAGCGCAAAATGAACGCGCGGCTCGACGAACTTCGGGCGGATCTGCTCGTGCTCGATCTGCTCGAGGCTCCAGGTGTCTGAGCCCACGGCCCAGCGCCTGGCTTTCCAGCGTTGCGATTCGGGAACGTCCTTGATCGAAGCAACGGGGTAGTGGTCGAGAATCAGCCGGAGCGTGAATGCGTTGTAGGCGTTAATCAGCAGAGCGAGCTTCTCGTTGCGTCCCAGATCGTCGAACTGAACTTGCCCGACGCTTTTGACGTAGCCGTCCAGCGTCGCGGAGTCGTCCTTCAGGCCGGCGTAATCGACCCAGCCGTCCGCGTCCACGTGCTTGCGGAGCAGGCCGTCCAGAATCGAGTGGTCGAACTTCAGGGAGCCGCCATCACCTGCGTAAGCTTCTTCCAAGTTCGCGTTCGGCGGCCCAAACAGACCCCCCAGGGCGGTTGTCTGCGTAGACGAGTAGATCGCGCCGCTGAACGCCGCCGCGGCGAGCAGCGGAAGTACGGTGGCGCTCAGCGGCCGGCGCCTCGTTTCGTTTGTTGTAATCATGTGTTGGTCCGATTGCGCCGCCGGTGCTATGGCATCGGCAAAGCGCGTTTGCGCGCGGAGGGCCCTCCGCGCCGGCCGATTCGCATAAACGGCCACGGCGATCTTCGCCACGCGAACCGCTGCTGACGGCGCACATTCGCCGGGTGTTCGTCCAATCGCGTCATGTTTCGAACTCCATGTTACGCCAAGGCCCCTCCGCAGGACGAGCCATGCCCGGCCGTGCAGCCGAAACAATGAGGTCCCGTTGCGATCTCGCGACGGACCAGCAGACGCGGATCGAAGTCGCGGATGTGCCGTGCCCTCGGGGTCGTCGTTCCCACGCGCAAGGCGTAGTTGAAATCGCAGTCGTGCAGGGTTCCGTCCCAGCTCACGTGCACCTGATGCCGGCACATGAGACCCTCGACCGTCGCCGGATTGAACGACTGACGAAGCAGTTGTAGATAACGCTCGTCCTGTCCATCACGTTGAAGATCGCGCAGGAAGCGCCCGATGGGCATGTTGGTGATGGTGATCAAACGGGTGAACTTGATCCCGAATCTCTGGTTCAATTCGCGGCAGTAGTCTTCCTCGAGCATTCGTTGGTCCGGCGGAAGCGATGGTCCCAGCGGGTTGTAAACCAGGTCCAGGGTTAGGGTGGGATCGGTCCCGTAGCCGAGGTTGTTGAGCCGCTGGATCACGTCGATGCTCTTCTCATATACGTGCAGGCCGCGTTGCCTTTCCACGTTGGTCGGAAGATAACAGGGCAGCGAAGCCACCAGATGCACGGCGTTCTCGGCGTAGAAGCGAGGAAGGTCTTCGAAGCCCTCGCGGAGCATGATCGTAAGATTGGTGCGAACTAAGACCCCCAGATCGCGGCAACCTGCGACTGTAATGAGGCGCCGAAGATGCGGATTCATCTCGGGGGCGCCGCCGGTGATGTCGAGGGTCTTGGCGTTCGCGCGCCGCGCCGCCTGAAGTACGAGCATCATGGTCGGCCAGTCCATCTGCTCCGTGCGTTTCGGCGACGATTCCACGTGACAGTGGCGGCACGCGAGGTCGCAGGTGAGTCCGATGTTGACCTGAATGGTGTCGATCGCTCGGGCCCTCAGGGGGGCGCCGGTTGCGGATTCGACGCGTCGATGGAACTCGTCCTGCTCGACCACCGGCAGCGCTATGTTCAACGCGACACTCATCCAGCTACCCTTGCATGCTACTCAGAATCCAATACATGCCCGCGCCGAGAGCGGCGCTCATCGGCAGCGTCGTCACCCAGGTCAACAGAATCTGGTCGATGGTTCTCCACCGGGCGGTTCCGCTGACCATGCCGATCCCGAAGATCGACCCACACGAAACATGCGTTGTGGAGACCGGCACGCCCAGGCGCGATGCGATCAACACGAGAAACGCCGTCACCAGGCTGCTGGTCAGCCCTTGGCCGGGGTTGAGATCCGTGATGCGCTTGCTCATCGTTTCGGCGACCTTCCGGGCGCTTAGAATCCCGCCAAGACCCATAGCCACGGCTACCAGTAGTAGGGTGGGCATTGCCCACCCTACGGCGCCGGCCGCAAGAAGCAGGGCCGCGATCTTCGGCGTATCGTTCACCGCGCGTGCGAAGCAAACCGCCAGCCCGCTGAGCGTGTGAACGCCGTTGACGACCGTCTGTGCGCCGATTCCGACCAGGCGACCATCATAGCGCTCCACGCAATCCCGCTTCGATCCGAGCATGAAGCTTGGGCCGCCGTCCCGCGGCACGGCCATAAGTGCTGCGCCGTCCATGCTCAACCGGACCGGCACCGGCGCACACTGGCCGACGCAGACGCACGTTTCGCGGGTGATGCCGTTCGCGACGCGAAAGCGGTGAAAAAGGACATACAGAATAGACGCCGCAATGATTGCAATGACGGGGCTGACAAAGAGGGGCACGAAGAACTCCGACAGCAGCTTCGAGAAGCCCGAACGGTCCGGACTCGCGATCACCGCGATTCCAGCCAGGGCCCCGGTCAATGCGTGCGTTGTCGAAGTGGGCATACCGAGAAGCGTGGCCAGAAGGATCGTAATCGCGCCCGCGGAGGCCACCGCGATCAGTAGGGTGGGCACTGCCCACCCTACGCTTTGCAACAGCTCAGGTGGTACGAGCCCCTTCCCGCTGTATGACCTCGCCAGGGAACCGGCCAGGGCGATCGACAAGACACTCCCAACCAGCGTCGCCGCCGTTGCCCACGAGAGCGCGGACCGAAAAGTCAGTGTGCCACTGCCGTACAGGGTGGCCACGCCCTTGAAGTTGTCGTTGGCCCCGTTGCTGTAGGCGAGCCAGAAGACGGCAAGAATGAGTAGTGTCAAAGTCATCAGGTATGTTTCCGTCGTGCAGCGTCTTTCAACAGCAGGACCCGCCCTCGCAGCATGCGCTCTCGGTGGTGTGCTTCGTCTCGCGGTAATCCTCACCCTTCGTCTGACGTGGATCGCGGAACGCGGAGCCATTGCAGTTAAACGGGCAGGCCGCGGCGAGCGGCACATCAGCGAGGGGAGGCACAGCGAAGACGTGACCCGCGTAGGAGCCCTTCGGATTCGTCAGAATCTGAAACGTCTTATCACACACGGCCGCCCGCTTCCCTCGGTGCAGCGTGTGCCCGTCGTCGTCACGCACGGACTTCCAGGGCCCTTGATAGATGACCGCTTGGTTCCGCTCCAAGCATGGACCTTCTTTGCCCTTGTAGGCTCGAACCGTCATAGATCGGAACTCGATTCCATCGATGATCTGCCAGGGTTTCTCCTGACGGGCGACGATTTCGATCCCGTAGAAGCCGGCCGCCTCGAAGTGTTCCAGAAACCGATCCTCGCGAAAGGCGCCGGCGATGCACCCGCTCCAAAGATCGGGGTCGTTGACGATGGCCGGCGTCGGATCCTCGTCGCAAACGATGTCCGAAATGACGGCCCGGCCGCCGCGCTTGAGCACGCGATGCATCTCGCCGAACAGACGGACCTTGTCACCCGGCTTCACGAGGTTCAGTACGCAATTGGAAACGACCACGTCCACGCATTCCGACGTGACGGCCGGCGCTTCGAGTCGAAGCCGGCCGCAGTGAGCCTCGAAGGCCGAAAGCCCGTCGGCGGTTTTGATCGGATGGTCGCGCAGCCATTGGCCCACTCGTTCCAGGTCCAGCGCCAGATCCTGTATGCGGGCCTTGACGAAGCGCACGTTGTCATACCCGATTCGGCGGGCGATTTCATCCTGGTACTTGCGAGCCAACGCGAGCATGGCGTCGTTCATGTCGACGCCGATCACTCGCCCTGCGGGGCCGACTTTCTGGGACAGGATGTAGCAGGCCTTGCCCGAGCCGGAGCCAAGGTCAAGCACGGTCTCCCCTTCACAGACGTGTGGTGACGGATCCCCGCATCCATAATCCTTCTCGATGAGCTCCCGCGGCAGCTTTTCCAGGAGAGATCCGTCATAGCGGATCGTCGGACAGCACAATCCCGGCTGAACCTCGCGCGCGGCTCGTGCATATCGGTCGACGACGGAGTGCTCCACTTCAAAGGCGGGCGAAACGTGACTGGCATCCAACTGAGAAACGCGGGTAACTGTCCGATCCATCAACTTGTTCCTTGTCTCAGAGCGTGCGTGGGAAGCCCTTTCCGAGCCGCCGCAGTCACCCGGCGGTTGCACCTGGCGATGACTCGCCCAACTCGGAGCTGGGCCGTGCACGTCCGTGTCTTTTCCGACGCAAACAAGCATCTCCCTACGACGTGGGGCTTTTCAGACACGCTCTCACCCTTTAGCCGCTCAAGCGCGGCACGAGGTCACCTGTGCGGGACGGAGGAGCCGCATGGAAGTCGGCCACCGCAGGGCCCTCCGTCCCGTGTGATCGGGAAACGCACACCCACGCCGCCGACTTGGAGGCGCGCCGCCGTTGCCCGTTTTCCGGGCACGCGTCGCACCGGAGAAGCGAACCTACCCATTTCGTGTACGGATGCTCCCGAACCTCGCAGCGTTGTCGTACTAAGCGCAGGCGCATGCGGCGCTGGCTTGCAGCTCACCGACCCCAGGGAAATCGACCGCTGTCTCGGCGACGTGGTTCAGGTAGTTGGTGAAGATGTTCACCGCGACGGTCGCGACGATCTCGGCTATGGCCCCGTCGTCGAACCCGGCCGATCGCAACGTCGCCACGTCGTCGTCGCCGACCCAGCCGCGCTCGCGGACGACCTTCCGCGCAAACCCGAGTGCGGCGTTCGTCCTGCCGTCGGATGAAGCGCCGCGGCGGCTGTCCTCGATCTCCGCGTCCCCGAGCCCGGCCATCTTCCCAAGCGCCGTGTGCGCCGCGAGGCAGTACTTGCACTGATTGGCTTCGCCAACCGCCAGCGCAATCTGCTCGCGTAACTTCGCGGAAAGCGATCCCTTGGCGAGGGCCGAATTGAACGCCAGATACGCCTCCAGCACCGCTGGCGAATTGGCCATCGTCCGCATGATGTTCGGAGCCTTCCCCAGCGACTCTTCCACGCCTTCGAGAAGCTCACGAGCCTTGCCCTTCGCCTCCGACGTCTTCACCGCTCTCAATCTTGGCATTTGGTTCTCCTGTTCGTGATTATGCGCATTCGCCGATCGACCGCCATCAAGCCCCGCCACCATGGCGCGGGCGTCCTTTACAGATCAAGCGATGCGCGCCTTCTGAGGGGTTAGTCGTGCGGGGTGCCGGAACCCTTACTTTCGGTTCTGATCATTGGCACGGGGGGTGATCCGGCGAAGCGACGACTTGATGCGCATCACTGCGTCCGGGGGAACGTGTTCGCTGACTTCCGCGGGAGGGGCATTGCCGTAATGGTCGGCGATGACCCGATTAAGGGCCGTTATCTGACGTGCAAAACGTGAGCAGCCACGGCACATGGCCACGTGGAATCGCAGGCCGAGTCGCTGCCAGAACGGCAGCTTACGATCGAGCCCCTCCGAAACAAGTCGCGTGGCCTCCTTACAAGTTAGCATTATAGATCCTCGCCGGCGTCGGAGTGGAACCAGTTCGCCTCCAGGCAGGCGCGGAGTCGCGCCCGGGCGCGGTGAAGGGCCACCCAGAGGTTTGTCGGCGTGATCGACAATACCTTACATACCTCGTCGGGCTTACGGCTGTCCATGACGCGAAGCGTGAAGGCGTCGGCCAGTCGCTCGGGCAGCGCCTGCAAGCAACCCTCGAACACTCGCCAGAAATCCGCCTTCTGTTGAAGCGCTGCGGGATCTATGTCGCATCGCCTGGGCCACGCGATCCACGACCCCTTCTCGTTGAACCGGGCATCAATCGTAGCGTCCGTGGTGTCGATGGACTCGTCCCGCCGCTCGCGGCAACGTTTCCGGTAATGATCGGCGATCTTGCGGCGCAACAAACCGACCAGCCAGGTGCGGGGACTTGAATCCCCGCGGAACGTAGCGGCCGCTTTCAGTGCCGCGAGAAACGTCTCTTGCAGCACATCCTCGGCGGCGTGGCGGTCGCGCACGCGGGGCAGGGCGTATCGAAACAGGTAGTCGGCGTGCTCGTCGACCCACACTTCGACCAAGTGCAGATCGGGCGGACGACCTCCATGCTCCGTTCGAGTATTCGACACGGCTTTCTGCGTACGCGTCATAACCTCACGCACCCCTCAGCACGCCCAACGAGCCCGCCGCATCTTGCCGGACGGCATCCGCGCCCCATTATACGGGTTGGACGCCGTTGGGGCACCCCGCCGCGGAGCCCGGCGTGGCCAACTCGAAGCCTCCTCCCCCCACTTGTGCCGGGGGACACCGGGGGATCGGCCTTCGTCCCGGCTACGTACCCGCGAGGCCGAAGGGGGCGGTCGAGCCGGTCGTCCCCATTCGCCCCCGGTTGATGGATCCTCGGCAACCCGAAGATTTCTTGAGATTCCGGGATGGGTTTCTGGCGAACCGTCATTCTTGCTTATAGAGGGAGACATCGGAAACCTGCGAATGTCTGAGGCGGAAGCGGCGTTTTTGCGACTCGTTCGCCCCTGTTGGCGGCGGCTGCACTTGGTGGCGGGGCACTATGCCCGCGGCGCGGAGAATGCGCGCGACCTCGTTCAGGAAACGCTGCTACGGGCTTGGGCGGCCTACAAACCGGGTGAGGATCGTTCTTACCGGGAAGGCTGGCTCTTCGTGATCCAGCGGCGGGTGGCGGCCGAGTGGGCAAGACACCGCCAACGCCGCGTAAGGTTTGAGCCCGTCGAACAGGACGAGTTGACGGAACTTGTCCGGGCCGAGCTCACGGAGCCGTTCGAGGCGCTACCATCATCGACGGAGGACCAGTTCCGCGAGTTCCTCGACCAGAACGTCGCCGCGGCGTTCGATTCGCTCGAGCCGCCTCATCGGGAGGTGCTGCTCATGTCGGTTGTCGCGGGCCTGAGCTATCGCGAAATCGCGGAAGTATTCGAGTGCCCGCTGGGTACCGTGATGTCCCGGATGGCACGGGCCCGACGCAAGCTTCGCGAGCGGCTGGCGGGCGTTGCGCAAGCGAAAGGATGGAAGGTCGGTACGCGGCCATGAACGACATCAGAGCGTTTCGTAATCACGGCCGAGGCAGGCTTCGGTTGACCTGGCAGTTGGGGCGGAGGCACCGCGAGCCGGAGAAGTCTCATGACGTGCAGTGAAGCACGGCAATACATCTTCGCTTTCCTCGACAACGAGATCGACTCGGCGCTCAGCCTGGAGGTGCAGCAGCATATCGAGCATTGCCCCGTGTGCGCCCGCGAGTGCGAGATCGAGAATGTCGTGCGCCGACAACTCGCGGCGAAACTCCAACGGGCCGAAGCTGTACCGGAGCTTGATGAATCGGCGCTTCTGCGGCTGCTTCGATCCGAACCTGGCGCACCCGTGCTTACACCGCGAACCACTCGCCGCTATGGGAAGCTTGGCACCGCGGGTGCCATTGCGGCGGTCTTAGTGCTCGCCGCTTCGTTTTTCGTGGCGAACTCCGCGCGGAAGACGCAAGGCATCTCGCTGGCGGACGTTCTGGTTGATGACTTCGATCGCTTCGTGCGAGAGGCCAAACCGCTTCAGATCGTCTCAGGGGACGCGAAGGAGATCTCCGATTGGCTTCGGGACCGAACGGCACTGGCGGTCAGCGTTCCGCCCGTCGATCCGGGGACGGGTTCGCTCATGGGCGGCCGGAAGTGCAAGATCAATGGTAAACCCGCCGCATTTGTCGTCTATCGAATCGGTGACGAGATGGCGTCGGTTGTGGCTTTGCGCGAGTCGGACGAGGCCCTTGTACACATGAAGCGCGTCGACCGTGACGGCCACACGCATTGGATCGATCACTGCCGGGGCCACACCGTCCTGGCTTGCAGGCGAGGCGAGTTGATCTACGCGGTCGTCTCGCGCCTCCCTGAAGAATCGCTTTCACGGCTCATGCCAGCCACCGAGGGTTGAGGCCGGCTGGGCTGCGCTGATCCGGCGAGGTGTCCTGACAAAGGAGTAGGAGAAACGGTAATGAAACGAGTGCTGATTCCGACGATCGCTGTTGTTCAGGCGCCGAATGCAAACAGGAGAAGCGTAGGATGTGGCTTGTTCGAAGCGCGCTGAGGAATCCCTATTTCATCGTCGTCATGGCGTTGGGCGTGTTGATCATCGGCGTCACCGCGGTCACGCGCATTCCGACGGATATCCTTCCGCTCTTCAAGACGCCGGCGGTGCAGATACTCACTTTCTACCCCGGCATGCCCGCGGAGATCATGGAGCAGGACATCACCAGCCGTCTCGAACGATGGACGGGTCAATCGAACGGGATTGCGCGGCAGGAATCCAAGAGCATGATCGGCGTATCGGTGGTGAAGGACTTCTTCCGGGAGGACATCGATCCTAACACGGCCATGTCGCAGGTCACGTCGCTGGCCATGAGCGACCTTTACTATCTCCCGCCGGGAACCATCCCGCCGATGGTGATGCCCTTTGATCCGACGGCAAGCATTCCGCTTTGCCTGCTCACGGTATTCAGCGAAACGCACGACGAGAAGA
>Ga0326597_10011395_pt1 | contig 11793 bp, 6 predicted proteins | sample RVTome_12_FD_203789 | JGI IMG/M metagenome (GOLD analysis project Ga0326597, IMG submission 203789) | Soil microbial communities from uranium-contaminated site in the Upper Colorado River Basin, Wyoming, United States - RVT100D185 | ecosystem: Environmental > Terrestrial > Soil > Contaminated >...
AGTCCGAGGGCGGCGGCCATTTCTTCCGCTTTCGCTTTGGCTTTGGTCGAAGCCAGGCGCAGCGCTTGGAGTTGAGCGGTATGCTCGTCTTTCAGATTGAATACCAGCCGGTGAATGGTGTTGGCCCCCGATTGCATTGAAGCGTCGATCAACTTGCCAACATTGGCGAGGTTCCCCGTCTTGATGCGCAGAATGTTGGTCGCGGTGTAACCGACGATCTCTGGCTTCCCGCCCTGCGGGTAACGATAATTCGGATTGAGCGAATAGCTGGCCGTTTTGACTTCGTCGCCTTTGCCGAAAAGTTTTTTCACTTCGGTCATGACCCGCGAGAGCTTGTCGGCGTTCTCCCTGGCCGCGTCCGGAGCTTTCTTCGCCTGCGTGACGACGCCGATGTCGATCTCGGCTTGATCCGGCTCCACCGTGATCACGGCTTCGCCGTTGGCCGTGACCGAAGGCGGCCGGAGCCCCCGCTCCGGCTCTTGGGCGCGAGCGAAGGACATGGTTAACAGAAAAGCACCGGCCAGAACGATCAAAGTTCTCATGTGCGATCCTTTGGGTGAGGGATTCTTATTGGAGACTACCGCATGTCGGCGCGTCCCGCCAGACTTGACGTCTTCGGTCTGTTCATTAGATATTCGGTGCAATTTTATGAAGCTCGCTGTCATGGCCGCTATTTGGGTATGGGTCGCCGGTTGCTCAACGTTTCAGGGGCGACTTTTCTGGCGCTTACGGGAATTGGCGCTGGCACCGTCGCCAGTCATCGAGTTTCAAAGCCCCAAGGGGAAAATTGTTCTTACCATGAACGCCCAAACGGTCAACAAGCTTCTGCTCGCTCACTTTCGCATCACGCGTAGCGCGGGCGTTCAAGCCGAGCTGGTTATCGCCGAAGGAGAACGGCCCAATGCGTTCGTTGGTTTGATGACGGGCCGTCGCGTGGTGACTATCAACACGGCGATGATAATTATGATCGGCGACGATATCGATGAATTTGCCGCGCTGCTCGGCCACGAAGCGGCCCACTGGGCTAAGGGACATGTCGATGCGGGGCGGCTGCGCTCCAGCACGATTCAGGCGGTCGGCAACCTGATCGGGGCGGGATTGAGCATGACGGGAATTCCGGCCGCCGGGCTGATCACGGGATTGGGCGCGGACATGATCGATAGCACGTTCAGCCGCGACGACGAACGGGAGGCCGACGCCTTCGGTGTCGAATACATGCTCGCCACCGGATTCGATCCCGAGGCGGCCGTGCGCTTGCATGAAAGGATGCTCAAGCTGCCCGGCGGCGTGCGCGTTCCGTTCTTGAGCACTCATCCGAGCAGCGAGGAAAGAATCGACAACCTCAAGAAGCTGATCGCGGCGAAAAAAACACAACAACCTGCCGAGCCGGAGCGGCTTGACGACCGTTAAACAACATGGCGATCGCGGTTGTGTCAGTTGTTGGTCGCCGTTTGATGGGCTCCCGTTGCGCGAAACGTTCGATCCCTGCTAATCCTGAACGGTGCCATCAACGGTCGCAGCGACAAGCAACAGGGCAAAGCCACGGTTCTTCTACGGCTGGTACATCGTCGCCGTCGGATTCATCGCCAACGTCGCGTCTTCTTTCGCGCTTGCCAGCACGCTCAGCATCTTTCTTAAACCTCTGACCGCCGATTTGGGTATTTCCCGCGGCGTGTTTTCTCTGTTACGCTCCGGCGAGGGAGTCATCGCGGCTTGTCTTGCGCCGCTGGTCGGCGCGCTGGTCGACCGCTACGGCGGGCGCTGGTTGATGGTGGCGGGCGCGGCGATCGTCGCCGTGGGCTACTTGATTCTCGGCCAGGTTGCGAGCTTCGCGCAGTTCGCCGCGGTGCGCCTCACTCTGGTGAGCTGCGGCGACGTTTTGATGGGCTACATGGTGGTTAACGTCGTGGTGGCCCAATGGTTTGTGCGCCAGCGCGGGCGCGCCTTCGCGTTTACCAGCATGGGTGTCGGCTTCGCCAAGGTCTGCATGCCGATCCTCGCAGCTTGGCTGCTGCTCGTGGTGGGCTGGCGGCAGACCTGGGTGGTGTTCGGCGTGCTCACGGCTGGCTTGTTGATTCTGCCGGCGCTGCTCTTCGTCAGGCGGCGGCCCGAAGAGATGGGGCTCAATCCCGACGGCGACGCCAAGCCGGCCGGTGCCGATACGACGCCCCAAGGAAAGAATAGTGGCGCCGCTTCGAGCACGCATTCCGCAAACGTCGCCTGGACGCGCTCCGAGGCGCTGCACACTCGCGCCTTTTGGCTGCTCGTCATCACCTTCGGCATCTCGAGCATTGGGGTAACGGGGCTCAATCTCCATGTGTTTTCCTACGTCACCGATATCGGCCATTCTCCCGTGGTCGCCGCCAGTGTCATGAGCGTGATCGCTTCCATGCAGCTCGCTTCGCCTTTGGCATGGGGGTTTCTCGCTGAACGCGTCGACGCCCGCATCGCCGCCATGCTGAGATTCGTCGTTCAAGCCATCGGTTTGGGACTGGCAATCTTGACGGGCAATCTTTTCTGTCTCTATGCCGGGTTTTTCCTGTACGGCATCGGGCTCGGCGGCAACATGGTTCTGCCCGACATTCTTTGGGCGGACTACTTCGGCCGCCGCTCCCTCGGCAGGATTCGCGGCATGGGGTTGCTGATTTCTCACGTACTCGCCGCCATCGGTCCGCCGTTCTTCGGTTTCCTATTCGACGCGACGGGAGGCTACGGACTCTCGTTCGCGATCTTCGGCGCGGTGCTGCTCACCTCGGCGCTTTTGAGCTTGTTATTGAGCCCACCACAAAAGCCGGTAAGCCGGTGACGTGGAGAACTGGAGTGATAGAACAATGGATCGCTGGAGTGATCTGAGCGTTTTCCAGACTCCTATTTGTGACCATTTTCGTTCCTATCTTGCTCCTTGACTTCGTTCTGCATATCATTTGACCCATTAAGCGGTGTAGGCCGGTTCAGGCTCGGGAGGACGGCAAACGGCTTTGTTATGGATGCGCTTTTGGGTCAGCTAATTTTCTGCGTCGAGAGTGAAGAATACCGCTGGGACGATGTGATCCTTGCCGCCAAATTGCGGGGCGATTGGGCCAGGTTGGAAAAAGAACTTTGCGAAGGTATGGCCTGTGTCAAACGGATGGATGAAGCCGACGACGAGATCGACGCTGAAGAGCTGGAATCGGCGGCAAACGATTTTCGTTACGAGCGCGATCTCGTGGCCGCCGAAGAGGCGGAGGCGTGGCTGAAGCAGTGGAATCTCACTGCCGAGGCCTGGATGGATTATATTCGTCGCTGGGTGCTTAGACGGAAGTGGGCGGACGAATTGGCCGAGATCGTGGCTCGCTTTCCTGTCACCAAGAGTGAGATCAATGATTGCCTCCAGGCCGAGGCGGTCTGTTCCGGTTATCTGGCGCGCTTCGCCCAGGCGCTCGCTGCTCGGGCGTCGGCGTTTGCCAAGGCGCGGGAAGAGGTTTGGATTCGCGAAGCAGCGCAGACCGCGAAGAGGATAGAGAGAATCCACCGGCTGGAGGCGGGTTACCGGCGCTTCCGCGACCATGTGGCGGACTCGCAGGGCCTGAAAGATCAGGTCGGTTGGCACCGTCTGGATTGGATTCGCTTCGATTGCCGGTATGTGTTGTTTCCCGATGAACAGATGGCCCGCGAGGCAGCCTTGTGTGTGCGCGACGACGGCATGTCGCTCGACGAGGTTGCGGCAAACGCAAAGATCGGCCTGCATCACGCGCCCATATATTTGGAAGCGATCGATCCGTCTCTGCGGGATCGTTTTCTGTCCGCCGGCAAAGGAGATCTGGTGGGCCCGCTCGATTGGGACAAGGGATTCGCCCTCTTTGTCGTTGAAGATAAGATTCTACCCGCGCTCGAAGATCCCGCGATCAGGAAACGCGCGGAAGAAAGCCTGATACAAAACGCGATTAATCATGAAATCGCCAACCGGGTGAAATGGCATGTTCGGTTATAAATTAACGGATGATCATCATTCCCAGCTTGATGACCTGCCCATTCTTCAGTTCCTGCCTGAGAAGGTCAGAACACTGATCGTGGACAGTTTTGTCCCCGGCTCCTTTACTTTCGGCCAGACCATCGTTCGGCAAGGCGAGCCGGCGGACGCGTTTTATGTGCTGGTCTCGGGTCAGGCGCGGGTCGTCAAGGAGGGTGATAACGGCGAGGACATTTCTCTTAACGTGCTCCGTCCCGGAGACGGCTTCGGGGAGATGGGGCTACTGCAAGAGGCAAGCCGCAACGCCACCGTCCGTGCCACCAGCGAGGTCAGCGTACTCAAGCTTGACCGAGCCGTTTTTCAGGCGCTGATCCACACCGAGCCGGAGATTCGCCATTACTTCGAACTCCAGATCAAGCATCGCCACCTACACAACTTTTTCCGCGTCTATTCCCCATTTGCGCGGCTGCCGGCCGACCTGCTTCACACCCTGCTTGCAGAGCTCAAACCGGTATCTTTCGATCACGGCGCCAGGGTGATCCGCCAGGGCGATAAACCCGGCCCAATGTACGTGGTCGAGGAGGGGCGGCTTAGAACCTTCACGGAAGAGAACGGGCGAAGGCATTACCTGGCCTATCTTCGCAAGGGCGATTTCTTTGGCGAGATGTCGATCTTCAAAGCCGAGCCCCGCAGCGCCACTGTCGAGGCGGTCTCGCCATGCAAGCTCCTCGAGCTGGCGCCGGTCACATTCGAAAAACTGCTCGAAGGCTATCCCGCCTTTAGAGCGCAGATTGAAGAACGGATTGAGCAGTACGATTACAAAAACGTGGCCCGCGTGCCGCTGGACTTCGCCCAGGAGACATTGCCGGCTGATGTACAGGTCCACGATAAGGTCGGCTCCGACCAAGTGGACCAAGCGGAGCTAGAGGAAGAAGCTGAGTTGGGACCGTTCGCGTCACCGGACGGCTATTTTATCAAGAAGGCGAAACGCATCCGCCGCTTCCCGTTGGTGCGCCAGATCGACGAGACGGACTGCGGCGCTGCTTGCTTGGCGATGGTGTGCCGCTATTTCGGCCGGTCGGTGAGCCTGGCGCGGATTCGCCGACTGGTGCACACGAGCCTCGACGGGACGAGCCTGAGAGCCCTGTGCCATGCCGCGGAGGAGCTTGGGCTGGCGGCGCGGTCGGTCAAGACCTCGTCCCGGCGGCTCGATCAAATGCCTCTACCGGCGATCGTCCACTGGGAAGGAAATCACTGGGTGACGCTCTATCACGTGGGAGAGAAGCAGGTTCGCGTCGCCGATCCGGCCATCGGCCTGCGAAGGCTCGGCCGCGAGGAGTTCGAAAAGAAATGGACCAGCTATGCGGCACTCTTCGATTACACCGAGGCGTTCGAGAAAGCGCCGGAGGGAAAGGCTAATCTGAGCTGGCTCTGGCCGTTTTTCCGTCCGTTTACGGGATTGATGATCAAGGCACTGGTTTTCTCAATCATCTTGAGCGCTCTTCAAATGGTTCTGCCCGTCTTCACCCAGGTGGTCGTCGACACGGTGCTCGTCCAACAGGACTTGAGCCTTCTTCGGGTGCTGATCCTATCGATGGTGGCGGTTCTGCTCGTGATGGTGGTCTCGATGGTGGTACAGCGTTATCTGCTTAGCTTTGCCGCGGTGCGCATCGACGCCGGAGCCCTCGATTTCCTCGTGCGCAAGCTGCTGGCTCTGCCGATGAGCTATTTCAGCACTCGTCGGACCGGCGACCTCCAGCGCCGCCTCGAAGGGATCCGGCGCGTGCGCGAGTTCGTCGTGCAACACGCCGTCAGCGGCCTTACCGCGCTTTGCCAGATCGGCGCGGCCATTGCGCTCATGTTCATCTATAGCCCGGTCTTGGCGCTGGTCTTTTTGGTCACCGCGCCGCTCTATGCCTTGCTTATGTATTTCTCCTCGCGCTGGCTCCGCCCGATCTTTGACAACCTGGAAGAAGGATTCGGCAAATATCACTCCCACCAGATCGACGCCATCAAAGGGATCGAGACTGTCAAGGCCGCCGGCGGCGAGGGCGCCTTTCGCACGGCCATGCTCAACCAGTTTCATGGCATGGCGCGGCGCCAATTCGCCGCCGACTTCACGATCATGTGCTACGAAGGGGCCATCCAGTCCGTCACTTTTCTCTCGTTGGTGCTTTTCCTCTGGGTTGGCGCCGGCGAGGTGATGAAGGGCGTGTTGACGATCGGCGGACTGGTGGCTTTTAACACTTTGGTGGCGCTGGCGAACGCTCCCATCGTGCTGCTGCTGAGCCTATGGGACAACCTGCAATACTCCTCGGTGTTAATGAATCGCTTGCAAGATATAATTGAGCAGGAGCCTGAGCAGGGCGTCGATCATTCCCGTCTCCTGCCGGTGCCGAGCCTCGAAGGAAGGATTCGCCTTCACAACGTAGGGTTCCGCTACGGTGGTCCGGAGTCCCCGCCGATTATCGAGCAAATCGACCTCGAAGCGCCTCCGGGAAAAACAGTGGCGATCGTAGGCCGCAACGGCTCGGGAAAAACCACGCTCGTCAAATGTCTCGCGGGTCTGCTCGAGCCCACGGAGGGAACCATTTCTTATGATGGCGTTGATCTGAAGACGGTGAGCTACCGCCAGCTCCGCCGTCAGGTAGGCTTTGTCCTGCAGGAAAATTACCTCTTTGCCGACACCATCTCCCGAAACATCGCTTTAGGCGACGATGAGCCCGATATGGATCGCGTGATCTGGTCGGCGCGCATGGCCAACGCCCACGAATTTATCGAGCGGCTGCCGCTCGGCTACGAAACGCCGGTGGGTGAGACCGGCCTCGCCATCTCCGGCGGGCAACGCCAGCGCATCGCCATCGCCCGGGCGCTTTATCGCCAGCCACCGGTGCTGATATTCGATGAAGCCACGAGCAACCTGGACACCGAATCGGAAGGCGCGATTCAGCAGAACATGAAACAATTTGTCGAAGGCCGCACCTGCTTTATCATCGCTCATCGCTTGAGCACGATCCGCGATGCCGACCTCATCGTGGTTTTGGAGAAAGGAAGAATGGTCGAGCAGGGCTCCCATGATGAATTGATGAAGCGCCAGGGGCTCTATTATTATCTCGTGAGCCAGCAGTTGGGGCTGTGAGATAGAAAGATAAGGTTAGGCAAAGAGATTAGATATTTTCAGTTGTATTTTGGAATACGGAATCGGCAAGGACTGTACTCGCGCAAAGGCGTGGTTCGATAAACTCACCACCCTGAGTACAATCGAAGGGCAAAGACGCCAAAGGAAGAGAAGACCGGTCGAAGATCAATATTGGATTCCTAACTTGGCGTCTTGGCGCGATCAACCAAAGAGCGAAACGATGGAGATCACTTCTTCCGCGGAAATCGACGTTTGCCACGTTTTCGCAATTGCGAAATTATGGCAAGTGTCATCAAGAGGGTGAAAAGAACCGGGTCGCACCGGGGCATGTATTGATCCCGGATTCCGCAGTGGGAAAGTGACGCTGCGAACGAGGGCAAACCTTGCGCAACAAAGACAATGCTTTTCTACCCCCGAGCTCAGGACAGATCTCGCTGCTGTGCGACTTTTGTCAGAAGAATAAGGCGTTGTGCCAAGCGGCAGAAAAGACTTTGAAACAGCACACCTGGGTGTCTTCGCCGCTCCAGGTTCGCCCCTCGCTCATGTTCAACTGCGGAATTCGGGATGATTTTGGCGGAGACCGAGATGCGCTACGGCCGGGAACCCCGTGTCGCTTGAGCGAAAAATTCTAAACGTACTCACACATAGCGTCGTCCGACCCGTGTGTCCTGGCATACTGTTATCGAAGCGGACGAGAGGCTTGGCGGCGCGACCCAATGCAGAACTAATCCAACTATTCTGTGAAGGAACCAAAATCAGCGACCTTGTCGTCGGATGTCAGCAAGAACCTATAATAACGCGTCTCCGACCTTGTGACCATTTTGTAATAGCATGTGCGACTGACTTGTGCACCGAAGCGCTCGAAGACTCGCCCTTTGATTTCTTCACAGGCGAGGAAAGTAAACGACGTGAGTTCTTGCAGTCGCTTCGCGAGATTGGCGACTGATGCGTCGGCGCGTCTCGCACGCAGGCCCGGTGTCATCATAGGCACCTCCTCCCCCTTGGCCGCCTTGAGGAGCAGGTTGCGTAACTTCTGCGTCAGATCCGGATTGATCTCAGCCTGCTCCTTCAAAGAGCTGAAAAGTAGAGCCGGGATGAGACGCCCCGCGACGCCTTTCGTCAATCCCCAAGCATTTGATGTCGTTCCGCCGATTGGGAGATCGAGATTGGTCAGCACGATGACGGTTAATTTGTCATCCGGGAAGCGGGTATATTCCGTGCCGGTAAGGCCGACGTGCGTAATCATCTGGTGCCCGCGCTTCTCATCGATCACCCAACCGAATCCATAGGGGTAAGAGCCTCCGCTATTGAGTTTCACCGGCCTCCACATCTGTTCGAGACTCGACGGTTTCACTATTCTGCCCGTGGCGAGCGCGTTATCCCACTTCGCCAAATCTCTTACCGTGGACCAAACACCGCCAGCAGAATGAAGCTCGAATTGCACCACGCGCCTGCTGTTGACGAGCCGGTGGCCGCGCATGCTGTATCCGGCGGCACGGTTCTTCAGAATCGCCCATAGATCGGTCACCGACGTCGACGCCATTCCGACCGGCTTGAAAAAATGACTCGCCAGAAAATTCCGGTATGTGCCGCCACTGGCTTTTTCGATAATCATGCCGAGCAGAAAATAACCGACATCGCTGTATTGCCAGCGCTCTCCGGGCGCAAAGCTTATGGGGTCCTTAACGGCTGCTTCAAACATTTGAGCGGTTGTATAATCCGTCCGCCAACCACCTTCGCGCAGGGAGTTAAAGCCTTTGAACAGAGCGGCTAGACCCGCCGTGTGAGTTAAGAGGTGGCGCACCGTAATGGCTTTCCATTGTTCAGGAGAGCTTGGCAAATATTGATTGATCGGATCGTCGAGTCTAACTTTGCCCTGATCCACCAGCAGCATGATGGCGGTCGCAGTAAATTGTTTGGCCACCGAGGCAAGCGCAAAGACCGTATCCGGGGTGGCCGGCACGTCATACTCGAGGTTGGCGAAGCCGTAGCCTTTTATTTTCACAATGTCGCCATTTTTGACGACGACGAGGGCGAGGCCGGGAATCGAGCGGCTCTTCATCTCTGCTTGAATGTACTCATCAATGGGGTCGGTTTGCGCAAGGACCAGTAATGCGCGAGATGGATGGAGCAGCAGCAAAACAAGAAGAATGAATGCAGCGTAATGCATCATAAAATTTCTCCGAGCACGACTTCAAACTCAGCTGGAAACGGCGCCCTATCTACTGCGGGTAAAAAAGCGACTCCAAAGCCGGTCCGAACGATCTAAATCAACTCGTCAGTTGTGAGTGCAAACTCATACTGCGCATTTATGATATTCCAGAGCCCTTATTGGACGGGAGCCACGGGGTCGCGGCTTTACTTTTGACGTTTGTCATCTGACCTTCATGTTTCCCGGAATCACGACGGCGAAGTTTTAAGAGGCCCGTACATTCGCTCGCATTAAAAGGTTAAAACGGGCGACAAAAAATCTAGCGTCGAGCGCCTTTCGATAGCTCGAAACCTGGAACTCGGAACTCGAAATCGCGATAGCTATGCCGCCGCTTGCAGAGCTCCGCCGTTGCCATTACCCAGCACCATACCCGGCAATGCGCCGGTGTGGTCGCCCTGTTGAACCAGCACTTGACCGTTTACGATGGTTGAGAGAGCACTTAGGGGACATGGTTGCCTAGCTGGAATTATTTCGACAGCGGGCGAGCAGTCCGAAATTCTGCTGGACGAGATTCCACGTAAACAACAACGCCCCCTAAATTCCGCCCCAACAGCGTGGCCATGTATTGTTAGTCTCAACTTGACAGCATGTTAGAATTGACGCCTCGATTCTTAAGCCTTGCGCAAAGAGGGCGACCTGAGAATAGCCATTAGCGTCCCGATATCTGTCACCCTCTCTAGCCCCAGAACCAAGCCTACACTACGCTCGATGTCGTCCGGGCGCAGCTGGCTGCGGGCACACTCCCGGTACTTGGCCAGAAGCTCGTCGTCGGTCAGCGGCAGAGCGGGGTCGCCCCGAGGTATGTCCACCCGTGCGCTGTAGCTTCGCCCATCCGTCGTCCGGATAGTCACCGGATTGCCTACGAACTTGGTATCCGGGCCGACGTCCGCCAGGCCAGGCCAGATGGGAACATTGGGGAAGGAAAGGTGGACCTTCTTCCTGGCCTCGACGATAGCGCGATCTTCCATCTTGTGAAATGTGAAAGTGTCGAGCGTCACCTGGTGGTCCACCACTGCGGCGGCGATGCAATGGGGCATGCTGTACTTGGCTTGGTAAGGTGTTGCCGGATCGGAGAAGGCGAGCACGCGCATGGCCCGCTCCGAGGTGCCCACTTCGACTTCGGCGATGTCTTTGTCGCTGAGGCGGTGCTCCTCCATTAACTGAAAAACTCCGTCCAGCGCTCGATGGGTGTGATAGCAGCTTGGGTATTTCTTTAGCCCGATGCCGGGGGACTCGATGTAGAAGGGGTTGCCCAGACTTTCCGCCATGCGCCCCGCGTCGTAGTGGCCCGGGCCCACGAGCGTGTCGTAGAAACCGTTCTTCGCTTCGATGATATCAGGGTTGGCCGTGATGCCCTCCTGAGCCATGAGTGCGGCGACCACGCCGTTGCGGCAGGCGTTGCCCGCTCCCGCAGCTGCAGCCATGCTACCGTGGTTAGCCGCCAAGCCACAGGCAAAGTTAGCGGCGATGCCCAATGCCATTCTGGTCTTGGCTACATCCAGCCGCAGCAGCTTGGCGCAGGCGGCAGCCGCGCCGATGGAACCGTACCAGGTTTGGTGATTCAGGCGGGCCTGCATGAGCTTGAAGTCGGCGTGCAGTGCCAGCTTGCCTTCAATTTCTAATCCAAGGATGTAGGCAGCGAGTGTATCCTGGCCCGAGACGCCGACATGCTCGCCAAGGCTTAGCACGGCGGGCAGAACCAAGACACTGGGGTGGCCAATCTTCACACCACAGTCGTCGTAGTCCAGGGCGTGGGCAATGGAGCCATTGCCTAGGGCAGCGTCTGGGACCGAAGCTTGGATGTCTGCGCCAAATACGGACGCCTGAGGCGGCCCGCCGAGCCTCGTTATGTAACCTGTGATGGCCTGGCTGACCGGCTCGACAGTGCCGGCCAGGGCGGCTCCCAGACAGTCCAGGGCCGTGCGCTTGGCCTTCTCCACGGCGTCGCGCGGTATGTCCTCGTAGCCGGTGTCTGCTATGAACCGGGCGATTTTCTCAGTGGCGCCCATGATTCACCCCTTTGTCTGTCTCACATCCGTACCGCCATTTGAAAACGGCTCTTCCTCTATCTCGCGCTGTTCAGCTGACGCACGAAGCGATGCCACGGGGTCGCGTCTTTACCTTGTCGTTTCTCATCCGACCTAAACGCTTCCCGGAATCACGACGGCGAAGTCGTTGCCGAGAGCAGTAAAGTCGCCGGCATCGAAGGTTAAACTGGGCGACAAAATCTAGCGTCCAGTGCCTTTCGATAACTCGAAACCTGGAACTCGGAACTCGAAACCGCGCTAGCTACGCCGGAGCTCCCTTTCTAGTCTGATTAACCGCTCGAATATCCTAGTCGCAGCCTCTTATCAAGCGGAGAATCAGACGATAGTGAATCAGTGAATCGGCCGGACCTCGTATCGAATGGTTGTTTAATCGATGCCGGATCGGTGAATCCAACCGGCCGTGAACCGGAGTTTCGAAGTGAACAATGATACATTCACGACCGAG
>Ga0326597_10011397_pt1 | contig 11793 bp, 32 predicted proteins | sample RVTome_12_FD_203789 | JGI IMG/M metagenome (GOLD analysis project Ga0326597, IMG submission 203789) | Soil microbial communities from uranium-contaminated site in the Upper Colorado River Basin, Wyoming, United States - RVT100D185 | ecosystem: Environmental > Terrestrial > Soil > Contaminated >...
CCTCTCGGGAGTGCCACCGTGGAGATGGCCTGGGCGGGAGTACGTCCGTTGTGAGCGTGTCGAAGTCGAGGACACCGAATGACTCGCGTCGAGGCGTTCACACCCGACGGCACGCTCCTCGTCGCGTCTACCCAACCCGACGGCACGTTCGCGCTCCTCCTCGAAAACGAAACCCCCGAAAACGGCACCTGGACCCTCCTCGCATCCTGCGACGACCCGCGCTGCTGGGACCTCATCGACGCGCTCACCGGACATCTCGCACCACGTTCCGCGCTCGCCGACTTTCTCGCCGCGGTACTGCGCGGGGAACGCGAAGCGCGTGTCGGGTGGCGTGACGCCGCGGACGACGACCCGGCGTTCGAGTCAGACGCGGAACATCAATGGGACCGGCTCACCGGATACGCACGATGAGCGCGCTCGCGGACCTCGCCAAGCCATTCGCCCCACGGCTCATCCGCAAGAACCCGTCCGGCGGCGGCTCCTACGTCAAGCAATCCACCGTCACCCAGAAGCTCCTCGCGGTCGTCGGCGCGTTCGACTGGCATCTCGCCGAAGTCATCCGCGGCGACGTACCCGCGCTCGCACCGAACCCCGACGGCCAATCGAGGCGAGCGAAGGAAGGCGCCCCGGCGCTCACGCAAGCGGTCGTCGGTTGCATCGGGCGTCTCACCGTCAACGTCGACGGCAGGACCGTCGCGGTGGAAGGCGCTGGGGATTGCGAGCAGCCGCACAACTGGCCGCACGACGGAGCACGGCTGAAAGACGCGGAGTCTGACGCGATCAAGCGCGCAGCGATGCGTCTCGGGGTCGGTCTGCATCTGTGGGCGCAAGAGGATTTCTTCCTCTACGACTACCTCGTCAAGCAAGAAGACGGCGACGAACTCGAGAGGCCGTTCACCTGATGGGGCCGGGTCTGCGTGCGCAGCGCGCGTCGGAAGCGGTCCTGGCGCTGATGGCGCAAGAGGAACCCGACGACGAACGCATCAAAGACATCGTCGCGGACCCGCTCAGCGCGTACTGGGTCCTCTACGGGCTGACCGGGATGGCTCAGGGGCTCATCACGCTGCTCGTGGCGTCACGGCCGGACCTGACCCGCGAAAGCGTCCTTGACGCGCTCGCGGTGGCTGGCGGGCTGGCGGCACGCGACACCGGAGACGCGTTCAGTGACTGACGCGATGTTGTTGTTGGCGGCGTGTTTCCTACAGGCAGTCGAACCATGAGCGCGCGTGGTGGGGAGGAGTGAGATGGGCAACTGGGAGCACCCCGACCACCCAGCAGACGTGACCGCCGACAGGCTCGCGCGGCATTACGAACGCTGGTACCACCGCTTCTCCCAGAGCGAACGCGACCACATGGGGTTAGTGATCCAGGCCCTTCGAGAGATCGCCTCCGGTGAGCGTCCCGCGCGTGGTGGGCACCTGTCGTGACTCCGACGCTGTTTGAGGTTCCGGTGCAGATGGACACCCCGCCCGGCGAACCTCCCCGCACCGCGGTCGCACGCCGCTCGGACCCGCAAACCTCCCACGACGCCGCGCGCACAGTACGCGAACCGGCGTTGCTGAACGCCGCGATCGTCGCGTACGTCCGCATCTACGGTCCCGTCACAAGGTTTCAGGTCGCGGATGCGTTGAGTGAGACGCGCAGATGGCGGCACGACACGGTACGGACGCGCGTCTCCGCGCTCGCGAACTCGGGCGGGCCGCTCTCCGAAGCTGACAACGCGGGTGTGAGTCCGGCGGGTAGGGCGTGTAAGCGGTATGTGGTTGGTGGGACGGTACGGCCAGCAGCGAGATACCTATGACCCGCACGACCACCGCGGCACGCGGCGCGAAACGCAAGTGCGACGTGCTGTTCTCGCAGCTCATCCGTGCTCGCGGCTGGTGCGAACGGTGCGGGTCCACGGCGAATCTCCAGTGCGCGCACATCATCTCGCGCCGCTACGCGCACACGCGCACCGACCTTGAGAACGCCTACTGCCTGTGCGCCGGGTGCCACATGTTCTTCACTGACCATCCGGTCGAGTTCGCTCGCTTCGTCCGTGGCATGACCACGACCCGGACCTATGAGCGACTGCGCGGCCAGTCGCAACGGCGCGACAAGTTCGACTGGACCGCCGAACTCGCGCGGCTTGAGTCGCTCGCCGCGGAGGCCCGGTTGTGAGTGCAACACCGTCCCGTCGTCTCGTAAGGAGCCCGATGTCTTGTCACATCGACTTCGCGTCCCGTTGGCTTTCGTCTGTCTCGTCGCCTTCCTGAACTGCGGCGGCGACATCGAAACCGAAACTGAATCTGAGGAGGTGTACGTGACGACGACTCTCGCACCGCATGTTGTGGACCCGTTGAGGATGTTCGGCCGGTGGGTGTCGTATGTCGCGTACGTGGATGCAGCGGAGCGGAACGAGGAAGAGGCGGCGAAGCAAGCACGTAAGAGCGGGTCAGGGGCAATCCTCCCGCCGCCGCCATCTTCCTACCCGACCCACGTCATCCCCGCACACCTCGTCCCCTTCTTCCGGTGCGTCATCCAACACGAGAGCGCGGGTGCGGGCGTGTACCTCGCCGTCAACCCGTCCGGCAAGTACCGCGGAGCTTTCCAGATGGACGTGAACTTCTGGCGTTCCTACGCGCCACCCGAATACGTGCATCTCGCCGGCCAACACGAACTCGCACCCCCCGAAGCGCAAGACGCCGCCGCGCTCGCGGGCTACTACGCGTGGCGTTCGGGTTCGCGTGGGAATCCGTGGTCGGGTCCGTCGGGTCCTATCTGTGAGGAGTACGCAACATGACCGCGCGCAGAAAAGTGGAGCGATGCGACGTGCTCTGGTTCATCGAGACCATCGAGCATGACGCGGAAGGGGCCGAGACCGACCGTTACCTGTGGGAAGTGTATGGACCCTACGAATCCGAACGCAGGGCGCGGGAGGAGATGCGCGACGGCGTGCCTACACACAAAGCGGGCACGAAACGAACGGGGAACATGACGCGCGGCTACACGCTGACGTACTTGCCCGACGAGGACTACGCGGGGCGCGATTCTGAGTTCACGCAGGTTGTGAAGTTCGTGCGGGGGGTGGGTAGGTGAGCGGACTCGACCTTGACGCAATCCGCGCACGCGCAGACGCAGCAACAGAAGGACCGTGGGAGTGTGAACCCGCGGCGTTCGGTCCGCGCTGGTTCGTATACAACGCCTCACGAGGGCTGGCAGGTGATGTGCGTCCTGACGACGCCATCTTCATCGCTCATGCGCGTTCGGATGTTCCGGCGTTGGTGGGTGAGGTAGAGCACCTACGCGCGGAAAACGCGAAGTTGAGCGCGTTGTATGCCACGCTCCGCTCGCAAGTGGCGCAAGAGCAGGGCTGCGAACCGATGGGCGCCGCCGCGTTTTCTGGTGGGGGAGAGAACCAACCATGACCGCCGACGAAGCAGTCGCTGCGTTGTGGGATGTTGTGTCGCCGCTGATGTGCCCCACGTCCGAGCACGGATTCACCGACGGCCTGCGGCTCGCTCTTGGTTCTGAACGCGGTCGTGTTCTGTTGAGAGAAGCACTCGGCGACACGCAACTGCACGCTGCGTACGCGGACGAGTTCCGTGACCACGCAGAGCTGCACGACCCGTTCGGCTGCGACGTGTTCCCTCCGTGTCGTCGTGTGTGGGTAGAACGCGAGCCGACGTGATCGCGCGTGAGGCGTGGCTTCCTTCTCTTCCTGTAGACCCCGACCCAGGATGGCGCGAACACGCCGCGTGCGCTGCCGCGATCGAGGCGGGGGAGGCCGCGGCAGACTGGTGGTTCCCCGACATGGGCCGGCCATCGAACGGCAGCGGCGCGAAACAGGCCCGCGCGATCTGCGCGTCGTGCCCCGTCGCGGACCGGTGCCTCGGCTACGCGTTGGCGAACAACGAGCAGTGGGGGATCTGGGGCGGGCTGAACGAAAAACAACGGCGCCAGGCACGCCGACGAGCGCGGAGCGTCGCGTGATCTGCCCGACGTGTGGGGAGTCCGTCCGTAAGCGTCGCGCCGACGCCCACTCGCGCGCCCATAGAGGCCCCGCGCCCCGCTTCCCGTTCGCGCCCCTCGCGCAACACCTGAGCGCTTTCACGGAGGAGGGGACCACGTTCACCGAGTTGCGTTGCGGGTACGCGCAGGCGGCCAGGGTGTTGGGGTTCTCGGACCGTCAGGTGTACCGGTGGCGTACGGCGGGGCTTTCGGAGCGTGCGGCGGATCGTGTGGCGGTTGCGTTGGGTGTGCATCCGTCGGCGATTTGGGGGGAGTTGTGGTGGTCGTCGGCGTCCCCGTTGGAGCGCTCAGACGATGAGATGGTGACGCCATGACTGACGTGATGCGCATGGACGAGATGCTCGACGAGGCCCTGGACGCGATCGCCGCGGACATCGAGGCCGGCGTCGTGCTCCAAGAGGCCGCCGAAGAGGAACGCTACGACCGCCTGCTGGCGGAGTGGATCGGCCTCGCCCCGGTCGGCGCGTTGCATTACATGATCCGCTACCGAAGCGACTGGTACGTGTGGGATCTGATCGCCGAACACCTGGGGATCGGGCTCGGCTATGGCGAACAAGGCCCACCCCCACCCCCCCCGGAACCGCCGCGCCGCAAGGAGATCTCGAGCGGGCTCCGCAAGCGGATCATGGAGCGCGACGCCTACCGGTGCCGGCGCTGCAAATCGTGGACGGACCTCCACATCGACCACGTCCTCCCCGTGTCGGCCGGCGGCACGAACGACCCCGACAACCTCCAGGTCTTGTGCGCGAAGTGCAACCTGTCGAAGGGGGCAAAGGTCGAGTGACTTGGGTCAAGCTCGATGACGCGTTCCCGACGCACCCGAAGATCCTCGCTGCCGGCGATGAGGCAGCGTGGTTGTTCGTCTGCGGGCTGTGCCACTCGTCGCGGCACCTGACCGACGGGCTCGTCGCTACGGCGGTCCTGGGGCGTCTGACGGGGCTCAGGCGGCCGGAGCGGTACGCGCAGCGTCTCGTCGAGGCGGGCTTGTGGTTGGTTGAAGAGGGGGGCTGGCGGATCAACGGCTACGAGGAGTGGCAGCGGTCGCGTGCGGACATCGAAGCCGAACGCGAAGCGGGGAGAGAACGTGCGAGGCGTTCACGCGAAGCGCGGGCGAAGGCACGGCGTGACGCAGCCGAACGTGCGGCGGAGTTCGCGTTGGGTTCGGGCGATATAGATACAGAGTCAGATACAGACCCCCCAAACCCCCAAGGCTTCGCTGAACAGGACGACCCGGAGCGGCTGATAGCGCTCACCGTGGAACGAGCCACCGCCGTTCATCGAGCGCTGGTGAATGGTCAAGCGTCGAAGCTGGCGGAGGACGCGTGATGGTGGTGTCGGTCCTGTCCCGCCCGCGAATGTTGGACCTGTTCTGCGGGGCCGGTGGGAGCGCGGTGGGTTACTACCGTGCCGGGTTCGACGTTGTCGGCGTCGACATCGCGCCGCAGCCTCGCTACCCGTTCGAGTTCCATCAGGCCGACGCGCTCACGTTCCCACCCGACGGCTACGACGCCGTCCACGCGTCGCCGCCATGCCAGGCGCACACGACGATGTCGAACCGGTGGCGCGGCCAAGGAGGAACCGCCGACGGCCACCCGGAACTCATCGGACCGACCCGCGCACGCCTCGAGGGCTCGGGGGTGCCGTGGGTGATGGAGAATGTCGTCGGGGCACGCGCCAAGATGGAATCGGCGCTGTTGCTCCACGGAGCGATGTTCGGGCTCCAGGTCCACCGGCCGCGGCTGTTCGAGTCGAACGTGCTGCTGATGTGTCCGCAGTGGGTTGGTGGTGTCCCTCGAGGCGGCGTCGCGGTGTACGGCAAGTGTGATGGCCGGCGGCTGTGGACCCACACGGACGGCACCACCCTCCGCGCCGCCAGCTCCCTCACGGAGGCTCGAGCGGCGATGGGAATCGACTGGATGGAATGGGACGAGCTGAAAGAGGCAATCCCACCCGCGTACACGTCTTGGCTGGGCGCTCAGTTGCTTGGTGTGGTGTCGGTCCTGTCCCCACACGATGCCGAGACTCTGAGCGCAAAGGAAGGACCGCCATCGTGACCAGCATTTCCAACTCGTTCGTGACCGCCGACGGGGCTGTGTACCGAAACGGCGAGCTCGTGGCCGTCCTAACGGATGCCGAGATCGAGTTCGTCGCGGTGCAACGTGCGCGAGGACGCGCGGTCGAGATCGCAGAACAAGGGCGGGGCGTGATGGCTTGGCGGTGCGAGTGGAGCGACGGTTGGCACCAAGTGGTGGACCACGCGCCCCGTGCTTCCTGGTGGATGTGGCCCATCGGGAGACATGGGCGGTTGTTTCGTTGCACGTTCTTCATGGAATCGCCGATCGATGGTTCGCAGGTACCCGACGACAGCCGGCTCGGTCCATACGAGCCGTCACGCAGCCCAAAAGACAAGCCGATGGCATGACCACGCGGACCACCGTTGCTGGCGACTCGGGTGGCAACGGCCATCCCGTGATGTTCGGCGACCCTCTCCCGACCCGACACTTCGAGGACTTCCCTGAGGGTGGTGGCTACCCGAAACGGTTCGTGGAGTTCGCTCTACACGAGCTCGGCTGCACCGACCCAGCTGCCGTGCTGCACCTCTGCTCGGGTTCGATGCTGACCGGCGTGCGCGTCGACGTACGCGCCGAGAAGCGTCCCGACGTGGTCGCAGATGCGCGGGCGGTGCCGTTCCGCGACGAATCGTTCGATTGGGTCATGGTCGATCCGCCCTACGCTGAGAGCTACGCCGAGAACCTGTACGGCACCGGCGGCCGCTACCCGACCCCCGGAGAGCTGCTGAGCGAGGCGGCGCGGCTGCTCCGTCCTGGTGGCCGCGTGGGGTTGTTGCATTTCATCGTGCCGATGGTCCGTCGTCCGCTTCGCATCGTCCGGGTGTACGGGGTGACGACTGGTTGTGGGTATGCGATTCGGGCGTGGACGTTACTTGAAAAGTCCGGTCAGGGCGTTCTGTCCCCACACGACGAGGCGACGCGATGAACGACGAACGGTGCGGTGAATGCGGCCGGCGGTTGCCTCCCTCGATAGAGGAAGTCTCGGCGGCACGCGAACGCGTCGCCGGACACGCTCTCGAACGCGCACGCAAAGCCGTCAGGGCGAAGCGTGCTCCGACGTCGACAGTGGCGTATGAGTTGCGGGAGTCGTCGAGACTGTTGGATGTGGCGTTGTCTGGTTCGGCGGGGGAAGTGCTCGAAATCGACCGCGCGACACGCGAGGAGGAACCAACACCATGACCCAACGAACGCGCCACGACGACGACCGCTTCGATCTCCCGGTACGGACTGGCGCGTGTCCTGTCTGTGGCTGGGAGACGTGGGACGGCGACTGCAACGAGTGCGAGACCCGACGCGCTCAGATGGTGGAGACATTGCGCGTCCACCCGAACGAGGTGGTGCTGATCCCCGGCCCCCACAACGCGCCGTACCTCGTCATCGCGAAGCCCCCGGCGCTCGACGCGCTGCTGCCAGCCACGCACTGGCCAACGGCGCCGCGTGGGACCTACGTGTTGGCCGAGGGCGAGTTCTGGAACCGCGGCTACGACCACGCGTTGCTGCCCGTGTACCGGTTGGTCGAGGAGGATGCATGATGCCCGCCGACGTGACAACACGCGACGTGGGCTCGGGTGACGAGGAGACGGTGCGTTGCGCCGACGACGACTACGTGCTCGTCACGGGTCCGCTGCTGCGCGTTCATCATGTGCAGCGGTACGGGAACGGCACAACCGTCGTCACGATCAAGCGTGCGGAGGAGGAACCAACACCATGACCCGCGAAAACGGAAACGCGCGTGCTGCGCGTGGTGGGGAGGAGTCGTGAAGCACAGCAACACAAACTACATCGACGCCTACCGCATCGGCTACGGCCCACTCTTCCGGTGGTTCCAAGGTCCGTGGCTTCTCCTGCGCGCTGGGCGCAGCCCTCGATTGCCCGACGGGGCGTTGCGGCGCGGTTCATCTGACCGGTGGGGGCGTTGTTGGCAGGCCGAATGGGACGGGTGTCAGCGTGCGCCGCGGGCGTGGACCCGGCGCGGCGTGCTCCGTAAGGGTGAGCGATGGCGCCGCCGCGGAATCGGTGGGGAGGAGTCGTGAGCGCGCACGTCTCGGCCGAGTTCGAGCGCGACGAGGACGACTTCATCGTGGCGCGCTGTTCGTGCGGCTGGTCGCTCGGCCCGTTCCCCGACGAGGAGACGGCTATCGACGTGCTCATGGAGCACGCGTACGACCGTGGGCGAGCCGACGCCAAGGAGGAGTTGTGAGCGCGGAGATGGAAGCCGCACGCCAGACAGTCATCGACGCCGCGAAAGCGTGTGTGCGGCGTCACAGCAAGAGGGGCCGACTTCACCGTCTCGGTGAGGTGCTGTCGAGCGGCGGCTACTCGCTGATTACGCCTCCGTTGCCTCAGGTGAGCCCGCGTCTAGTTCGTGCCGTGGCTGCGCTTCGCGTGTTGGAGGACTCAGAACACACAGAGGAGCCGAAATGAGTGCCCACGTCTGTCACGCTCGGGGTTGCGAGAAGGTTGTGCCCCCGAAGATGTTCATGTGCCTCCGTCATTGGCGGATGGTGCCGAAGCCGCTGCAAGACGCGATTTGGGCCGAGTACGTGCCGGGTCAAGAGAGGCGAATGGATCCGACGCCTGCGTATCTCGACGCGACCACCGCCGCGCGCAACGCGGTTGCATCGGCGGAGTCGGGGGGTGTGCGGTGAGTGAGACAACACGCGACGCGGCATACGACCTGTTGGTCTCGGCGTATACCCGGGCGCAGGAGAAGGCGCGCGAACCTCTGTCGCCTTGGACGCCAGCGGGGTTCGCCATGATTGCTCGCGGCGCGCTTTGTTCTGACGAGGGCCGCGCTGCGTTGCTTGGTCTGTTCTCGCGTCAGGAGCTCCTCGACCACCTCGGCGCGACGGAAGTGGGGTGGTTGTGGGGAGGGGCCGTCCACACCAAGCAGCCAGATGACGCGGCACGCCTCATCTATTGGTTGGAGGGACCGTGAGCGACGACACGTTCTTGCGTATCTCGTGGCGCGGCCGTGCGGCGTGGGGCTGGTACTGGTTGCGTCGCATGGTTGTCGCGCCGGCCGCCACGGCGGACCGGTGTTGCATGGGCAGCGTTGTGCATCCGCGCTTGTGGTGTCCGCGCCGAGCGGTGGGCGACTCGTTGTGGTGTGCGGGGTGCACGCGGTACATCGAACGGCAAGCGATGCGCAGGGCTCACGCCGCTTCGTCTGTTGTTGAGGGGGTAGAGGAATGAACCCAGAAACGCCGCGAGCCGCGCAACTGTGGTGGCACGTTTACCGCGGCGTGTTGCCAAACGCGTGCGTTGACGGCGGCAGCGCCACATTGACCACCACCCTCGGGGAGGCGAAGTCGACGCCAGAGCAAGCCCCGCCCGTCATCCCCTCGGGGTTCGTCCGAACGCCTGACGACGAGTGGCGTGATGATGAGCCGGTGTTGCTAGAAGGCGACGCCTACATGCTGCGCTACGTGGCGTCGTTCGATCATGAGCCCGACGACGAGGAGGTGGACGCTGCGCACGACCGGCGGATTGTCGTGGCGCGCCCTCCCGCGCGTGAGGTTGGTTGAGGTGGGTGTGGTGTTGCTCAGCGCGCGAGAATCTTCGCGACCGAGACGTGCGAGACGCCAGCCGCGGCGGCGATCTGCCGGAGCGTCGCTCCTTCGTCGCGCATCTGACGGATCAGCTCGTTGCGCCTGTCGGTGGCCTGGCGGGCTCGGTCGGCCCATGCGGCGAGACGTTGCGCGGTGGTGCGGGTCACGCGTTGGCCTTGGCGCGGGTCCACTTCTCGAAGGACGAGACGAGGTCATCCGGGTCGATCAGCACGTCCTTGGCGTAACGGAGGGAGCGCAGGAAGAACGATTCGACTCGGCGTCCGTCTTCGTTCTCGGCGGTGCCGCCGACCGGGTGGCCGTTGATGTCGCCGAGGCGCCAGCCGTGCTCGGTACGGAACCAGGCGACCATGATGCCGAACGTCCAGTGGTGATGTTCGTCGGGGTGGCCGTACGTGGTGGTGGCGGTCACGCTGACCATGTCGTGGCCGTCGAGCATGGACCCCGCCTGCGTGTCCCATCCATTCAGTTCCGCGAGCGCTGCGAAGTCGTCGGCTTTCGGGCAAGCGGTCATCGGCACTCCCCTCGTCTGGTAACCATCTTACCATGCGTGTCAACCATGGTAGCGAGGCGGGGGGTCTGAAGGTGGGTGTGGTGTTGCTCTCCGAGGAGGCCAGGTGAAACCAGCAGAAGCCGCGGTCCGCGCGCACCTCGCGTTCTCGGCGTTGCGTCTCGACGAGTTCCACCGGCGGGTGAAGGACTGGACTCGCGGCGGGTTCAGCGCGTCGTCCATCCCTGAAGGGTCTCGTTCGGCTGAGGCGGCGTTGCCGTTGCCGGATGGGTTCGACCGGGAGCTGGACCGGCTGTGGCGCGATACGGGGAGGGATTTGGAGCAGGCAGCGCGGTGTTTGGAGGCGGTGGTACGGCGTCAGAACTGGTTGCTGTTCACGGCTCCTCCTCCGCCGGCGTTGGTTGAGGTGGCGTGTGAGAACGTGGCGTGCGATAAGTGGTTGGAGCCGGGCCGGAAGTCGGGTGAGTGCTCCAGGTGTCGGCAGCATCGGCATCGGTGCGGGTTGGTGTGGCCGAAAGGCTTGAAGGAGGAGGTCGCATGAGCGACCAAGCGCGTTGGCGTCGGACGTGGTGGGCGCCGGGGGGCACGGAGGAATCGCTGGGGCGAAACCACTTCGTGAAGCCCCGACTGGCCAACGCTGCCCAGCCGATGCTCGACCACGTCCACAAGGAGCGAGTGCTCTATGGGCCGGACGGGGAACGCCTCATCGTGCAGCAGGTCAATCCAATCGGGTTCCGTTGTCGCGAGGACGAGGAGGTCGCATGAGCGACGTGTGGTGGTGGATTGTGCTCGCCCCGGCCCTTGTTGCCGAGGTGCTGCTGTTGCGGCGTGTGCTGTTGGCCGTGGGGCCGTACCTGGAACGCTGGTTCGTGGAAGCAGCGAAGGAGCGGGCGTTGGACGCGGCGTACAGGCGGGCCATCAGGCAGTCATCGACGTACGCCGAACTCGACACCGCGCTCCGAGAGCTGAAGGGGGACGACGGGCGCCGTTGACCTGTCACCAAACACGTGTTCTCCGGCTAGCGGCTAGGCGAATCCGGTGACCGGACATCCTTGACGTGACTCTGTCACCACGTATATCCTGAGGCTGACTACGTGTCCCTAGGGGGGCGGCCGGTGGGATTCTTCCGCCGTAGACGCCGAGACCTCGCAGCCGAACTCAAGCCGTACCTCCCCACACCACGCCTGCGGAGAGACCAGGTGCCGCGCCCCACCCGCTAACCCGGGATGACGTCCCTGTTCTGCGACCAGCCGGCCGTCTACCCCGACGCCTGCTCCCAGCCACCCGGCCACCCCGGACCGTGCGACCAGCTCCGCTTCCAAGGCCACCCGCGCGACACGCCACTCTCGACCATCCCCCGCCAGTGCCGAGCAGCTACCCACCGTTGGCTCGAACTCGCGGGCACAGGACAAGACCGCCACTTCATCTGCGCCGGCTGCTATCTGGTGTGGTCGCTCCCCGCCTGGCTCGACGACCACGTAGAGCGGCCACCCTCGGTGGTCCCGCTATGCGACGACGTGCATACGACTGCATACCGGCCTGCATAGCCCACCCCACCCCCCACCCCGTTCACAACCGCACACGCCTAGAACCACCCCGATTTTTAGACACCGACGACACACACGAAGAG
>Ga0326597_10011398_pt1 | contig 11792 bp, 9 predicted proteins | sample RVTome_12_FD_203789 | JGI IMG/M metagenome (GOLD analysis project Ga0326597, IMG submission 203789) | Soil microbial communities from uranium-contaminated site in the Upper Colorado River Basin, Wyoming, United States - RVT100D185 | ecosystem: Environmental > Terrestrial > Soil > Contaminated >...
GGACTGGGCATCCACGGCAGCCGTGGCCGGCAGCAGCAGCGCGGCGATCGCGAGGGCGGTCAGTACGTGACGGATTCTAAAGGTCCTCATTCGGTGTCCTCCTCAGAACGGGTCGGTCGAGCTTGCAAGCGGCGTCATTATAGCGGGTTTGGAGGGGGCGTCAACGGCCGGGCTGTCGCCCGGGCGGCCCCGGCAGGACCTTCAAGGCCTCCAGCTGGCGCCGCGCCTCTGAGTCGCCTGGCGCCACCGCCAGCGCTTCCTGGAGAAGCGCCATGGCCACCAGGCGGTGGCCGGCCTTGCGCTGCTCGCCCGCTTCGTAGACGAGGGCAAGCGCATAGTTCCTGACAAGGTCGCCGAACTTGGGATCGCCGGCGTACGCTTTTCGGAAGTAGGGGAGCGCCTCGCTGTAGTGCCCTTCCTGGGCCTTGAGCGCCCCCATGTTCATGAGCGCGCCGGTGAGCCTGGGGTCGAGACGCAGGGCGACCTTCAGCATCTCCTCGGCCTGAGCGAACTTCTGCTGCCCGTAGAGCGCCGTCGCGAGATTGTTGGCGACCGTCGCGCGATTCGGGCGGAGCTGGAGCGCCCGACGATAGGCGATCTCGGCCTCGGGGTGGCGCTTCTGGTCGGTGAGCGCCGTGCCGAGATTGTTCCAGCAGATGGCGCAGGCTGGATCCATCTCGGTCGACCACCGCCAGAGCGTCTCGGAGTCCCGCCAGACCTTGGACTGGTCCCAGGCTCCCGCGGCAAGCGCGAGGAGGACGAGCGCCGCGCCGGCCGTGATGCTCCGGGCAATGACCGGGCTCAGGCGCCCCCGCGCCCGTGCATCCAGAAGCCGCGTGAGTCCGCCGCCGGCGAGCAGAGCCAGGCCCAGCCCGGAGAGGTAGCTGTAGCGGTCGTGGGCGAGCTGATGGCCCGAGTGCACGGCGCCGCTGATGGGCAGGAGCATCACGATGGATGCCGTCCAGGCGGCCAGCCCCGCGGGCCAGGGCCTTCGCAGCGCGACGAGCACGGCCGACACCACGAGGAAGGCCGCCGCGGGCAGGAGGAAGCGCGGCGCCAAGAGGCGGACGTCGGCCGGCAGCTCGTAGAGCGGCAGCAGCTGCACCGGCCAGAACCAGCGCGCCGGGTAGAAGACGAAGGTGTAGGCCGTCATGGCCAGGCGCGCGCCTGGGCCGTAGCGCTGGTAGTCGGTCACGGTCGTTCCGGAGTACACGGCGGCGAGCGCCACCAGCGCGCCCGCAGTCCCGAGGACGGCCCAGGGGATCTTCTCGACGAGAATCCGCTGCCACCCGAGCGCCCGTGCTCGCCCGAGCGGATAGGCGTCGAGGAGCAGCAGCAGGGCCGGCAGGGGCATGGCCGCTGCCTTGGCAAGGAGCGACGCGGCAAAGGCCGCGAGCGAGACCGCCTGCCAGCGCCGGTCGAGGGCTGGGCCCTCGACGGCCTTGAGATAGGCCAGCACGGCGCCCAGGAAGAAGAGCCCGCAGAGCACGTCCTTGCGCTCCGTGATCCAGACGACGGACTCGACGCGCAGGGGGTGGACCGCGAAAAGCAGGGCCGCGAAAGCCGCGCCCAGGGACAGCGCCGCCGGGTCGGGCTCCCCGTCGCTGGGGCGGGCAGCGGCGAGCAGGCGCCGCGCGACCAGGTAGAAGAGCGCAGCGTTGGTGCCGTGCAGGAGCAGGTTCAGGAGGTGATAGCCCCATGGGTTGAGGCCGCCGAGAGCGTAGTTGAGCCCGAAGCTCATCCAGGTCAGCGGGATGTAGTGGCCGAGGACCACGCCGGACCACATCCACGCGAGCTGCGCGCGCCCGAGGCCATGGACGCCAACGTTGGTGACCACGTTGTCCCGGTCGTCCCAGTTCAGGAACTCACCGGCCACGCCCGGCCAGAAGGCGGCGACCGCGGCGGCGAAGACCAGACACCCGAGGAGCGCGCCGAGGATCCGCGGGCGCGCGGCGCTCATCGGGCGGCGTTCCCGCGGGCGGCGCGGATCACCTCGAGGAAGCGCCGCGCGGCCGCCGCGGGATCGGGCGCGGCGCAGACGGCGGAGATGACGGCGACGGCGTCGGCGCCGGCCCGGATGACTTCCGCGACATTGTCCACCGTGATGCCTCCGATGGCGACGAGCGGCACCCGGATCTCCGGGCGCACGCGCCTGACGAGATCCGGTCCGACGAGCCGGAAGCCGGGCTTGGTGCCCGTGGGGAACATGCTGCCGACGGCGACGTAGTCGGCGCCGTCGTTTCTCGCCCGGCGCGCCTGGTTTTCGTCGTGGGTCGAGACGCCGAGGATCATGTCCGGGCGCAAGAGACGTCGCGCCTCGCGCGCCGGCAGGTCGTCCTGCCCCACGTGGACGCCGTCCGCCTCGAGAGCCAGGGCCAGGTCCACGCGGTCGTTGACGATGAAGAGGCAGCCGGCCTCACGGCAGCGGCGTCTCAGCGCGCACGCCGTGGGGTAGAGGTCGTCGAGAGGCATAGACTTGTCGCGCAGCTGGACGAGGCGGCAGCCGCCCGCCAGCACCGCGTCGAGGAGGAGGACCAGGTCCCGGCCGCCGGCGGCTCCCCGGTCGAGGATGACGTAGAGCGGCGTGGGGAGGGTCACCGGGGTCGGGGGTCAGGGACCGACTTCGAGACGCGGCAGCGTGTGCTCTCCGGAGAGGAAGGCGGGGTCGGCCAGGAGCTTCTGGTGGTAGGGGATGGTGGTCTTGACGCCTTCCACGTGCGTCTCGGCGAGCGCCCGCTGCATGCGGGCGATGGCCTCCGCCCGGTCGCGGCCGTGGACGATGATCTTGGCGATCAGCGAGTCGTAATACGGCGGCACGACCGCCCCAGGCATGAGATGGCTGTCCACCCGCACGCCGTATCCCCCAGGGGGCAGCCACGCCGTCACCGTGCCCGGCGAGGGGACGAAGTGCTCGGGGTCCTCCGCGTTGATGCGGCACTCGATGGCGTGGCCCCGCAGCGTGATGGCGCGCTGATTGTAGTCGAGCGACTCGCCAGAGGCGATGCGGATCTGCTCCCGGACGAGATCGATGCCCGTGACCATCTCGGTGACGGGGTGCTCGACCTGGATGCGCGTGTTCATCTCAATGAAGTAGAAGGTGCCATCGCGCGCCACGAGGAACTCGACGGTGCCCGCCGAGACATAGTTGACCGAGTTGGCGACGGTCAGCGCCGCTTTGTAGAGGCCCGCCCGCGTCTCCTCCGAGATGGCCGAGGCGGGGCTCTCCTCGAGGAGCTTCTGATGCCGGCGCTGCACGGAGCAGTCGCGCTCGCCCAGGTGCACGCGGATGCCGTTCCGGTCGCCCAGCACCTGCACCTCGATGTGGCGCGCCTCCTCCACGAACTTCTCGAGGTAGAGCTCCGAGGAGCCGAAGGCCTGGGCCGCCTCCGCCTGGCAGGTCGCGAAGGCCTGCGCGAGCATGTGGCGGGCGCGGACGATGCGCATGCCACGCCCGCCGCCGCCCGCCGCCGCCTTGACCACGACGGGATAGCCGATCGTGTCGGCCAGCGCCTGCGCCTCGTCCACGCCCTCGAGCGGCCCTTCGCTGCCCGGCACCACGGGGGCGCCGGCCTGCTTGGCCATCGCGCGGGCCTGGGCCTTGTCGCCCATGAGGCGGATGGCCTCCGGCGCGGGGCCGATGAAGGTGATGCCGCAGGCGCGGCAAATCTCGGCGAAGGCCGCGTTCTCCGACAGCAGGCCGTAGCCAGGGTGGATGGCCTCGCTGTCGGTGATGGAAGCGGCCGAGATGATGCTGGGGATGTTGAGGTAGCTCTGGCGCGCCTCGGCGGGGCCGATGCAGATTGACTCGTCGGCCAGCCGCACGGGCAGCGATCCCGCGTCGGGCTGGGAGTGGGCGACGACGGTGCGGATGCCCATCTCGCGGCAGGTGCGGAGGATGCGCAGCGCGATCTCGCCGCGGTTGGCGATGAGGATCTTGTGGAACATGGCGGTCAGCGCGCTACTTGCGGGACTCCACGAGGAAGAGCGGCTGGCCGAACTCGACGGGCTGGGCGTTCTCGACGAAGATCTTCAGGACGCGGCCGGTCACCTTGGACTCGATCTCGTTCATGAGCTTCATCGCCTCAATGATGCAGAGGGTCTGCCCTTCCTTGATCGTGTCGCCCTCGCTGACGAAGGGTGCCGCCTCGGGACTCGCGGCGCGGTAGAAGGTGCCGACCATGGGCGCCTCGATCGTCACGGTGCCGGCGGCGGCCTCGGCGGTGCGCTCGACGCCTTCCGCCTCGGCCAGCGCGGCGGGCGCGGCGGCGACCTCCTGCGTCGGGGCCGCGGGCGCGTGCCGGCGGACCACGCGCACGCGCACCCCTCCGCACTCCACTTCGAGCTCCGCCAGGTCGTGGGCCATCGCCAGATCGACGACCTGCTTCGGCGTCCACGGCTGTCCCGCCGCCGGGCGGGCCGCGCGCTTCTTACCGGCCATCGGCCTAGCCGGCCGCCGCGACGCGGCCCAGGTACTCGGCGCTTCTGGTGTCGACCTTCACGATGTCCCCCTCGTTGAGGAAGAGCGGCACCTGGACGACCGCGCCACTCTCGAGCGTGGCCGGCTTGGAGCCGCCCGAGGCCGTGTCGCCTCGGATGCCCGGGTCGGTCTTGGTGATCGCGAGTTCCATGAAAGTCGGCAGCTCGACGGTCACCGGGCTGCCGTCGATGAAGAGGATGTCGACGTCCGTGTTCTCCTTGAGGAAGTCGCGTGCATCGCCGACCTCCTCGGCGGAGAGCGAGATCTGGTCGTACGTCTCCGTGTCCATGAAGTGGTAGCGGTCGTCCTTGTACAGGTACTGCATGTGCTTGTCCTCGAAGTCGACCAGCTCCACCTTCTCGCCGGCCCGGAAGGTGTTGTCGATGACGCGGCCCTGCCTCATGTGCTTGAGCTTGGTGCGCACGAAGGCGCCGCCCTTGCCGGGCTTGACGTGCTGGAAGTCGACGATGCTATACGGCTGCCCGTCGAACTGGATCTTCAGCCCCTTCTTGAACTCGGCCGTGGACACCTGCATGACGTTATGGTCCCTTCCGTTTCTGGGTCTTGGCCCGCAGCGCCTCTTCGAGGCCCGCGCGGGCCCGGGCATCGCCCGGGTTCTTTCTGGTCAGGCGCAGGAAGATCTGCGCCGCTTCGTCGTTGAGTCCCTGCTCGAGGCAGAGGGCGCCCATGCTCATCGTGGCGAACGTGTCGTCCGCCAGCACCCGCCCCAGCGGCGAGCCGTCCCCCGCGCGCCCTTCCGCGGCCAGCGTCTCGAGCAGCAGGCGCGATTCCCGGTCGCCCGCGTCGAGCTTGACCACGCGCTCGAGATGCTGCCGCGCTTCTTCCCACCGCCCGGCCCTGCGGTGGATCTCGGCCGTCAGGCGATGCGCCTGAGCGTCCTTCGGGCTCGACTGAAGGATGACCCCGAGCTCGCCCAGCGCTCCCTCGGCGTTGCCATCGTCCAGGTGCGCCTTGGCGAGGATCAGGCGCGCCGTCGTGTAGTGCGGGAAGCGCCCGAGCCCCTCGCGGCAAAGGTTGATTGCCTCCCGTGTCCGTCCGGCCTTGCGGTAGGCGTCGGCCAAGGGAGCGAAAGCCAGCGAGGCCGGATCCCGGGCCAGCCGCTCCTCGTACCGTCTGATGACGCCCGCCGCCCCCGGATCCTCGGCGGGGGCCCCGCCGCCCTGGGGGATCGGGTTCGCCATGACCCATCTTTTATAAGCGCCAAGAGGCCCGAGAGTCAATGCGTTGCCGCCGCTTGCCCCATCGGGCGGCGCGTGACAGACTCGCCGCGATGCCCGGACAGACAGACGCTCTCCCTGCTGCCGATCTCGAGCCAGGGAGGGGCCATTGGCTTTACCCTCTGGCCGCGGCGCTCATCACCTTCGCTGTTTTTTTTCCGGCCCTCGACAACGGGTTCATCGACTGGGACGAGCGCCCACTCCTGCTGGGCAACCGTCACTATCGGGGCCTGGGTTTGGACCAGATCGCCTGGATGTTCACCACCCGCCTGATGGGTCACTGGATGCCGCTCACCTGGATCTCCTTCGGGCTCGACTACGCCCTGTGGGGGATGAACCCGCTCGGCTATCACCTGACCAATGTCGTGCTGCATGCGGTCAATACGGCCGTCTTCTACGCTGTCGCCCTGCGAGTCCTCGCCCTCGCCCTGCCCGGACGGCTTACCGCCGGCGGCGGGCAGCTCAGACTGGGCGCGTTCGGCGCCGCGCTATTGTTCTCGGTGCACCCGCTGCGCGTCGAGTCCGTGGCCTGGATCACGGAGCGCCGAGACGTGCTCTCCGGCCTTTTCTACCTGCTCGCGATCCTCGCTTACCTAAGGTACTGCGAGGCCCGAATGGCCGGGCGGCGGAGCTGGCCGCGGCCCTACTGGGCGGCCGTGGCCCTGTGCGGGTTGGCACTCTTGTCCAAGGCTATTGCCGTGAGCCTTCCTGTGATCCTGCTGCTGCTCGACATCTATCCGCTCAGGCGCCTCGGCGTCGGGACCGGCGGCTGGACGGGTCCCGCGGCCCGCCGCGTGTGGCTCGAGAAGCTGCCGTTCGCCGCTCTGGCGGCCGCCGCCGCCGGCATCGCGCTGTGGGCGCAGATCGCCGGAGGGAACCCGGTCCCACTCGCCGTCCTGCCGTGGTCGGGCCGCCTCGCCATCGTCGTCCACACCCTGGCTTTCTACCTCGAAAAGACGCTCGTCCCCGCGCGTCTGTCGGTGCTCTACGAGCTGAGGCTTCCGCTGGAGCTGGCTCCATGGCGTGTCGCGCTGAGCGCGTTGATCGTGGGCGTCATCACGGCATCCGCCGCAGCCTGCCGCCGGCGCCTGCCGGGTGTCCTTCCCGCGTGGGCGGCGTACATCGTGATCCTGTTCCCGGTCAGCGGCATCGTGCAGTCCGGCTACCAGGCTGCGGCGGATCGCTACACCTACTTGGCCTGTCTCGGCTGGGCGCTGCTGGCTGGCGCCGCCCTCGTGGCGCTCGGCCGCGCCTCGGCCCCGGCGGCCCTGATTCTGGTCGGCGTGCTGGCCGGCGTCACCTGGACCCAGGTGTCCGTATGGCACGACAATGAAACGCTGTGGCGGCACGCTGTCCAGGTTGACTCCGCATCAGGCATTGCGCGCGCGAACCTGGGCGCGGCCCTCAACGCGCGCGGCCAGCCCGTCGAGGCGCTTGCGGAGCTGCGCGAAGCCCTGCGGCTTCGGCCACGCTATCCAGACGCCCATCTCAACCTCGGCCTGGTGCTGGCCCAGGGCGGGGATCCAGCCGGGGCCGTGCCGCACTTCCGCGCGGCCATCAGGCTCTGGCCGTTGTACGCCGAAGCGCACAATAGCCTCGGGGCGGCGCTCGCCGTCCAGGGGTTGCGGGCGGAGGCCCTCACCCACTTCCGCGACGCGGTCCGCATGAATCCAGACCTCGCCGAGGCTCGCAATAACCTCGGGCTGGCGCTCGCGGAGGAAGGCAGGCTTGCCGAGGCGGCGGAGCAGTTCCGGCAGGCCGCGGCGCTCGATCCCGCCTGGCAGGATCCGCGGCGGAACCTGGAGCGGGCGTTGCGGCTCTTGGGGCGCTAGAGTCTGGAGATGTCAGCGGCTCAGCCGAGCTCGGCCAGCGCGTCGAGGATAACCGTCCTCGGCACCTCGAAGACCAGGCGGAAGGCGCCGATCTCGGGCGCCAGCACGAAAGGCACGCGGCCGTCCTTGGCCTTCTTGTCTCGCGCAAGAGCCTCGACGACGCGCTCCGGCGCCTCGCCCACGCCCCGCACGGGCAGGCCGACGGCTTCGAGGAGCCGGAGCTGGCGTGCGCGCGTCGTGGGCTCTGCCAGGCCGAGGCGCTCGGCGATCCCGGCCTCGGCGGCGATGCCGAGCGCCACGGCCTCGCCGTGGGCGAAGCGCCGGTAGCCGGTGAGCGCCTCGATCGCGTGCCCGATCGTGTGCCCGTAGTTGAGGACGTGGCGGAGCTCGGCCTCCTGTTCGTCACGCTCGACCACCGAGGCCTTGAGACGGCACGAGCCCGCGACGATCCGCTCGAGGGCGGCGGGCTCGCGTTGGAGCAGCGCCGCTACAGAGCGCTCGACGTCCTCGAAGTAGGCCGCGTCGAGCACGATGCCGTGCTTGATCACCTCCGCCAGCCCCGATCGGTACTCGCGCTCCGGCAGAGTCAGGAGCGCGGCCGTGTCGGAGAGCACGAGGCGCGGCTGGTGGAAGGCGCCGATCAGGTTCTTGGCGCGCGGGTGGTCGATGGCCGTCTTGCCGCCGATCGAGGCGTCCACCTGCGCCAGCAGGGTGGTGGGCGCCTGCACCACGCCGATACCTCGCATGTAGGTCGCTGCGGCGAAGCCCGCGAGGTCCCCGACCGCGCCGCCGCCCAGCGCCACGACGGTCGAGCTGCGGTCGAGCCCCGCCTTGAGGAAGCGCTCCCACGTGGAGGCGGCTACGTCGAGCGTCTTGGCGCGCTCCCCCTCGGGCACGAGCACCGTGGTGACGTCGAAGCGTGCGGCGGCGAGACTCCGGGTGACGGCGGCGCCGTGGAGGGCCAGGATCGCCGCGTCGGTGACGAGGGCGACCTTGCGGCCGGGCTTGAGGCGCGCGAGCTCGGCTCCGACCATGGCCAGGGCGCCTGCGCCGACGAGGATGCGGTACGAGCGGGCGCCCAGCTTGACGGGAACGTCGATCATCAGCCGCTCCCGCTACCAGCTCTTGAGGTAGTCGAGGTAGCCCTGGTAGTTGCGGCGGATCTCGTCGACGCTGTCGCCGGCGAATTTCTCGAGGAACGCCTCGACGAGAACGAGCGCCATCATGGCCTCGCCGACCACACCGGCGGCCGGAACGGCGCAGACGTCGCCGCGCTCCACCACGGCCTCCACCGTCTCCTTGGTCGCCATGTCCACCGAGCGGAGCGGCTTGCGCAGGGTCGAGATCGGCTTCATAGCGGCCCGGACCACCACGGGCTGGCCGTTGGTGACGCCGCCCTCGAGGCCGCCGGCGCTGTTCGAGCGGCGGTGGAAGCCGCTGTCGCTGTCGAACAGGATCTCGTCGTGGACCTGGGAGCCCGGCCGGCGCGCGGCCTCGAAGCCCATACCGATCTCGGCGCCCTTGATGGCGTGGATGGAGCAAAAGGCGCGCGCGAGCCGCCCGTCGAGCTTACGGTCCCACTGCACGTAGGAGCCCAGGCCCACGGGACAGCCGAGGGCGACGACCTCGAAGACTCCACCCAGCGTGTCGCCGGCCTCCTTGGCCCGATCGATGGCCTCGACGATGGCGCGCTCCGCGGCCGGGTCGGCGCAGCGGACTTCCGATGCCTCGGCGCGGTTCCGAACCTCGTCCCAGGGCACCTCGAGCGGCCCGATGCGCACGCCGCCGATCTCGGTGACGTGACTCAGGATGGTGATGCCGAACTCGCCGAGCAGTCGTTTGGCCACGCCGGCGACGGCGACGCGCGCCGTGGTTTCGCGCGCGCTCGAGCGCTCGAGCACGTTGCGGATGTCGCGGTGCCCGTACTTCATGGCCCCTGCCAGGTCGGCGTGTCCGGGGCGAGGTCGCGTGATCGACTTCGCCGAGGCGCCGGCGGGCGGCTCGCCCACCGCCATGGTCTGCTTCCAGTTCTCCCAGTCCCGGTTCTGGATGGTGAGCGTGATCGGGCTGCCGAGGGTCACGCCCCAGCGCACGCCCGAGGAAATGTGGGCCTGGTCGCGCTCGATCTTCATGCGCCCGCCGCGGCCATAGCCCTTCTGGCGGCGAGCCAGGTCCTCGTTGAGGTGCTCCTCGGTGAGCCCAAGGCCGGCGGGCACGCCGTCGATGACGGCGGTGAGGGCCTCGCCGTGGGACTCGCCGGCCGTGAGAAAGCGGAACGCCACCTCGTCCGCGCTATTTCGGGGCGATGGGGGAGTTCGCCGTGCCGGCGCCCCCCTGACCCCTGACGATCGACGGCGTCACGAAGATCACCAGCTCGCGGCCCGTCTCGCTGTTCTCCTTCTGCTTGAAGAGCCAGCCGAAGATCGGGATGTCGCCGAAGAGCGGCACCTTGCGCACGGTCGTGGCGGCCACGCCCTGGGTGACGCCGCCGATGACGAGCCGATCGCCCTCCTTGATCAGGACCTGGGTCTCGGCCTTCCGCCGGTTGATGATGGGCACCGACACGCCGGCGGCGGGGCTGATGGTGTCGCCTCGCGAGTTGTTCTCCACGACCACGAGCATCTTGATCTTGGTGAGGACGTTGGCGCCGACCTGCTCCTTGAGGACCGTCGGCAGGACATCGAGCTTGAGCACCGCCTCCTTGAACTGGATCTGGGTGCCCGCGGAGCTGACGGTTGCGTACGGGATTTCCTCGCCGAGGGAGATCGCGGCCTTGGAGTTCTCGACCGTGACGATTTCGGGGCGCGCGAGCGTCCGCGTCTTGCCCTGGGTTGCCAGCGCCTGCAGCGCCAGGTTGATGTTGAAGTTGCTCGAGACGAGGCCGAAGGAGATGCCGCCGGCGGGCGAGCCCGCGTTGGCGGAGCCCGGCAGAGCCGCGAAGGGCAGGTTGACCAAGTTGCCGCCGAGCGGCAGACCGGAGGTGGCCGAGACGGGGAAGAGCTGGGAGAGGTTCAGCAGAGGGTTGTTCGGGGCGAACTGGGGGCCCACGCGATCGAGGGCGGCCACGGTGCCGTCCGGCAGCAGGATGCCCGAGAAGGCCGGCGAGATGCTGCCGGCGTTCGTGCCCGGCGCCGACTGGAAGCCCTGGCCGATAAGCGTCGTGGTGTTGTTAATGTTGCCCGCGCCCGCGCCGCCCCACTGCACGCCGATGCCCTCGAAGGCGCTCCTGTCGAGGATTTCCATCCGCGCCTCGATCTTCACCTGAGGCAGCGGGATGTCGAACTTCTCGCGTATCAGCTTCTTGATGCGCTCGAGATCGACCTCGTAGTGGCGGATGAAGATGCTGTTGGTCGGCTTGTGCGCCTGGATCGTGATGCCCTTGGCGAGCACGTCCTGGCTGGCGGAGCGGACTTCCTGGCCGGGCATGGCCATGTATGGCGGAATCGGCGCATTCTGGGGGATCGGCCTCAACTCCGGGTTCGGCGGTCCGATTAGTCGGGGATCTGACCCAACCACCGTCGGGTTTTGGGGGATCGCGTTGATGATCGGGATCTGGGCTATGGGCGCCCCGGACGGCGGGATGCCCAGGATACCCTGGAGCGTCTTGGCGACCTCCTCCGGGTCGGCGTAGGAGAGCCGGACGGTCTCCTCCTTGAGGGGGCCGCGCGCTTTGGCCTCCGCGATGGCCGCGTCAGACTGGAACTTCTTGGTAGTCGCCTCCGCCTCCTTGAGCTCCGCGTCGGCGCGCTTGGTGCGGATCTCGGTTTCCGCCTTGACCTGCGCCTCCTGCACGCGCGCCTGCGCTTCGCGTTCCTTGGTCAGCTGCTCGATGGACACGATCCGGATGATGCCGTTGCGGTCGAGCCGCTGCAGCCCGCGCGCCTCGAGGATGGTGTCGAGCGCCTGCTCCCAGGTGACGTTGTGCAGCGATACCGACACCTTTCCCTTGACGTCGTCACCCGTCACGATGTTGCGCCCGCTTTCGGCGGCCAGGATGCGCAGGAGATTGACGATGTCTGCGTCCTTGAAGTCGAGCGAGATGAGCTTGCCGCCGGAAGGCGTCAGCCCGCTGGGCGTGGGCGGCGGACCGGGTGGAGGCGTCGGAGCGGCCGGCGCCACCTGGGCGATGCGCGCGGGAGCAGGAACGGCCCTGGTCTCAACTGTCGCCAGGGGTGCCGGAGTGACCGCGGCCATGGCTTCCTTGTCGGGTGCGGCGGGAGGCTTCGCGGGCTCGGCGGCGCGCGC
>Ga0326597_10011399_pt1 | contig 11792 bp, 3 predicted proteins | sample RVTome_12_FD_203789 | JGI IMG/M metagenome (GOLD analysis project Ga0326597, IMG submission 203789) | Soil microbial communities from uranium-contaminated site in the Upper Colorado River Basin, Wyoming, United States - RVT100D185 | ecosystem: Environmental > Terrestrial > Soil > Contaminated >...
ACCATCGTTCGCCGCTGCGCTCAGAAAACCATGGGGACCACCTGATATTGGGTGGGCCCCTTTAGTGAAATCGGGTGGGTCCCTTCGTTGATATTGCGTGGGTACGTTCCGTGAAATCGGTCAACAGGGGGCCTTCCGGTTATGTGACCAAAATTTTGAGACACTACACTAGATTCCTCTCGTTTTTTATTTATACGGCCCCAGTGGTGCGGGGGCGGTCGTCCTGTGCTCCCACGACAAAACTTGTTACCAACGCATCATCCAAGTAGGAAACCTCATGCCATTTGATACCGAAATGTGGAAGAAAAGCGACAACTTGGCGAAACTACTAGCGTTTTCGTACTCAGACGATTAAGCTAGCGCGCATTAGGGTATTTCAACCTAATCGTAGGTCATACATGATCGAAATCATGAAATGGAAACATCCGAGTGAATATAGAAGATATTGAAGATTCGTATCCACTTTCCCCGATGCAGCAGGGCATGCTTTTTCATAGCCTCTATACCCCGCAGTCGGGACTCTATATCCAGCAGCTCATCTGTGCATTACACGAGGAGCTAAATGTCCCGGCGTTTCGACAAGCGTGGCAGCGAGTGGCGGAACGTCATCCGATTTTGCGAACCAGCTTTCGTCTTGAACGTCTCGATGTCCCCCTTCAGGACGTCCATCGGTACGTCTCAATCCCATTTGAACAACCAGACTGGCGTGGTTTGTCGCATCCTGAAAGGGAGCAACAACTAAACGCCTATCTTCAAACCGATCGACGCCGCGGTTTCGACCCCGTCCAGGCGCCGCTTATGCGCATAGCGCTCTTTCGACTAGCTGAAGCCGACTACAAGTTAGTGTGGACCTCTCACCACGCTCTGCTCGATGGTCGTTCACGTTTGATCTTGGCTAAGGAAGTTTTTGGTTTTTATGAAGCGTTCTGTCGACACGAAACTTTGGACCTGCCCCAACCACGCCCCTATCGAGATTTTATTGAATGGCGGGAAACCCAAGACATTCGTAAACAAGAAAGCTTCTGGCGCGATAAATTGAAGGGATTTAGCGCACCCACCTCTATGGGGGTCGGGTGCGCCAATAGTGTTGCAGAGGGTCAAGAGGGCAGCCACGAACATCAGACAGTAAGATTTTCCTCTAGCTTTACCGAATCCTTACGCACCTTCGCCCGACACAACGACATTACCATCAACACCCTGTTGCAAGGAGCATGGGGTTTACTTTTAAGCCGCTATAGCGGTCAGGAGGATGTCGTCTTCGGGGTCACAAGTGCGGCACGTCATAGGGACGCGACAGGAACAGAAAATATGGTAGGGCTGTTTATTAATACCCTGCCGATGCGCACCCGTGTACATGGTAATATATTGATTGTGGAATGGCTGAAGGAACTTAGAAATCAGTGGCTTGAACAGCGGAATTATGAGCATACGCCGCTAGTAGATATACAGAAGTGGAGTGATATTCCGGTTGGAGAGCCGCTTTTTGAAAGCGTCGTGGTTTTTGAGAATTATCGACTAAACGAGGCTCTGCGCCATCAAGGTGGTTTTTGGCGGAACCGCGAATTTGAACTGCTCGGAACGACTAATTATCCGGTCATGTTGAGCGGCGCTATAGATAAATCACTTCTGTTGGAAATCGCGTACGATCGCGATCGCTTCGATAAGCTGACCATCGCTCGAATGTTCGGACATCTACAGACCTTGCTTGACGGTATGGTGGCCTATCCGGAACGACGGTTGTCAGAGCTTCCCCTTTTGACCAACGCGGAACGGCATCAGCTGCTGGTGCAGTGCAATGATACGGAAAAGGATTTTCCTAAAAATAGCTGCATCCATGAGTTATTTGAAGCACAGGTAGAAAGCACTCCTGATGCCATTGCGGTGGTCTTCCCTTCAGCAGAATCAGGATCTGATAAGAACAGTAAGCTCACCTATGGAGAACTCAACCTCAGAGCCAATCAGTTCGCTCATTACTTACGCAAACGCGGCGTAGGCCCTGATGTTCTCGTCGGCATCTGTGTGGAGCGTTCCATTGAGCTGATCGTGGGGCTACTCGGCATCCTTAAAGCCGGTGGGGCCTATGTCCCGTTGGACCCACGGTATCCCAAAGAACGCTTGGCCTTCATGCTGAAGGATACTCAAGCACCAGTATTAGTCACCGAAACAAAATGGCTGGGTGTGCTGCCTGAAACGATCGACCCCGCGGCATCCGATCCGACAATCCAAAATCCGAAATCCAAAATCGCAAATGCCATTGTGGTGTGTCTAGATCGCGATTGGCACGAGATCGCCAAAGAAAGCACGGAACGGCCCGAGCGGAATGTGAGCGCAGAAAATCTTGTTTATGCGATCTACACCTCTGGCACGACAGGGACGCCCAAGGGTGCGCTGATCACCCACAGCAACCTGGTTAATGCTTATCTCGCCTGGGAAGAAGCATACCAACTAAAATCTGCCGCACCGGTCTATTTGCAAATGGCCAACTTTGTATTCGATGTGTTTTCAGGTGACTGGGTACGTGCCCTCTGTTGCGGCGGCAAGCTCGTGCTCTGCCCCACTGAGTTCCTCTTAGATGCGCCGCAGCTCTACGACTTAATGCGGCGCGAACAAGTCGATTGTGCTGATTTTGTTCCCTCGGTCATACGAAATCTTGTCAATCATCTTGAAGTCAGTGGCGACACGCTCGACTTCATGCGTCTTCTGATCGTCGGCTCTGAAATCTGGTACGTCGCAGAGTATCAAAAACTTCAACGCCTATGCGGCCCAAACACACGCCTGATGAACAGTTATGGTGTGACGGAAGCCACCATTGACAGTTCTTTCTTCTGCGGCGACGTACATGCCTTAGCCGCAAACCGTTCCGTGCCAATCGGCCGACCATTCGCCAACACCCAGCTTTATATCGTCGACCGTCATGTTCAACTTGCTCCTGTCGGTATGCCAGGGGAATTGTGTATCAGCGGTGCCGGCTTGGCACGCGGCTATCTCAATTGCGATGAGTTAACCGCGGAGAGATTCATGTCTAATCCTTTTAACGACGAGCCCACAAGCCGGCTCTATAAAACCGGTGATCTAGCTCGCTATTTGCCGGATGGCAACATCGAGTTCCTCGGACGAATGGACAATCAGATAAAGATTCGCGGTTATCGGATCGAGCTCGGAGAAATCGAAGCGATTTTGAAGAAACATCCAGCGATCTATGACTGTGTCATCGTAGCGCGCGAGGATTTTCCGACGAATCAACGGCTCGTCGCTTACGTTGTCACCAATTCACGGTTAGCACCGGCAGTCGATGAACTGCGGCGTTTTTTGAAAACCAAGCTTCACGAGTTTATGATTCCGAATGTGTTTGTCTTCACGGAGAGTTTGCCCTTGACTCCCACTGGCAAGCTTGATCGCAAAGCTCTTCCTATGCCGGATTTAAATTATCGCCGTAGCAAAGATAGTTACGTCGCACCTCGTACGAATGTTGAAAATAAGTTAATAGAAATATGGGCCGCAGTTCTCAAAACCGAACATATTGGTATTCACGATGACTTCTTTGAAATCGGCGGCCATTCGTTGTTGGCGATGCAGGTTATATCACGAATACGCGAGGCTTTTCAGATCGAAATTACGGTACGACAACTTTTCGAAACTCCCAACGTCGAGGAAATGGCCGAGGTGATACAAACGTTAGAGCTAAAACGTGACGGGAGCCCCTTACCGTCGATAACTTGCGCGGCACGAGACCGCTATCTAATAAAATTGCAGGAATAGGAAGACGAATCGGTCGTGACTGCCGAACAGAACCAATATCCGGGGAATGGCGTAAACGGCGAGGCATTCGCTTTTCCGATGTCCTTCGCGCAGCAGCGCTTATGGTTACTTCACCGGCTGAAGCCCGATAGTCCTGCCTACAACATTCCAGCGGCTTATCGTTTACGTGGGCACGTAAATGTCCCGGCACTAGAGTCGAGCTTTCGGGAGATCATTCGGCGTCACGAAATCTTACGCACCAAGTTCAAGATTCTTGATGGCAAACCGGTGCAGGTTGTGAGACCGGCTTACGATTTCACATTGCCCATCATCGACCTACGCTCCTCGCATAGCTCAGACCCTTTGTGCTGGTGTCGCGAAGAAGCCCAGCGCTGTTTTGACCTGAGTACCGGGGCTCTAGTCAGGGCTTATCTCCTACGTTGCGCTAGCGAAGATCACATACTTTTCCTAAATTTCCATCACATCGTTTTCGATGATTGGTCAACACCGTTAATTTTTCGTGAGCTTTCCGCCCTCTATAAGGGATTTTCAAAAAGCGAAACCCTTTTGATCCCAGATCTACCGATCCAGTACGCGGATTTTGCCCTCTGGCAGCGCAATTGGCTACAAGGAATGGTTTTACAGAAACAGGTTTCTTATTGGAGGCAGCAACTTTCAGAACTTTCAGTGTTGCAACTCCCGACGGACCGTCCTCGGCCACCGGTTCAGAGTTATCGTGGCGCTAAGCAATCTATTCTATTGCCCAAACTCCTCGCCAATCAGCTCCAGGCGCAGAGCCGCAATCAGGGTGTCACCCTTTTCATGACCCTACTGGCGGCCTTTCAAACGTTACTTTACCGCTATACCGGACAAATTGACATTGCTTTGGGATCCCCCATCGCTGGGCGCACTCGCACTGAGACCGAAAGCCTGATTGGATTCTTCGTCAACACGCTCCTCTTAAGAACCGATCTCTCTGGCAATCCGAGTTTTCGGGAGCTTTTAAGTCGCGTGCGAAAGGTGGCCTTGGCCGCTTACGAGCATCAAGACTTTCCATTTGAGAAACTCGTCGAAGAACTCCATCCCGACCGCGATCTCAGCCGCAATCCCCTCTTTCAAGTTATGTTCGCCCATCATAACGTCCCCGAGCATCCCTTCGACTTGCCCGGTCTCAGCGTAAGCTCGCTTGAGATCCACACTGACACTACGAAGTTTGATCTGAGCTTAGACACGTCGGAGACAACGGAAGGCCTGAAGGCAACGTTTGAGTACAGCACCGATTTATTTGACGATGCCAGCATTACGCGAATGATGGGGCACTTTAAGACGCTACTGGAAGGAATTGTCGCGACTCCTAACCAATCCCTCGCGGAACTACCGATGCTCAGCGAAGCGGAAGAACATCAATTATTAATTGAATGGAATAATACCGAGACAGATTATCCCAAGAATAAGTGTATCCATGAGTTGTTTGAAGCCCAGGTGGAGAAAACGCCTGACGCTGTGGCCGTAATTTTCAAGAACCAACAATTCAATTATCTCGATCTCAACACCAGAGCCAATCAGTTGGCACGCTATCTTAGAAAACTGGGCGTCGGGCCCGAGACTTTGGTGGCCATTTGCATAGAACGGTCCGTGGAAATGCTGGTCGGCTTGCTAGCGATCCTCAAAGCCGGCGGCGCTTACGTGCCAATGAGCCCCGAAGATCCGAAAGCCCGCCGGGAATTCATGTTACATGACACCCAAACGCGCGTGTTACTGACCAAACAAGCAATATCACAAGCATTGGCGGGCTACGGTGGGCTAACGATTTGCTTAGATCAAGATTGGCCCAAAATCGTGGGCGAAAGTGGTACAAACCTTAACAATGAAGCGAACCCGCACAACCTCGCCTACGTTATCTACACCTCGGGTTCGACCGGGACTCCCAAAGGCGTGAAAGTTCTTCATCGAGGTGTCAGTCGCCTGTTGTTTGGTGTCAACTACGCCATGCTAGGTGCCGGTGCAACGTTCGCGCACTTGGCGCCAATATCTTTTGATGCCTCGACGTTTGAGATCTGGGGAGCGTTATTGCACGGTGCAAAGTGTGTTCTCTATCCAGAAAGAGTCCCCAGTCCGAAAGACCTCGGCGATTTTCTACGCAAGTATGATGTGAGCACTTTGTTGCTGGTTCCATCGCTCTTCAATCAGGTGATGGATGAAGCTCCCGAAGCATTGTCATGCGTTCGGCAACTGCTGATCGGTGCTGAAGCGCTCTCAGTACCGCATGTGCTGCGCGCATTGGATTTGTTACCCCAGACTCATATCGTCAACGCCTATGGACCTACCGAGGGGACGACGATTGCGTGTTGCTATCCAGTGCCGCGACAGTTGCGAAAGCCCTTGCATTCAATCCCCATCGGGCGACCCATTGGCAATACCAAAGTTTACATCCTGGATTCACATTTGCGTCCAGTGCCTGTTGGTGTAGCCGGTGAGTTACACATAGCCGGGGACGGTTTAGCGCGTGGGTATTTGAACCAACCCGATCTATCTGCGGAACAATTCATTGCCGATCCTTTTAGCGCCGAGCCTGGCGCACGGCTCTATAAAACCGGCGACAGGGCACGTTGGCTCTCGGACGGCAATATTGAGTTCTTGGGACGCTTCGACCATCAGATCAAGCTACGCGGCTACCGTATCGAGCTTGGAGAAATCGAAGCTGTGTTAGTGAAGCACGCGACGGTACGCGACGCTGTGGTAGTAGCACGGGAGGCTAATCTGGCAGAGAAGCGTTTAATTGCCTATGTTGTCACTGAACCCAAGTCGAATATTACGGCCACGGAACTCCGCGCTTTTTTGCAGCAGCAATTGCCGGAATATATGATTCCGTCGAGATTTATCACTTTGGATGTGATACCTTTAACGACAAACGGAAAGGTAGATCGGCAATTGCTGCCGGTAAGCGATCACGAAGTTTTTGAGCTGAATGAAACCTTCGTCGCCCCTCGCACCCCTGATGAACGAAAACTGGCCGATATCTGGAGTGATGTCCTGACAATCGCGCGCATCGGTATTTACGATAACTTTTTTGAGCTCGGCGGACACTCGCTGCTCGCTACCCAACTAGTGGCACGGGTTCACAAAGTATTTGGGGTGGAGCTACCACTCAGAGACTTCTTCGGAGCACCGACCATAGCTGGCACAGCTGCGGCAATTTTGCAAAAACAAATTCGTTGGGCGGACCGAAAAGAACTTGATGATTTGCTAGCTGACGTAGAAGCATTGCCAATCGAAGAAGCACGGCGCCTCATAAAGGAAAAATGACCTGCCACGTACCAAAGGCCGGGCTTAACTATATCGGCAACAACTCGTCCCAAAGATTTTACCTCCGAATGGTTTGCTCGAGATTCGTATGCCGGATTCGCCCAAACTCTCACTTAAAGCATACGGGAATGACGGATAAAAAAACATTTGTTTAAGCTATCAAGCTTCGGAGAATTGGACCGGCAGATTTTGAAGAATAGAAATCTCGGGCCAATATCAAGAACAACATCGTTTTTTCATATTAATCATGGATAGTCTTGCTAATCGAATCGCAGCTCTACCCGCCGAGAAGCGCGCACTTCTTGAACTAAGACTCAAGGACAAAGGCGCAACTGCGCTTTCCGCTGAACCCATTATTCCACGGCGGTCAGAGTCTGGCAGCGTGCCACTCTCTTTTCCTCAGCAGCGCTTATGGTTTTTGGAGCAACTGGAGCCTGGGACTGCACTGTACAATATTCCCTCTGCCTATCACGTGACGGGTCCACTTAACTTGCTCGCACTGGAGCAGGGGCTGAACGAGATTGTGCGGCGCCACGAAGCCTTGCGTACGACGTTTGCCACCACGAAGGGGCGACCCGTACAAGCGATCGCCCCGACGCTCGCGTTGGCGCTGAACGTGGTTGAACTCGATAAACTTAGCAAGCCCGATAGGGAAAGTAACGTGCGGCGCTTGGTAGCCGAAGAAGCCCAGCGACCGTTCGACTTAACTCACGGCCCACTCGTGCGAGCTACGGTACTGCGTCTCGGCCAAGAAGAGAACGCGCTGCTGCTGACAATGCACCACATTGTCTCTGACGGTTGGTCGATGTCAATTTTCTTTCGAGAGCTTGCCGCCCTCTACGAAGCCTATTCGGCCGGCAGACCGTCACTGCTGCCAGAATTGTCGATCCAGTACACGGATTATGCTGTTTGGCAGCGCAACCGGCTCCAAGGTGATGTTTTACGCAATCACATTGCCTACTGGAAGAATCAGCTGAACGGCATTTGTACACTGCAACTGCCCGTCGACCGACCACGACCGGTAGTTCAGAGTTATCGGGGTGCGACCCAATCATTGCTCTTGCCAAGCGCGCTTGCCAGTCAACTTCACGCCTTAAGTCGGCGGGAGGGCGCTACTCTCTTCATGACGCTGCTGGCAGCTTTTCAAGCCCTGCTCGGCCGCTATTGCGGACAAGACGACATTGCCTTGGGCACGCCTATCGCCGGACGCACTCGATCTGACACGGAAGGAATGATCGGGTTATTTGTCAATACTCTGGTCATAAGAACCGATTTGTCTGGCAATCCAAACTTTCGCGAGCTGTTGGCTAGAGTGCGCACAATCGCACTGGCAGCCTACGAGCATCAAGAGCTGCCTTTTGAAAAACTTGTCGAGGAACTCCATCCTCAGCGTGACCTCAGCCATAGTCCGCTTTTTCAAGTGACGTTCGCGCATCAAAATCAACCGTGGCATCCTTTAGAATTTACCGGGCTCGCCATGAACCCCGTACCAATCAAAACCGACACGGCGAAGTTCGACGTAAGTTTAGAAACTTGGGAGGAGCCTGAAGGTCTGAGAGCGATCTTGAACTATAGGAACGCTCTCTTTGATGAGACAACCGCCACACGGATACTGAGTCATTTTCAAACGATACTCGAGGGCATCGTCGCTAACCCAAACCGGCAGATCTCCGAACTGCCGATCATGGCGGCGGCCGAGAGACGGCAACTGCTGGTTGACTGGAATGGTAATACGAATGAGTTCTCCGAAGACAAGTGCATCCATCAATTGATTGAGGAGCAAGTGGCCAAGACCCCCGATGAGCTAGCGGTGGTCTGCGAAGACGAGCAACTGACCTACCGAGAACTAAACCAGCGAGCCAATCAGCTGGCCCATTATTTACGAAAACTCGGCGTCGGTCCCGACGATGTCGTAGGGCTCTGTTTAGATCACTGCGCGAACCTGCTCGTGGGGCTCTTGGGTATTCTTAAAGCGGGGGGCGCCTATCTTCCGTTGGATCCAGACCATCCAAAAGCTCGCTTGGAATTCACACTGGAAGATTCTCAAGCGAGCGTTCTGTTAACCCAAGAGCGGCTGCAGGATCAACTGCCGAATTATACCGGCAAGAAGCTGATTCTGGACAGCGAATGGCCTGAAATCGCAGCGGAAAGCCGAGAGGATCCGCACCGCCAGGTCAACGCTAGAAACCTCGCTTATGTCATTTTCACATCGGGATCTACCGGGAAACCCAAGGGCGTAATGATTGAGCACCGAAGTCTAACGAATTACTTGAATTTCTGCGTGACCACCTACCCGATACAAGCGGGCCGCGGCTCACTGGTTCACTCAAGCATCGCTTTCGATGCGACGATTACCGGCCTCTTTGCGCCACTGTTCGTTGGCCGGGCGGTCTATCTATTGCGCAAGGCTAATGCTCTTGATGCGGTAGCCAATAAATTATGCCAATTGCGTGATTTCAGCCTGGTCAAAATCACGCCGGCGCATCTCGCGGCGCTCAGCCAACAAATATCTCCGCAAGACGCCAAAGATCTGACTCGCTGTTTTGTCATCGGGGGAGAGAATCTGCTCGCCGATCAGATCGCTTTCTGGCAAAACAACGCTCCCAACACTCTGCTCTTTAACGAGTATGGCCCGACGGAAAACGTGGTTGGCTGCATCGTTTACGAAGCCAGCAAGTGGCGTGGAAGCGGCTCAGTCCCTATTGGCCGGGCGATCCCAAACACATCTGCCTATGTGCTTGATCAATATATGCAGCCCGTACCAATCGGTGTCCAAGGCGAGCTCTACCTCGGTGGCAAAGGGGTTGCCCGCGGTTATTTGAACCGTGCTGAGCTGACCTTAGAAAAATTCATGGCAAATCCTTTTAGCCGCAATCCAAGAGCGAGACTCTACCGAACCGGCGATCTCACGCGATATTTGCCTGATGGAACAATCGAATTCATTGGGCGAGGCGATCATCAAGTGAAGATCCGCGGATATCGCATCGAGCTCGGTGAGATCGCATCAACGTTGTGCCAACATCCGGCGATACGCGAAGCCGTGGTCCTTGCTGTCGGAGAAAGTTCCGAGGACCGCCGCTTGGTCGGGTATTTCGTTTCGGACCAGCAGCCTAGTCCGACTAGCGCCCAGTTGAAATACTTCTTAAAAGAGCAGCTTCCCGAATACATGGTGCCATCGGCATTTGTCTGTATGGACAGGCTACCCCTTACACCGAACGGCAAGGTAGATCGAACCTCACTACCGAGCCACGAACAGGCTAACGGAGGCCTGGCAAAAGATTTCGTCGCGCCCCGGGATGCTTTGGAACACCAATTAACGAAGATTTGGGAAAACCTCTTGCAGGTTAAACCGATAGGGATTCGAGATAATTTCTTTGAGCTTGGCGGGCATTCGTTGCTCGCTATTAAGCTTTTCGCTGAGATAGAGAAGGTTACGACTCGAAAAATTCCTCTTGCAGTTTTATTCCAAGCGCCCACGCTCGAGCAGTTGGCTACCATTGTTCAGCTGGAAGTCAACACTGCCGCTTGTTCATCGTTAGTGCCAATTCAAGCGAATGGCTCCAAACCACCGTGTTTCCTTGTGCCTGGCGGCGCCGGCGCCGCCCTATATTTTGCCGATCTGGCGCGCCATATGGATAGCGATCAGCCTTTGTATGCCCTACAATCTTCAGGTATCAACGGTGACACAGAACCGTTGACTCAGATAAAATCCATTGCGGCCCACTTTATAAATGAAATACGCAGGGTGCAGAGTTGCGGGCCATACCTTTTGGTGGGCGTGTGCCTAGGTGGAGCCGTCGTCTTCGAAATGGCACAACAGTTGGCTGCAGGCGGTCAAAAAGTCGCCCTTCTAATTCTAGTCGAAACCATTAGGCCTAGTGCAAACCATTTAGGCTACCTTGCCGGGCGCATTACCCAACGGTTTAAGCATAGTCTTCTTGACCGTTTTGCCTATCACGGGCAAAATCTTAAAGATCTTGCTTGGCGAGAGCGGGCGGCCTATATCTGGCGCAAGACGAGTGGCGCCACACAGAGGGTCATTGCTCGATTCGCGGCAGAAAAATCGATGGTCGCGGTTGATTCTCCACTGCCTGCTCATTGGGTGGAGGTTGGCAAGGCGAATACACTTGCGGTGCACAACTATAGGCCAAAGCGTTATCCGGGCCGAATCACTCTTTTTTTAACAGAAAGTTCAAATTTAGGACATATTCGGACCGGCGTTCTGGCCTGGCGCAAACTCGCTGCCGGCGGAGTTGACGTGCACACCATTCCGGGTGATCACACGAATATGGTTTGGGACCCACAGGCGCAGAGCTTTGCCGCGAAGTTGCGGGAGTGTATCAACAAAGCGCTTCATCAAGAGCCTCACGCATGACTGATTATTGAAATTTGTGAATTATCGGGACTTCTTTTTGGGCCGGAAACCCAAGTCAATGAGATATGAACCGTTAACAATCGTTGACAATCCTCAATAGCACCGCCGCGCCGCTACAAAGTTCCCGTAAGCCGTAAACAGCAATACCATTCTGTCCGTTAGGCCGTTCTGACCAAAACTCTGTTTCGCCTGCCCGCAGTCACTCAGCTGCCAACCATATCGCCAGTAGTAAAACGCAAGTTGCGCTCGATTCGGATCTAACCCGACTTCGCGGATTCGCGGGGGTCAAAGCGGTTAAGTAGTTGAAAAATCAACAGGCGAGGTACCAAGGTCTGCACTACAGAGCCGCAGCTGCGGCGACTTGCGCAGGGGT
>Ga0326597_10011400_pt1 | contig 11792 bp, 12 predicted proteins | sample RVTome_12_FD_203789 | JGI IMG/M metagenome (GOLD analysis project Ga0326597, IMG submission 203789) | Soil microbial communities from uranium-contaminated site in the Upper Colorado River Basin, Wyoming, United States - RVT100D185 | ecosystem: Environmental > Terrestrial > Soil > Contaminated >...
GACGAGGCCATCTCTGCTACGGAGCGATGAAAGAGCATCCTTCCGCCCTGCATAGAAGATGAACGCAGCAACTGCGATCGCAACCGGACCAATGGCGTAGGGCGCACGATAGGCGAAAAATAGGATGCACTCGGCGGGTGTAAATACGATATCGCTCATCTCAGCTTGAGTTGCCGCAATCCATCCAGCTAGTCCGTATTCTGCAAGAAGAGGCGAGAGGGCGATGAGAGTTGTTGCGATCGCAGAGAGCACAAAGAGAACCAATTGCTTCCGCGATGCGGAGTGCAAGAGCAATGTGACGGCAAGAGGAACAACGCCGATGAAGTTCGCCGGTCTGAAGCCAGTCGCAACGCCTAGCAGAACGCCGGCCAATATGGGACGATGGTTCAGTGTGACATGGAAGGCGAAGAAGAGAAACAGGATTGACCATATGTAGTCAATGGTGGTTACAGAATTGACCCAGACCAGTGGTGTGAAGGCAAGACACACTGTGAGCAATTGCGGATGCTGACTGCGAGTAGCCGCGAACCTTGACCATCCCCAAAGAAGAGCGAGCGTAACAATGAGTGTTGCTGCGTTTGAAAGAGGGGCTCCTCCCCAGGCTACCAGCGGAGCGGAGATAAACTCGTGAAGTGGATATCCGGGCAATCTCGATGGCTCATACTCGCCCGTTTCCCAAAACATACCTGCCACAAAAGCAACCCTCCACGCATCGGCATCGGCGCCATACCCACTGAACAGAAACGGAAGCCGGGAAAGAACGACGAGGCCGAAAAGGAAAACAAGCCGCCGGTCGTATGAGAATGTGGGAAGAGGAGGGTTCATCTGTCAGAAAGTCTGAAGACGATGAAGGTCAGAGCCGATGTCTTGCAAGGACAGTCGGTCCGACGGGTCGGCCTACAGAACCCTGGCGCGGAGATACTCGCGGTTAAGCCGGGCGATGTGAGAAACAGAGATCTCTTTCGGGCACTCAGCCTCGCACGCTTCGGTGTTTGAGCACGCGCCGAACCCCTCGGCATCCATCTGTGCGACCATGCGCTCGACGCGTAGCGTTCGCTCGGCATGACCTTGCGGGAGCAGCGCGAGCTGCGACACCTTCGCTGCAACAAACAGCATCGCAGATCCATTCTTGCAGGCGGCAACGCAAGCGCCGCACCCGATGCAGGCGGCGGCGTCGAACGCTTCATCGGCGATCACTTTCGGGACCGGGATGGCATTGGCGTCCGGGGCACTTCCGGTTCTTGCTGAGATGAACCCCCCCGCGGTTATAATGCGGTCGAATGCAGACCGGTCCACGACGAGGTCTTTGATAACCGGGAACGGGGTTGCCCGCCATGGTTCCACGACAATCTCCTCGCCGTCATCGAAGCTCCGCATACGCAGCTCACAAGTAGCGACGCCCCGCCCGGGTCCGTGTGCACGTCCGTTGACCATTACGCCGCAGCTGCCGCAAATTCCCTCACGGCAATCATGGTCGAAGGCAATCGGTTCTTCACCCTTCATCACAAGCCCGGTATTGACAACATCAAGCATCTCGAGGAACGAAGCGTCCGGCGAAATATCCTTTGCCTTGTAGTGACCAAACCTGCCTTTGTCGTTCCGGTCCTTCTGCCGCCACACTTTCAGGGTGAAGTCCATTACTTGTAACTCCTTTGCGAAGGTTTCACGTATTCAAAAGACAACGGTTCCTTGTGCAGGTTCGGCGTGTTGCCGTCGCCCGTAAACTCCCAAGCCGCGACATAGCTGAAGCGTTCGTCATCGCGTTTCGCCTCCCCTTCTTCTGTGTGATACTCTTCGCGGAAGTGTCCCCCGCAGGATTCCTCCCTGTGCAGAGCATCGCGTGCAAGCAGTTCTCCAAGCTCGAAGAAGTCTGCAACGCGCCCGGCTTTCTCCAGTTCATTGTTCAGGTCGTTCGCCGCCCCAACGATCTTCACATCGCTCCAGAACTCCTCCCTGAGCTTCGGGATGAGCTCGAGTGCTTTCTGCAGGCCGGTTCTGTTGCGTGCCATCCCAACGTAATCCCACATGACCTTGCCAAGCGCCTTGTGGAACTCATCGACGGTTCTCTTGCCGTTGACCGACATCAACTTCGAGATCCGGCCCTCAACCTCGGACAGCGTTGACGCAAAGGGCGGGTCATCAGTGTTGACAGACTTGAACTTTGTCGAGGCAAGGTAATCGCCAACGGTGTAGGGGATGATGAAGTAACCATCTGCCAAACCCTGCATCAATGCGCTTGCACCAAGACGGTTTGCGCCATGATCGGAGAAATTGGCCTCGCCCAAGACATACAATCCTGGGATGGTACTCATCAGGTTGTAGTCGACCCACAAGCCACCCATCGTGTAGTGGATAGATCCGCATCGGCACTTTGTACGGATCCTCGCCCGTGATCTCGTGATACATATCGAACAAGTTACCATACTTCTCTCCAATAACACTCTTGCCAAGGCGCATGATGGCATCCGTGAAGTCAAGGTGCACCGCCTGCCCTGTCGAACCAACTCCATAACCGTTGTCACACATTTCCTTGGCGCGTCGGGAGGCAACATCTCGTGGGACGAGGTTTCCGAAAGACGGGTAAAGTCGCTCGAGATAATAATCGCGCTCCCCTTCCGGGATGTCGTTCGGCGGCCGCTTGTCACCTCTCTTCTTCGGTACCCAGATGCGACCGTCGTTGCGGAGACTCTCACTCATAAGGGTGAGCTTGGATTGATACGAGCCGCTAACGGGGATGCACGTTGGATGGATCTGTGTGAAACAGGGATTCGCGAAAGCAGCACCTCTCCGGTAGGCGCGCCAGACCGCAGTTGCGTTACTCGCTTTTGCCATCGTTGAAAGGTAGAACGTGTTTCCGTAGCCTCCTGTTGCAAGTATGACGGCATTGCTGGTGTATGCTTCCAGCTTTCCCGTCACAAGGTCGCGGGCAATGATGCCGCGTGCCTGGCCGTCAACAAGCACGAGATCAAGCATCTCCCTTCGCGGATAAAACTTCACCTGCCCCGCATCGATTTGCCGACACAGAGCTGAATACGCTCCAAGCAACAACTGCTGCCCGGTTTGTCCCCGGGCGTAGAATGTGCGCGAGACCTGTGCTCCGCCGAATGAGCGATTATCCAGCAAGCCGCCGTACTCCCGGGCGAACGGAACCCCCTGAGCAACACACTGGTCGATAATGTTCCCACTGACCTGGGCCAGACGGTAAACATTTGATTCGCGCGCGCGATAATCTCCGCCCTTGATCGTGTCGTAGAAGAGGCGGTAGATGCTGTCACCGTCATTCGCATAGTTCTTGGGGGCGTTGATCCCACCCTGGGCTGAAATGCTGTGCGCGCGGCGCGGGGATTCGTGATAGCACAGCGCCGTAACATTGTACCCGAGCTCCGCGAGGGAAGCTGCGGCGGAAGCGCCTGCCAGTCCGGTTCCCACCACGATAATATGGTAGCGCCGTTTGTTCGCGGGATTCACAAGCTTCAGGTTGAACCTATGATTGTCCCACTTTTTTTCAATCGGCCCGGTTGGGGATTTCGCATCTAATATCATGGTAGTGTCGTTTCCAAGTTAATGGGCCCAAAGGAAGTACAACGGCATGGCCGCAAATCCAAGAGGGATGAGGAGCCAGAAGACGATGGCGACAATGTCGATGAGGAGCCTGTATTTCTTCTCACGGATGCCGAGTGTCTGGAACGCGGACTGGAATCCGTGTTTCAGATGGTACGAGAGGAAGACAAGTGCAACGATGTAGAACGCATCGTACAGCGGGTTTTTGAATGCCTCTGCGACCCTATCGTACATCCTGATGCTGGGGTCAATGAATCGTGACTGTACGAAGAATGTATTGATGTGCACAACCAAAAAGATAAAGACGAAACCGCCCGTAATGAAAGTGACCCGGGACGCGAGCGTGCTGTTTTCCGATGCGTTGTTCTGCGCATAGTTCACCGGTCGTGCACGACGGTTGGTGAGCCACAGCCATATCCCGACGAATGCATGAATGATGAATCCCGCGAACAGAATGATCTCGAGGGGTCTCAGCAACGGATAGGTTGCCATGAACTCGGCGTAAACGTCGAAGGTCTGCCCGCCGTCCCCCTCGAAGAGGAACAGATTGATCCCCAGGTGAACCACCAGGAAGCTGCACAGGAACAGGCCGGAAAGGCTCATGATCACTTTTCTGCCGACGGAGGATTGAAGGAATGTGGTAGTCTTGTTCATGTACGAATGCTCACATCATGATACGGTGTGAAGTTCTGGCTTGCAGGCCCGCGTTGAGGAGCGAGCTACAAGGTGCGGACAACAGGCTGAAGAACATGGTAAGGAAATGGCAGGAGCCTTGAAACTTGCCTGAAAAATCTAACAAACAATCTACAATATATCAAGGAGGTCAGTTGAATCTCGAAAGCTTCATAAAGCGAACGACCGAAATGATGCTTCCTACAAGTCCAAGTGCTGTTCCTGCGCCTGCAACGATCAGATAGAAGACAGGCTCCATGTGGATATATGCCGCAAACTCTTCCGAGAGCAGGCGTGATGTGTATTCGAGCAGGATGTACAGCACGCCCGCGGCCACAACACCGCCGACAAATCCCTGGATGATTCCTTCCAGCAGGAATGGCAACCGGATGAAGCCGGCTGTTGCTCCGACGAGTTCCATTGTCCGCAGCAGCCGGCGCTTCGCGTAGATGGCCAACCGGATCGTGTTCGAAACAAGGAAGATCGCCGAGAGACTCACGAGTACCCCGAGACCGAGCGTGAGACTATGAACGGTCTCCGTCCGTTCATCGATCAACTCGAGCAGTTTCTTCCTGTAGATGATATTGTCGATCTGTTTGATCTTCGTGAGACGATCATGGATGGCTTGGACATTCCTGGAGGTCTTGTACCCTTCCTTCAGTGAGATCTTGAATGAAGGGGGGAGGGGGTTGAAATCCAGTACTTCGCCGATGTCCTGGCCGAACTCCTGTTTGAAAAGCTTGGCCGCTTCCTCCTTCGAAACGAAGGTGACACTCTGTACTCCTTCCACTGCAGAGATCTCCTTTTGGATCTCGATGGTTTCCTGTCGTGTGAGAGGTTCTTGCAGGAAGGCTTCCATCTCCACCTTGTCGCGTAGTGTTTCGATGAACCTCGACGCGTTGACCGTGATGATGGCAAAGATGCCGAGGAGCAGGAGAGAGATGCTGATTGTAACGATGGAAATGAAGCTGGAAAGCCTGGCACGCTTGAAGCCTGAAATGCTCTCCCTGAATGTGTAACTGAGGCTCATGGCTCAGAAGTTCGATTCATCGCGCCATCGGACGATCTTCCAGGGATCTGTTGTCCGTGCGCGCCGGAATGTGAAATTCGCGTAACCTGTCACAGGCTGAATATCGCTGGGGTTGAATGTAATTGTCAGACTGAACCCGCGAATGACGTTCGCACTGGTATCGTCCTCTGTCCTTGCGAGATAAATGTTCCAGATCAGGTCCAATCGCTGTGCATTCTGAAAGAGGCCGTATGTTGTGCGCATCTCGTCGTGTCGTCCCCAGGTCACATCGATCCCCTTCTCATAGTCACGATACACAAATATGAAATCCGCGCCGAGGAGCTGCCCGTACACAGAAGTATCGCGAAATGTGTACGCTGCCTGGAAACAACGAAACACGCCATCGATGGTCGTCGGGTCGCAGGTAGACTCTGCGGGAGAGTCGTCCCGGCCGGGTGCAAACGGATTGAGGCATCCGGTGAAAAGGGCCAAGGGAACGAGCACACCAAGTGTCGCTAGCAGTTTCACAGCGGTCAGTTGCTGAACCTGCCTTTGAAAGAACTCCATGTGATCAGACTGTCGTTGGTTCGGGAATCGCTCCACCGATGGATCATCCAGGAGCCGAGATTGTTCGTCCCGAGAGTAAACTGGAGGTTACCATGGGCCGTGATCGGGAATCCCAGCTCGGTATGCTCAAAGATCAACGAGTACCTGATAGTGTATGTGACGGAATCGGCACTGATGATTGAATCCAGTCGCGTAAGCACGAGGCTCGAAAAGCCATTGGGGACTGATCTGGAGACAAGGTTGCTGAAGTATGATTGCTCATTGGAATAGGTCCAGTTATTCAGGACGCCCGGATAGAGTACGATTGCATCTGATGAGGGGATGAATACAAGACTCGAATCGAAGCATGCCTTGTAGTTTGCGACGTGTTTGTCCTCCACCGCACACTGGAGGTTTTGCAATACAAGTCCCGCGTTTGTAGGAGGAAGAGATATGCAACTCGAAATAATCGGGTCTTCCGCCTCCCGCGGATCAAACAGCGAACAACTCAATCCCACCAATGAGAAGATGCCAATGACAAGTGACAGCCCGTTCCTTCTCGGGCTTCCTTTCCCCTGCTTCCGTCCTTTTATCATAACACCACTCTCCCCTCAAGAGCCCGGCTCAGCGTCGCTTCATCGGCGAATTCCAGATCACTCCCCACGGGCAATCCACGCGCAATGCGGCTCACTCTCACGCCAAGCGGCTTCAAAAGGCGTGTCAGGTAGATCGTGGTAGCTTCACCCTCGACGTTCGGGTTCATTGCCAGAATAACCTCGTTGACCTCACCATTCACGCGGTTCAGCAACTCACGGATCTTGAGCTCTTCGGGGCCGATCCCGTCCAACGGGGATAGCGAACCTCCCAGCACGTGATAGAGCCCCTTGTACTCATTAGTTTTTTCGAGCGCAAGTACGTCGTTCGGCTCCTCGACCACGCAAATGAGGTTGCGTTCCCGCTTCGGGCTGGCGCAGATTGGGCATGGGTCTTCCTCGGTTATGTTGGAGCACGTGGAACAATACCTGATCCGGTCCTTCACACTAACCAAGGCTTTTGCCATCTTCACAACTTCTTCCCTCGGCTGCTTCAGAATATACAGGGCAAGTCGTTGGGCCGTCTTTCGTCCGATGCCGGGTAATTGGGAGAACTCTTCAATGAGCTGTTGGAGGGCTTCTGAGGTATGGAGCATTGTAGTTCTGTGAACAACCCCTTCTTCATTGCAACACTTGATGCCTTCTGTTCACTAGTCTCATTAGAATAGCGAATGTTCAACGGAGGATGATTAACCAAAGTGGGCGTCAGATCCCGGGGAGATTCAACCCGGGAATATTCGGCAGCATCCCGCTGGTTGCTTTAGCCATCTCCTCCTGAGCCATCTTCGTACTTTCCTCCAACGCCTTGTTTGTCGCTGCGACGACCAGGTCCTCAAGCATCTCCATATCTGCGGGATTCACAACCTCTTTGTCGATCTGAATTCCTACGATGCGTTGCTTACCATTCGCCGTTACCTTCACCATACCACCCCCGGCCTCACCCGTAACAGTTTTACCTTCGAGCTCTTCCTGCACACGCGCCATCTTCTCCTGCATTTGCTGCACCTGCTTCATCATCCCGGCCATATTCGGCATACCCTTCATCTGTGTGCCTTTCGAAAGTAGTTGAAGTCGCGTGAGTGATTAAAAAAATATATCTGTTTCACCGAGTAAAGTCAACACGACTTGTTGAGGTCGCGCAATGCAAGTGATTGATTTTCAATGAGAAGGTTGCGAACGGACGCCGCGCGTTCCTTGACTTTCGTACAGAATTCAGTTAGATTTCATCACAATTTCAGTCCAAAACCTGCCCACCGCCTGCTTGACGGTAATCAGGGCAGGCAGGCCGCCATCCTTACATCCACAAACGGAGATTCCATTCTTTGGGACGAGGTCCTCAGCAGGCCACAGGTGAAGACAAGAAAGCGCAGGAGATGCTGCAGAGCACCGGAGAAATCCCCCGACACATTGCGATCATCATGGATGGGAACGGCCGCTGGGCGAAGAAACGCGGGCTTCCTCGGATTGCAGGACATAGTGAAGGCGTAGAGTCGGTGCGCGATACCGTGGAAGCATGCGGGCAGCTTGGTGTTGAGTACCTTACCCTCTATGCGTGGTCCACGGAGAATTGGAAGCGACCTGAAGAGGAAGTATCCCTCCTGATGCGTTTGCTGCTCAAAGCCTTGAAGGACGAGACAGACAGGCTCCACCAGAACAACGTGCGACTCCAAGCAATCGGCGATATTGCCGCGCTGCCACGGGAGGTCCACGAAGAGCTCCTTGAAGATATTGAACGAACCAGCGGTAACACAGGCCTCACGCTCACTCTTGCTCTCAGTTACAGTGGTCGGTGGGACCTGACAGAAGCAATAAAACGCATGGTGTGTGATGCGCGTGCGGGCAAGCTGGAGGGTGACCAGATCAACCGTGAGGTGATTGCGCGCTATCTTTCTACAGCCGGCATCCCTGACCCGGACCTCCTTATCAGGACGAGCGGCGAGTTCCGCATCAGCAACTTCCTCCTGTGGCAACTGGCGTATACGGAAATCTATATCAGTGAGAGGTACTGGCCAAGTTTTCGACGGGATGAGCTGTATGCCGCCATCAGGAACTACCAGCAACGAGAGCGGCGGTTCGGCATGGTCAGCGAACAGGTTCAACAGAAGAACGGCAAGGAGGGATACTGGAAACGTGTCATCAAGTCGGTGACGGGGCCGTAGGATGAAGCAAACTGTGGTGTTGGTGACGGCCGCGACACTGGTGTTGTCCGGTTCAACAGACCTCTTCGCACAACGGACTCAGCAACCTCAGGAAGTGTACAAGATTCTCGGCATCTCGGTGGAAGGGAATGTCCTTGCCGACGCTGCCGCAGTCATTGCCAATTCGGGACTTAAGGTAGGCGATGAGTTCACCGTGCCTGGAGACCAAGTTGGCCAGGCAATCCGCAGGCTCTGGTCGCTGACGATCTTCGAGGATGTACAGATAGCGATTGACCGGAAGGTGGGAAACGGCGCCTACCTCGTCATCAAAGTCAAAGAGTTGCCGCGCTACGAGCGAACCGAGATCTCCGGGAACGACGAGGTCGATGAAGACGATATCCTGAAGAAGATTCCGTTTGTCAAAGGCCAGGTTGTTCCGCCGCAGAGCCTTCTCAAGATCCAGAAAGAAATAATGAAGTTGTACGAGGAGGAAGGTTTCCTGCTTGCCGACGTGAAAGTGACGGCCGAGCCCCTGGATACAAACAAGAACCGGGTGATTCTCAAGGTCGATATCGATGAAGGGCCGGAAGTCGTCGTGAGGAGCATCTTGTTCGAGGGGAACTCGGCGTTCGATGATAGCGATTTGAAGGGCGAGATGGAGGAAACGTCGGAAAAGAAATGGTGGAAGTTCTGGTCATCGGCGAAGTTCGACCGGAAGAAGTACGAAGAGGATAAGAGCCTGATTGTGAAGTTCTACAGGAACAACGGCCATCGCGATGCGCAGATCATATCCGACTCCATCTGGTACTCTGAAAATAGGGAAGACATGCACATCCTCATCAACGTGTATGAAGGACCTCAGTACAAGATCCGCCGGATCACGTGGGAGGGGAATACGGTCTATTCGGATACTGTGTTGAACGAGCGGCTTGGGATTGAACCGGGTGAGATCTACAACGCCGATAAGTTCGAGAAGAACCTCCGCGGCAACGAAAACCAGACCGATGTTTCGTCGCTTTATCTTGACCGCGGCTACCTCACGTTCAACCTTGAGCCACAAGAGCTACGCGTGGGGGAAGACAGTATCGATGTCCATATCAAGGTGTATGAACGCAACAGGGCAACGATCCGGCTGGTCAATATCAAAGGGAACACCAAGACGTACGAGAAGGTGATACGTCGCGAGCTTGAAAACAGACCGGGCGACTACTTCAGCCGTGGGGCCATCATCCGGAGCATCCGCCAGCTCGCGCAGCTCAACTACTTCAATCCGGAAAAGATCAAGCCGGACTACTCGGTGCATCCTGACGGAAAGCAGGTTGACCTGACCTACGAGGTAGAGGAGAAATCCAGTGACAATATCAATGCATCGGTTGGGTATAGTGGCGCGTTCGGGGTGACAGGTGCACTCGGGTTCACGATCAACAATTTTTCCATCTCGGAGCCTCTCTCCGGCGGAGCGGGACAGATCCTGAACTTCGAATGGCAGTTCGGTACGGGGTCGCGCTTCCGGACGTTTTCGATCGGGTTCACAGAGCCCTGGCTGTACAACACGCCCACACTCCTTGGCGTGTCTCTCTTTGATACACGGCAGGCATACACATTCGATCTGCGGCAGACTGGTGGATCGATCCGAATCGGTCGCCGGTTCAAATGGCCTGATTTCTATTTTCGGGGTGATTGGGTGCTCAACGCGCAGCACAATGATGTGAAGGATGGGCGCGATATTTACCAGGAGGGGGTATCGAGCCAGGTAAGCATCACCCAGATTATCTCCCGCAACAGTACGGACAACCCTATCTTCCCGTCGAGCGGCTCCAGTGTTTCGCTCTCCACCGAAGTTGCGGGTGGTCCACTGCTTCCGGGAAGCATCGATTTCCACAAATGGGTCTTCAATTCGGAGTGGTACATGCCGATGTTCGGGACAAATCGAATAGCGTTCTACTTCAACTCACAGTATGGCTATGCCTCTGAGTTCTCCAACACGAGTTCTCCTATACCACCCATCGAGTTGTTTTTCATGGGTGGTACGGGCCTGGGGTTCATTGCTACCACGCCACTCCGCGGATATGAAGATCAGTCGGTCGGACCCCGGAATGCGCGCGGAGTAATCGTCGGTGGCCGCGCGATGACACGACAAACAGCCGAGCTTCGTTTTGCGCTGGCACTCGATCCCATCCCGATCTATGTCCTGGGATTCGCCGAAGGGGGGAATGTGTACGAGTCATGGGCCAAGGCGAACTTCTTCGACCTGAGACGGTCCTGGGGGTTCGGCGCACGACTGCAGATCAATCCAATCGGATTGATAGGCTTCGACTATGGCTATGGCTTCGACGATGTGGACCCGCTGGATGGCAAGCCGGATGGATGGCACTTCCATTTCGTGTTCGGCCGGGGTTTCTAAGTCAACAGCATGTATATCAGCTCTGTTAATCATTCACTACATTATCCGATTGAGGTGATCGTGAACAGAATTGCACTCTTCATTTCCGTTGTCCTTGTGCTGGCATCTACGGGCACGCTTTGGGCGCAAGCTCAGAAGGTCGGTTTCGTGAATTCGACCAAGATCTTCAGGGAATTCCCTGAAGCACAGGACGCCCAGAAGAAACTTGACGCGGTAATCAAGCCATTGCAGGACGAGCTTGAGGCAAAGCAAAGGGAACTCCAGCAGAAGTACGAGGAATACCAGAAGAAGGAAGAACAACAGCAACTCATCGAGCTTGAACAAAAGCTGAACGCCTTCAAGTACGAAAAGTTCGGCGATGATGGCGCACTTGCAAAGGAGCAGGAGAAACTTCTTGAGCCGATCAAGAAGAAGATTCTTACAGCAATCGAGAGGGTCGCGAAGGAGGAAAAGTATGCATTCGTCTTCGATCAGACAGAGCAGGTGAAGGTGTTGTTATACGGCGATGCTGCGCATGATCTGACCTTCAAGGTGATCGACAAGCTGAAGCGCGGCAAGTAAATATCACATCAATGGAGTCAGTAGGATGAAACGATTCGCGGCGGTGCTGGTAGCCTTCACTCTGTCCCTGGCAAGCCTGCAGGCGACAGCCCAGACGTCAGTTGGCCACATCAGCTCGGAGACAATCATGCAGACCCTTCCAGAAGCGCAGGATGCCCAGCGTTCTCTCGATGCAATGGTTGCACAGTGGGAGCAGGAGTTGAGCAAGATGCAGGCGGACTGGAAGAAGAAATTCGAAGAATACGACAAGAAGAAGCTGATCCTTACAGACCAGGCAAGGGCAGAGGCGGAGCGCGAACTGCGAACTC
>Ga0326597_10011401_pt1 | contig 11791 bp, 6 predicted proteins | sample RVTome_12_FD_203789 | JGI IMG/M metagenome (GOLD analysis project Ga0326597, IMG submission 203789) | Soil microbial communities from uranium-contaminated site in the Upper Colorado River Basin, Wyoming, United States - RVT100D185 | ecosystem: Environmental > Terrestrial > Soil > Contaminated >...
GCGCCCGGGCTCGCCGAGGTCGGCCGCCCGCAGCATGAAGTAATGGCCCGCGACGCCATTCCAGTTCCCGAGTCCCGTCATTACGACGGTATCGACGGCGGGCGGGCGGCCGTGACCGGGACGGATGGCGACGGCGTCCGAGAAGACGATGGCCGTGATGAGGGTCGCCTCGAAATGCTCGGGCCGTGAGTGCCGGCCGTGCGCCGCGTTCTTCTCGCCGTAGCGCCTATAGCTGGCCGCTCCTCGCTCGAAGTCGCCGCGCTCGAACGCCCGGAACCGGAAGGCGTGCTTGTAGCCCGCCCGCAAGATGTGACCGTGGCCGCGCAGGTGGCCATCTGGGCCGGAGGCCACGGTGATCGTCACGACGGCCGGCGCCGACGTCGCGCTGGCGTCGCGGACGACGTAGCGGAGCGCGTCCTCGCCGCTGAACCCGGCGGCCGGGGTGTAGGTTGGGTTGGGCATCGGTCCGGTGAGCGTCCCGTGGGACGGCCCGGCGATCACGTCGAAGGTCAGCGGGTCTCCGTCGGCGTCGAACCCGGCCAGGGGGATCGGAACCGGGACGCCCTCGGAGGTCGCGACGCTCAGGGCCGCCGCGAGCGGGGCGTCGTTGACGGCGCGGATGGTGAGGGTCACGGTGGCGGGCGCGGAGGCCAGGTCGCCGTCGTGGGCGAAATAGCTGAAGGTGTCCGTGCCGTTGGCGTTCGCCGCCGGCGAATAGGAGAAGGAGCCGTCCGCGTTGAGCGCGACGGAACCCATCACCGGCCCCGCGACGAGGACGGCGGTCAGGGCACTCCCCTCGACGTCCGTGTCGTTGCCCAGCACGCCGGGCATCCCGGCGGATAGAGCTACGTCTTCGTCCGTGCCGTAAGCATCGCTGAGGGCGAAGGGGGCGTCGTTCACGGCCGCCACCGTGATCGTCACCGTCGCCGGCGCAGAGGTCAGGCCGCCGTCGCTGGCCAGGTAGGTGAAGTTGTCCGTCCCGTTGAAGTCCGCCTGCGGCGTGTAGCGGAACGAGCCATCGGGGTTGAGCGCCAGCGTCCCGTACCGGGGCCCCGAACCCACGGAGGCCGTCAGGATGCCGCCATCGGGGCCCGTGTCGTTGGTCAGGACGCCCGGCGCCGCCACGGACAGGGTGGCGTCTTCGGTGGCGCCGAAGCCGTCCGCCGACGCCACCGGCGCGGCGACTACGCTCAGCGCACGGGCCGCCGTCGCCACCCCCAGGTCGTCGTCGGCGACCCTCAGCGTCAGCGTGAACGTGCCCGTCCGGGCGAAGGCGTGCGCGACGCTGGCCTCACCCGGTCCCGGCAGCGGCACCGGCGGGGTTCCGTCTCCCCAATCGAGCGTCGCCGTCAACACGTCCTCGGGCACGTCCGAGGAGGTCGCCTCCAGGGTCACCGCGCTTCCCAGCGGGACCTTGTCCGATGCACCGATCTCCCGGCCGGCCTCGTCGAGCAGGCGCACGATGCGTGCCTCCGGATCCACGTTGCGCACCGTGACCTTCATGCTGTCGGAGGCGGAGGCGCCATCCTTGTCCGTCAGCGTCAAGTTCACGACGTAGGTGTCGGCCGGCGTACCGGAGGGGTCGTCGTCGACGTACGCATGGGTCAGGTCGAAGGACCGCGCACCCGGAGCCACGAAGGAGTCGCTCACCGTACCATCCCCCCAGTCGGTCCTGAGCGTGAAGCTGTCGAGCGCGCCGGGGTCTCCGATCCTCCCTGCCAGCGTCACGCTCTCTCCCTCGTCGATGGCGACGGGAACGGCATCGACGGCGATCCGGGGTGCGACGTTGGCGACCGCCACGGAGAAGACGTCGGACGCGGACGCGCCCGACTCGTCAGTCGCGGTTACGGTCACCTCATAAGTCCCGTTGTCCGCGTACACGTGGGAGGCCGTCTCGCCGGAGACACCCGCCGTGCCGTCGCCGAAAGTCCAGAAGAACTCCAGCCGTTCCCCTTCCGGATCGGATCCGCTGGCCCTGAACTCGGCTGCGCGGCCCTCCTCCGCCGGGCCCGTCATCTCACCCGTCACGGTGGGCGCCTCGTTGATGGCGCGATAGGTCCCTTGCGTCTTCAGGACCGAGTTTACCGAGTAGTCCGGAGGGGGGTCGTCCGGGTCGTAGACCCAGGTCGAGTACGGTCGGGGATCGCAGACCTCGCTGTTGTCGCTCACGAACCTGGGCGCCCCTCCGGTGCTCCGGACGGCCGAGACGTTGAAGTAACCCTCCCGGAAGTCCGCGAGAAGGAAGCTCTCACACTCCGCGGAGCCGCTGCGGAACCACGGTACGTCGTACTGCTTCCCTGCGTAGGTGTTCGTGAACGTGTCTATACCCTGCCCGAACTGCTCGTGAATGTGTCCGGCGAAGATCGCCACCACCCGCCCGCCCCGGATCGCGTCCTCGAACTGCCAATCGTTGATGGCGGATCCGAACGCGTGCATGTTGATGACGACGTTCTTTCCCGCCGCCGTGGCCCCGCGGACGTCGCCCTTCAGCCAGTTGAGCGCCGGTGTGATCGCCACGGCTGGTGACACGGTGCCGTCGTACAGGCCGGGCAGGCTCGCCTGGGCGACCTGCCTCGCCTCGAGCTCGACCTCGTAGCCCGGGTAGTTGTTGAGCTGGATGAAGTGGTAGTCGCCGATGTCGAACGAGTACGCGAGGCTGCCGCGCGCGCCCGGCGGCCAGACGGCCATGCAGGGCGTGGCCTCGACCTTCGGGTTGAAGGTGGTCCCGGAGAGCTCCCAGCAGCTCCCCGAGCGCTCCGGGGGGGCATAGGAGGCGATGGTCTGCCAGGCGAAGCCCGTGTGGTTCTCGATGATGACCGCGATGTTGGTGGCGGCCATGGGGACGCTGAAGCCACCCCACTGCGTGATCTCCAGCGTATCCGTCTGCCGGATGACGGGAAGGCCGTTCAACCAGTAGGACAGGGTCAGCCGCGCGACGTACCCGCCGGTGTTCTTCACGGCCGCCATCCCCGGCCAGTCCCAATTGACGATGCTCGCCCGGTTGCCGTAGATCCACCCGCCGAGGTACCAGGCGGCCTCTTTGGCGCACCGGTCCGAGTCGGGCCAGTAGGTGGTGGTGGCCGTTCCGAAAGCGCAGTCGTCGACGTTGTTCTGGTAGTCGTGGTTGCCGAGGCCGGGGTACATCGGGAAGTCGAGCAGGCCGGGATACGTGGATTCGAACCACGAGGCCTGGTACGGATGGAAGAAGGAGGTCAGGTCCCCGTTCACGATGACGCCGGAGACGTCACTGATGGCCGAGCCGACGCCGCGGGTGAAGTTGCCGTTCGCGGGCCAGCTCCCGAGTTCCAGGATGCGGTTCATGGCCACGATGAGCTCGGCGTTCGTGGTGGTGGCCCTCACCTTGACGCACTCGTCTGTCATGCAGTCGGGATCGTTCCCGTGACGCCACCAGGGGTACTGCGAATCCGACATGATGAGCATGGAGAATCCTTCATCCCCGGCCGCCTTCCCGGGTTGAACCATCGGCCCGGCCACCAAGAGTGCCAGGGCCAGCGCCAGGGCCAGGATTCCCCAGCCGATGACGCGCCGCGCTCCGGGAACTGGCGATCCGCTGCTACCGATAGCCATTCCCTTCCGCAACACCGGACGGGGAGTCCCGCGGCCGGGGGCTTCAGGAAGCGGCTCTGCGGCCCGGGCCAGGCGCGGGACGAGAAGGGCGAGGAGGGAACCGAGGACCCGCGAGGCGGCACGCGTCTGGAGCGTCATGACGGTCTCCTTCCCCGCCGCGACCGCGAGCGGACGGCTCGCCGGCCGACGGTCTCGAGGCGCCCGGTCCGGAACGCCTCTCACTCAGAGATGCGCCGTTCCTTGTCGAACACCCTCAAGGATTAACGGGGAAGGCGTCAAGTCATTGATCCGGCTCGCCCTCGCGGCCCTCCTCCAGGGCGCGCCGGAGCCAGGCTTTGGCGAAGCGCAGCTCGCGGTGCACGGTCGCGGTCGAGAGGCCAAGCGCCTCGGCCAGCTCCGGATAGCTCAGGCCGCCGAAGAAGTGCAGCTCCACCATCCGCGCCTTGCGCTGGCTCTGCGTGGCCAGGCTGGTGAGCGCGCTGTCGAGGGCGAGCAGGTCGAGGTTGGGATCCGGCCCGGCCTGGAGGGCTTCGCTGAGCGTGACGCGGATGGCCTTCCCGCCCCGCTTCAGCCGCCGGCGGGTGCGGGCAGCGTCGATCAGGATCTGACGCATGACGCGCGCGGCGATGGCGAAGAAATGAGCGCGGTCCGCCCAGTCGACCTTGACGCCGCTCCCCACGAGCCGCAGGTAGGCCTCGTGGACGAGCGCCGTCGGCTGGAGGGTGTGGCCGCGCTCGCGCGACAGCAGCCGTCCGGCCCGACGCCGGAGCTGGTCGTAGATCAGCGGCGTGAGGCGGTCGAGAGCCTCCTTGTCGCCGTGCCTCCAGCGGCGCAACAGGTCCGTGACGGCCGCGTCGTTCTCGGGCGGGCCGCTCATGAGCAGCCGGCGAGCCTGCGCACCGCGGAGAGGAAGCGGTCGTCCCTGACCGCGACCTTGCCCTGGACGGCCCGGAAGGACTCCACCGCCTGCCGGTAGGCCTCACAGGCGGCGCGAGGGTTGCCCAGCCGCTCCCGTACTTCGCCGAGAATCGCATGGGCGCCGGCCAGGCGGTAGAGGGACTCCGCGTTGGCCGGATCCTCGCGCAGCAGCCTGACGCGCCGCTCCACCGCCTGGAGCGCATGCTGGCCGGCGGCCGCCAGCTCTCCCCGCTTCAGGAGCAGGGAGGCGAGGGCGGCGTGGACGTACGCGAGGTCGTCGCGCGCCTGGGTGCTGCTCGGGTCCTGTTCCTCGAGGCGCGCGTGGACCTCGAGCGAGCGGCGCAGACGTCCTTCCGCGCCGGCCAGGTCCCCCAGCGTCTCCATCACCAGGGCCACGTTGGTGCCGTGGATGGCGATGCTGCGCCGGATCCGGGCGTTGGCAGGATCGGCTTGCGCCAGGGCGGCGACGATCTGCTCGGACTCACGATACGTGCGCAGCGCGTCCTCGAGGGCGCCCTTCTGGCGCAGGCTGTGACCGATCCGGTTGAGGACGCTGGCCACGTCGGTCTGGTACTGGGCGTTGTCGAGATGCTCGGCGGCCAGGGGCCGGGCGATGCTCAAGGCCCGCTCCAGCGTCGCCAGCGCGGACTTGGGGTCCCCGGACAGGTCGTAGAGGTCGGCCAGCGCGAGCGAAGCGGTCACCACGGTGCGCCGGCGGCTGGGGTCCCGGGGCTGTTCCGCCAGCAGCCCATCGCGCAGCTCGAGCGCCCGGCGCAGGTCGGGCAGCGCCTCCGGCGCGGCGCCAGCTTTGCGCTTGATCTCGCCGCCATCGGTGAGTGCCCGTGCCAGGCCGGCGCGGCTTTCGGGATCGGAAGGCGCCTCCCGCCAGAGGGCCTCATGTAGCTCCAGCGCCTCCCGCGAGTCTCGCGCCGCGCCGCCGAGATCGCGGGTCAGGCTCCGGATCTGGGCCAGACGCGAGTAGTTCGCGGCCACCGCGCGAAGCGCCTCGCGGTCGCCGCTGGAGCGCGCGAGCGCCTCGCGCAGCCGCAGCGCCTTGCCGACGCTGGCCAGAGCGGCTGCGCTGTCGCCGAGATGCGCGCCGCCGTCGCGGTACTGGATCTCGCTCAGCTTCTCGTAACCGGCGGCCAGGTGCGCCTGGACCGCAGGATCGCGGGCGGCCTCGGCCGCCAGGCGATCCAGGTGATCCAGCGCCCGCCGGACCAGGAGCTGTCGGGCGGGGGTGGCGCCCTTCAGCTCGGCCACCGCGTCGTGGACCTCGAACAGGAAGGTGTTGGCGAACTGGAGGACCTGCTCCAGCCGCTGCTGCGCGCGCGCCCCCTCCGCCTCGGCGCGGCGCTGCGCCAGCCGAGTCGACACGATGCCCCCGACCAGCGTCGACAGCAGCAGGAGCGCGGCTGCGGCCGCGAGGCGGTTCCGCCCCACGAACTTGCGCAGCCGATAGCCCACGCTGGCCTGGCGGGCCCGCACCGTGTGGCCTTCCAGGTAACGGCGCAGGTCCTCCGACAGCTCCTCGGCGGAGCCGTAGCGCTGCCGGGTCTCCGGCTCCAGCGCCTTCCCCACGATGTTGTCGAGGTCCCCCGCCAGGCCGCGCAAGCCCGGCGCCGCGCTGCTCGGGCGCGGCGGCGGGTCCTCCAGCCGGCGCGCCATCTCGCCCCAGGTCAGCGAGTCGAATCGGTGGAGCCGCGTGTCGGTCAGCAATTCGAACAGCACCGCTCCGAGCGAGTAGATGTCCGTCTGGGTCGACAGCGGCTCGCCCCTGACCTGCTCCGGGCTCGCGTAGTCGAGCGTCAGCGCGCGCGCGATGGTTTGCGTGGGGGAGCCCTCGGCTTCGTCGTCCGAGAGGAGCTTCGCGATGCCGAAGTCGAGCAGCTTCGTCGTGCCGTCCGCGGTCACCAGGATGTTGCCGGGCTTCAGGTCGCGGTGGATCACGAGCTTGGAGTGCGCGTGCTGTACGGCCGCGCACACCGACCGCATCAGGGCCACGCGCGCGTGTGTGTCGAGCCCCCGATCCGTGCAGTAGCCGGTGATCGGCACTCCCTCGACGTGCTCCATGATCAGGAACGGTGTTGTGTCGGCCATGGCGCCCGCGTCGATGAAGCGGGCGATGCCCGGGTGGTCGAGGTTGGCCAGGATCTTCCGTTCCAAGCCAAAGCGGCGCAGGACGGCCTCCGAGAGGACGCCGGGACGGATGAACTTGACGGCCGCCGCCCGCCCGAACTCCCGGTGGGTCGCGTAGTAGACCGACCCCATGCCGCCACGGCCCAGCTCGCGGATAACGCGATAGGCCCCCACGTCGGTCCCGATCCACCTGTCGGTCTCGACCTGTTTCTCGGGAACCCAGCCCGCGGCGGCCAATCGGAATGCGGCGCCCAGCGTCTCGCCGGGCCGCCCCGCCTGGCGAAGCAGCGCGTCCACCTCGGCCCGTAGCGCCGAATCGCCCGCGCACTCGCGATCCAGATAGGCAAGCCGGGCCTCGCCGTCGAGCGCGTCGGCGGCCTCGAAAAGCGCCTCGAGGCGCTGCCAGCGCTCCGGGGTCACGGAAGCGCGCCAGCGCCGGGAGCGATGTGCCGGCCGCTCGCGCACCCGCGGAACTGGTGCCTGCGCGCCGCCCTGATCACTGTTGCCGTGGTTCAGTCTAGCATTCCCCGCTCGAAGGCCACGCCGAGCGCATTCATCGGTCAGGCACGAGCCACCACGAGGGGCAGAAGCTGCGGCCAGGACGCTCGTCCGGCACGTGCTGCACCAAAGCCGTGCGAAGATCCATAGGAGGTTTGTTCTGCGAGGGAGTGATCTCAGGGCGGAGTAGACCTTGGCGATGAGCGGGCCCAGGTGGGAGAACAGCGCTGACGAGGGGCCTCGGCAGGCGCCGCTGCGAGTCCGGGCTCGGAGCGCAGACGGGCACCACGGGGTGCGCGCTCGTCGGGGGTGGACCGGACGCGCCGTTGCTGGAGCTGAAGATCCACGCGGCCTACGAGTCCCCGATGCCGCGGCAGAGCCTGTCCTTCGAAGAGACCTGGGAGGTCCTCGACTACCCAGGGCCGGCCGAGCCCGGATCCCACATGGAGTTTCTCGAGGGTCTGCGAACTCGCCCCGGGGCGAGTTGCGGCCAGGCTGCCAGCATTAGCGCTTCAGCACGGCGGCGATGAAGTCGAGAGCACGCGGGTCCTCGGACTGGCCCAGCCAGAAGAAGGCCTGCTCGCGCACCGCGGGATTCCGGTTCTCCCGGGCCAGGCCGATGAGGAGAGGCACCCCTTCGCCGTCGGGTAGCTCCGACAGGGCAAAGACCGCCTTCTTCTTCACCTCCGTCTCGGGGTCCTCCTCGATGGCCCGGGTGATGGCGGCCGCGGCCTTCTGGCCCGCCTTCTGGGCGAGCCAGAAGAGGGCCTGGCCGCGCACCTCCTCGTCGGGGTCGCGGCGGGCGGCCTCGATGATGGCGTCGGTGGCCGCGGGCACGTCGCTCTCCGAGAGCGCGAACACGACGTGCTCGCGGTAGCGGGCATCCGTGTCCTCGCGCAGGAGCCGCCGTAGGATCTCGTATCCTCGCTGACCCCGCGACTCACCCAGCCAGAAGGCGGCCTGCTCGCGGACGTTGCGAGAACGGCCGGGAGCGGCCTGGCGCTCGAGCATCGCGTCGGCGCCGGGGTCGGCGTGGGCCGCGATCACCATGAGCGCGTCTTCCTCCTCCGCCACGAGCGGCTCCAGCACGGCCAGGCTCTGGGTGGGGGGCACGCCCGTGAGCCAGATGAGCGGCAAACCGCCCGCATCGAGGCCGCAGTCGGACGAGTGGGCGCCGACCCGGCCGATTCCACCCTTCTCGACCCGCAGCATCACCACGGCTCGCGCGGCGTCGATTGCGCGAGAGGAGGAGCCGAGCGCGGCCGGAAGAGCATGCTCGTCGCGGCCGTCGGACTGGACGCTGACGCCTGCCTTGCGGCCCTCCAGCCGGCAGCAGCCCCGCGACTGCAGACGGCTCTCCCGAATGGAGTCGAAGCAACACATGTGTCCGTGACGAATCGAAGGCACGGAGTACCCGACCCACGAGGGCCCGGCGCCCGTCGCTCGCACGGCGTCTCCGAGGGATCCCGAGAGCGCTCGCACCACGAGGCGAACATTCGTGAGCCCTGCGGGTGGACCATCGGGGACGGGCGCCGACGGGGAGGCGGCGACCGACGCGACGAGAGCCAGGAGGATCGCGGACATGGCGCCCTACCGGTTCAGGATCTCGAGCAGGAAGTCGGTGGCCTCCTTGCACTCGAGCATGCCCAGGCGCTCCACCAGCTCGCGGCGCAGCTTCGCGTCCTTCTCGGCGCGGGCGATCTTCACGAGGGCCGGGCAGTTGTCCTGGGCGGTGAAGGCGTCGAGCACGGCGCGCCGGACCTCGGGGTCGGCCTCGTTGCCGTAGAGGCCCACGAGGGCGGCGCCGGTGTCCTTCGCGTCGAGGGCGCCCAGGTGGCGCACCGCCTCGAGGCGAAGCCGGGGGTCCTTCTCCGTCTTCGCGACCTCGATGAGGGCGGCCCCCGCGTCCGCGGCGATGAAGGAGCCGAGGATGGCACGGCGCAGCTCGGGGGAGGTCTCGGAGCGGTAGAGCTGCTGCAGCTCGGTGGCCGCGCCCAGGGCCCCCAGGAGCCCGATCGCCTCGCGCCGCAGTTCCGGTGACTTCTCGTTGCGGGCGGCGTCGAGGACCTTCGCCTGGTCCCCCGCCACCATGAAGGCCTGGAGGATCTGTCGACGCAGGGGAACGTCGGCCGACGCGTAGAGGTCGCCCAGGGTCTTGAGGCTCGCGTCGTCGCCCGACATGCCGAGGTACTTGACGGCCCGCGACTGGAGGTCGGGGTTGCGGCTGCCTTTCGCGATCGAGACGAGCACGTCGCGGGCGCGGGGAGAGTCGCTCTGGCTCAGTACGAAGAGCGCGCGGTCCTGCAGCCGCGGCGAGCGGTTCGTCTTCAGGAAGGTCTCCAGCAGCGGGAGCGCCTTCTCGGAGTCGCTGTTCATGAGGCTGTTCAAGGCGAGGAGCTTCAGCTCCTCGTCCTCGGCGGCCTCCGGGCTGGGGGGACGGCCGCTCGCCTGCTGCAGCTCCTGCTCCAGGGCCCCCGCCTCGGTCAGCCAGCGGCTCTGGGGATAACGCTTCCGAAGGTCGGCCACCACCGCCTGGGCCTCGGGGCGCCGGCCGAGGCGGCCGAGGGAGTAGGCCTTCCAGTAGAGAGCGCCGTCGCAGCGGCGTCCGTCCAGCCGGCAGACGTTGTCGAAGGCGGTGGCCGCCTTGTCCCAGCGCCCCTCGTCGAGGGCCTCGGTGCCGCGCTCGTAGCTCTCTTCGGCGCGTTGGATCTGCTCCTCCTTGCGTTGCTCCTCGCGCTCCTTGCGCTCCTGCGCGCGCTCCTCCTCGCGCTGCTTCCGCTCCTGCTCCCGGATCTGGCGTTCCTGCTCCCGGGTTTCCTGGTCCTGGTCGCGCCCCGCCCGGGCGACCCAGCGGAACTCCTCCTCGGCCTCGGGGGCCGACTGCTCGACCTCACGGGCCTCCTGCTCGAGCTCGCGCGCCTCCTGAAGCAGCTCCTCCTTCGGCTCGGGATCGGGGGTCTGGGCCACGCCCATGATGGGGGCGCTGCCCGCCAGTAGTGCAAGGACCAATGTCGGAACGGCCTTCATGAAGACGTCTCCTTTCGAACGGGGGCCGTGCGGCGCACCTTCGCGCGCACCTGCCCCTCCACGACCTTGACCTTGAAGACGAGCCCGCGCTCTTCGATGCGAGCCCGCAGCTCCTCGAGCTGCCGGGGGCTCAGCTCGTCGGGGCCGTTTGCCACCTCGGCCAGCACGCGCTCGAGCTCGTCGAGCAGCCTGGCGGCCGCGGTGTCCCCGGATCGGACCGCGGCCTGCCGGTAGAGGCGGCTCTCGGCCACGAGCGACTCGGCCCAGCGCCGATCCTTCGAGACCTGGGCGGGGTCCTGGGCGTTCGTCACCTCGGCCAGCACCATCCGCGAGCGCTCCAGGTGCTCGCCGAGGGCCACGAGCAGGATCCGCTCGCGGACCACGGGCCCCGGCGTCTCACCCCCGGGGAACTGGCGGCCCAGCCAGAACGCAAAGGCGAGAGAGGCGGCCAGGGCTCCCCAGGACGCGAGCTGCTTCGGTAGGAGGCGTCGGATCGGTTTGCCGGCGCCGCTCGCGAGGCGCGGGCGCACCCGTGCCCACACCCGCGATCCGTACGCCGCGTCAGGCGCCGGCGGCTCGTCCGCGGGGACCAGGGCCAGCGCGCGAACCAGCTGGTCTCGCGACGCCGCGCAGGCCGGGCACTCACGCAGGTGCGCTTCGGCCGCAGAGGGGTCGTCCGCTTCGCCGTAGTGCAGGAGGATCAGCTCCTCTTCGGAAAGATGCCGTTCGCTCATGTTCGGGCCGCCACCACCGGGGCCATCACCTCGCGCACCTTGCGCACGGCGCGGAAGAGGGCGTGCTTGGTCGCGCCCGTGTCGAGGCCCAGCGCGTCCCCGATCTCGCGCAGGGCCTGGCCCTCGTGGTGGCGCAGGAGGAAGACCGTGCGCTCCAGGTCGGAAAGTCGGGCGAGGGCGACCCGCATCTTCTTCTGTACCTGCTGGCCGAAGACCATGCGATCAGGCAGCGGCTCCTCGGCAGGCAGCTCCGCGCGCGGCGCGTCTTCGTCCATGGGGGCCTCCAGGGGGTCCTCGGCGCGGCGGGCCCTTCGCCGCAGGACGTCGTAGGCGCAGTTCACGGTGATCCGGTGCAGCCAGCTCGAGAAGCGCGCGCGCGACTCGAACTCGGGAAGGGCCCGATAGGCTTTCAGGAACGCTTCCTGCACCGCATCCTCCGCATCGTGCTCGTTGCCCAGCATCCGGTAGGCGAGGCGGAAGACGACCCGGCTGTGCCGCTCGACGAGCCGCCCGAAGGCGTCCTCGTCGCCGGCCTTGGCCCGCTCGACGTCGGGGGCGTCTTCGGCCTCCATCCGAGGAGTGAGACGCTCCGTCATCGGCCGCGGTTAGGAAAACCGCAAGGCCATTGCGGGGAGGGGTTTAGGTCGGCGATCAGGCCCGGGCGGGGCTGCCGGCCTCCTGGGCGACGCGACGCACGACCCCTTCGAAGGCCGGGAGCGCGGCGGACATGTCTTCGCACGCTCCGAAGCCCACGCGGAAATGGCGAGGAGCGTCGAAGCAGTCGCCGGGAGCGACGAGCACCCCCTCGGCGGCGAGCGCTTCCGCGAAGGGGCGGCTGTCGTGGGTGAAGGTGAGCCAGGGGAAGGCCGTGGTGCCGCCGCGGAGCG
>Ga0326597_10011402_pt1 | contig 11791 bp, 11 predicted proteins | sample RVTome_12_FD_203789 | JGI IMG/M metagenome (GOLD analysis project Ga0326597, IMG submission 203789) | Soil microbial communities from uranium-contaminated site in the Upper Colorado River Basin, Wyoming, United States - RVT100D185 | ecosystem: Environmental > Terrestrial > Soil > Contaminated >...
GCCTGTGGGCGCGCAGGAAGGCGGCGGCTTCCTCCTCGGCGGTGCCGCCGATCTCGCCGATCATCACGATGGCGTCGGTCGCGTCGTCGGCGAGGAACATCTCGAGGACGTCGATGAACTCGAGCCCGTGGATCGGGTCGCCGCCGATCCCGACGCAGGTGCTCTGCCCGAGCCCCGCGGCGGTGGTCTGGGCCACCGCCTCGTAGGTCAGCGTCCCCGAGCGCGACACGATGCCGATCCGCCCGCGGTTGTGGATATGGCCCGGCATGATGCCGATCTTGCATTCGCCGGGGGTGATGACCCCCGGGCAGTTCGGCCCGATGAGGCGGCCCTTCCACCCGTCGAGGCTGCGCTTGACGCGCACCATGTCGATGACCGGGATGCCCTCGGTGATGCAGATGACGAGCGGGGTCCCGGCATCGACCGCTTCGAGGATCGCGTCGGCGGCGTAGGGCGGCGGGACATAGATGACGCTCGCGGTGGCCCCCGTTCGGGCGCGCGCCTCGTGCACGGTGTCGAACACCGGCAGGTCGAGGTGCCTGGTGCCGCCTTTGCCGGGGGTGACGCCGCCGGCCATCCTGGTGCCATAGGCGATCGCCTGCTCCGAGTGGAAGGTGCCCTGCGACCCGGTGAACCCCTGGCAGATCACCGTCGTCGCGGCATTGACGAGGATCGCCATCACGCATTCTCCATCATCGGGCCTCTTGGGCCGCCGCGACGACCTTGCGCGCGGCATCCTCGAAATTCTCCGCGGCGGTCAAGGGCAGCCCCGATTGGCTCAAGATCCGCCGGCCCAGCTCGACATTGGTGCCTTCGAGCCGCACCACCAGCGGCACATGCAGATTGACCTCGCGCGCCGCCGAGACGATGCCCTCGGCGATCACGTCGCAGCGCATGATCCCGCCAAAGATGTTGACGAGGATCGCCTCGACATTGGGGTCGGACAGAATGAGCTTGAACGCGACGATGACCCGCTCGCGCGTCGCGCCGCCGCCGACATCGAGGAAATTGGCCGGGCTGCCGCCATACAGCTTGATGATGTCCATCGTCGCCATCGCGAGCCCGGCGCCGTTGACCATGCAGCCGATATTGCCGTCGAGCTTGACGTAGTTGAGCGCGTGCTTGCCGGCCTCCAGCTCGATCGGGTCTTCCTCGTCCTCGTCGCGCAGGGCTTCGATATCGGGGTGGCGGAAGAGGGCGTTGTCGTCAAAGCCGATCTTGGCGTCGAGCGCGAGAAGCTCGCCCGCCCCGGTCACCACCAGCGGGTTGATCTCTATGAGGGAGGCGTCGAGTTCGGTGAAAGCGCGATAAAGCGCATCGACAAAATTCACCATCGCCGCGACCTGCGCGCCCGCTAGGCCGAGATCAAAGGCGAGCCGGCGCGCATAAAACGGCGACAGGCCGGCGGCCGGGTCGATCGCCTCGCGCAGGATCTTCTCCGGCGCGCGCGCTGCCAGCTCCTCGATCTCCATGCCGCCCTCGGCCGCCCCGATCAGCGTGATCCGCCCGGTCTGGCGGTCGATCGACAGCGCCAGATAGAGCTCGCGGGCGATGTTGCAGCCGGCTTCGACATAGACCCGCTTGACGTCGCGCCCTTCCGGCCCGGTCTGGTGCGTCACCAATGGGTGGCCGATCATCGCGCGGGTCGCGGCGGCGACCTCGTCGGGGGAGCGCACGATCTTGACCCCGCCGGCCTTGCCGCGCCCGCCGGCATGGATCTGCGCCTTGACCGCCCAGGTCTTCACTCCATTGGCGCCGCCGCCGAGACGCTGCGCCGCCTCGACCGCCTCCGCCGCGGTATAGGCGACCGCCCCCGGCAGGATCGCGACGCCGAACTTCGCCAGCAGCTCTTTCGCCTGATATTCGTGGATGTTCATGTCACCGCCTTGCGGCTCGGTTATGACGGATCGCCCCGTCTTATTTTGTCATCCCGGCGAAGGCCGGGACCCACCCCGCCGTGGATACTGGCCTTCGCCGGTGTGACTATGTGTGAGAATTGTGGAAGCCCTCAGGCGGCTATGGCGGCCGCCCGCATCTTCTTCGCGATGTCGACGAGGGTGCGCACCGCCGCGCAGGATTGATCGAACGCCGCCTTCTCGTCGGGATTGAGGCTGATCTCGACGATGCGCTCGATGCCGCCGGCGCCGATCACCACCGGCACTCCAACATAGAGATCGTTGATGCCGTATTGCCCGGTCAGCCAGGCGGCGCACGGCAGCACCCGCTTTTTGTCGAGCAGGTAGGATTCGGCCATCGAGATGGCGCCGCTGGCCGGTGCATAGAAGGCCGAGCCGGTCTTCAGGAAATTGACGATCTCGGCGCCGCCGTCGCGGGTGCGCTGGACGATCGCGTCGAGCCTTTCCTTTGTCGTCCAACCCATCTTGACGAGGTCGGGAAGCGGGACCCCGGCGACCGTCGAATAGCGGATGAGGGGCACCATCGTGTCGCCGTGGCCACCCAGCACAAACGCCGTCACGTCCTCGACCGAGACGTTGAATTCCTCGGCGAGGAAATAACGGAAGCGCGCGCTGTCCAGCACCCCGGCCATGCCGACCACCCGGTTCGCCGGGAACCCGGTCGCCTCCTTCATCACCCACACCATCGCGTCCAAGGGGTTGGTGATGGTGATGACGAAAGCCTCGGGGCAATGCGTCCGCAGCGCCGCGCCGACCTCGCCGACGATCTTCGTATTGATCCCGATCAGATCGTCGCGGCTCATCCCGGGCTTGCGCGGCACTCCGGCGGTAACGATCACGACATCGGCGCCCTTGATGTCGGCATAGTCGTTGGTGCCGGTGATCCTGGCGTCGTAATCCTCGATCGAGGAGCCCTGGACGATGTCGAGCGCCTTTCCCTGCGGCACCCCGTCGACGACATCGAACATGACGACGTCGCCGAGGTTCTTGAGGCCGGCGAGCAAGGCCAAGGTGCCGCCGATCTGGCCGGCGCCAACGAGCGCGATCTTCCTGCGTGCCATGGGCAATTCCTCTGTTGGGCGAAAACGCGGCGCGAGGCCGAGGCGCGAGATGGCGCGGGTCTTACCGCGAAACCGGAAAACCGGCAAGCGAGCGAGCGGCAATCCCGGCCGCGAGGGGTCTAGATCGTGATGAACGCGTTCAGCTTCGCCCGGACGAGTTGCGCGGTGTCGGGCGGCACGGTGCTGCCTGCATAGCGGATTGGCCTCGCTTGGGTGTCGATGCTACGGACGTGGCTGGTGAGGATTTCGCCGGCGACCGGCAGGCCCGGCGGCAGCACGACGCTGGTGGGAAACGGGCGAACCCGCGAGGTAATCGGACAGACCACGGCGAGGCCGGTGTTTTCGGTAAAACCGGCCGAAGAGACGACAAGAGCCGGCCGTCGCCCCGCTTGTTCCCTGCCGCTCGTCGGATCGAAATCCGTCCAGATCAGATCGCCGGCCTCCGGCACATAGACGGGCACACCGGCGGATCGCGTCATTCCTCGACCGCCTCACGACCGACATCCCGACCCCAATCATAGGAACCGGCGTAAGCAGCGCGCCATTCCTCGGGGCTTCTGCCCCGGAACAACTCCCCCAGAGTGCACCGCGGGGCGGCGCGGCGGATCACGATGTCGCCGTCCCGCGCCTCGATCTCCACGCGTTCACCGCCGCCAATTCCGGCGGCGTTCGCGACCTCGCCGGGGATGCGGATCGCCAGGCTCTTTCCCCATCTGCCGACGATTGCTTGAGACATGCCGTCACTCCTGGTTACGGGATATCTCTAGCATATTATGACTTGCCGCGGTTGGCGATGTAGTCTTCGCTCTGCATCTCGTGGAGGCGCGAGACGGTGCGGCGGAATTCCCAGGCGCCGTCGCCGGAGGGGTAGATTTCCTCGGGCGGCACCGCGGCCGACGCGATCAAGAGGGTGCGGGCTTCGTAGAGCGCGTCGATCAGGATGTGCAAGCGCTGCGCCTCGTTGCGCCGGCTCGGGTCGAGGCAGGGGATGCCGTCGAGGATGATTCCCGCGAAACGCTCGGCAATCGCGAGATAATCGGCGGCGGCGAGCGGGCGGGCGCACAATTCGGCAAAGCTGAACCAGGCGATTTTGCGTGCGGCGCGCGGCACGGCGAGCGGGCGCTTCTGGACGATCAGGGTTTCACTCGACCAGGGCGCGGCCTCGGTCAGCTCGGCGAAGGCGGCTTCGAGCGCCTGATGCGCCGCCGCGTCGAGCGGCCAGTGGTAGACCCGCCTTCCCATCATCCGGGACAGCCGGTAGTCGCGCCCGCTGTCGAGTTCGAGCCGGTCGAGCCGCTGTTCCAGGAGCCCGATGAACGGCAGAAAGCGGTCGCGCTGGAGACCGTGTTCGTAGAGCCGGGCGGGCGGCTGGTTGGAGGTCGCCACGATGACCGTGCCGGACAGGAACAGCGCGCGAAACAGCCGTTCGAGGATCATCGCGTCGGCGATGTCGTTGACCTGGAACTCGTCGAAGCACAGGAGCGCCGCCTCGGCCGCGAGATCGGCGGCGACCTTGGCCACCGGTTCGTTTGCCTTGGCGCGGCGCTCGCGCTCGATGCGCTCGTGGACCTCGAGCATGAAGGCGTGGAAATGCACCCGCCGCTTGCGGGCGACCGGCGCCGCATCGAAAAACAGATCCATCAGCATCGATTTGCCGCGCCCGACCGAGCCCCACAGATAGAGCCCTCGCGGCGCCGCCGGTCTCGGCTCGCCGAGCCCAAGGCGCGCCAGCAGCCTGCGCCGGGACCGCGGCCGATAGTCCGACAGCACTTCATGGAGCTGCTGCAGTTGCCCGATTGCACGCTGCTGCGCCGGGTCGACCCGGATGATCCGGGCGGCGGACCGCTCACGGTAGAGCGCGGCCGGCCCCGGTCCGCCGGCGCCGGGTTTGGCGGCTGGTTTCGCAAACGCAGGTCCGGGAATAGGAAAATCGACGGGCATTCGGTGCGCGTGTCCGTAACGACGGCGCGGCCCCCCCACTCGTTCGATGGAGGGCCGCCGCCCCGGTCTACTTCAGCGTTTCCGAGGAGGCAATGGCCCCGGGGCGTTGCGGTGGCTCACTCGGCCGGCACCGCGACCGGCGCGCGCCGGAAGCTGGCGCGGGCGCTGCCGACGAAGAGGAGGCTGACGAGCCACAGCCCGGCGACCACCACCAGCACCAGATCGGCCCGTCCGGCGTCGATCAGCATGCCGTAGGGCACCGGCATGATCGCGCCGCCCAAGGACATGCCGGCGCTGACAAACCCGAACACCTTGCCGATCTGCCCGGGCGGCGCGGCGTCCTTGACCATGATGTCGCGCGGGGTGCGGCTCGCCCCGATCGCCAGCCCGCCGGCGAACATGATGCCGATCGTCGCGAGATGCGCCATCGGCACCAGGTCGACCCACAACAGCACGGCGGCGCCGATGATCGTCAGCACCACGACAAAGCCGAGGTGCCGCTGGGTGCGGTCGGCCACCCAGCCGCCGATGAGGACGCCGCTCATCGTGCCGACCATGTAGAAGGTCAGCGCCGAGGCGGCCGATTCGAGGCTGAGGCCGTGCACCCGGTGCAGCACCGTGATCAGCCACGACTGGATGCCGGCCCCGGCCATCGACGACACCATGAAGAATGCGAAAAACATCAGGATCGAGCGGGAAAACAGCTGGCGCAGATCGGCGGCGAAGCCGGGCTTGCGATGCCGCTCCTCGCGCTTCTGCTCGACCAGGATGCGGCTCTGCCAGAGGATCGACAAGACGACCGGCAGCCCCAGCAAACCGGCCAGCAGCAGCGTCTCGCGCCAGCCGATCAGCAGCATCAGCGCGGCAGTGACCGGTGGTGCCATGGCAAACCCGACATGCCCGACAAAGGTATGCAGCGCGAACGAGCGGCCGATCCGGGCGCGGTTGACCGAGCCGCTGAGGATCGCATAGTCGGCCGGGTGGATCACCGAGTTGCCGAGCCCCGACAGCATCGCCAGAAGCGCGATCTGCCAATAGGCGGTGGCAAGGCCCATCGCCGCGATCGACAGGGTCATCAGCAGGGTCCCGCCGACCAGAAAGCGGCGCGCCCCGTAACGGTCGACGAGAAAGCCGATGGGCGCCTGGACCACCGCCGTGGTGCCCGACATCAGGGCCATCGCGAGGCCCAGCTCGGCATAGGAGACGCCGAACGCCGGCTGCCACGCGAGAAACATCGGCGGCAGGCACAGCTGATAGTAATGCGACAGGAAATGGCCGCTGCCGATCAGCGCGTTGACCCGCGCGTCCGGCCCAAGCTTCGGCACTCTGAGCATCCGGCTACGGCCTCGCGAATGGGGAGAGGAAAGGCCAGTCATTCTAAACAGATGGGGGAAGCGAGGGAAACGCGTCCTCGGCAGGGTTGCGTTGAGGCGCCGGCATGCGCGCTCCTCACCTGTTCCTTGATCCAGATCAAGGGCGAACCGCGCTGGTAGCTGGTTGAATGCCTGGTGGCGCCACGACGCGCCGACCGGAGGATCGAGAGATGGGCGAGGTTTTGCACGACTGCCCGGATTACGTCGCGCGGGCCCGCTCGCTCGGGCCGCTTCTCGCTGCGGCGGCGGATGAGATCGAGCGCAACCGCGAATTGCCGGCAGCAATCGTGTCGGCGCTGATCGATAATGGGCTGTTTCGCTTGTTGCAGCCGCGTTGTCTCGGCGGCGCCCAACTCGACCCGATGACCTATATCCGGGTGGTCGAGCAAATCGCCAGCCGTGACGCCAGCACCGCCTGGTGTGTCGAACAGGCGAACGGCTGCTCGATGGCTGCCGCCTTTCTCGATCCCGAGGTCGCGCAAGAAATCTTCGGACCGCCCGACGGCATCGTCGCCTGGGGGCCGGTCGGGCCGGCCGAGCTGTGCGTCGTCCCCGGCGGGTTCCGCCTGACCGGCGCCTGGAATTTCGCCAGCGGCAGCCATCATGCGAGCTGGCTCGGCGCCCATGTCGTGATGCACGGTCCCGACGGCGCGCCGAATTGCCGTGATGACGGGGGCGAAATTCTGCGAACCTTGCTGTTCCCCAAAAGCCAGGCGACGATGACCGACATCTGGCACGTCGTCGGCCTGCGCGGCACCGGCAGCGACCGCTATTCGGTGACCGACCTGTTCGTCCCCGAGCGCCGCACCGTGCTGCGCGACCCCAAGATCGCGCCGCACCAGCCGGGCCGGCTCTACGCGTTCAGCAGCAGCAATCTGTACGCCTGCGGGGTTGCCGCGGTGGCGCTCGGGATCGCGCGCGGCATGGTCACCGACTTCACCGACCTCGCGACGAAGAAGCTGCCGCGAGGCGCCCGCCAGCGGCTGTGCGAGAACCAGGTGATCCAGTCGCAGCTGGCCCAGGCCGAGGCTCGGCTGGGTTCGGCGCGCGCCTTCCTCTTGAGCGGTCTGGCCGAGATCTGGGAAGCGGTCGGCGAGACCGGCGAGCTGAACCTGGAGCAAAACACGATGATCCGCCTCGCCTCGACCTGGGCGATCCACCAGGCGCGCGAGGTGGTCACCACCCTCTATCACGGCGCCGGCGCGACGGCGATCTTCGACGACCGCCCGTTCGAGCGCCGCTTCCGCGACATGCATACCGCCTCGCAACAGGCCCAGGGGCGGCAGGCGCATTACGAGACGATCGGCCGGGTCCTTTTCGGCCTCGAACCGGACACCGCGATGTTCGCGTTTTAGCGCCGCAGGAGATCGTGCAATGATCGCATGGGTTTGATACACTTCCGCCAGCCTCTCAACCCCAGCCTCTCAACCCCAGCCTCTCAACCAAGGAGCGTCCAGGCATGTTACAAGCAGTGCAGAAGACCAGGTTCACGGCAGGTCCCTTGACGTTCTCCGTCAAGCACGAGCTGTGGGACGGCAACATCCAGGATCATGCGGATCAGGGCGTCGCGATCACCGTGGCGGCGGACGTCGCCGGCAAGGAGACGACCCTGCTGCGGTTCAACTGCTTCGACCTCGAAAAAAGCTACATCTACGGCCCGGAAAATGACGATCTGGAGGTCGCGGGGCCCGAGATGCTGGGCGGCGCGATGCTGACGAACCTCTACCGGATGGACCCGATCGCCGACGGCAACCCGATCAGCTGGACCATCAGGACGCTGGGGACCAAGCTGCCGAAGATGCTGGAGCGCGCCGGCTATCCGCAGATCGCCGCCGCGACCAATCTCGCCGAGGTGGCGAGCGTCCTGCCCGACATCGAAGCCTGCGCCCGCGAGCTCTATGCCACCAAGCGGAATACGGTCAAACACAACCGCGGCACCCACATCTTCGACGCCGGCAACATCAGGTTCGGTCTCGAGATGCGGCGCCTGCCGATGGGCGACGGCGGCCTCGCCATCCACGTCCTGGCGGATATCGGCGGGACGCCGGGCAAGGCCTACACCGAGGAAACCGAGCTCCTGGCCTTTGACCACTTCTGGAACGGCGCGCATTACCATTACGGCCCGCGCAACAAGAACCACCGGATCTATTGGGACCGGACCCTGGTCGAAGACCCGCTCGCGTGGACGCTGGCGCAGTTCGAGACCGGAAAGCTGCGGGCGATGATCGAGCGGGCCGGCTATCCGGGGATCGCAGCCGATCTCGACGCGGTAAAAATCGCCGCCGTCTTTCCGGCGATGAAGAAGCAGGCGCTGGCGATGTGGGCGGAAGGCGAGAGACTGACCGGCCATCCGGGGCTGCCGCTGGAGCCGACCCCGAACTTGGCCGCCGCCGAGTAAACCGCACGCGGCGGAGCGCGCACCGCTGCGTCGAAGGCGTTGTCCGGGCAGCCCGGCCGCAGGTGCGGCCGGGCTGTTGCGTTCCAGCCGGTGACTTTGCCCGCGCATCCTGCGGCGGTGACGACGCCGATCGCGTGGCGTAATCTGGCCTGCCCGAAGCACCTTCCGGAGGTCGCCCGCATGCCGTGGTTTGCCGTGTTGATCGTGCTCGCGCTCGCCGGCTGCGAAATCTTCAATATGAGCCAGCCGGCCGAACTCGGTTCCGAGGACATGCAGGGCTGGCGGTTTGCCTCGGGCAAGACGCCGAGCCGCGCCGAACACGCCGCGCTGGTCGCGGCCTGCCAGGATGGCGCGGTGCGGCCTGCCCGAAGCGCCGGCGCGTCGGGTGCGCTCGATACCTGCCTCGCCGATCTCGGCATGAAGCGCGCCCCTTGAAATACGGAGGCACAGCGTGCTGATCGAAATTCCGGCGCGGCGCGGCAAGGCAGCGCGCCTCCTACGCGGCCAGACCGTCCGGGTCATCAACACGACGGGCCAGCAGGTCGTCGACACCTGGGCGTTCCGCGCCGGCGACATCGGCGAGTTCATGTCGATGGAGCACAGCCGGGTCGCCATCGGCCGGATCATCCCCGGCATCGGCGACACGCTGGTCACCAATCGCCGGCAGCCGATCCTGACCTTGACCGAGGACACCTCCGGCGGCATCCACGACACCCTCTTCGCCGCCTGCGACCGCTGGCGCTACGAGCTGCTCGGCTGCGCCGGATACCACGACAACTGCACCGACAACCTCGCCGCCGCCCTGGCCGAATTCGGCCTCTTGCCGCCGGAGACGCCGTCGCCGCTCAACCTCTTCATGAACATCCCGGTCATCGACGGCAACCGGGTCCTGATCCGCCCGCCGGTCAGCACCCCGGGCAGCTACGTGAGCCTCCGGGCCGACGCCGACTGCATCGTCGCCTTCTCCGCCTGCCCGCAGGACGTCGTGCCGATCAACGGCTTGGCGTTACGGCCGACCGAGGCGCATTTCGAAGTGCTCGACTGAGCGCCCGGTGAGCGCCCGGGTTCCGGGTCACGCCGTCTGGAACCGCTTGCCGCTGCCGACCAGCTTATACTGCGGCAGGTGGACCGGTTTCGCCGGGTCGGCGATCGCATACCCGATGACCGAGGCCGCTCTCTGGTGCCGGGCGAGGATCGCCAGCGTCGCCTCGACATCCCCTTCAGCGACGACCACGCAGAAGCCGATCCCCATGTTGTAGACCTCGAACATCTCGGCCCGCTCGACCGCGGCGTGCTCCTCGATCAGGCCAAAGATCGGCGGCGGCGGCGGCAGCGCGTCGATGACGAACCCGACTTTCGCCTCGACCCGCGGCAGGTTGAGGAGCCCATCGCCGGTGATGTGAATGAGCGCCTTGACCGCGGGGATCCGCTCGATGATCTCGAGAATCTCCGGCACGTAGATAAAGGTCGGGCGCAGCAGTTCCTCGCCGAGCGGGCAGCCGAGCCCGGGGAACACGTGATCCACCGTGACTCCGGCCTCGTCGAAAAACGCGCGCCGGGCGAGCGACAGCCCGTTGCTGTGGATGCCGTTGCTGGCGATGCCGATGACCCGGTCGCCGGGCCGGATGTCGCGGCCGACGATGATGCGGTCGAGCGGCACCGTGCCGACCGCCATGCCGACCAGGTCAAAGCCGCGCACGACATCGCGCAACTGCGAAATCTCGCCGCCCGAGATCGAGATGCCGGCCTGTCGCGCGCCCTCGGCGAGACCCACCGCGATGCCGTCGAGCATCGCCGCGTCGGCCACCTCGATCGCGATGTAATCGACCATAGACAAGGGCCGCGCGCCGACGCACAGCAAATCGTTGACGTTCATCGCGACGCAATCGATGCCGATCGTGTCGTATTGGTTCATCAGTTGCGCGAGGATCGCCTTCGACCCGACCCCGTCGGTGCAGATCCCGAGCCCGATGCCGCCCAAATCGATGACGTTGGCGAAATAGCCGATCGGCAGCTGCACCGCGCCCAGCCCCGATTTCGGCCAAGTCGCTGTGATCCGGCTAACGATATTGCGCAGACCCGCATCGGCCTCGGCGATATCGACGCCGGCCGCCTTGTACCCCTCGGGAATTCTGCTGGACCCTGTCACGCTCGGCCGCCCGGAAAAACACCCCGTTCAAGCGAAACCTGTCACACTGAACGCCCCGTCGCGAGCGCGAATTTCTCCGGTTCGAAGCCCCCACCCCAACCCTCCCCCGCATGCAGGGGAGGGAGCACGCCGCGGAAGCGGATGCCCGAGACTCGATCAACGGCGAATTTCGGCGGGGGGTGGCGGGGAGCCCCTCTCCCGCAATGCGGGAGAGGGAGGGACCCGCGCCGAAGGCGTGGGAGGGTGAGGGTGAGGGTTTTTATGCGGCAAACCCTCACCCGCCTCCCCGCGGGTCAAGCCCGCGGGCTGAAGGCTCACACGCTCGGCACCCTCTCCCGCGGTGCGGGAGAGGGGCTAAAGGGTATGGCTACTTCAGGTGCTTCTTCATGAAATCGATGACCGGCGCGTGGGTCGTGTCGGTATTGCGCTGGGCGTTATCGAAATAGGCGATTTCGATGTCGCCATTGGCCTTCCGGTAGTTGCTGACGAACCGCTCGGGCTCGTTGCCGGGGAAGCCGCCGTCGGGGTCGTGATAATCGTGCACCTCGTCGGGCCGGCCCTGGAGCCACAGCGCCGGCGGCATCACGACCTTCTCGCCGCGCTCGAGGATCAGCATCGGGTTGCCCTCGGTCATCTCCGCTTCGGTGTGCCAATAGGTGTCGTGCTTTTCCTTCATGCCCTTGGTGAAGGCGGGAGGGTTGGCCTCTTTCGACCGGCGGATCGCGTTGCGATAGCGCGACAGCGGGTTGATCACCGGCCACAGCATGACGACGCCCTTGACGCTGGCGTCGACCCCGGCGGGACCGGGGATCGCGGCATAGCGCGGGTCGCTGGGCCGCATCGCCACCAGCATTGCCAGATGGCCGCCGCTCGACGCGCCGCCGATCACGATCTGGCCGGGGTTGACCTTCAGCTCCTTGGCGTGCGCCTTGGTCCAGCGGATGCCGTAATTG
>Ga0326597_10011403_pt1 | contig 11790 bp, 11 predicted proteins | sample RVTome_12_FD_203789 | JGI IMG/M metagenome (GOLD analysis project Ga0326597, IMG submission 203789) | Soil microbial communities from uranium-contaminated site in the Upper Colorado River Basin, Wyoming, United States - RVT100D185 | ecosystem: Environmental > Terrestrial > Soil > Contaminated >...
AGGGCGCCGGCGCGAGGTCGAGCCGCGCCGCGTTGATCGCGTACGCAAGCGGCCACATCGACGCCGCGGCCAGCGCGGCGCTCAGCGTCCAGCCCGTTCGCGCCGGCACGAGGACGCACATCACGATGATCCAGGGGCCGACGGCCGAGAAGCCCAGCACGGGCCGGTCCGACCTGAGCGGGACGGCGGTCTCGACCGTGGCGATCCAGAACGCCACCACGACCGCGAACGCGAGGAGCAGGCGCCGCGTCACCTCCGCCGGTGCCAGCCGGAAACGGTGGAGCGCCATGAGCCCGAGGCCACCGAGCACGCAGGCCAGCGTTACCAGGCGGGCGATCGGATCGCGGTACACCGCGGCGACATCGGGCTGCGTCACCTGATGGAACGTGACGATGAGGACCACCACGGCGGTCAGCGCGACCGACAGCCAGACGCGGGACGACGACGGCGCCGGTTTGGTTCCGACGTCGACGGCGGAGGACATGCGATCAGTATAAGGGTGTCCGATCGGCGGTGTTATACTGCGTTTTCTTCCGGATGACACACACGACCTCAGGCTCGGTGCTCGTCGTCGACGACGAACCGATGGTGCGGCGCACGTGCGCCGCGATGCTCAGCCGGGCCGGATTCGACGTGCACACGGCCGCCAGCGGGGACGAGGCGCTCGCGCTCCTCTCGAAGCCCTGGGACGTCGTGGTCAGCGACATCAACATGCCCGGTCTCGACGGTCTCAACCTGCTGCGGCAGGTGCGCCGCCGGGACCTCGATCTCCAGGTGATCCTGATCACGGGCCAGCCGAGCGTCGACACGGCCATCGGGGCGGTCGAGTACGGCGCCCTCAGGTACCTGACGAAGCCGCTCGGCGCCGAGACCTTCGCGCGCGCCGTGGCCGACGCGGTGACCATGACCCGCCTGGCTCGCACGAAGCGCGAAGCGCTCGTGCTGCTCGGCGGCGGGGACCGGACGTTCGGGGACCGGGCGTCCCTGGAAATAGCCTTCGAAGACGCGCTGCCCCAGCTGCACGTCGCCTACCAGCCCATCGTGGCCTGGCGGTCGCGGCAGCTCTGGGCGTATGAGGCGCTCGTCCGCGGCAACGAAGGCGGCTTGTCGCAACCGGCGGAAATCGTCGCGGCGGCCGATCGCCTCGATCGCCTCCACGAGCTGGGACGGCTGGTACGCTCGCTGGTGGCGCGCGACCTGGAGACGGCCAACCTGCCGGCCGACGTCCGGGTGTTCGTGAACCTGCACCCGACGGACCTGCTCGATCCGGAACTGGGGACCTCGGCCGATCCGCTCCTTGCGTGGGCCGGACGCACCGTTCTCGAGATCACCGAGCGCGAGGCGCTTCCCCACCAGCGGGTGCTGAAGGCCACACTCAGCCGGCTCAGAACCGCGGGGTTCCGCGTCGCCATCGACGACATGGGAGCCGGCCATGCCGGCCTGTCCACGTTCACCGTGCTCGAGCCGGACGTCCTCAAAATCGACATGTCCCTGATCCGGGGCGTGGGCGACAACGCGACGAAGCAGCGGGTCGTCAAGTCGATCCTCGAGCTCGGCCGCGATCTGCGGATCGACGAGATCGTCGTCGAGGGCATCGAGACGCCGCAGGAGCGGGACACGGTCGCCAGACTCGGGGCCGACCTCATGCAGGGTTTTCTCTTCGGCCATCCCGACGCGCCCTTCGCCAGGCCCATCGGCCTCGGCGGGTCGGACGGTCACGGGCGCACCTGACGCGGCGCGTCAGCCGGCCGGGCCACGGTCCGCATCGATCGCGGGCAGGAAGATCCGGAACGTCGAGCCCTCACCGGCCCTGCTCTCGACTTCGATCGCGCCGCCCCACTCCCGGACGATGCCGAGCGCCGTCGGCAGCCCGAGGCCCGTGGCGTGCGCCTCCCCTTTGGTCGTGAAGAAGGGCTCGAAGAGCCTGGACTTGACGTCGTCGGTCATGCCGACGCCCGTGTCCTGGACGGCCAGCTCGACATACCGGCCGGGCGGCAGCTCGGGACAGCGGAGCCGAACAGCCTGGTCGGACGCCCGGCCGATCCTGATCGCCAGCGTTCCGCCGGACGGCATCGCGTCCCGGGCGTTGACGACGAGCTCCTCGAGCAGCAGCGCCACCTGTGCGGGATCGACACGCACACGCACGTCGTCGGCGTCGGCGTTCAGGTCGAGGGTCAGCCGGGCATTGTCGGCGGCCAGATGCCGGACCTGGGGCGCCAGCGCGCGCACGACGTCGGTCAACCGCACGTCCTGCGGGCTCGACAGCTGACGGCGCGTGAACGTGAGGAGGCGCTGGGTCAGCGACGCGGCGCGCCGGGAGGCCTGCAGCGTGTCCTCCATCAGCGGACGATCTGGATCGTCGGCTCCCATCGACTCCAGGACCATGTCGCCGTTGCCGATGATGACCGTGAGCAGGTTGTTGAACTCGTGCGCGATACCGCCGGCGAGCTGGCCCATCGCTTCGAGCCGCTGGGTATGTCCGTAGCGCTGCTCCAGTCGCACGCGAGCGGTGATGTCCTGGGCGTGGCCGAGCCAGACCACGCCCCCGTCGGCCTCACGCGACGCCGTGGACGCGGCGGCGAGCCAGAGCTCGCCCTTCTCGGGGTGGTTCACGCGGAAATCGGCTCGAAACGGCCGGTGAGACTCGGCCGATTCGCGGATCGCCGCCAGCACCCGGTCGCGGTCGGCCGTTGAGATCCGGTCAAAGAGTGGCGCGGCGTCGACGGCCAGATCGCAGCCGGCGAACGATCCCCAGATGGACTCCATCGACGGCACCGCGAAGGGCACGCTCGTGCGTCCGTCCGGCGCTCGGCGGAACGCGTAGAAAACGCCCGTCATGGCGCCGGCCAGCCTCTCCAGCACGGGACGCAGGCGGGCTTCATCGAAACCCAACGGCCACGGCTGCGAGTCAGGAGGTCCGGCCGCCATCAGGGCCTAGACTACCGTGATCGAAGCCGTCAGCAGGCGATCGAGCAGGTCCTCAACGGTTCCGGTGCCCGGCTTGGGCCGCCCCCAGAACTGAAACCCGGTGCGGTAGACGGCACGGCCGCCCCGCCGGTCGACGAGCAGGCAGCTCGCGACCTGGACCCGTACCGCGAGCGGCGGCCCGCCCAGACTCAGCTCGAGGGTGTGCCACGAACGGAGCGCCAGCGGCATCTCGGTCAGCGCGGCCAGGCCGCCTTCGGAGATGTCGAGCACCGACAGGCTGCTGCCGATCGAGGGAATCGTCGCGTGAAGGGTTTCCGGCGCCGGCAATCGCACCGAGCGCCTCCTGCTGCTTGCGAGCCACGGCGGTGCGCCGTGACAGACGTTCGTTTGGTGGTTCATTGATTCTGCTCCTGCCTGGGTCACCGTGGCCTGGGGGCCGCCAGGAATGAACCCACTGGCCGCATGATGGCGGGTTCGAAGACCCAGTGGAATCCGGGCGCGTACGGATTCTCGCCCCGGGATCACCCGGATTCACGGCCCGTCCTGGCCCCGGGCTCCCGGCCAGCTCAGGTGTCGATGGTGAGAATGCCCTGGCGGAGGGCGAAGAGGACGACGTCGGTCTGCGTCCGGAGGCCGAGTTTTCGCATGATGTTCGCCCGGTGCGTCTCGACGGTTCTGGCGCTGATGAACAGGCGCTCGGCGAGGGCGGCATTGGCCAGGCCCTCGGCCATGAGGTGGAACACCTCGCGCTCGCGAGTTGTGAGCTCCTCGTACGGCTGGCGGAGGCCGGCGCCCGGCTCGTCCCCGACGGCCCTCACGAGGGAGGCCGTGACACTTTCGCTGATGTGATACCCGCCGGCGGCGACTTCGGCGACAGCGCGGACGAGCTCCTCAGTGTGGCAGCCCTTGAGCAAGTACCCCGCCGCGCCGTGCCGAAGCGCGCCCACCACGAACTCGTCGCGGCCGTCGGCCGACAGCACGAGCACGCGGGTGGACGGCGAGCGACGAGTCACTTCCCTGAGGATATCCAGTCCGTGGAGGCCCGGCAGCCCCAGGTCGAGCACGAGCACGTTCGGTCGCTCCCGGTCGACGACGTCCGCCACGCGGAGGCCGTCGCCGACTTCCGCCACGACCGTGATGCCATTGGCCTCCAGGATTCGGCGCACCCCTTCCCGTACGAGCGCGTGGTCATCCGCGAGTACGACCTGCGTCATTCGGCCACCGTCCCCCGCTCCGGAGAGGGGTCAATTCTCTCACACAGACTGTGAGAAGATCGGGGCTCGGACTCGAGCATGACTGATTCGAATCGACGCGAACCGAGCGCCGAAGAACGCTACCGCGCGCTCTTTGACGGCTCCCGGGATGCCATTTACCTGCACGACCGTCAGGGACGTTTCCTCGACGCCAATCCGGCGGCCCTGGATCTGCTCGGATTCACGCGCGACGAGGTTCCGTCCGTGAGCTTCCCGGACCTCCTCACGAGCGACGACGACCTGGAGCGGGCGATCCGCTCCACCGCGGAGCTCTTCACGACGGGCGCGCAGCAGACGATGTCCGAGTATCGCCTGCGTCGCAAGGATGGCCGGTTCGTCTGGGTCGAGGTGCTCGGGAGCCTCGTCCGGACGCCCAACGGCGAGCCCTGGGCGGTTCAAGGGGTCGCCCGTGACATCACCGAGCGCAAGCGGGCCGAAGCGGAGCTCAGGTCCGCGCGCAATCTGCTCGCCCGAACGTTCGCCAGCCTGAGCGAGGCAGTCTTCGTCATCGATCCCGACGACCGAACGATCGTGCAGTGCAACCCGGCGGCCGAGCGCATTTTCGGCTACGCGCCGGGCGAACTCATCGGCCGGAGCACGCGGATCCTCCACGTGAACGACGACAGCTACGGCCGGTTTTGCACGCTCACCGAACCCGTGCTCGCCAGGCACGGCACGTTCAGCGGCGAGTTCGAGATGAAGCGCAAGGACGGGTCCCTCATTCCGACCGAGCACACGGCGACCGTGCTGTTCGACGAGCTCGGCTCGACGTCGGGCGTCGTCAGCGTCATCCGCGAGATCACCGCCCGGCGCCGGGCGGAGGCGGAAATGCGGCTGCAGAGCACGGCACTCAACGCGGCGGCCAACGCCATCGTCATCACCGATTCGCAAGGCGCGATCGAGTGGGTGAACCCCGCCTTCACCGAGACCTCCGGCTACACCGCGGAGGAAGCCATCGGCCGCAACCCTCGGGACCTGCTGAAGTCGGGGCTGCACGATCAGGTGTTCTACCGCAAGCTGTGGAACACCATCCTGGCCGGGAACGTGTGGCAGGGTGAGATGACGAACCGGCACAAGGACGGGCACCTGATTCCCGAGGAGCTTACGATTACGCCGCTGAAGGACGACCGGGGCCGGATCGGTCATTTCATCGCGATCAAGCGCGACCTCACCGAAGTGAAGCGCCTGCAGGCGCAGGTGCTGCAGGCGCAGAAGCTGGAGACGGTCGGCCGCCTGGCCGGGGGCATCGCGCACGACTTCAACAACCTGCTGACGGTGATCAACGCGACGGCCGACCTCACCATGGGTTCCACCGACGCCGGCAACCCGCTGCGGGCCGACCTCCAGCAGATCCGCGACGCCGGCGAGCGTGCCGCGCAGCTCACTCGACAGCTACTGGCCTTCAGTCGCAGGCAGATCCTGCAGCCGGATGTGCTGGATCTCGCCGCGCTCGTCCGGAACCTGCAGGCCGTTCTGCAGCGGCTGATCGGGGAAGACGTCGACCTGGTCGTTCGGGCGCCCCAGGGCTCGGGGAACGTGCGGGCCGATCTCAGCCAGATGGAACAGGTGATACTCAACCTGGCGGTGAACGCGCGCGACGCAATGCCCGACGGCGGCCGCCTCACGATTGAGACGGCCGGCGTGGACCTGGAGGAGGACGACGTCATCCGCCACGGCGCGGGCAGCGCCGGGCCCCATGTCGTGCTCACGGTCAGCGACACTGGAGTCGGGATGGACGACGCCACGCGGGCGCGGATCTTCGAGCCGTTTTTCACCACCAAGGACCCGAGCAAGGGCACCGGTCTTGGCCTCTCGACGGTGTACGGCATCGTCCAGCAGAGCGGCGGCGGCGTCTGGGTGTACAGCGAACCGGGCCTGGGCGCGACCTTCAAGATCTATCTGCCCCGACTGGACACCGCGCTGTCAACCGCTGCGCCCGAACCGCCGAGGGCTCTCGGCGGGTCCGAGACGATCCTCGTCGTGGAAGATGAGCCGGCGGTCCGCCGGCTGGCGCAGCGGATGCTCGAGATGGCCGGGTACACGGTGTTCGCCGCCGAAGATGGCGGCGCGGCGCTGGCGCTGCTGGCCCGGGCCGACGTGCACGTCGACCTGCTGATGACGGACGTCGTGCTGCCGGGCGCGAGCGGCAAGGCCCTGGCGGACGAGGTCGCCACGGCTTACCCGTCGGTGCGGGTCCTGTTCACGTCGGGCTACACCGACGACGCCATCCTGCGGACCGGCGTGCGCGATCACGAGGTCGCGTTCCTCGGCAAGCCGTACACGGCCTCGACGTTGAGGCAGAAGGTCCGTGAGATCCTGGATTCGTAGCGGGCGGCCGGACGTGCCGGGTGGCTGGCGCCCTGCAGGGATTCGGTTGCCTGCCGAGAAGACGGGAGAGAGACCTGGCTTGGACAATCCCGCCCTTCACCACGATCTGAGGAATCACCTGACGGTCATCCTCGGGTTCGCCGAGCTCCTGCTGGTCCAGACGCTGGAGGCCGACGCGCGCCGGCGCGATCTCGAGGCCATTCGAGACGCCGCGGCCGCGGCGCTCGACGAGCTGAACGCCGCCGAGCGGCGCCGGATTCTTCGCTGACCTCGCCGGGCGATCCCCGTCCCCCGCGCCGCCGCCCCTCACATCACGCGCGACCACTTCTCGGCGCCGGAGAGCCGCTGGCACGCCTCCTCGGACGCCTGAGGCGCGATCCGTGTTTCAGCGGTGAAGGCCGCCCGCGGCCCGCTCATGCCGCATCTGATCGACGTACCACTCGACTTCACGCAGAAGCGCTTGCGCGTCGAAGACGATCCCGTCCTTGATCGTCCACGTCACGCCGCCGTGTTTCTCCTGCTCGGCCCGCGGGACGATGCCGTAGAAGCCGTAGCCGCGGCCGTAGAGCACCTTGAGGTTGTCGATCGGGTTGCCGTTGACGACGGCAAGGTCCGCGGCGCAGCCGACGCGGATCCCGCAGTGGCCGTCGAGACCCAGCGCGCGCCCGGCGTTGGTCGTCGCCACTTTGATGATGTCGATCGGGTTGAGGCCGGCCTCCTGTAGGAGCTCGAGCTCGCGGATGTACAGGATCCCGCCGACGTCCCCGTCGTCGCTTCCGGCCGTGAGCAGCCCGCCGCGTTCGTAGAACTCGTTGATGTACTTCATCCAGATCCGGAAGAAGTGCCGCCAGGCCACTTCGTCCGACGTCTTCCACTCGCGGTGGTACCGGCCGTGCTCGGTCTCGTCCGGCGTCCATTCGACGCCAGGCGGCACGAGCGTCTCGCGGAACGGGAGCGTGAGCGCCCGCGAGAAATCCCGGTTCATCTCGTAGGCCGCCATGGTCGGATTCCAGTTCGTGCCGTTGGCGATCATCTTCTCAACGACCGCGAGGATGCGCTCGGGGCGTTTCGCGTCGGCCTCGGACCAGATGCGGCCGGCCCAGCGGAAGCGGTCGAGCTCGTCCCAGTAGTTGTAGTCGGCCGGAAACGTCTGGCTGCCCTCGAACGCCGACTCGGGCACGCCGTAGAAGTGCTCGATGCTCGTGACGCCGATGTCCGAGGCCACGAGCGCGCTGGTTTCGGACACCTTGAGATCAACCATGACGGGCATCCCGAGGCTCTTCGCCTCCGCCACGATGGCCTCGAGGACATCCGGGTACTGGCCCGGGCTCTTGCTCACCTTCACGCAGTCGGCGCCCAGTTCCTTGAAGCGCCGCACCATCGCGCGAGCCTTGTCCGGCGTGTCGCCCTCGTCCCAGTGTCCGAGCGGCAGGGGCCAGCGCTGACACAGGACGAGGCGCGGCGCGACGATCTCGTTGGCCGCCGCCTTCCGCCGCTCGACGGTCATCAGCTCGAGGCCGGCGCCCGTGCCCGCGTCGCGCAGGGTGGTCACGCCGTGGCCGAGGTACAGGCGGTAGGCGTACTCCAGCCCGCGCTCACCGAGCGCCGAGCCGCGCGGCGGCAGGTGCGCGTGCATCTCGACGAGACCCGGAACGACGTACAGGCCCGTGGCGTCGATCACACGGTCACCCTCGAGCCGCCGCCCGCCGCGCCCGCTTGCCGTGTTCACGGGGTCGAGCGGCACGATGGTACTGATGCGCCCGTTCTCGATGAGGAGGTCCACCGGCCCTTCCGGCGGCATGCCGCGGTTGGTGCCCGGCTCGCCGCGTCCGCTGACGATCATCGCGTTGTGGATGACGAGCCGGCCGTAGCGTTGGCCGACCGACGTGCCCATGGGCTGCCGGCCGGGCGCGCCCTGATCCGGGAGGACCGCGGCGGCCAGTCCGGCCGCCGTCAGACTCACGATCAAGGCGCCGGTCAGGCGCCCCACGACGTTTCGCCCACTGGTGTGCTGACGCATCGTTCGGCTCCCTTCACATCACGCGCGACCACTTCTCGGCGCCGGAGAGCCGCTGGCGCGCCTCCTCGGACGCGAAGAACCGCGTGAGGCCGCACGCCTGGCAGACGACCACGTCGAACTTCTCGGCGCGATACCACGTGCCGAGACCGGGCAGGTAGTTCGGCGCGTGCCCGCCGCCGGCGCTGACCGGCCGGCTCCGGAACAACTCGCCGCTTCCGCAGTTGGGACACGGTTTGATGTGCATGTCGCTCCTCGTCACGCGGACTCCCGCGTCGTCTCGGTGGAGGCCGACCTCAGGATCGCATAGCGCGCGAGATCCTCGAAGCGGCCGGCCTTGAACAGATGCTGGCGCTCGATGCCCTCGACCACCGCGCGCGCCGCTTCGGTGGCACAGCCCCGGCCCCAGTACGGCACGCCAATCCAGTAACCGAGCTCGGCGCGGTGGTGCTCGGACTCGAGCCGCAGCCCGACCGCCCCGATGAGCGCGCCGTCGGGCCTCCGCCATGCCGCCCTCGTAGGGGTGCGGGATGGTGAGGGCCCGCAGCAGCAGCCGCTTCGTGACCAGCTCGGGCTGCGGTTCCACGCAACGGTTCTCCACCTTCGTCATACCGGCCGGCATCATACTCCCACCCTCGAGGCCGGTTTTTCGGGGTCGATCGCGTACGCGCCGGGTGTATGCTCGACCGATTCGCCTTCAATGTCCATCGCTCCAGGCCGTCGCATCGGCGCCTATGAAATCGTTGGGCCGCTTGGAACCGGCGGCATGGGCGAAGTGTACCGGGCGCGCGACACGCGGCTGGGACGGCCGGTCGCCATCAAGTTCGTCTCGTCCGAGCTGGCCGCCGACGTCGTCTCGACGGAGCGGCTGGCCCGCGAAGCCCGGCTGACCTCGTCGCTCAACCATCCCAACATCGTCACCGTCCACGACGTCGGTGAAGCCGACGGCCGGCCGTTCATCGTGATGGAACTGATTGCCGGCCGATCGCTGCACGATCGCCTCGACGGCGGACGCGTGAAGGCGCGGGAAGCAGCGGAGATCGCCGCGCAGGTGGCCGAGGGGCTCGCGGCCGCGCACGAGGCCGGCGTGGTGCATCGCGATCTGAAGCCGCGCAACATCATGCTCACCGAGGACGGCCGCGCGAAGATCGTGGACTTCGGCCTCGGCAAGGGCGCCCTGCCGACGGCGGGGACCAACGACACGACGACCGACGGCCAGGTCCTGACGGCGACCCACGCGATCGTGGGCACCGCCGGGTACATGGCGCCCGAGCAGGTGACCGGCCGGCCGGTCGATCATCGCACCGACCAGTTCGCGCTCGGCGCGATGCTGTACGAGATGCTCACCGGCCGCCGCGCCTTCCGGCGCGACTCGCCGGTCCAGACGATGGCGGCGATCGTTGACGCGGAGCCGCCCGCGCTCGCCGACGCGGCGCCGGAGACGCCGCCGCCGCTCGTTACGGTCGTCGAGAGGTGCCTCTCGAAGAACCCCGCCGGACGCTACGGCTCGACACGGGATCTCGCGCGCGACCTCCAGGACGTGCGCCTGGCGTTGTCGTCCGGGTCGCGGTCGAGCCCGGCGGCGGCCGCCCGGCCGCCGGCGCGAGGCGCGCGGTGGCGGTGGGCGACGGTGGGCGCGGTCCTCGCGTTCATCGTATTGCTCTCGACGCCCGGCTGGCTGGAACAGGCGGGCTTCTTCGGTGGTGGTCCGGACCCGATCGCCGAGGGCCGGTCGCTCCTTCACCGCTACGATCGCGTCGAGAACGTGGACCGGGCCGTCGAGTTGCTGGCGGCAGCCGTGGCGGCGGGGCCGGCGCAGGCCGGCCTGCACGCGAGCCTGGCGGAGGCCTACTGGCGGCAGTACGAGCATGCGCGGGACCCCGCCCTCATCGATCGCGCCAGCGAGGCGTGCGCCGAGGCCATCCGCCTGGACGACACCGACGCGGCAGCCCACGTGGTTCTGGCCGTCATCAACAACGGGCAGGGCCGGTACAACGGCGCGCTCGGCGAGGCCGACCGGGCGATCGAGCTGGACCCCCGACGCAGCGCGGCGCACCGCGAGCGGGGACGTGCGCTCCTCGGACTCGGGCGGCGCGACGAGGCGCACGCCGCGCTGTCCAAGGCCGTCGAGCTCGCGCCGGACGACTGGACGTCGCACAACATGCTCGGGGCGTTCTACTTTTCGGCCGGCCGGGTTGCGGAATCGGCCACGGCGTTCGAGCGCGCGCTCGCGCTCGCGCCCGACAACACGCGCGCCTATAACAACCTCGGCGGGGCCTATCTGAGGCTCGAAAGGTTCGACGAGGCCGCGGCCATGTTCGAGCGATCGGCGACGCTCGGCCGCAACGCGGGCGCGTTCTCGAACCTGGGCACGCTCTATTACGAACGCGGCCGCTACGCCGAGGCCGCTCAGGCCTTCGAGCGCGCCGTCGCCCTGCCGGCGGCGGCGTTCCGGCACTGGCGCAACCTGGGCTCCGCCGCGTACTGGGCGCCCGGCCTCCGGGCGCGCGCGCTCGAGGCGTACGCGAAGGCCGCCGAGCTTGGAGAGCAGGAGCACGCGGTCGATCCGCGCAACCAGCCCGTGCTCGCCGAGCTGGCGGACACGTATGCGGCGCTCGGCCGTCCCGAGCGCGCCCGGGAGCTGATCAGCCTGCTCGAAAGCCAGGGTCCGCAGGACGCCCAGGTGCTCGTGACCCTGGCCGGCACGTACGAGCAGCTCGGCGAACGGGCGGTGGCGCTCGATCGGCTCGCGGCGGCCGTCGCCGCGGGCCATCCCATCGAGAACGTCGGCCGATCGCCGTGGCTGGCGGAGTTGAGGAAGGACCCGGACTACGCGCGGAAGGTCGGCGGGCACTAGCGCAATCGCATGTTACGAGGAGGCGCATGATGGCAAAGCAGAAGGCAAAGCGCAGAGGGAAGAAGAAGTCGGCCGCGGGACTGTTGCCGAAGACCAGGCGCATCTTCGTCTACGAGGAGGATCCGAACACCCTGAAGGTCTATCCTCCCGTGCTCGTCGTGGAGGGCGGCGATGAAGTCGAGCTCGTCAACAGCGCCGGCGAAGACGTCAAGTGGCTCGTGCCGAAAGGGCCGTTCGACGCCACCGATCCGCTGGACGAAAAGGTCGGCAAGGGCAAACCCTCGAAGCAACACAAGGCCCGCAAGGTGACGCTCGCCGCCGTCTACACGGTCAAGGGCGTCATGACGAAGCGACACGCGGTCGGCGGCTCGGACCCCGTCATCATCATCGAGACGTGAACAGGCAGA
>Ga0326597_10011404_pt1 | contig 11790 bp, 9 predicted proteins | sample RVTome_12_FD_203789 | JGI IMG/M metagenome (GOLD analysis project Ga0326597, IMG submission 203789) | Soil microbial communities from uranium-contaminated site in the Upper Colorado River Basin, Wyoming, United States - RVT100D185 | ecosystem: Environmental > Terrestrial > Soil > Contaminated >...
TGAATGAGGCTCGAGGCGGTGCGGTGATCGTGGAGCGTTACAGCGCGCTCGATTGAGCGGGATCCGAGTCGACGAAGGGCGGTGTCGAGTGACCAAGGTCTGTTCCCGTGGTTATGCTTCCGGAGGATCATTGGAGGTACGTGGTTGCAAGTGCGGCCCTTCTCAAACTTCATGCCAGTCCCTCCTCTGGTGGCCATCCACCGCGAACCAGCGCTTCACGACAAATTCCATTGTGAAAACACAATGGCAATTGTGAAGCACACTGCTCGCGGTGCCTGGCAAGGCCAAGGGGGCGAAACCGGCCGCGGGATCCTACCGTTCGAGGGGACTTTCGGCCAGGGTCCGTCCGCACCGGCAGATAGCATGTGCCCGATCGGCGTTCGCAAACCGCGGCGGAGGACAATCCCCTGGATCTCGACCAGCGATTCCGGTTCGAGGTTTTCGAATACCTGGCTCGCTTGACGCGTTCGGAGCCGGAGATGCCGGTCTATTGGAAGGATCTGGTCGCCTTCAGGTTCGACGGGCAGAAGTGCCCGCTCATCGGGCAGCGGGGAATCTGGAAACCCGCTCCGCTCGCGCTTCCGTTTTCGCTGGCGACCACTCCCGTCAAGACAGGCGGGGTGCGACCGTACGCGGACGAAATCCGAGCAGACGACACCGTCCTCTACCGGTACCAGGGCACCAACCCCGAGGCCTTGGACAATGTCCTGCTGCGGAAGCTGTTCTGGTCGCGCAAGGAACTGGCGTACTTTCATGGTATCGACAGCGGTGTCTATCTCGCCGCCTGGCCCGCCTACGTGATCTCGGATGAACCGGCTCGATTGACCGCGGTCGTCGACCTCAGCCCGACGTCGGGCGCGGCGGGCCGGGTCAGCGAGCCCGCCGGGTCAGGCGCCGAGCCGAAGCGATACATCTACGTCCCGACCCGGCAGCGCCTGCACCAGCAGAAATTCCGGGTGCGCGTGATGCGGGCCTATCGCCGCCGCTGCGCCATCTGCAGGATCGGGCACGACTCCTTGCTCGACGCGGCTCACATCATCCCCGACTCCGAGGACGGCGGCACCACCACGGTGAACAATGGCCTCTCGCTCTGCAAGATCCACCACGCCGCGTTCGACCAACACATCGTCGGCATCGATCCCGACCTGATCGTTCACGTGCGCGAGGACATCCTGGACGAGCAGGACGGGCCGATGCTGCTCCACGGCATCAAGGAGACGCACCGAAAACGGCTCTGCGTCATCCCGAAGTCCCGAGCAGATCGTCCCTCGCGCGAAGGTCTGGCCGAGCGGTTCGCCCGGTTCGAGGTCTCTCGATCCGCTTGACGACTGTTCGCCGGAAGGTGCCGGCCGTCCATGGGTCACGGCTCCGGCCCCGTTGTCCGGCCCCTCGGACCGGCACTGCAGATGGCGAAGACCGGCTTGATAATTACCGGCAGAAGCGTAGGGTCCGCCGTGGTTCCGCTGCTCTGGGGCGCTCGTGGGGCTGCGGGAATGGTGTTGACGAGATTCTGCGGATTCTTCCGCACTCGTCCGCCACTGATGGAACCTGCCATATCGCGGGATGGGAGCTGAGTGATGGTGGCTTATGAAACGATCTGGGAGAGCCTTTACCGCAGACTGAGCCGTGAATCTCGCGACACCGTCAAATGGACCTGCGAGATCAAGTCGGCACTGGTGGAGCCCTTCTGCAAGCTCGATCACGTCTCGTTCATGGGCTCCGGCATGGCCAGTGATGTGTTCAACTGGGAGCCCGAGTACCTGGTCGACGTGGCCGTGTCCGCCAACATCCCGGACGAGGAGGATCGGGAGCTCAGCCTCAGGCGCATTCTGCTCGCCGCTGAGATCGAATGGACTCCCCGATGCGGCGGCTGCGACTTTGCAAAACTCGCTGATCTGCGAGCTGACCGGAAGGTGCTCGTGAGGAGCGTCGATTTGCGCGTCTGGGCCGAGGCGGAGGATCCGGAAGAACCGACGGAGGAAACGAAGGATCCGGCGCTCAAGCGGGATCCAAACCATGGTGTCATTCCGAGATTCGCCCGTTTTCTCAGCGGGCACGAGCTCGTCCCGGCGGGGGAGGAGTACCTCGTCGTGCTGACGGCTCATCGCCGCCTTGGGAAAGCCGATCCTGACCATTCCGCCGCCTGGCGAATCGTCAAGGCACCCGAGACGTCGCTGGTGACACGGATGGAGATTCCCAGGATTCAGCGAGGCGCATCGCGCCCGATGAAGTCCAGATCCGTCGAGTGACGTTCCGGTGCGGTGGTCACGGGCACTGAGCATCGGCCGAAATGCTCAGCGCTTACAGGCCTCCCGCCAGGCGGTCTCCTCGGCCTGCGCCTGCGCCTCGTCGCGCTTCACGGTCTCCACCAGGAGGTCGCCGAACTCGGCGGCCGGCTTTCGTGTCTGCGGGAGGCAGGCCAGCAGGTCCCGGGGGCGTTTATCCGCTGGAGGAAGGTGTAGGTAAAGTAGCGAGCGTAGTGCATCCGCCGGCCCTCGAGTTGCTCTGCCATGGCGAAGTTGTCATGCACCAGCTCGCGCAGGGCGGCGAGGCTTCTTCGAGCTGGTCATTTCCGTGACCTCAGGTCGCCGATCTCGTGGCTCACGCTCTCTGATCCACGCATCCCACGCTCTTTGGGTCACGGCGGCGAGTCGCACAACAAAGCGTCGCGGGCGACAGGTCTGCCGATCATTCAGGGCCTGGCGGATCGTCCAGGCGCCGGGGCTGCCGGCGGTCATCCGGATGAGGAATCCCCTCCGACTAGAGCCCCAGTTCCTTCAACATCTCCTGCCGGGGCGGTTCGATCTTTTCGCCATCTATGCCGAAATCGCTGGGCCAGGCGCGGATCATCACGGCGACCTGCTCGCGTAAGGCGGCGGTCTTGACCGCTTGCCGCGGAGTCTTGCCGCCGAGCGCGGGGAGCTTCTCGTCGAGCCAGTTCATGGCGTGCCAGTGGACCATCGCCCGCCCCAGCTCCACGACGTCGTCCGGAGGTATTTCTTCTTCTTCCTCTTCGTCCTCGAGGTCGGGAAGGCGGTCGTCGAGCGGGGAGTCGAACAGTTCCATGACGTCCCTGGTTCGCATCGATTGGAACCGTACGCCGGGGATGCGTTCGAGCCAGTCCCGGGCCTGCTCGAGTCTCACCTTGGAGTTGACCTCGAGAAGCAGTTCATCGCCGACGATCTCGATGCTTCCGAGGGGGGTGTGGCCCAGAAACCGTAGGAAGGGGTCGGTCGGCGAATCCCGGCGGATCCAGGCGAACTCCGGCTCTTCATCGTCGTCCGGCGGATCGATGTCATCGCGCTGTCGGAGTGCGCGCAGGACGGCGTCCGGGTCGTCGAGCGAGAAGCAGGCGGCCAGCAACTCGAGCGGCTCGCCGTCGGTGTTGGTGGCCGGGGCTGGAGGAGCGTTCCGCACGTCGTCGAACCACTTCCAGAGTCGGCCGAGCAGGTGCGGGTTCTTCGCGAAGGCCCGCGCGTTCGGCTGCAGGCGTTTGCTCTTCAGCCAGGCCAGAGCGGCGCCGGCCAGCTTCGGCGTGATCGGCGGGCCCTGGATCAGCATGAGGGTGAACTTGCCGGCCGGCAGCAGGACCAGCGGGAGGATCTGGTTGGCTCGAAGGCACATGGCGTGGATCGGGTGGAACACCGCGGTCTGTTCGTCGGTGAACAGGTTGGCCACCTGGAGCATGCCCGCGGCCGGGTCGGACGAGACGACGCGATAGAGCGCCGGGCGCCACCGTTGGCGCGCGAGCAGCAGTTCTCGCTGCCCGTGCGAGAGCTGCGTCGCCAGCAGGCGTTCGACCAGGGTCGGGGCGGTTCTGCTGTGGCGATACTGCGCCGCCCGCCACTCGATGAAGGCCGTCTGGATGCCGAATCCCCCCGGCTTGCAGAGCAGCAGCTCCCCCAGGTCCGCGTCGCCGAAATAGCGTTGCAGTGCTCGATACCGCTCGTTCTCGCGCTGTTTCAGCTGGCGTCGGAGTACGTGGGTGAGATCGAGCTCCTCGCCCATCCAGCGCAGGAGTTCCGGATCGACCGGCTTCAAGGGCACCTGCTCCAGTTCCCGCTTGACCCGGAGGATCGCGCACATCAGTTCCACCACCGCTTCCAATCGCGGTTGCCGGGGAACATATTGCACCTTCACCCCGGCGGCCTCCAGCGCCGCCCGCAGCAAATCGAAGAGGCTCTTCGAGGCGAACCACGCTTCCCGGGGCAAGCCGATCCGCTGATTGTCATTCTCACCCCGGACATGAGCCGCGACCCGCACGCTGGCCTCCCTGATGTCGATGCCAGGAACGTCGTGGCAGCAGAGCGGAGCCTGGGTATCTTCGTCCACGACGAGCAAACCCCGCTGCATCCGATCGTTCCCTTCGACGCGGCCGTCGAGTTCGGTGACCGTGATCAGCCAGCATTCGTCGAGAATCGGAAGGCCGGAGAGATCCAGTTCGATCGGGACCAACGGCGGCGGTTCTGGAAACGGCACGTCGATGGTAAGGTGGTCCGGCCCGGCGGGATCCCCGGAGAGGATCGTCCGTTGCAGGCCGGCCTCGTGCCTCAGATTGCGCGGCTTCAGCTCACCCGCCTGCCAGACGCGGAGGAAGCCCGAGAGGGCGTAGAGCAGCACGTAACTCTCGCCCTCGTTCGGGCTGCGGACCTGCTCGCCGGGGGGCTTGGAGCCGATGATGGGCGCGCTCGCCTCCCACCTCGCGGAGAATCCGGCCTGGTCGAGATACTCGCGCGCGAACGAGTCGACCCGATCGAGCCGTTCGAAGTGGAATCCCAGCAGCGACTGTTCCCACAGCAGCTGCCGCTCTGGCTCGCCCTCCAGGGAGCGGAGGATCGGTTCCATGGCGTCCGGACCGCGGTAGAGCGTGAGGCCGAAACGATCCCCGGCGGAGCCCATCACCGCTGCCAGCACGGGATGTTCCTCGCCCGGAATCTCGAGCTGGAACAGGTCCTCGGCGCCGAATTCCCTCCAAGGTGCGAGGCGCTGGAATTCGAGCGCTCGCTCGATGAGTTTCGCGGCGAGCCGGTCCTTGGAGCTGGCCATGGCGCGACTCCGAAAACGCGAGGGCCGAAAGTGCGCCTACCAACCTGCCGCTTCCCGACTCCGGCGTCAAGCGGCGGCGCCGGCGAGGCTTCAGGTCTTCCAGCCGATGGCGTTCCAGCAGGATGACGCCGGTGGGCGGAGCCCCCGAGATTACGCGCGGCGGCCGAGGATCACGACGCTCACGCCCAGCAAGGCAGCCACCAGGGCCAGCACGCCCCAGAGGCCGAGAGCTGGAATCGGATTGGTGCTGGGCAGGTCGAAGCCGTTCTGGTCGCCCCAGTCATCGCTGCTGATCAGCACCCGAAACTGATTGCCGAACACGTCGAACAGGATGTCGGCCTGGCTGAAATAACTTCCGGTGACTCCCGGCGTGGCCGCGTCGGTGTTCGGGCTCGAAAAACCGGTGAGCGCCACGTTGGCGAAGCGGGACTGCCGAAACACCTGTCCGTCGACCCCGGAGCCCGGCAATCCCAGCAGCGCGAAGTTCAACAGCGTGCCGCTGCGCGCCTCGAGCAACTGGTCGGGGTTTTCGGTCACCGGCAACGGTTCGATGAACTGGTCCTCCTCGTTCAGCCAGCCGAACTGGAACATGTTCTGGTCGCCGGCCAGGATCTGATAGTTGAAGGTGACCAGCGGGTCCTCGGCGACCAGCGTTTCCCCGCCAAAGGGAATGAACTCGGTGTTCGACTTGCCCTCGATGACGCGCAGCACGCCGACATCGAAATTGGCGCTCAGATCCCAGTTGAACGGGCTCAGCGCGAACTTGATGATGCCGAGCCGTATCTGGAGGATCGAAAGGGGGCTGAAGGCGCGCGCCCCGGCGCCGCCCGCGGCGATGCCGCGGTTGGCGCACGGAACGCACAGGCCGGTGGTCATCAGGGTCGGCGCGGCGCCGCTGCAGGCCACCGGCGCGGCCATGCCGCGCACGCGCTTGCGCCCGGCTCCGTGGCAGTCATGCGTGGCGCACAGCAGGTGCCCGACTTCGTGAGCCAGGGTCTCGGCCATGGCCTGGCAGCGCCTGGCCTTGTTGGCGGCGCCCGGGAATTTGGTCAGGAAGTGCGCCTGATTGACCGTGCAGGTGTGCGCGCGCTTGTTGGAGCTTCCATGCCAGCGTTGGACCGCATTGTTGATGAAGCCGGCCGTCATGTCGCAGTTCGGCGGCGCCGGCACGGCGTTGTGGACGATCACCCTCTGCAAGTCGCCGGGGCCGAGACCGGCGGCCGTGAAGTAGGCCTGCACCTTGGCGATCATGGCGGCCTGGTCGGCGGCATTCATGCCGGACCCGGCGAAGTTGACGCAGACATCGATCTGCTGCGCGGATGCCAGCCCGCACACCAGCGACAGCGACAGACCGAGCGCGGCCCGCGCGGAGAAGCGAATCAAGGATCCCATGTCGGCAACCTCCCTCTTACGTCGAGACGCAGCGGCAGTGGAACGACGCGGGACTTCTACCACGTTTCGAGAAAACGCACAACCTGCTTTGGAATCAGGAGATAGGTGGATCGTCGAATCCACAAACGCTCTCTTCGGCGGTGACGCCGGCGGGGATCGGCTGCGAGCCTTTTCAAGCTATCCCAGGAACCGCTGTTCTCGATGCCACTCCAATCTCGATGGATCCGGACGGGCAGCGGCTCGTTCCGGCAGGTAGATCTTGCGGCCGTGCAGCGGGTAGTAGGACTTCCCGTTGTGATAGTCGTCCTTCAGTCGGCGGCTGACCACGAAGCGGTGGTCTGGATCGATGGTCACATACCCTCGGTCGAACAGCCCGTGGACGTCGCTCCTCAAGAGGAGGCCGTTTCGGATCTCGTGCCGTTGCTCCAGGCTGTAGGGCCGGATGTGGGCGGCTTCGAGGGCGGGCAGAGAATGTTCTCGAGTGACCGCGCAGGCCTGGTCATAGGCCTCCGCAACCACCAGCTTGAAGCTTCCCTGTCCGAGACGCGGCTGCACGATGCGGCCTGCTCCGTAGGCGGCCAGCGCCTCCTCGATGCTCGGCTGCGCGCTGGACATGGACGCACGCTGCCGGCACTCCAGGAAGACGCGTCGTCCTTCGCCGGAGTCCAGATCGTAGGTCGCTCCCGAAACCACGTTTCGTTTCCAGTCCGCCGGCTGCCGGACCCAGTCGGCGCGTTCGAAGAAGACCGGGCTGGAGAGCACGATGCAGCCGATCGTGGGCGGGTCGCCGCCGCCGATGCGGTTCTTCTGCCGGTGGCGGTGGATCCGATCGCGCAGCGCCTGGAGTGAGGGGGCCCCGTTGCCTTCGCCGAAGCACTCCCAGGCCAGCCAGTCGGGAAGCAGTTGTGCGCGCAGGAAAATCCCGAAGCCGGCCACGGCGTCATGCGGTCGCTTGAGTTTGAAGAAGAAAAGGCCTCCCGGTTCCAGTGCGCGAAAGACGCGCCGGCCCGAGGGCTGCCAGAAGTTGACTTCGTCGTGGCCGGCGCGAGCCAGCAGGAACGAGTACCACTGGTCGTCGGTTGGAGCGATGTACCCTTTCAGACCGTTCTCCTCAGCAGGGTTCGGGCCGGCAGGGATCGTAGGCTCTGATCAGCCGCCGCCACAACGTCTGAGTTGGAAACTGCGGGCGGTTCGCTGTTTCGGTCAGAGCTGCCAGGGCACGGCCCGGACACCCGGGGCAAGCGGTGTCGGAGCGTCGATTGCGCAGGCCACCACGCCCTGGGCGTGATCGCCGGTGAGCCGCAGCCACTTGCGGAGTGAGTCGGCATGGCGCGGGACCGGCGTGGAGGTCGCCTGGACCTCGATGCCGTAGAGGCGCTGGTTCCGCTCGACGATGAGGTCGACCTCGAGGTCGGGCGATCTGAAGAAATACAGGGATGCGGGCTCGCCGCGATGGGCGAACGCCTTGACCCATTCCGCAATCACCGCGGTCTCGAACACGGGGCCGAAGCTCGGTCCCTGGAGCAGCGCTTCCCGCAGGTGCAGACCGAGCAGGAACGTCAGCAAGCCGGTGTCGAGGAAGTACAGCTTGGGGCCCTTGGTGATCCGCTTTCCGTAGTTCTGAGGATACGGGCGCACGAGCTGGATCAGGTGACTCGCTTCGAGCACCGACAGCCAGCGCTTGACGGTCGGACCGGAGATGCCGGCATCCCGCGCCAGGCCGGTCATGTTCAAGAGGCAGCCGCTGCGCGCAGCGCACAACTGGATGAACCCCGTGAAGGTCGACAGGTCGCCCACGTTCAGCAGATTCCTGACGTCGCGCTGCAGGTAGGTCTGGACGTAGCCCGAGCACCACAACTGCCGATCGACATCGGCGTTGAACCGCGGCTCGGGATAGCCGCCGCGCAGCAACCAGTCGGCCAGGTCGATGCGCGTGCGTCTCGAAGGCCGCGCGTCCCCGGGCGAAGAGAACACGCGCGCGAGGATCTCGTCGATGCTCACATCCGCCTTGAACCCGGCGGCCTCCTCGCGCGCGACGGGATGCAGCGTCAGCACCGCGACGCGGCCCGCCAGGCTCTCGCTGATCCCCTTCATGAGCGGGAAGCTCTGAGAACCGCTCAGGACCCACTGGCCGGGGCTGCGGTCCTCGTCGATGCGAGCCTGGATGAACGGGAGCAGGGCCGGCGCGTTCTGGATCTCGTCGAGGACCAGCGGAGTTGGGTGCTGGTCGAAGAACGCGAGCGGATCCGCGGTGGCGCTCGCGCGCAAGTCCGGACGCTCCATGGAGAGGTAGGCGTGCTTCTTGAAGGTGTGTCGGAGCAACGTGCTCTTGCCGGACTGCCTCGGTCCGGTGACCAGGATCGCGGGGAAGGTGGTCGCAGCCCTGGCCAGGGTCTCCGCCAGGCGTCGTGGTCTGAATCGCATGATGCAAATCTCACATCCGATATTAGATTTGCACGGATGAGTCCTACTCATTGTTGGCGCAGCACCTTGCGCCCGGTGAGAGGCCGATGCCGTGGAAGCCCGACGTCTTGACCATGTTTCCGACCACCACGTGCGCGCCGGACTCGTCGAGGAAAATCCCGCCCGCGTTCCGGACCGAGTTCCACTGGACCGCGTTGTCGTCGACGTCGACTTTGAGGTCCTCGTTCTGCGTGTCGCGGATGTTGTTCTCGAACACGGAGCTCCGGTTCGCGGCCACCAGGATGCCGACCTCCACGGAGCGGATGTCGTTGAACGAGATCAAGTTCCCGTGTCCGCTGGAGACGAACACTCCGCGGGTTGCGCCCCCGTCGCTCCCGGAGACGCCGAACCGGAGTTGACCGGACATCTCTGCCGCCGTGCAGACGCTTGGAAGAGCTCCGGCACGCCAAAGCGGTCGTCAAGTTTCCAGAGCGCAAGGGCGGCAGCGTGCACCACGTGGAAGCTCTGATCTTCCAACAGCGCTTTCAGCGGTTGGATCGCGACGTCCAATGGCCGCGGTGCCTCTGATGGCTCGGGGCTGACTCTGCGGGAGAGCGATGTCCATGGTGTTCCTCCAGAACTGCTCCCAGGCGACGCAGATCTGGCAGTGGCCTGACGTCCTGATCGAAGGGTGCTCCGTCGAAGGAGGCCTCGGCAGGGGAACATCGATACTGGAGCTCGGAGTCTCTTGAGCCAATGAATCGTGTTGGTGTCGAATGCTCTTGCCGACGTGTTCCTCACCAGAGAGAATCCAGCGATCAAATGGCGCTCGCCAAGGGAGCTTTCCGTTGCTGCTGAGCCCATTGTCGTTCGAGGTTACCCGCAGGATAGGGATCTGACCGGCACGTTCGCCGGCAGGCGCTGGTTCGATGGAGGATTGGAAATGCTGAAAATGTTGCGACGCTTGTCGCTCACGTCCACTCTGGTTTTGCTCGGAGCCGGTTCCGCACTGGCCCAGGGCTCGTTCATTCTCGGTGCGGACGATTGGACCGATCACGGTGAGCTCGGTTCGGCGGGGGCGCCAGGGACAGGCACCACCGTGACCGAAACCGAGTCCAACGACGCCTACACCACGGCCAACGCCATGGTGATCGGTGACGACTACACAGGTTCGATCGACAACGGGGGCGCGGACGAGGACTACGTGGCCTTCACCGCGACTGCCGGTGATGTCATCGTGGCCACCACCTTGCCGACCGGAACGTTGGACGACACCCAACTCACCCTCTACGACACCGACGGCACGACCTTGCTGATCTTCAACGACGACATCAGCTATCCCTCCGATGCGATGTCGCAGTTCACCTTCCCGATCACGGCCACCGGCACCTACTTTCTGAAGGTGGGCAGCTTTAGCGATCACCAGGGCACCTACACCTGCGAGCTCCGCATCTTCTCCGGACCCAGGGTGATGGTCGGTTGGGAGTACATTCAGCACGCCCTCGAGGCAATCTCCGCAGGCGTCACCCGGGCCGGACAGGACGGCAGCGTGGCGGTGCTCGGATCGATCGACTCCACCGCGACCCAGTTTGACGCGGGAGCGGCCTATCACCATGCGGTGCCGTTGGCCGCGGTGGGATCGTCGCTGAGCGGCGTGGTCAATTTCCATGACGGCTCTGCCGCGATCAATACCTTCTTCACCGATCTGGCGAACGGCGCCGTGAATCCCCAGATCATCGTGATCCCGGGTTCCGGTTCGTCCAATGACCTCACTTCGGCCGAAGGTGCGGCGCTGACTGCCAACGCGGCGGCGATCGGCAGCTTCCTGTCCTCGGGCGGCGGTCTGCTGGCGCATGGTGACGAGTCTTTCACCTCTCCCACCATTTCCTACGGCTGGCTGTCGACGGTCTTCCCGGGCGCCTCGTGGTCTGGGGGCGACAACGATATCGGGCTGACCTGCCAGGGCCACCAGAGCATACCAGGCGTGATCGATGTCCAGCCGGGCCGTAGTCAGATCGACCATGGTGGCGAAGGCACCTTTGCCGGTCACGGTCTGGACGTGTTCGTCTCCGCGCCGGGCCCTGGAATTCCAGGTCCTTGGAGCGGTGTGACGGTCCCGGAGTCGGAGCCGAACGACGACTTCACCACCGCCGATCCGATCGCGGTGGGTGATGACTACACCGGCAGCATCGATGCCGCCGGTCTGGACGAGGACTACTGTTCCTTCAGTGTGGTCATGGGCGACATGGTTCGCTTCGAGACGGTTGCCGGCGGCACTCTGAGCGACACACGGATCTTCCTCTACGATACCGACGGCACGACCTTGCTCGATTCGGATGACGATGGCGGCCCCGGCCTGTTCTCGCTGATCGAGTGGACCTTCGCTGCCACGGGCACCTACTACCTGTACGTGGACAGCTTCGGCACGAATCAGGGAACCTATACCCTGGAGGTGCGCACGCTGAGCCCGGGCCCGGATCTGGACGTCGTCATCGGCTCGATTCCGAGCCCCTGGGACTATCTGGCCAACGAGTTGGCCGGCGTGAACGGTGAGCCGTGCCTGGTCGGCCGTGGCCCGTTGACTCCGAGCAGCTCCTGGTCGATGTCACTGACCGATGCGGCACCGTCGTCGACCGCCTTCCTGGTGGTCGGGTTGTCCCCGTTGTTCGCGAACTTCAAGGGTGGTGTCCTGGTGCCGGCCGTGGACTTGATCACTCCCATTCCGACCAACGCTGCGGGCGAAATCAACCTCGCCGGCGTCCTGTCGCCCAGCGCACCCTCCGGAGCGTCATTGTGGCTGCAGTACTGGATTACGGATGCTGCCGGACCAGTCGGCTTCTCGGCCAGCAATGGCCTGCAGCTCACGACTCCGTAGTCGTTCAAGCTGAATCTGGACGGTCGAAGGCCGCCTTCGCGTTGGTCGCGAAGGCGGCCTTGTCCGTTGATGGG
>Ga0326597_10011406_pt1 | contig 11787 bp, 9 predicted proteins | sample RVTome_12_FD_203789 | JGI IMG/M metagenome (GOLD analysis project Ga0326597, IMG submission 203789) | Soil microbial communities from uranium-contaminated site in the Upper Colorado River Basin, Wyoming, United States - RVT100D185 | ecosystem: Environmental > Terrestrial > Soil > Contaminated >...
CGCCCGCCTCGATCAACGCCAGCGCCGCCCGCGCGTCACGGATGCCTCCCGCGGCCTTGACCTGAATCCGCCCGCCGGCGGCCTCCTTCAGCCTTCGCACGTCGCCCACCGTGGCGCCTCCCGATGAGAATCCGGTCGACGTCTTGACAAAGGCCGCGCCGACCTTGACCGCCAGTTCGACGGCCGCGCGCTGCTCGTCGGCCGCCAGCAGGCAGGTTTCCAGGATGATCTTCACCAGCGCCTCGCCGGCCGCCGCCACGACCTGCGCGATCTCGTCCAGCACGAAGGCGTGATCCCCTTCCTTCAGCGCGCCGATGTTCAAGACGCAATCGATCTCGCCGGCGCCCGCCTCCCGGGCCCAGGCCGCCTCGGCGACCTTGATCGCGGTGGACGAGGCTCCCAGTGGAAAGCCGGCCACCGTGGCCACGCGGACCGGGCTGCCTGAAAGCCGTTCGACCGCCAGCGGCAGCCGGCTGCCGTGGACGCAGACCGCCTTGCAGCCATGCTCGAGCGCTTCGTCGCACAGCGCCCGGATCTGGCCGGCGCTCGCCTCCGGCCGCAGCAGGGTGTGATCGATGCGAGCGGCGAGCTGTGCCCTGTTCATCGGTTCATCGGTTCATCGGTGCATCGGTGCATCACCGTTTCCGCTGGCCCTTGAACTTCATGCCCACGCTGCGCTGTTCCTCGATGCTCGGACGGGCTGAACGACCGGATGGCTCCGACCTCTGTACCGCGGCGATCAGCGGAATCGCATGGTTCAGCAGCCGGCAGAAGGGCTTCGAGGCCTTCTTGGTCACGTCCATGACCTCGGAGTGCGACAGCCGGTGGAGGGACAATCCGGCGGCGCGGTTGGCGATGCAGGAGAGCCCGGCCACGCTGACGCCCATCTGATTCGCCACGATCACTTCCGGCACGGTGGACATCCCCACCGCATCGGCACCCATCAGGCCGAGCATGCGGATTTCGGCCGGCGTCTCGTACGACGGTCCGCTGAGCGCCGCATAGACGCCTTCCTGGAGCCGCACCCGGGCCAGCTTCCCGGCCTGGGAGATTGCCTGGCGCACCTCGCTGTCGTAGGCCTCGGTCAGATCGGGATAGCGCGCTCCGAGGCGCGGGTCCTTCGGCCCGATCAAGGGATTGGTCCCCATCAGATTGATGTGGTCGCTGATCGCCATCAGCGTGCCGGGTTTCAGATCCTCGCGCAGGCCTCCGGAGGCGTTGGTGACGATCAGGGTCTTGATCCCCAGCAAGGCCAGGGTGCGCGTGCCCAGCGTGACCTTGTCGAGCGGGTAACCCTCGTAGAAATGGATGCGGCCCGACAGGACCGCGATGCGCACGTCGCCGACGGTGGCGAAGATCAGCTGGCCGGCGTGCCCTTCCACCCGGGCCGGCGGGAAGTTCGGAATCCGGGCGTACGGCACCGCCTCGGCGTGCTTCAGATGCGCGGCGAAGTCGCCGAGCCCCGAACCCAGAATCACCCCCACCTCCGGACTGTCGGCCACGCTCCTCACCGAGGCCGCGGCCTCGAGCGCCTCTTCGAACACGTACGTCATGGTTCCTCCGGCAGGGGCGGCAGGGGCGGGACGAACCCCATGGCCGCTGGCCGCCGACGGCCGCCGAGGATACGGAAAACCGGAGACCGCCACGATCATTTTCGCCGCTGCCCGACCCGCGCCAGGAGCCGCGCAAGAGGAGGCCGGAATCCCACCCCGGCCTCGCTGCTCGACAGTCTCGCCCACTCGTTTCGCCCGTTTCGCCCGTTTCGCAGGAAACTCTCGCGCTGGCAGTCCCACGGGTTTCATTTCCCCTGTTTCGAATTCCACCGGCCGAGGTGGTGGCCCGACCTGTTAGACTGCAGCTTCGAATCTGTCTCGCGGCCTCGGCGTGCGGCAGGGACCTTGGCAAGAGGCAGCATGGCTCGATCCTCCTACAGTTTTGAAAAACGTCGGCGTGAGACCCTGAAGAGAGAAAAGAAGGACGCCAAGAAAGAGCGCCGGAAGCTCCGCAAGGAGCCGATCAACGAGGATGGCGGCGTCAAAGGGTCTGGGGGGTCTGGCGGGTCCGAGCCCAGCAACCCAAGCAACAACCCAAGCAACAACGTGGAAGAGAGCAGCCTGGAGGCGCCCGAATCGCCCGAAGCGCCCGAAGCGAAGGCTCCGCGGCCGGACGAGAACTTGTCCCGGCCACCCTCCTGATCTATCAGGTCCCTATCATCCCCGAGCCAGTTCCGGCTTCCACTCCCAACCAAGAAGCAGATCATGGGATACGACCTACATATCACGCGGGCCCGCCGTTGGAATGAGAACGAAGGCCGGCACATCCCGGCCCTCGAATGGCTGGATGTCTGCGACAAGGACCGCGATCTGGTCGCCGATCCCGAATTCGGACCGTATGCGGCGAAATGGACCGGATCCGACGCCGACGGCTGGCTGGACTGGCAGGATGGCAATGTCTACACCACGGACCCGGATCGGCCGATGGTGGCGAAGATGCTGCGGTTCGCCAAGCAGTTGGAAGCCAGAGTGCAGGGGGACGGGGGCGAATGGTACGAGTCCCCCGAACAATGGACACCGGAGCAAACCAGTTGAGCACAGGCATTCCGAAAGTTCCCTGGAAACGGCTCGTCAAGCCGTATCGACGCTCCGACACTCGGCGCAGCCTGGCGCAGGTCGTCGTCACCTCCGCGCTGTTCCTGCTGGTCTGGTGGCTCATGCTGGAATCCCTGAGCCAGCCATACTGGACGACCTTGTCCCTGTCCTTGGTGGGCGGCCTGTTGACCGTGCGCCTGTTCGGGTTCTTCCATGACTGCGTCCACGATTCCTTCTTCCCGTCCCCGGCCGCGAACCGTCTGGTCGGGCGGATTCTCGGCGTGCTGACGCTGACTCCCTTCCGGTACTGGCAGAAGACCCACTTGCTGCATCATGCCGGCTCGGGCAACCTCGACCGGCGGGGATTTGGCGACGTCGACACGCTCACCGTCGAGGAGTACCTGGCGAAAACGCGGTTCCAGCGCTTCTGCTACCGCGTCGGCCGCAATCCGCTCGTGTTCCTGACCGTGGGGCCGGTCTACCAGTTCGTGCTGAAGCATCGTTTGCCGCTCGACATGCCCCGCTCCTGGAAGCGGGAGTGGGCCAGCGTGCTCTTGAACAATGTCGCCCTGGTCCTCACCGTCCTGGCGGTCTCGAGCCTGGTCGGCTTCCAGAACTTCCTGGCCGTCCAGATCCCGTTGTTCGTGGTCTCCACCACCGCCGGTATCTGGCTGTTCTTCGTCCAGCACCAGTTTCCTGAGACCTACTGGGAGCAGAACGAGAACTGGGACTATTCCCAGGCCTGCCTGCAGGGAAGCTCCTACCTCGACCTGCCCCAGCCGCTGCGCTGGTTCACCGCTTCGATCGGCGTGCACCACATCCATCATCTCTGCAGCGCGATCCCCAACTACCGCCTCCAGCAATGCTGGGAGGACCTGCGCGAGCACCTGCCCGCGCGGCGCATGACACTCTGGCAGAGCTTCCGCTGCGGGCGCCTGACACTGTGGGACGGCGAGCGGCGCCGGCTGATCGGACTCCGCGAACTCGCGCCGGCCCGCAGCGCGCCGCTCCGAGCGGACAGCGTAAGCGGTCAGGCCAGCACGTCGCGCCGGCGGAAGCTCGCCCAGCCCAGCAGCGTCGTCACGAGCAGGGTCAAGAGCGGCACCGCCACCGCGAAGAGGGCATCCCCGGTGTCGCGGTAGACGGACGTCCCCGAGGTGATCTTCTCCAGGGTCGAGAACGATCTCAGGTCCCAGGTCGTCACCAGCCAGCGATCCAGCGGGTCGCCATAGACGAATCCGGCCGCCGCCGCGGTGACCAAGAGCAGCAACCCCACGGTGATCGCGGAGGTCGACTGGCGGAACAGGCAGGACAGCGCGAGCCCCAGGCTGGCCGTCGCGAATAGCGCCAGGCCGGTCAGCAGGTAGGCCAGCAGCAGATCGACGGACAGTGCCCCGGCCGAATACAGCTGGCCCTGCAGGTCGGTGTCGGCGACGTCGGCGAAGCCGAGCGAGAAGCCTCCGACGGCGACGCCCAGCAGGGCGTCCACGAACAGCGCCCCCACCGTCGCCACCAGCAGCGCCGCGAGCTTGCCCAGGTAGTGCGCCGAACGCGTGGCCGGCCGGACCAGCAGCATGCGCAGCTGGCCGCGCTCGATCTCGCCCGCCACCGAGTGCGAGGCCAGCACGAACAACAGCACCACCCAGAGCGTCAGCCCGAGACCCGCCGATCGCGCCATCAAGTAGAACCCGTTGATCCGAAAGTCGAGCAGCGCGTCCGCCGCACCGCCGTTCTTGATCTCGAGCAGAACGATCAGCTTCCAGGCCAGCAGCAGGACCACCGTGGTGATCAAGAAGGCCCGCTGGCCGAACAGCTTCCGGGTTTCGATGCCGGCCACCGTCAGGATGCCTGCCATGATGCCCCCGACCGGGTCAGGTCCCGATAGAACTCCTCCAAGGACCGCCGCTCCCGGGTCGCCTCGTACACGTCGATCTCGTGCAGAGCGAGCGCCCGCACGACGCGCGCCACGCAGGCGTCGTCGCCCTGGAGATACAGCCCGTCCCCGCCGGCGTCCTGCAGCGCGACCTCGAGTCCGGCCAGCACCTTCGCGGCGCGCGCCGGATCGGAGGTGCGGATCCGAACCGATTCGCCCTCCATCAACAACGCCGCCACCCGGCCGGTCGCGATGATCTGGCCCTCGTGGATCACCGCCACGTGGCTGCAGAGCTGTTCCACTTCCATCAGCAGATGGCTGGAGAGGAACACGCTGCGCCCGCGCCCGCTGCATTCCTCGCGGAGGATCTCGCGCACCCTTGCAATCCCCTCGGGGTCGAGACCGTTGGTCGGTTCGTCGAGGATCAAGAGTTCCGGATCTCCCAGGAGCGCCTGCGCGATCCCCAGCCGTTGCTTCATGCCGAGCGAGTACTCCCGCACTCTACGCTTCAAGGCCGCGGCCAGTCCGAAACGTTCGAGCAGTTCGACGCAGCTTGGAGCGGCCGGATGAAGCCCCAGCAGGCGTGCGTGCAGCAGCAGGTTGTCGAGCCCGCTCAGATACGGAAAAAAGCTCGGGGACTCGACCAGGAAACCGACCTTCTCGAACAGTCGGGTGGGCGAGGTGGCCGCGACGTCTTGACCCAGCAGGCTGGCGGTTCCGCTGCCGGGGCGCACCAATCGGGCCAGGATCTTGATCGCGGTGGTCTTGCCAGCGCCGTTTTGCCCGAGGAACCCGAATAGGTCCCCCCGGCCGACCGAAAGGTCCACGCCCGCAAGCGCCCGGATCGCTCCGAAGCACTTCGTCAACCCCCGCGTTTCGAGCACCGTGCCGGTCATGGAGCCGGATCTTAGGGTCCGCGCGACGATTCGCCCCCATTTTGGGTCCTCCATCGTCGTTCATGACAGTGAGTCAACCACACCGGCACTCTCCGTCGCACCATTTCCTCCGCTATCGATTTCCCAGCAGAACTCGTCGCACCATTTCCTCCGCTATCGATTTCCCAGCAGAACTCGTCGCACCGTTTCTTCCGCTATCGATTGCCCAGCAGAACTCGTCGCACCGTTTCTTCCGCTATCGATTGCCCAGCAGAACTCGTCGCACCATTTCTTCCGCTCCTGGCAGCTTGGACCAGGTTCGATCTGCGAGCGGCCTGCGACACGGACCGGAAGTGGGAATGCCGGAGAAAATGGTGCGGCGGAAAATGCCGGTCTTGCCGCGGGCCGCCGCTCGACGGGCGCAAGGATCGGGCGGACTTGCTGTATCCTCACTCGATGGACGAAGTGCGCCTGATCGCCACCACCGCCGTCGGCCTGGAAGCCGTGGCCCGCCGGGAGCTGAGTCGACTCGGCTACGCCGCCCGGGGGGGCGACACCGGACGGGTCCACTTCAGCGCCGATGTCGCGGCGATCTGCCGGGCCAACCTGTGGCTGCGCAGCGCCGACCGGGTGCTGCTGGTACTCGACGAGTTTCAAGCGGTCGACTTCGGCGAACTGTATGACCGGACCCTGGCGCTCCCCTGGGAGGACTGGATTCCCGAGGACGGCTCCTTTCCGGTCAAGGGCCGCTCGGTCCGCTCCACCTTGAGCAGCGTGCCGGCCTGCCAGCGGATCGTGAAGAAGGCGATCGTGGATCGATTGATGAAGGCCCACCGGAGCGAGCGGCTCGAGGAGACCGGAGCGCGGTTCGTGGTCGAGGTGGCGCTGTTGAAGGACCGCGCCACGCTGACGCTCGACACCACCGGAGCCGGACTCAACCGCCGCGGCTACCGGACCCTGGTGGGCGCCGCCCAGCTGCGCGAGACGCTCGCGGCCGCGTTGATCCAGCTCACCTACTGGCGCCCCGACCGGCCGTTCATCGACCCGTTCTGCGGCACCGGCACGCTGCCGATCGAGGCGGCCCTGCTCGGGCGCAACATCGCTCCCGGCCTGAGCCGCGGCTTCGATGCCGAGCACTGGCCGGCCGTGCCGCGGGCGCTCTGGGAAACCGCTCGGGAGGAAGCCCGGGATCTGATCCAGCCGGACCTGCCGGTTCGGATCATCGGCACCGATCAGGATCCACGGGCGCTCAGCCTGGCGCGGTATCATGCCGAGCAAGCCGGGGTCGCGGAGCAGATCCACTTCCAGCAGCGGACGTTCGCCGAGCTGACCTCCAGCGCGCGCTACGGCTGCCTGGTCTGCAATCCGCCCTACGGCGAGCGGCTCGGCGATCACCGGGAAGTCCGCGAGCTCTACGCGTCGATGCCGGACGTGTTCCGCCGCCTGCCGACCTGGTCGATCTACGTGCTCAGCGCCGACCCGGATTTCGAGCGGCTGGTCGGCCGGCGCGCGGACCGCCGGCGCAAGCTCTACAACGCGCGCATCGAATGCCAGTTCTTCCAGTTCCACGGGCCCCGGCCGGGAGCGGGCGACGCGATCGAGCCGGATGGGCCGCGGCTGCCCCAGCAGGCCTTCGGCGGACTCGCGGCCGGCGCGAAGGAACTCGCCGAACAGTTCGGCAACCGCCTCAAGAAGCGCGCCCGCCACCTCAGGCGCTGGCCCAGCCGCCGCGGCATCACCTGCTACCGGCTCTATGGGCGCGACATTCCCGAGGTGCCGCTCGCCGTCGATTTCTACGAGGGCCGGCTGCACATCGCCGAATACGAGCGTCCCCACGATCGCTCGCCGGCGGAGCATCTGGATTGGCTCGACCTGATGGCCGAAACGGCCGCCCGGGTGCTCGAGATCCCGCGAGAGCTGGTGTTCTTGAAGACGCGCCGGCGCCAGAAGGGCGGCAGCCAGCACGGCGTGCTGGCCAACGAGCACCAGGTGTTCGTGGTGTCGGAGGGCGGGCTGAAGTTCGAGGTCAACCTCTCGGACTACATCGACACCGGCCTGTTTCTCGACCACCGGCTCACCCGCCAGTGGGTGCGCGAAAGATCACGCGGCCGCCGGATGCTGAACCTGTTCGCCTACACCGGCTCCTTCAGCGTCTACGCGGCCGACGGCGGAGCCGTCTCGACGACCAGCGTGGACCTGTCGAACACCTATCTGGACTGGGCCGAACGGAACCTGCGGCAAAACGGCTTCACCGGCGGCGAGCACCGCTCTGTCCGGGAGGACGTGCTCGAATTCCTGGAGCGCCACAATGACATCGATCGCTACGACCTGATCGTGGCCGACGTGCCGACGTTTTCCAACAGCAAGCGCACCGACGAGGTCTGGGACGTGCAATGGCGCCACGTGGAGTTGATCAACCGGCTGCTGGAGCTGCTCTCAGGCGACGGGGAACTCCTGTTCTCCACCAACTACCGGAAGTTCCGGCTGTTCGAGAAGGACTTGCGGGCGGGCCGCGTGGAGGACCTGACGGGAGCGACGATCCCGGAGGATTTTCGCGACCAGAAGATTCACAAGTGCTGGCGGATCGGGCGCTGACCGAGGCAGTGGCTCAACCGCCCGGATCGAACACCGGCGCCGGCTGCTTCAGCAGGCGCGGAGTGATGAAGAAGATCACCTGGCTTTGCCGCTCGGTGACCGCCTTGGTCTTGAACAGGTAGCCCAGCACCGGAATGTCGCCGAGGATCGGGACCTTTGTGACCAGCTCGATCTCATCGGTGGCGGTCAGGCCGCCGATCGAAAAGGTCTGTCCGTCGCGCACGTTGACGATCGTGGAAGCGGTCCGTTCGGAGAAGATCGGATTCAAGATGCCGGTCGCTCCCGACTCGACGAAACCGGAGACGAACGAGACCTCGGCCAGGATGTCGATCTGGATCAGATCGTCCATCAGCAGATAGGGCGTCACGATCAGCTTGATGCCGGTGTTCTCATACTTCACGCTCAGCGAGGTGATGTTGCCGGTGGAACCGATCAACGGAATGAAGGTCGGCGTGCGGGCGCCGGTGTCGATCACCGCCCGGTGCCCGTTCAGGACCGCCATCTTGGGCGCCGAGAGCACGTCGGTGTTGGCGCTGTTCTGGATGGCTCGCAGCTTGGCCTTGAACTTGATGTCGTTCTCGAAGATCGAGAGCACCAGCGAGCCGACTTGGCCGCCGGAAAGAAACGAGCTCGGCTCCAGCGGCGACTTGAAGGAGTTGAACAGGGTCGAAGCGTCGCGGCCGCGGCCGGCGAAGGTCTCGGTGCCGTCCTCGTTCCGGGTGAACTTGGGTTCGAGCTCCTGAATGTTCAAGTTGACGCCGACCTCGAGACGGTCGTCGAAGGTGATCTCCACCACGCGCCCCTCGATCTCGATCTGGGGCGTTTCCGTCAGCAAGGCCGAGAGGAACTGATCGACCTCGAGCAGGACGTCCTCGGTATCGGTGACCAGGATCAGGTCGGAGACAATTGCGATGCCGGGCGGCATGCTGTCGTAGTAGCGGGTGTTGACGGGAAAGGGCACCGCGGGCCGGGGATCCTTGCTCAGTCCCTCGAGGGTGTTGACGACCGTCGCCCGGGTGTGAGTCTTGATCAGTTCCACATACTGAGCGGTCATCGTTCCGGCGCGCACCCAGTAGAGGCGCGTCAACCGGCCATCCGGCTCGCGAATCGTCTGGTGGCTGAACTTGTGGTAGGGAGAGAGACTCGCGCCGGTGCCCTGACGGGAGTACGGTTCCGGTGAGGGGGCCGGCGGGAGCAGTCCGGGCGGGAAGAGCGTCTCTGCTTCCTGGGCGTCCCCGAACGGATCGCGGGCCTCCGCGATCCGCGGAGTGGGATCGTCCTCGGTGTAGCTCTTCACCACGCGCTTGCGCTGGACGCCGTCGGGCGTGGCGGGTTCCGTCACACAGGCCGCGGAGAGCGCGACCCATCCCAGCGAAAACAGCAGTTTGAATGATGGACCGATGACGCCTCCTCCGTTTCCGGCCCGGGGTCCCCGGACCGTGCCTCCGGCCGGAGCCGGCGGTGTTCGATCACTTCTCGAGTCGCGCCCGCACCACACCGGTGAGATCGATCACCGGGACGCCGCTGACGCCGCCTTTCTCGACCACCAGGACGATGTCCTGATGGAGCGCTTCCGCCTCGACGGCCGCCTGGAACTCCTGATTCGCCTGGGCGATCAGGATGTGGTACTGGGCCTTGGTCTTCTTCAGGTTCTCGCGCCGGATCTTCTTGTAGGCCGGAATGACCTCGAAGACCTTCGAGACGTCGACCTCCGCGACTTTCCGCCCGGCCGCGAGTTCGCCGTAGATGCTGCCGTGGATGACCCGCCCGGTGATCCGTGGAACGGGGGGGACAGGGGGGACGGGGGGGCTCTGCTGACTGGAATCAGCCGGCTCCTCGGAACCAGCGGCCTCCTCCGGTTGCTGCGACGGGGCCTGGTCCTCGGCCTCGTTCTCCGATCCCCGGCCCCGCGTCTTGCGCCGGCCGCCATCTCGCGCCCGATTTTCCTTCTTCACGGCCCGCCGCTCCTGAGCCGTTTCCTTGCGTTCGGCCGGGGTCTGCTTGGATGGTTTCTCGACCGAGCCTTTCTCGACCGAGCCTTTCTCGACCGAGCCTTTCTCGACCGAGCCTTTCTCGACCGAGCCCTTCTCGGCCGAGTCCTTCCCGGCGAGTGCGGGACCCGTGAGAGTGACAGAAAAGAGTAGCGTCAGAAGGAGCGTCGAAGGCCTGTACATGAGTTCCACCACCAGATCCGGCTCGCCGATCATCCGAGAATTGGAGTGCCCGAGCGCATGCGGCAGTCAACTCGGCTTGCTATGAGAAATCCCCCCCAAGGGGTGATGATCGGTCGTCGCGATGGAGACAGTACAAAATCCAGGCCAATGGAGCGGGCCGCCCAGGTTTTCAATGCGCTCCCGATCTGTGAATGTAACATGCTTTATGTCATGTATTTACAATTTCACAGAAACGACTTCCGCATTCTGGACAAGCTCCGGAAGCGGATTGATTTCGCCAAATACCGGCATTCGCGCCGGATTGAACGACTCTGGCGCAAAGCGTAGGCGTTTGTCAGGTTTCCCTGGAATCCCCGGAACGGTGATAGGTTGCAGCGCGACGGCGGCCCATCCGGATGAGCAGTCCTCGCTCCATCAGGTCGTTCAGATCCCGGAGGCCGGTCCGGGGCGACACGCCCACCAGCTCGAAATACTCCCGGCTGCGAATGCTCTCCCCCGAATGCAGGTGGGCCAGCAGGCGGTGTTGGCGTTCGTTCAATTCCTCCGGGGCACCCGAACCAGTCGGCCGCCGATCGGCCGGAGAAGCTCCCGCCGAATGTGCGGCGTGCGCGGCGGAGCGGTTGTTCCGCCCCCGCCCGGTTGCGACTTCCTCGAAGCGGAGCGAAGACGGCAGCACTAGGTTCCCCTCGCTGAGCAACATGGCCCGCTCGAGGACGTTCTTCAGCTCCCGGATGTTCCCCGGCCAGTCGTAGCGGTAGAGCAGATCGAGCGCGGCTGGCGACACGCCTCTCAAGCTGCGTGAGTTTTCGCGGTTGAACTCCCGTACGAAATGATCGACCAGCACCGGGATGTCCTCGCGCCGCTGGCAGAGCCTTGGCACCTTCAGCGAGACGACCTTCAGGCGGAAGTACAGGTCGGAGCGGAAGGCGCCGTCCTCGATCAGCGCCGAGAGGTCCCTGTTGGTGGCCGCCAGGACCCGCACGTCGACCACCCGGGGCTTGCGCCCGCCCAGGCGCACGATCTGCTGTTCCTGGAGCACGCGCAGCAGCTTGGCCTGGATCGAGAGCGGCATGTCACCGACTTCATCGAGCAGGAGCGTCCCGCCGTGGGCCTCCTCCAGCTGTCCCGGCTTGGCGGACACCGCCCCGGTGAAGGCGCCTTTCTCGAAACCGAACAGTTCCGACTCGAGCAGGTTCTCCGGGACCGCCGAGCAGTTGATCGCCAGGAACGGCCGGTGCGCCCGATCGCTCCAGCGGTGCAGGAGATCCGCGATGACCTCCTTGCCGGTGCCGGTCTCGCCCAGGATCAGCACCGAGGCCTGGCTGGGCGCCACCCGGGCCACCTGGTCGAGCAGATCCCGCATCGCCGCCGAATGAAATACATAAGGATGCACGTCGAGTTCGCCGCCTTGACCGATCTCGGCGTCCGGCTCGCCCTGGGCCAGGACTTGTCGGACCTTCCGGCGCCTCGACCCGGCCAGGTCGGCGGCGGCCGCGTCCAGCAGGAAGGCGGTGCTCTGGCCATCCTCCGGAAAGGTCGCCACGCCTCCCTGGGCCGAGACCCGCAAGAGGTCGCCGGTCCCCGAACGCAGCTCCTCGATCCGCCGCAGCAAGCGGTCCTTGAACTCCGCGCCCAGCCGCGCGCCGGTTTCCGGCATCAGCACCAGGAACGTGCCGCCGGCA
>Ga0326597_10011408_pt1 | contig 11786 bp, 18 predicted proteins | sample RVTome_12_FD_203789 | JGI IMG/M metagenome (GOLD analysis project Ga0326597, IMG submission 203789) | Soil microbial communities from uranium-contaminated site in the Upper Colorado River Basin, Wyoming, United States - RVT100D185 | ecosystem: Environmental > Terrestrial > Soil > Contaminated >...
CGGTGACCGACCGGGAGCCGGGGACGCTGGTGGGCGCGCGCCTGAACTGCCCGCTCGTGGTCGGGCTGGGAGAGGGGGAGTTCTTCCTCGCCTCCGACCTGACCGCGTTTTTATCCCGCACGCGGGACGTGCTCTTCCTCGAGGACGGGGAGATGGTGATCGCCACGCCGGCGGGACTGCGGATCACCGACTTCCGGGGGAAACCGCGGACACTCGCCCCGCAGCGGATCGACTGGACCTCCTCGATGGCGGAGAAGGGCGGCTACCGGCACTTCATGCTGAAGGAGATCCACGAGCAGCCGCGGGCGATCCTCGACACCCTCGCAGGGCGGATGCTGCCCGAAACCGGAGAGGTTTTCTTCGAAACGTTGCCGCTTCCCGTCGAACGGATCATGTCCCTGAAGAAGGTGATCCTCGTCGCGTGCGGAACCTCATGGCACGCGGCCCTCGTCGGGAAGTTCATGATCGAGGGGCTGGCGCGGATCCCCGTCGAGGTCGACCTCGGATCCGAGTACCGGTACCGCGACCCCATCGTGGAGGAGGGGACGTTGTGCGTCGCCATCTCCCAGTCCGGCGAGACGGCGGACACCCTCGCGGGGATGCGGGAGGCGAAGGCGAAGGGGGCGACCACGATCGCCATCTGCAACGTCGTCGCGTCCACCATCGCGCGGGAGTCGGACGGCGTGATCTACACCCATGCCGGCCCGGAGATCGGCGTGGCCTCCACGAAGGCGTTCACCACCCAGCTTGTGGCGCTCTACCTCATGGCGATCCACCTGGCGCAGGAGCGCCGGATCCTGGCCCGCCGGGAGGTTTCCCTGCACCTCGTCGACCTGGCCGAGCTGCCGCGCAAGATCGAGGAGCTCCTGAAGCGCGAGCCGGAGATCGCGGCGGTCGCGAGGAAGTACAAGGACGCGCGGGACTTCCTGTACCTGGGCCGCGGCATCTCCTACCCCATCGCCCTCGAAGGGGCGCTGAAGCTGAAGGAGATCTCCTACATCCACGCGGAAGGGTACCCCGCCGGGGAGATGAAGCACGGCCCGATCGCGCTGATCGACGAGCGGATGCCGGTGCTGGTGCTGTGCGCGATGGGCGAGAGCTACGATAAGACGTTCTCCAACCTGGAGGAGGCGCACGCCCGCGGCGGGCGGATGATCGCCGTGGGGACGGAGGGGGACGACATCCTGAAAGGGAAGACGGAGGACGTGATCCACCTTCCCCCCTGCGGGCGGTACGCGCGGCCGATCCTCGAGGTGGTCCCGCTCCAGCTGCTCGCCTACCACATGGCGGTCCTGAAAGGCACCGACGTAGACCAGCCCCGGAACCTCGCCAAGTCGGTGACGGTGGAGTAGGGGGGGCCCTCCCCGGCACAAGATCTATCGGATGCCAATAAAGTTGTTACGTCGCCAACAAAGTTTTTACATAGCCAATAAAGTTCTTACGCGGATCGCGCATACCGTCTCGTCCCATGCAGGAATTCACGACCCTGATGTTTTGTTTTTCCGGAACCAGTTCACTATCCGTCTGCCCTGAACCTCTCCGTCGCCGACCTACCGGTTTCCTTTTCCTTGGCATTCGTGTGACGCCGTGGTATTAAACTATTAAATCGTCCAGTTGAATCTTACAAGGAGGTCACGCCTTGGAATGTAGATGGCCGGCCCCCCTGCCGGCTGGGAAAAGGTTGCCGGAGAAATTCGTGGCAGACCTTTCGATAACTTTCCGCGTCCTGTCGGACCCGACGCGGGTCCGCATCCTCCATCTGCTCCTCGGAGACGGAGAACATTCCGTCGGCGACGTCGCGAAGGAATTGGGCATGACCGTGGCGGCCGTGTCCAACCAGCTCCGGAAGATGACGGATCTCGGGTTCCTCGCCCGTTCCGGGCGCAGGAACTTCGTTTTCTACCGCGTTGTAGACCCCTGCGTCGGCGAGTTGTTGCACCGGGCGTACTGCCTCGCCCGGGACGGAAAGGCCCGAAGATGGAAAAAATGACCGGTACTGTTCAAAGGGCCTGCTTCTCGGTGGAGGCCGTCGGCAAATGAGGAAGGTCCTCCCCGTTACCGTGGGACTGATCGTTTTCGGTTCACACATCGCCTGGTACGTCCTCTTCCCGGAGACGAATGCCTCGGTTTGGGGCAACGTCGCACCATCTTTTTCCGATGGTCTGCACGCCTACTCCGCTTTTGGAGCTCCCTGGCTGGGAGCCTCCTACGCCCTGTCCGCCGTGTTCACGATGTACGGCCTGCTGACTTTTCGGGAGAGCCGTCGGAAGGCCGCAGCCGGTGCCGTTGGGGGGCTGGCCGCGATGGGGGCCCTGTACGCCGTGGGCTGCTTCGCACTCGGGTGCTGCGGATCCCCGATGCTCCCCATCTACCTGAGCCTGCTTGGCGGGAAATTTGGCGGCGTCGGCGGGCCGGTCATGTTCGGCCTTACCCTCCTGTCGGTTGGAATCGGTTTCCTGATTCTCGGAAGAAAGGCCCGCTGCGCCTGCGAAGGCCCCCGCACGGAGGATTCGGGTGGACAGGGATAATATCGCCCGTCTCCTGGCGGACCTGGCCAAGGTCGGGGACATCGAGAAATGCCGGACGTGCCATTGTTACGTCGACGTCCTTCGCCAGGTCCAGGAGGACATCTTATCCCGAGACCTCGCGGATCTTCCCGAGGCGGAGGCCTTGGACGAGATAATCGGCCAGGCGTACGCCGAGCAGCCCCACGGATGCCTGGGGTGCGATCCGTGCCTTCCCGTCGAGCCGTTCAACACCTTCAACGAACTGATGGAAAAGGATAAGGCGCAAGGGTCGTGCTGTACCCCCACTTCCGCAGAGACTGCATCGGTTCCCGAACTCTCGCCAACCTGGCCGCCGCTGCCCGGGGATTACACCGTGCTGGAAAAGGACGCTCCCGGGGCGGTCTGCACCTTGGCCGACGAAGACCTGTACGAGACGCTCCGGAAGGCCCCGTTGCCCGGGGTGGCGCTTGTCGGGATGCTGACCACGGAGAATCTCGGGATCGAGAGGTTGGTGCGCAACATCGTCGCGAGTCCGCGTATTTCCTGGCTCCTCCTGTGCGGAACGGATTCGAAGGGGCACCGGGCGGGGGAGTGCCTCGCGGCCTTTTCGGAGAACGGTGTGGACTCTGAGATGCGGGTCGTGGGTGCCCGGGGGAAGCGTGCCCGCCTGGTGAATCTTTCTTTCGAGGAGGTGAAAGCGTTCCGGCGGGGCATCCGGATGGTCCCGAGAATCGGACTGAAGGACGTCGGCGAAATATCACGCATGGCCGAGGATCTCGGGATTATGACGTCCGCCGAACGGAAAAGTATGGTTTGCGCCATCCCCGTGGAAGAAAGGGTTACCGCCCAGCCCGAATCGCCGGCAGACCCGGTGGGCTATCTCGTGATCGACGTCTCCGCTGATAAGAAAATCATCCGCCTTGAGCACCACACGCCGGATCACCGCATGACGGCCGCGCTCATCGGTAGCAGTGCGCGGGATCTCTACCTCGCGGTCATTCGCCGCGGGCTGGTTTCCCGTCTCGACCACGCCGCCTACCTGGGATACGAGCTGGGGAAGGCGGAACGAGCGCTCATGCTGAAATCCCGGTATGTCCAGGATGGCACGGAACCGCAAGGGAGCGGGTCAAGATCCGTATCAGGAGGCAAGTCGTGAAACCGTTCCGGACTGCGTTCGCGGCTCTTGTTGTTTGCGTGATCGTCCTTGTGGGAGTCGGCGTCGTCCGGGAGGCTATGGTCTGGCGGCATCACGGGCACGGCAATATGCCTTGGAAGGAGATCTCTCCGATGATGTGGCCGGGGATGTTCTGCGGGACCGGGATGTGGATCTTTCCGATCATCGGCTTCGTTGTTTTCCTGTTCGTGATCTATTTCGTGTTCACACGGGTTTTTCCCGGGGTCGGTCCTTTCGGCGGATGGGGAGGCCAAGGTGGGGGTAGCCCCGGTCTACAATCCCCGATGGATGTGCTCAAGATGCGTTACGCCAAGGGCGAGATCGGTCGGGAAGAGTTCGAGCGGATGAAGAAAGACATATCCGAAAGCGACGGACAGTAAGATGCCGTCCGGCGGTCAAGAAGACCATTGGGACAAGACCTATACCGAGAATCCGGCGTTCTTCGGCGAGGGGTCGAGTGAATTCGCACGTACGGCCTTAAACCTCTTCAGGAGCGCGGGTGTACGGTCCGTCCTTGAGCTTGGATGCGGCCATGGGCGGGACGCTCTGCTCTTCGCCAAGGAAGGTTTCCAAGTGACGGCGCTGGATTATTCGGAAGCCGGACTTCTCAACCTGCAGGGGTCGGCCAGGGGGATCGGGGTTTCCGATCGGATTACCACCCGGGTCTTCGATGTCCGCAAGCCGCTGCCTTTCTCCGACGGTTCCTTCGATGCCTGCTATTCCCATATGTTGCTTTGCATGGAGCTGTCGACGGCGGAGCTGAAGTTCATCCTCGGAGAGATCCACCGGGTCCTGAAGCCAGGTGGGTTGGCGCTCTATTCGGTGCGAAACACTTTCGACAAGCATTACCGGACGGGGCTCCACAGGTCCGAAGACATGTACGAGGTCGTGGGGGGATTTGTCGTCCACTTCTTTAGCGAGGAGAAGGTGAGGAGCCTGTCGGGAGGCTATGAAATTCGGAACATCCACCGGATGCAGGAAGGGGGCCTCCCCAGGGAACTTTTCGCCGTTGTCCTGAAGAAGAAATCCGTTGCCTGGTCCGGATCCGAGTCAGGCGGTCCCGAAAACAGCGCGGGGAGGGAGAAGGAAGTGGCCGACATGATGGAAAAGTACGAAGACTTCTTTCACACCGTCTACCACAGGGGTGTCCTGACGGGAAGACCAAGCATCTGGTGGCGCTGGCGGCATCCCTCGCTGCCGGATGTGAATCCTGAACGAACTACTGCCTCGCAGTTGCGAGGAAAGAGGGAGCCCCGGAAGAGGAATTGAGAGAGGTCGCCGCCATTGCAATGACGATCGGCGCGACCAAGATCCGATTGATGTTCGACGGCCTCGCACAGACGGGCAAAACAAATCCCGGGATTGCAGGAAATGAAGTCGGCGGATCCGCGGACACGGCCTCGCAGAAACCCGGGTTCACCTGAGGAACTTGACGAATGCTTCGGGCGAAGCATACGGAGAGGCGGGACGAACGAGGGGAGATCCGGAAAGACGCTTCCTTCTCGCCATGACGACTGACAAGGGAGTCCCTAAAGTCCTGTTGTTTCTGGCGGAGGGGTTCGAGGACCTGGAGGCGGTTTCAGTCCTCGACGTCTTCGGGTGGACGGAATATCGGGAGCACATCCCGGAAGTCCGGGTTGTCACGACGGGAATACGCCCGGAGGTGAAGGGGCGTTTCGGTCTTCAAATTCGTCCGGACTTACTCCTGGAGAATGTCCGCCCTGGGGAATACGCGGCATTGGCGGTCCCGGGCGGGTTCTTCAGCGCCGGCTACGGGGAATCCCATGATCCCCTCCTCTATGAGATCGCGAGATCCATCCACGAGGCGGGGGGAACGATTGCGACCATGTGCGTCGGGATCCTCCCCGTTGCGGAAGCCGGGCTCCTCCGGGGGAAGACCGCAACGACCTATTTCCTAAGCCGTCATCACGATCACGCCGAACGGCTTCGAGCTTTGGGGTGCACGCCGACCCGGGGGCCGATCGAGGTGTGCGACCGGATCATCTCGTGTTCCGGTCCGGCTCAGTCCCTCGACGTTGCGCTGCTGCTCCTGGAAAGCTTGATCGGTCCGGAGGCGGTTCGGGAAGTCCGCCGGTTCATGGCCGGAATGGAGTGACGATCCCCGCTGCGGATTGGATATGGTCCTGGCCTTCTTCTGCGGAGGGGTGAGTGACCTGCCCCCCGGCGAGATGGTAGAAGAGAAACGGGAGCCTATCCTCAGCCCTGTCGGGTAAGAACTTTATTGTCACGGAATGTAATAGTTTGTTGTCATTTTGCGGGGGATGTAAAAACTTTACGGGAAGAGGCCCCAGTAAGCATAACGGAAAATCAATTAGTTGCTCGACCTTGCGGTAACAACTTTATTGGCGAAAGATAAGATCGCCCCACAGGATCGCATGCTTCCGCCGAAACTCCGACACCGCGCCGATGATCTATATGTTGATTCCGATGTCCATCCTGAAGGAAAGGGGGTGATCTCCGTGCCGGATTCCATGCGTCCGTCCTGCCGTCGTCGGTGATGCGGCGGACTCCCCGCCGGTCGGCGGGGTTCGGGAACCGATTCAACCTGTTCGAAGAAAAACCGGAAAGGAGGTCCACCCTCATGGATGGATCGAAACGCGCCCGTGCTCCTTTTTCCGTACGTCCCGCAGGGATCCTCGTCCTCCTCCTGATCGCCCTCGCGTCCGTCGCCGCCAGCGTCAGACCCTCGGTGGCGAAGGAACGGCGTGCGGAGGTCACCTACTCGGTCAACCTGAACGCGCCGGCGGAGGCGAAACACGTTCGGCTTTGGCTCCCTTATCCGATGTCCGACGAGAACCAGGAGATAACGGACGTCGTCGTGACCGGCAACCCTACCTCCTCGGGCGTCTACAAGGAAGGGGCATTCGGGAACAGCGCCCTGTACGCCGAGTGGAAGGACACGAAGGGGCCGCGAACGCTTACCTACTCCTTCAAGGTTCTCCGCAGGGAGCGGGTGACCAGGGATTATCCCCCTTCGGAACTCCCCTTCTCGAAGTCCGAGTTCCGCAAGGAACTCGCCGCCACCCGCCTGGCGGACTTCAAAGGCCCGGAGAAGGAGCTGGCGGAGAAGATCACCTTGGAGCAGGCGAAACCGCTGAGGGAATACTATTTCGGCGCAGTGGACGAGAGCCGGATCGCCATCGGAACGGGCAGGGACCTGGTCCTCAACCCGCCCCAGTCCGGCGAGCCGCTCAACTACTTCATGTACCCTTATGCCGAAGCGGATGGTAAGCCGCTCAACGAGGACCTGTACGGATTCAACATCGGGTACGCGATCCGGTACCGCGAACTCTGAGAAAGGGGGGAGCACCCGTCCTTTTCATGCCGATGCGGTATCCAACATCATTTTCCGGCCATGGGTCGGGTATACTTGCAATCAGGTGATAAATCATGCGGCTGGAGGACCAACGTTATTTTATGGGAACACTTCCCTGGTTCAGAGATGCTCATTCATCTGAATTCGGGCATGCGTTCCATGACGTGAAAGGAGGACACATGGCCGTCCAGGTGAACAGCCCGGCGCCGTCGTTCGAGTTGTCGGCGGTCGTGGGGAAGGAGTTCCGGGAGGTCAAGCTCTCCGACTACAGGGGGAAGTGGGTCGTCCTGTTTTTCTACCCATTGGACTTCACCCCCGTCTGAAACTCGGAGATCCTCGAGTTCTCCCGGCGGGAGAGCGAATTCGCTTCGGCAGGAGCGCAGATCCTCGGGGTCAGCACGGACAGCAAGTTTTCCCACCTGGCGTGGGTCAACCAGGGTCTGGGGGAGGTGAACTACCCCCTGCTTGCCGATTTCACCAAGCAGGTCTCGAAGGAGTACGGGGTCCTGCTGGAGAGGCTAGGGGCCGCGCTGCGCGGGACGTTCCTCATCGATCCGGACGGGCTCGTCCGGGCGTACAGCGTGCAGGACCTGACCGTGGGAAGGAGCGTCGACGAGATTCTGCGGCTCCTGTTCGCGCTTAAAACCGGGGAGTTGACCCCCGTCGGCTGGCGCCCGGGGGAATCCTTTATTCCGCCGATCCCGAAAAACATGCGCAAGGAATGACGGGGACATGGAGCCCGGTTTCTCCAGGTAAGCCACAGGATTTGATTCACCCGGTCCGGGTCAGGCGGGGAGCTCGAACTCCCCGCGGGCGATCCGCTCCCCCATGTCGCCGTGGTCGGCTTGCGTCGGGGACGGCGAGACGACGTGCAGGACGATCATGTCCGTCTTCGCCTTGACGCCCCGGCGCACCTTCCTCGGGACGACGACGAGATCCCCTTCCGTCACGGTCCGGCGCTCTTTCCCCGCGACCACTTCCCCTTCCCCGGAGACGATGTAGAGGGCGACGTGCACGTCGGGGGCGTGGACGGGGATGAACTGCCCGGCGCGGAACGTGGCCCGCACCACCTTCATCTCGGGGCTCTCGAACAGGGGAACGGGCAGGAACCGTTTCGGATCGAACTCGGGATCCTTCTCGGGCCGCGCGAACACGGGACCGCTCATCGTCGTACCTCCGGGAACAGGATTTCCACGGATTCATTCTCCACCCTTGCACTCGCCACGTACTTGACCGGGGTCAACCCCCTCCCGCCCGGGAATGGTACATTGGCGGTAAGGAATCTGGTGCGTCGCCGCGACCGGCGAGGAGAGGGGGACCATGAACACGACGACGATCCGGTTCCTGAAGGCGGGGATGGCGTACCTTCTCCTTGGAGGATTCCTCGGCGTGCTCCTCTCCCTGCCGGTCACGCGGGACGCCCTCTACGCCTCTCATCCGGGGGCGCGATGGGGACTGGCGCACGCGCACATCGTCCTGACGGGGTTCGTGATGATGGTCATCTTCGGGATCGCCTACCACATCCTCCCGCGGTTCGCGGGGAAGCCCCTCCACAGCGAGGGGTGGGCCGCCGCCCACTTCTGGCTGGCCGCCCCGGCGACCGCGGCCATGGCGATCGGGTTCACGCACGCGTTCGCCGCCCCGCTCCTGTGGGCGGGCGGCGCGGCGCAGTTCGCGGGGATCGTCCTCGGGGTGGTCAACCTCTGGTGGACGATCCGGTGACGCCAATCTTTTCGAGAAGAAGGAGGCAACCGCCATGCACGATGCCCTGAAGGAAGCGCAATTCTCTCCGGACCGGCCGGTCACCCGCCTGCTTCACGATTCGCCGGAGATGCGGGTCGTCGTCTTCGGCCTCGAGGCGGGGCAGGAGGTCCCCCCGCACACCGTCCCCGTCCGGGTCCTGATGCACGTCCTCCAGGGGAAGGGAGCCTTCCTGACGGGGAAGGGGGAGGAGCCGGCGTACCCCGGCGCGCTCGCGGTCACGGAGCCGAACGAGCCGCACGGTCTGAAGGCGGCGGAGCGGACCGTGATGCTCGCGGTGATCGCTCCGCGTCCATAGGAAGAGTGTTCTCCGGAGGAAGGGAGTTTACCGTAAATAGGAGATGAGCGATGGCGACGATCACCGGCGACATGGTCATCAACGAGGTCATCAAGATGTACCCCGCGACGATCAAGGTCTTCAACGACTACCGGGTGGACTCCTGCTGCGGCGGCGGGGCGCCGATCGAGGTGACGGCCCGCAGGGACGGCGTCGACGTCGACGGGTTGGTGCGGGCCCTGAACTCGGCGGTGGAGGGGCCGCAGGCGGGGGCCGCGTTGAAGAAGTAGCGAGGGGCGCGGCGCATCGACGTTCTCGGTGCTTCAAGTTATTCGCGAGACGGTACACCAGCTTCGCCGGCCGCGTTTCCCCACAGTTCCTTGAGCCGTTGGTCCCGGCCGCACCCGTTCCTGTAATACCAGTAACGGATCGGGTTCTTCTTGTAGTAGTGCTGGTGGTACTCCTCCGCCGGGTAGAATTCACCGGCAGGGACGATCTCCGTAACTACTGGTTCCTTGAACGGTTTGGACTTCTCCAGCGCCTCTTTCGACTGCAACGCCTCCCGGTGCTGTTCCTCCGTGTGGTAGAAGATCGCCGATCGGTACTGGTGGCCCCCGTCGCAGAACTGGCGGTCCTTCGTGGTCGGATCGATGTTGTGCCAGTAGACGTCGAGAAGCTTCCCGTAGGTGATTTTGGAAGGGTCGTACACGATCTGCACCGACTCCGCGTGGCCGGTCCCGCCCGCCGAGACCTCTTGATAGGTGGGATCCTTCTTCTGTCCGCCCGTGTAGCCGGACGTAACCGAGATCACGCCGGCAAGCGCGTCGAACGGGTGCTCCATGCACCAGAAGCAGCCGCCGGCAAAGGTCGCTTTTTCAAGATCGCCGGCGGCCTTGACCGTGCCGGCCGCGAGGAGCGTAAAGGGAAGCGCCAGCAGCCCGAACATGAAGGTTTTCATGGAAGTCCCCTCCCCGAGGACCGGATCATTCCGCGGTGGGGACGAACTGCAGGGCCGCCGAGTTCATGCAGTAGCGCTTCCCGGTCGGCTTCGGTCCGTCGTCGAACACATGGCCGAGGTGTCCCCCGCACCGGGGGCAGAGCACTTCGGTCCGCTGCGAGAAGAAACTGTTGTCGGGCCGGTTGAGGACGTTCGAAGCGGCGATCGGCGCCGTGAAGCTCGGCCAACCGGTCCCCGAATCGTATTTCTCCTCCGATCGGTACAGGTCGAGCCCGCAGGCGGCGCAGCGGTAGACGCCGTGCTCATGGTGCTTGTCGTACTTTCCGCTGAAGGCCCGCTCCGTCCCCTTTTCCCGCAGGATGTGGTACTGCTCGGGCATCAGCGTTTTCTTCCACTCTTCCATCGTTTTCACAACGGTTTGGGTCATGACGTAGTTCCCCTTGTCTGCGGAATACACCCGGATCGACGCCGGTGCGGATCCGTCGGCGGCTCCCGCCGGATCCGTGAAGCTGCCCGGAACGGCGCCCACGCCTCCTAGGATCCCGGGAAGCATCGCGCCCGCCGCGACACCGGTCATCGCTCCCATCATCCGAAGAAAATCCCTGCGGGTTGTCCTTGATCGCATCCTGCGCCCTCCCTTCCAGATTAGATGCACGGTTCCATTCCCTGATGCCGATCCTTCTCCTTCGAGCCTGTTCCTCTGTCGGCATGCGAACCGAATCCTTACAGGCGTCACGGAATATTTCGGCGCGCCTGGGGCCCGGATACCGGTGGGAGCCGTAGCCGGGGTTCACCCCGGGGCATGGACCCCGGGACACCCTTCGGCCACAATGGGGGGAGGAGAAACGCGAAGGGTCCTACCCCGCAATCGCGGGGGGGCAAAGTCCGCCGACAAGGAGAAGGGAACGATGGAGATCGCGATGATCGGGTTGGGGAAGATGGGCGCCAACATGACGACGCGTCTGCTGGGGAAGGGCCACCGCGTGGTGGCCTTCGACCTGAAGGAGGAGGCGGTTCGCGCCGCCGAGGCGGGAGGAGCGACCGGAGCCCGCACCCTGGACGAAGTGGTGGGGAAACTTGCGGCGCCGCGCGCCGTCTGGGTGATGGTTCCCGCCGGGAAACCGACCGACGACACCATCGCTGCCCTGGCCGGTCGCCTGTCCCCGGGGGACGTCGTCGTCGACGGGGGGAACAGCAACTACAAGGACACGATGCGGCGAGCCGCCGCGCTCAAGGAAAAGGGTCTGCATTTCGTCGACGTCGGGACCAGCGGCGGCGTGTGGGGGCTGTCCGAGGGGTACAGCATGATGGTCGGAGGGGAGGAAGCTGCCGTGGAACGGTTGCGGCCGATCCTGGAAGCGCTGGCTCCCGCGAGCGACGATGGTTGGGGGCGCGTCGGGCCGAGCGGGGCCGGGCACTTTGTCAAGATGGTCCACAACGGGATCGAATACGGCCTGATGCAGGCGTACGCGGAAGGGTTCGAGTTTCCGTTCCCGCGAGGAAGCGCCGTTCGGGGACAAGCTCCTGGCCGCGATGCGCAACCAGTTCGGCGGTCACGCGGTGAAGGGCTCGAAGTAGGGGCGTGAGGAGGGATCTCGAGCGGAAGTGAGGGAATCTCCCTCGTGACTTCCGTCCAGGACCGGCATTTTCATTCCGTGCCTCCGAGCATCGTTCCCGCCATCCCTCCCACGGTCTCCAGCGCCTGATCGATGCGCTCCGACCAGAAGGCGGCGTTGAGGCGGATGCAGTTGCCGTACCGTCCGGCCGTCGAG
>Ga0326597_10011409_pt1 | contig 11786 bp, 10 predicted proteins | sample RVTome_12_FD_203789 | JGI IMG/M metagenome (GOLD analysis project Ga0326597, IMG submission 203789) | Soil microbial communities from uranium-contaminated site in the Upper Colorado River Basin, Wyoming, United States - RVT100D185 | ecosystem: Environmental > Terrestrial > Soil > Contaminated >...
GACTGGGTGTTCGGCGGCAGCGGCTTTTGGACCGACCAGACGACTGGTGAAAAGTACTACCATGCGGACGGCGGTGACTTCATTTGCCTGTCGAACTTCTCGACAGCCACGCTCGACCTGCCGATTGAAAGCAGCCAAGCGAATGACGCACTACTGTTTTCTGCCTTCACCGAACGCATTCCGCCCCGCGGCACAAAGGTCCGGCTGGTGCTGATTCCACGCCTGGACAAGAAGTCGAAGGAAGCTCCGAAGCAAAATGCGACTGAACAAGATGCGCCCGCCAAGCCTGCGTCAAGCGAAGAACTCGTCAAAGATGAGAAGGCCAAAGAATAAGAATAGTTGGCTTAGCCCGAGCAGTGTCCCAACGATCCCGAGCCAAAACCCCCATCGAGTTGCTCGTTGGCCCCCTTCTTGCATCGCGCCGGCTGCGATCGCTTTGACATCGATCTGTCCCGTGATCCAGGCTGGAATGCTGACCGCGAGTCCGATCAGCTGCCCCGGCAAGCCGTACGCCATCCCCTCCAAGAAGTCACCAACCCACACGATCGCCAGCACCGCCACCACGATTGCGAGCAGCTGAATGCAGCATCCGATCAGCCCAAGCCACCAGACCAACGCACCACGATTGGGTAGGAAAGTCTCATAGTCGCCCGGCCGATACGGCTGGACATCGCTCGACTCCACGGCCGCGTAAGGATTCTGCTTGGCGGCCGTCTGACTCTCCGCGTCGATCGCGGGTGTCTTGTCGTCCCCAAACGGGTTGGCTCCTTGCTCATCCTCGAATGGGTTTTCGCGATCGGCGTTTGGATTTCGCGGAAACTTGAACTTCGCCATCACAGCCTTCGATCTTACCGGCGCTGCAATTCATGCCGGAGCTTGTGGAAAATTATTGATACACAGTTACTTAACTTCAGTCGGAAGACGAGGCACCTAATCGAGGTGCCTTTGCCTCGACTCTGATCAACTCACTTCTTCGAGGCAGTCAGGGTCAGGAAGAAACCGTGTTCGCGATCAGCCAGACGGGATCATGCACAGTTCGGAACCGTACTCGAGATCCGGGATGATCCTGCCCTTCCAGTCCTTCTCCGTGAAAATCAGTTTCGGATCACCCGTTTGCGGACCAGCGGCTGTGACGGTCAGGACGTTTCCCAACAAATCGTCGCACTGGAATGCTGCAGTTCCCCGATACACATACTGCCTGCCCCTTTGCCGCAGGATGACGGTGACAGATCGACCGTCCAGGCATGAAATGTCTGTCCGCTTGCTTCGCTGAAAAGGCTCAGCACCGTGACCCGATGCGATTCGACGGTCAGGCATTAGACGGATCCTTTTCGAGGCAATAGTGATGGATTTCCACAAACGTCCCCTCCTCCAATTGCAAGAGAATCCTGCCACCAGTCCGGTCGGCAACGACCGTCCCCTTTAGCCCTCTCAGGGAACCGTCGGCGATGCGAACACGTTCACCGCAATCGAATCGCAGGCAGGCGGTGTCAGAAGAACCGGCTTTGCCGAGATCGAGGTCGGTGTCACTAGAATGAATATCCGCATCGGCTGCGCCGATGTGAATGTCAACACTAGCTTCCTCGGCCAAGCCTTTGGAATGACTTGGTTCGGGGAGCGTAAGTGCTTCGAGTAGTTCGGCAATTCGCCACGGTTTTAATAGAAAACGATCAACACCCGCGGCGGCGAACTCGTGACGACAATCGGTGCTGCTGCTGCCGACGATGGTGAGATTGGAACGCATTGACTTAAGTTCGGAGACGAAATCCGCCACGCGTCCGTTCGCTGTTCCGTGGTCGAGGACCACTACTTTAATGTGAGAATCCGTCCCTAGCCATTGAATCGCACCACCGTGCGATTCGGTGGTGTGAAAAATACAGCCGATGTGCTGTAGTTGTTGTCTAATGCTTCTGACGTCCATCCGAGAACCATCGACCACTAGAATATGCCCATCGATTGCCGGTTGGCGATTCCCCATTTATTTATCCCGCCGAATATAAACAGTCGTATGAGTGAAATCAAAGAACATCTGAGTATCTCATCGCACACACGAGCATCCAGCGTGCCAGGAGAACTGACTTTGCCAAGAATCACCGTAATATAATAGCGGGCTCGTGGGAAGCCAAGCGTTGCCAGCCCAGGGTAAGGGGACAACTTGGCGAATTAGACTTCCGAAGTCTCGGAAGACTTCGGAAGTCTGCGCGAAACTGTACCACTACCCAGCCCAGAACTTCATTGGTCTCGATTCGAGACCACCCGCGGGGCAATGTGCCAAAATGCCTCCGCAGCCAGCCAAAACAACGAAATAACTGACCAGCGGGTCTTCAATGCGTGGTGGTCTGCGCTCCGCCTTGATGTGGCAGCCGTCGGCGTGAATGGGCAACCTTCTACAGCAATTGGCAACGTCAGCGCGAGACTACGACTGTGGCGAGGCGACAAAGCAGAAACGACAACCGAGTCGGTTCGGGATAATCCGTCCAACCCAAGTCTCCTCCGAAAGGATGAGTTCGGGATCACCGGTCTGGGGATCGTCGTGGTGGATTCGAAGGATCCGTCCCAATATGTCGTCGCGTTGGAATATGGCCGTGCCACAAAACACTACTTCATGTTCGCGCTGCATCAGGATGACCGCGACTGGTTGCTGGTCGAATTGAGAGAGGTCGACCGTGACCTTTTTGATGTCCATCTCTGTTCCATTTCGGCAACGTACGAATAGCGTGTAGAGACTCGTGTATTTTGAAAACGCACTGATGATATTCTGCATGTTGTCGATAAGTTGACAACCCTAATTCTGCCTTCCTGTGAGAATGGAGAACGGCACTCACCCCGAATGAGTGAAGCGGCAACCCAGCAACCCAGTGAACCAACGCGTCACTTACTATTGTCCGACGAAGGGTCATTCATGACAACTATTTCCAACAGCTCCCTGTATCGGTGGGGTGGCAAGGGAGGGGGAACGCCAGTATGTGCCGGAGCGCCGAGCGAGGACTCGCAGCTGCCATCACCCGAGCGGATCGTTCAGGCCATTCGCGAGGCATTCTTTACAGCTGAGGTTTGACTTGCGACCAGTGGAGATCGACAATCCAAGGGCTTGGCCTCACTTAGTGGCGAAGTTCGGGCCACCGAGAGTGGTTGCAAGAGACGAGCAGCTGCCGTATATCGTGGTATCGTCGCAATGCCCCGCAGAATCCATCACAACAGTCACGCCAGACTGACTGAGAATCATTACGGAGAACGTTTCATGAACATGCTTGCAAACACAACACGTCGCAACTTCCTGTTGGGCAGCGCGACGGCAACGGCCGCAGCTTCCCTTGCCACCGTCGTGTCGCCTCGCGTGCTCGGTCGCGATGGCAGCATCCCGCCAAGCGAGAAGATCGCACTGGGAGTCATCGGCATCGGTCCCCGTTGCACGTACGATCTGAAGTCCATGCTGCAGTTTTCCGATGTGCGTTGCGTCGCCATCGCCGAGGTTCAAGCCAAGCGGCGCGAGGCAGGAAAGTCGCTCGTCGACGAGCATTACGGCAATGGCGACTGCGTCGTTTACCGGGACTTCCGCGAGCTGCTCGATCGTAAGGATATCGATGCTGTACTGATCGCGACCGGGGACCGCTGGCACGCGGCGGCATCCATTCTGGCGGCCAGGGCGGGTAAAGATGTTTACAGCGAAAAGCCGTGCGGCATCACCATCGCCGCTTGCCAGGAACTGGCCGCGACAATGCACCGCCAGAAACGCGTGTTCCAAGCCGGTACGCAGCGCCGCAGCGTACCGAACTTTCAGAAGGCTGTCGAGCTGGCGCACAGCGGGAAACTCGGCAAACTCCATACGCTCCATGCGTCGATTTACATTCCCCTGCTCGACAATACGTGGCTTCCCGCCCAGCCGACACCACCACGCGATGTCGTCGACTGGAACCTCTGGCTCGGGCCGGCATCTTGGCGTCCGTTCAACCAAAAATACGTCGATGGCGGTTGGCGAGGCCAGTGGGACTTCGATTCCGGCGCGAGGCTGCTCGATTGGGGCGCGCACACGGTTGACCTTTGCCAATGGGCCAATCGGGCCGACGACACGATGCCCATCGAATACGAGCCGGCCGAGAATAACATCGTTTGCCAATATGCCAACGGCGTGAAGCTCGTGATCGACTTCCTCGCACAGCCGTTCGGTGATCGCTCGCCGCATTACATCACGCGGCTGGGCACCTGCCCGGTGCGTTTCGTTGGCGATGAAGGCTGGGTCGAAACCGGTGACGAGGGCGAGATCGTAGCCCATCCGGAATCGCTACAGAAAGAATTGCCAGAGGCAGATAAGCGGGTCCGCGGTCTGGATGTCTCCGCTCACTCGCGAAACTTCTTCGATTGCATCCGCTCGCGTGGCACAACAGCGGCCAATCCCGACGTCATGCGGCGGTCCCACATCGCCTGCCATGCAGCGGCGATCGCTTGGATTCTCCAGCGCAAATTAAAGCTCGATCCAGTGAAGGAAGAGTTTGTCGGCGACCATGAAGCGAATGGCCTCCGCTCTCGCGCGGCGCGCGATTGGACGACATAAAGCCGTCCACGAGAGGCAAGATTTACCGATGCCTTCCAAAGGCTTCAACACAGCTCGCGAATCGGCGTTGGATCGCTCACCAGATGCGAGGGCCGACCTTGTGGTGTGTAAAGAATCTTGTCGGGGTCGATGCCCAGTTTCGTATACACCGTGGAAACAAAGTTCTCAGGCGCAAGAACGTTTTCGACCGCCGAATGGCCTGTACGATCCGTGGCTCCAACGACCGTTCCACCCGGTGTGCCGCCGCCTGCCATCAGAACCGACATCGCGTTGGCCCAATGATCGCGACCGGGTTGCGTTTGTCCAGACAACGTCGAGATCTTAGGAGTTCGACCAAATTCACCCAGGGCCACGACCAGTGTTGACTCCAACATGCCTCGCTCTTCCAAGTCGTTGATGAGCGTGGCCACGGTCGAATCCCAATCGGGCAGCCGTTTGCGACACGTTCCAAAGATATCCGAATGGTGATCCCAACCGCCATCGTAGACGGTCACAAACGGGACACCCGCTTCGACAAGCCGCCGACTGAGCAAGCAGCGTTGCCCAAACGAATTGCGACCGTAGGCGTCGCGGACCTTGTCGTTTTCGTGGCTGATGTCGAACGCCGCTTGAGCCTCTTTCGATAGCACGAGATCGTAACCTTGCTGGTAGTACGAATCGAGTGCGGTCACCGGATCGCCGGCAGCTTCATCGTTGATTCGCTTCATGCGATCGACCAGCGAACGCAAATCGGTGCGGCGCTCGAACCGGTCACCGAGCAGGTCTTTCGGCACGGCAACATCGCGAACGCGAAAGTCGTCTCGATTCGGATCGTTGCTGACCACGAACGGAGCGTACTGTGCTCCGAGGAAGTTCGGCCCGCCAGACCGCGACATCTGCGGCATCGAGAAGTACGACGGCAACGCGTTCTTGCCGCCCAGCTCGTGCGCCGCGACACTACCCATACTGGGATGGAAGCTGACAAAGGCTCCGCAGCCGACGGGAATTCTCGGCGGCGCGCCGGTCATCATGTAGTGATTGCCCGCACCGTGATTGCCTTGGTTGTGGCGGATCGAGCGGATCATCGCGAACTTATCGAGACTCGACGCCAGCTTCGTCATGTGTTCCGAAAAATGAACGCCTGGAACTTTGGTCGCAATCGTGCCAAAGTCCCCTCGAATCTCGGCAGGTGCGTCCGGTTTGGGATCAAATGTCTCGATATGTGTCGGTCCGCCATCCATCCAAACCAAGATGCACGACTTCGCCGTTGCCTGGCGTCCGCTTGTCTGCGCCGCCGTGCCGCGGACTCGGAGTGCATCGACGAGTCCACCGCCGATCAGTGTCCCGAGCCCGAGCCGCAAACAGTCTCGTCGCGTTGCACCTTCACAGTTTTTCGAAAAACTCATAGCGAGGTCACCTGATTAACGAGGTGGGTTTCTAAGTGCGAGTCACAGGGGCGTGTGGCGTTCGTGGCGGGTCGTCACGGACATTCTTCTGACGAATGGACGCAACAAGGATGCAATGCGTGCTACAAATTCAAATTCGACACACGGACTTGCGATGCATCAGAGATTATAGATATGTTGCCTCCTTCGTACCAGAGTCCGTACGTCAGGCCTTCCAGGCTGGCTTTCCTGGCTGACGGGTCAGGTTGGAAAGCTTGACATACTTCTTGGCGGCGGGCATGTTAGAATCGATTACTCCTAGCCGACGCATCTGCAACTCATTAAATCACATGGACATCCGTCGCCACATCATGGGCCTGTTCGGCATCGCCTTGTTGCTCGCCGGAGTCGGCCTACTTTTCACCAAGGGTGCCAGTGATAGCCAGTGGAGCATGTTCGCCAGCATCTGTATTCGAGTTGGACTGATGCTGGGAGCCATCTGGCTGGCATTTCCGCAGATCATTGGGTTGGCAAAACGATTCCCGCCCTGGCTGCTGGCGACAGCCGGCGTTACGGCGTTCACCATTGCCGCCTTTCCGAAGAGGATCGTGTATCTTGGCCCAATCGTCGCCGCAATCGCCTTTCTGCAATTCGTCGGCTGGCTTTTCAAGCCGTTGCCAACTGCAAAACCAAAGCGACAGGCGAAGACCGTGTCGAAGAACGACCAATGAACGCGACTCGGCGAGAAGGCCCGTAAACGGGCCTCACCGTGGTGCGATTGGTCACCCGCCTGCCCCGGCATGAATGCCAGAGCGAATACCGCTGCGCGGAGAGCTTGCATGAAGATCGCAAAAATCGAAACGTTCGTCTGTCACGCGCGGATGCGAAACTGGGTGTTCGTAAAAGTTATCACCGACCAGCCGGGACTTTATGGCTGGGGAGAGGCGACCCTTGAATGGCATACTCGATCCGTTGTCGGTGCGATCGAAGACGTGGCGGAACTGATCGTCGGCGAAGATCCTCGCCGCATCGAACACTTGTGGCAGATGATGTTTCGGCAACATTTCTGGCACGGTCACGGGATCGTTCGGTCGACGGCCATCTCGGGAATCGATATCGCTTTGTGGGACATCGCCGGAAAGGTTGCCGGCCTTCCCTGCTCGCAACTGTGGGGCGGACCAGTTCGCGATTTCGTACGGACTTATTGCCACCTGGGCGGCGGCAAGATGGAAGAGTTCTATGAAACGACGGCCGCAGACGCAAAGGCCTTCGGCGATTTGGCGCGAAAGGCTGTCGAAAACGGATTCACGGCGTTCAAGAGTATGGCCGTGCCGCCGACGATGCCGGTCGAAGGCCTGCGACCAATTCGTCTCGCCGAAGCCGCCGTCGCCGCCATGCGCGATGCGGTCGGTGATGAGATCGACATTATGGTTGATTGCCACGCTCGCCCGTCGCCCGCCATGGGTTTGAAGTTCGGCAAGGCCCTTGATCCGTACGGATTGTATTTCTTCGAAGAGCCTTGTTGGCCTGAGTCCATTGATGGCTTGGCCATGATTAACAATGCGATCACAACACCCGTCGCTACCGGCGAGCGGATTACGGACCTGTCGACGTTTCGCGAACTCTTCGCGCGGCGCGGTTGCGAGATCTGTCAGCTGGACATCACGCATTGCGGCGGCCTGACCGCCGCCAGGCGGGTCGCCGCTGTGGCGGATGCCTACAAAATCGCCCTCGCGCCTCACAATCCGCAAGGTCCCGTCAGTACGGCCGCCTCGCTCGAGTTTGGCTTCTCGCAACCTGGCTATATCATTTGCGAAACCGTTCACGGCGACGTGCCCTGGCGGGGCGACGTCGTTCAAGAAGGTTTTATCGTTGAGCCACAAGGCCGCATCGTGCGTCCCAACACGCGACCGGGACTTGGGATCGAGATAAACGAAGAAGCGGTTCGCAAACATCCCTTTCAGCAAGAGTTGCCACAGCGAGTGTTTTATCCTGACGGAAGCGTTGGAGATTGGTAAGGTCGCCGTTCCTTTGAGCGTGGACTTGATTTAACCGCAAGCCGATTGAACAAAACGAAGACCCTGATTCATGCTTTGAGGGTTGTTCTGATACGCGCTCGCTCCAATTACAATGGAACCGTTCTCTAGCACGATTCAAGTTGCACGACCATGCAGAACGCGCCCCCAGATCTCAAAGAACGCAACCCCTTCAGGAACGCACCATGCCAGTCTCATTGGATCGCCGTCAGCTCCTTGCCGCTGGCGGTGCCAGTCTCGCCACTTCGTTCGTCAGCGCGACTGCACAAACTGCCCACGCCGCCGAGAGCGAGGCTCATGGATTCGGCTTCTGCCTGAATATGAGTACGATTCGCGCGTTCGACGGCAAGGGAGGCAAGGCGCGACCCATCGTCGAGCAAGTCGATATCGCGGCAAAGGCGGGCTATGATGCGATCGAACCCTGGGTTCGTGAGGTGCAACAGTACAAAGAGAGCGGCGGGAGCTTGAAGGATCTGCGAAAGCGGATCGAGGATGCTGGACTGACCGTTGAAAGCGCGATCGGATTCGCCACTTGGATCGTCGATGATGATGCGAAGCGGGCCGAAGGTTATGAGACCGCCAAACGTGACATGGAAATGCTCCTTGAAATCGGCGGAAAGCGTCTTGCGGCTCCGCCGGTCGGCGCGACGAACCAGACCGATTTAAATCTCTTCGCGGTCGCCGATCGGTATCGCAAGCTCTTGGAGATTGGCGACGAAATCGGCGTCATCCCCGAACTGGAGTTATGGGGCTTCTCGAAGTCGATGAGTCGGCTTGGCGAGCTGATGTTCGCGGCCGTCGAGAGCGGCCATGCGTCTGCCTGCGTCTTACCGGACGTCTATCACATTTACAAAGGTGGTTCTGACTTCACCGGCCTCGGTTTGATCGACGGTGCGGCGATTCACGCCTTCCACATGAACGACTATCCCGCCGATCCGCCACGCGAGACGATCGGTGACGCGGACCGCGTTTATCCGGGCGACGGCGTCGCGCCGCTGGGCGACATCTTGCGAATACTACGATCGACGGGTTGCCATTGCATGCTTTCCTTGGAGCTATTCAATCGCGAGTACTGGAAGCAAGATTCCGCGGAAGTCGCGAAAACCGGTCTGGCGAAGATGCGCGCGGCGGTTGATGCCGCCTTCGCCTAAGAGCCTGTCCCAAAACCGTGACTGGCTCCCTTGGTTTCAGGTGCCTGTCCCGCTTTTGGGATAGGCAGTAAGTTGGTCGCATGAATCGCGTGCCTCGAGTCATTTGCGAGTGTGGCGGCGAATTACCTCGCCCGATCCCGCACGTCTGCCCGCATTGCGGCGCCGTCATCAGTTCGGTTCGGCGCAGCGCTGCGCCGATAATCGTGCAATTGATCATCGCGATTGCCACGTTCGCGGCACTGATCGCTTTCCTGATGTGGTTGCTCTCGCAGTATTGATAGGACCGATAGGTCATCGGAGACCCATTTCGTGTTAAGATGGGGCTGATCGATCACCGTCGAGCGATCACCCGCTCGAATAACGGGCAACTGTGGGACAAGAATAGTGAGGAGGCGTTGTTCGTTCGCAAACTTGGGCGGACAAAAGGTGAGTCCTAGGAGACCTATAGGACCTATATTGAGAGCCGCCCCGGCAACGTCGTAGCCAACATCGCGATTTGTCTGACTCATCAGGCCAACTATTTGTTGGATCACCAGATTCGGCAACAGGAACAAGCGTTCGTCAAAGAGGGTGGCTTGCGAGAACGAATGACTCGAGATCGACTGGATGCTCGCCGGAAACGACACGACTGACTGCGGATGGAAGCGTTGATCGTGCGCAGGCGTGGCGGCTCTTCCTTGAGGATCTTGTAGAGCACCGCTTCCAGCGGTCCCTCGAAAGGGCGCTGCCCCGCCAGCAACTCGTTGAATAAAACGCCGAGACTGTACTGATCGGAGGCGGGACCTACCTCGTTTGATTTCGTCCGGCTGGCTTGTTCGGGCGACATGCAGTAGGGAGTGCCGAGCAGGGAACCTTCGATCGTGAGGTCGCCCAGGGAGTCGCGGGATTTCGCCAAGCCGAAGTCCATTAGGTGCGGCCGCGACGCTGCATCGAGCATGACGTTCGCGGGTTTCACATCGCGGTGGATGACTCCCAGCGAATGGGCGTCGTCCAAGGCGCTGGCCAGTTCGCGGACGATGCGGGCGGCGCGGTCGATGGAAAGCGGTTCCTGCTTGATCGCCGTCGCCAGCGATTGGCCTTCGATATAACCAGATGCGATGTAGAACTGACCGTCGACAAACCCCGCATCGTACACCGGCACGATGTTCGGATGCCGAAGCTGCGCCGCCGCCTTCGCTTCGCGTAAGAACCGAGGTGACGTTTTTTGGTCGTTCAAATGCGCGTGCGGCACTTTCAGCGCCACGTCTCGGTCGAGCATCGAATCGAACGCCAAATACACCTTCCCAAACGCCACAGTGATGGAGGCCGTCCAGGTAATACCATTCCCAGTCACGCGTCGAAGACGGGCAATCATTCAGGAGTCGGAGGGAATTGCCGACATCACCATCGAACCATTCTCGGTAAGCTAGTCGGACATTTAGGCGGTAGCACGCTGCCAGCGCCTTGTCCCTCTCAGCAGCATCCTTAACAGCATCCGTCTTCGTGAGCGAAAGCTCCGCGTCCTTCTTTTCGCTGTCTTCATGCAAAGCCTGAACCTTCCGTTCCAATTCCTCGATCTTGGGGACCGCTTGCTTCTGTGTTTCACCAGCTTTCTCCAACTGGACTGCAAAGTTCGCAGCGTCTTCCGTGGCTTTCTTTTCCAATTGCGTTACTTTGGCTGGAAGGCCCTCGAGTTGTTCCAGGCTGCCGGCCGCAGCCGCAAGTTGTGCCAGTGTGCCTTGCGCCTGGCGCCATTGCCACGAAACGGCAACCAAGGCGATTGCTGTAATTAGCACCACGGTTCCTGCCAGCCGCGAAGTCGAAGGATTGCGCTTCGACCAGCGCCACAACCGCTCCGGCACGCTGACTCGACGTGCGGTGATCGGTTCGTTGTTTTGCCAGTGAGCCAGATCGTCCGCCAACTCGGCACAACTGGCGTAACGGCGATCGGCTTCCTTGGCCAGACACTTCAGGCAGATCGTTTCCAGGTCGCGAGGGATCGCCGCGTTCTTCTTGCGCGGCGGCTCGGGTCGCGTATCACGCACAGCGTAGGCAAGCTGCATGGCGTCGCCATGAAAGGGGCGTTCGCCGGCCAGCATCTCGTACAGCATGACGCCCAGGCTCCACTGGTCGCTCCTGCCATCCGCTTCGTGGCTCTTGCCGGTGTGTTGCTCGGGACGCATATACGCCGGAGTGCCCATACGGACACCTTCCTGAGTTCTCAGTGCGGCCGACTCGTCATGTCGGGCCAAGCCGAAATCCGCGATGTGCGGGACGCCTGCCTCGTCGAGCAAGATGTTGTCCGGCTTGATATCGCGGTGGATCACACCCAACGAATGTGCATAGTCGAGGGCCCGCGCCAGGCGTCCGATCAGCTGCGAGGCCGTCGCGTGATCGACGTCGCCGCTCTCGCGCAATCGATTGCGCAGCGTCCGGCCGGGTGGAATGTAAAAGGGGAACCGGGGACACAGCATGCGGCCTGTTGATTTAACCGGCGAGTTGGCGAGGGGCGTAGAATTTGTAAGTGGGAGATATGTTGGCTCCGCTAGCAAGGAAGGAAGTGCGTCATGGCCACAGCAGATTATTGGGCGGACTCTCCGATTGGTCGCGGCAGCAACTGGTTTTCTTTGTTGTTCCCCACACTCGACTCGCTGATTCACCCCGATGATCCAGTTCGTTTGGTGGATGACATCCTGCGGGAGGT
>Ga0326597_10011410_pt1 | contig 11784 bp, 11 predicted proteins | sample RVTome_12_FD_203789 | JGI IMG/M metagenome (GOLD analysis project Ga0326597, IMG submission 203789) | Soil microbial communities from uranium-contaminated site in the Upper Colorado River Basin, Wyoming, United States - RVT100D185 | ecosystem: Environmental > Terrestrial > Soil > Contaminated >...
CAGGAGCCCCCTCCGCCACGTCGCTCACCAGCGCGCCCTTGCCCGCTTCCACGCCGAACTGCTGGGCAAGCGCCTGATCCAGGTCCTGGATGAACACGCCAAGCCAGGCGCGGGTGACTTTTCCCGCTTGGATCAACTGGGGCAGCACGCGCGTGATCTCGTTCACGTTGATGGCGAAATTCAGCCCTTCGGCGTTGTTGGCGATCAGGGTGTTGATGCCCACCACCTGGCCTCGGGCGTTGACCAGCGGTCCGCCGGAGTTGCCGGGGTTGATGGCCGCATCCGTCTGGATCAGCGCGCGCATGCGTCCACCCGTTGGGCTATCCACGTCCCGGCCCAGGGCGCTGACGATGCCCGACGTCACCGTGTGGCTCAAGCCCAAGGGGTTGCCGATGGCGACCACCCAATCGCCGATCTCAAGCGTTGACGAATCGCCCAGCTCGGCGCTTGGCAACGCCATGCCTGCAGCGTCGACGCGCAGCACGGCGATGTCCATCGTCGCGTCCATGCCGATCACCTCGGCGAACAGCTTCTCCCCCTGCTGCATCGTGACTTGAATGCCGTCGGCGCCGTCGATCACGTGGTTGTTGGTGAGCACGTACGTCTGCCCCTCGAACGACACCAGCACGCCCGACCCCAGCGATCGCGACAGGTGTTGGGATTGCGGCGCGCGCTGCAACAAATCCTCCAGAGGGGAGTTGAAGTACAGCTTGAATTGCCCAAAGCGCCGGACGTTTGAGACCGTGCGCGTGACGTCGATCTGCACCACGGCAGGCGCCACCTGGCGGATGGCGGTCTTGATCGCGTTCTGCCCCGAGGCCGTGATCAACGCTTGCAGGGATTCCTCGTCCAAGGACGACAAGTCCACCATGGGAGTGGATGGCGTCTGTTCGCTTTGAGCAAGTCCCAGGGGAGACCATCCCGCCATCAAGCCCCAGGTCAAAGCGCCCACGATCACGGCGATCGCGCCAAGGCCGAGGATGGATTTGAGTTTCATGACATCGCTCCTTTCTTCTCGTCCATATTCCACTGAAGTGCCAATTGGGAAAGCCCTCCGGCGCCACCTGATGGGGTCGCCGGAGGGCTTTGGTTTTCTCCCTCTACCCTGAAGGAGAAAGGGCGTTAAACCCTAAGGAGGTATTCAGCGTGCCCATGACAACCGGTTCTGCTGTCGATGCGAGCGGCGCTCCAGTGCTCGGTGCTCTTGGTTGGTGTTTCATGTTTGCAGTCTAGCGAAGCCAACCTTAAGCCAGCGTTAAGTCAAGATTAAAAAGCCCTAATGTTTCACCGATAGATCGGCGCGTCTACAGCGACAGGCGCACGTGGAAGGCGGTGCCTTGGCCCACCTGGCTTTCCGCCGTGATCTGCCCCCGGTGGGCGTGCACGATGGACTGGGCGATGGACAGGCCCAACCCCGTGCCGCCCAGTTGGCGCGAGCGGGCTTTGTCCACGCGGTAGAAGCGCTCGAACAGGTGCGGCAGGTGCTCTTGTGCGATGCCCGGACCCGTGTCCTGCACCCGCAGCCACGCCTGTCCCTGCACCTGCCCGCAGCCGAGCTCCACTTGCCCCCCAGGCGGCGTGTACTTGAGCGCGTTTTCCACCAGAATTACCAGCAGCTGCTCCAACAGCTCTTCATCCCCGGACACGGCCACGGGCGCGGCGCAGGAGGCACTCAGCTGGATCCCTCGCTCCCGGGCCAACGACCCCAGCTTGTCCACCACGCGCTGGCACAGCTCGTCGAGCTGCACCTTTTCGGGGTGCAGCGGAAGCTGTCCTGCGTCGCTTTGGGTCAGGAACAAGAGCCGCTCGGCCATGCGCGACAGGCGCTGCACCTCGTCCAGGTTGCTGCGCAGCAGCGCTACGTATTCCTCCGGCGCCCGCGCGCGGCGCAGCGCCACCTCCGTTTCCGCACGCAGCGCGGCAAGCGGGGTGCGCAGCTCGTGTGAGGCGTCGGCGATGAAGCGCTGCTGGTTTTTGAAGGACTTTTCCAGGCGGTCGAACAGCTCGTTGAGGGTGGTGGCCAGCCGGCCCAGCTCGTCGTGGGGCGTGTGCACGGGCAGGCGTCGGTTGAGGTTGAGGCTGCCGATCTCGCGCGCGCTCTTGTTCATCTGCCCCAGGGGCTGCAACAGGCGATCGGCCAGGAAAATGCCGCCCACGCTGGTGACGATCAAGGCGGCGGGCACGATCATCCACAACCAAAAGCGCAACATGCCCAGGTTGCGCTCCACCCCCTCCAGCGATACGGCCACCTGGATGATGCTGTTGATACTGCTGCCAAGCAACAACCGGCTGGATTGGGTGAGCAGCCGGACGTGGGCGCCATTGGGAAGCTCAATGTATTCCATGTAGATTTGCTCGCGGAAGGCTGCCTGTAGGGCAGCGGTGCTTATGGGCAACGTAAATTCGCTCAAATTCTCAGAGCGCACTTGGATTAGGCCTTGCACGTTGATGATTTGAAAAAAAACCTCATCTTGTAGCGGCAACTCGCTTGGCTGAATGGGCTGGATGCGCAGGATGCCGACGGAAATCTCCACCTTGCTTGCGATGATCTCGGCGCTTGCCAGCAAGCCGGTCTCGATGATGTGGTACTGGTTGAGCCGCACAACGTTGTAGAACACCACGCTGAAAATCACCAAAATCACGGCGAGCACAAGCACGTACCACAGCGTCAGGCGCACGCGCAGCGAGCTGAAGGCAGACTTGAGCCTATTCATCTTTGAGCACGTACCCCGCGCCGCGCACGGTGTGGATCAGTTTGGGCGCATGGCCCTTGTCGATCTTGTCCCTGAGATAATGAACGTAGACGTCGATCACGTTGGTCAGCGTGTCGAACTCGCCCCACACGTGCTCGCTGAGCAGCGTGCGGCTGAGCACGCGGTTCTTGTTGCGCATCAGGTACTCGAGCAGCGAGAATTCCTTCGGCGACAGGTCCAAGGCCACTCCCGCCCGCTGCGCGGTGCGCGTGACCGGGTCCAGCTCCAGGTCCGCCGCGCGCAGCGCCTGCGAGGAAGGCTGGCTCGACGCCCGGCGCAGCAGCGCGCGCGCCCGGGCCAACAGTTCCTCAAACGAAAACGGCTTCGTCAGGTAATCGTCCGCACCGCTGTCCAAGCCCTGCACGCGGTCGATCACGGCATCCTTGGCCGTCAGGATCAACACGGGTACCTCCTGCCCCTCGGCGCGCAGGATGCGCAGCAGCTCCAAGCCGGAGATGGCCGGGATCATCAAATCGAGCAGGATCAAGTCGTACGTTTTGGAGCGAGCCAGGTACAGCCCTTCCTCGCCGTCGTGGGCCACGTCCACGGCGTACTGCTCCTCGCTGAGGCCTTTCTGCAGCGCGCGCGCCAGTTTGGGCTCGTCCTCCACCACGAGAATGCGCATCTTCCTCACCTTCACGTCATGCGAATTATAGCGCCTTTGTACATTAAAGCAGGGTTAGCAGTCCATTAGCGTTCTTTAATGATCCGGCTGGATTTTCGCACCCGCTGCCGGTATCAGTATGGGAACAAAACATCCATAGGAAGGTGTGCACGCATGAGGGCAGGACTGAAGCTGGCAGCGGCATTGGCGATAACGGTGGGTTTGTTGTGGAGTTCAGGCCGTGCGCAAACGGCGGTGCTTTACGTGTCGGCAACGGACTCAGGCTGCGGCGGGCAGACCCCCTGCTTCGGGTCCATTCAATCCGCGGTGGACGCGGCCCAGCCGGGCGATGAAATCCGCGTCGCCGCAGGCATGTACGCGGGAACCACCCCTGCGGTGGTGGATGACGTTCCCTACACTCAGCACGTGCTGATCGCCAAGTCCCTCAGCCTGCAAGGCGGTTATGGAGAAGGGAACTGGAACGCGCCCGATCCGTCCGCAAACCCCACCGTGATCGACGCAAAGGGCCACGGGCGCGCGATCTCGATCGTGGGGGATGGAACGCAAACGGTCGTCATTTCAGGCTTCACGCTCACCGGCGGAGACTACGGCGACCTGGGCAACGGCCCCGACCAAGCGCACTTCGCCTGCGTGCGCACGGGCAGCGACTGCGGCGGCGGGCTGTTTGCCTTCGGGGTCCAACTCGTGCTGCGGGATTGCCTGATCACGGGCAACGTGTCCGGTCGCACCAAGCGCTTCAGCGACGGGGGCGGCGTCTATGTGTGGCTCCTGAGCGACGGCAGCCGCATCGAAAATACGCGCTTTGTGGGCAACGCCGCGCCGGCGTCCGGCGGCTCGGGCGGCGGCCTGCTGGTGGAGTTCGGCGGCAGCCTCGCCATCGTCAACAGCTCTTTTGAGGGCAATCTCGCTCAAGGGACCGGCGGCGCCGTCCACGTATTCCAGCCCAACGGGCAGGTGAGCGTGGAGAACACCGCGTTCATGGGCAACACCGCCGGGGAGGAAGGGGGCGCGCTGGAGGCGCGGCTGATTTTCAATGGCGAGGCGCTGGCGCTGGACCGCGTGAGGTTTCAAAACAATGAAGCCAGGGGGCAGGGCGCGGCCTTGAGCCTGATCAAGCAAGGCGGCGAGCCCAGCGTCGTGCGCTTGACCAATGCCCTGTTCGCCGACAACGGCCTGACGTCCCCTTCCTCTGCGGGCGCCGTGATCTATGCCGTCGGCGGCTCCGGCGAGCGATCCGATTTCACCCTCAATCTGGCGCACGTCACGCTGGCCGACCATACGAATCTAGCCGCGTTGTACCTGTATGGAGAAACGGCCACCACCCGTGCGGACGTCGTCAACGCGCTGATCTCGTCCGCGGCCACCGCCTTTGTGGGAGAACAAGTGGGAACTGGAGTGGTGGCGTTCCATCACGACCACACCCTGCTCGATGGCGTGGAAACGCTGCACGCAACCGTGGCAGGGACACCCGACTTTGAAGCCGTCGGCACGCTGAGCGGCCCGGCCAGGCTGGATGCCACTTTTCACCTTCAAGCGGGCTCGGCCGCCATCGACGCGGGTGTGGATGCATCCATCACCGTGGACCTCGATGGCGACGCCCGTCCGCAGGGCGCCGGCTACGACATCGGCGCGGATGAGTTTGCCTTGCCCTAAGAATGAACGCCCTTGCGCGCTTGGGAGGGTTCCTTAGAATAGGTCCATGTCTACGAACGCAATTGAAGTCACGGGCCTGACTAAGATTTACAACAACCACTTTAAAGCGGTGGACAACGTCTCGTTCGCGGTGCGGGAAGGCGAGTTCTACGGCTTCCTGGGACCCAACGGAGCCGGAAAGTCCACCACTATGCGCGTGCTTGCCACCCTGCTCACCCCCACCGCCGGCACGATCACCATCGCAGGCTACGCGCTGGGCAAGCAGGATGACCAGATCCGCCGCGCCATCGGCTTCGCCATGCAGGGCGTCACGCTCGACGACATGGCAAGCGCCTGGGAGAACCTGATGCTGATCGGCACGCTCTACGGGCTGCCCAAGGCCGAGGCCAAACAGCGCGGAAGCGAGTTGCTCCAATTGCTCAACTTGGAGAAGGTGGCCGACTCCTGGGTGAAGAACTACTCCGGCGGGATGAAGCGGCGGCTGGACCTGGCCGCCGTGCTCATGCACCACCCGCGCATCCTGTTTTTGGACGAGCCCACCGAAGGGCTGGACCCGGCGGCCCGGCGCGTGATCTGGGATTACCTGCGCCAACTGAACGCCCGAGGCACCACGATGTTCCTCACCACGCACTTCATGCAGGAGGCCGACGAGCTGTGCGGCCGCATCAGCATCATCGACCATGGCAAGATCATCGTCACCGACAGCCCCGCCAGCCTGAAGGCCAAGGTCGGCGGCTCGCTGGACGACGCCTTCATCCACTATACCGGCCACGGCATCCGCGACGAGGACATCAACCTCAAAGCGGCGGACCCCTACGTGAGGAGCTGACGATGAGCGAGCTTAGAAAAATCGGCTATTTGTTCGTGCGCGGCTTCAAGCAGTGCATCCGCCCCTACGCGGCGCTGATGCCGGAATTTGTGATGCCGCTGTTCTTTTTCATCGTCAACTCGGCCGCGTTCCAGCGGGCGGTGCAGATCCCCGGTTTCGAGAACACCACCTACCTGCAGTTCTACGCGCCGGTGGCCCTGCTGACGGCGATCTTCATCAGCTCGGGCAGCACCGGCATCGAAGTGGTCACCGACATCAGCACCGGCTACATGGACCGGCTGTTCCTGGCGCCCATCAAGCGCTGGTACATCGTGCTGGCCAAGCTGGCGGCGGTGGGGTTGAAGTCCGCGTTGCTCACCGGCTTGATGATGGTGCTGTTTTTGTTCTTCGGCGCCTCCTTCGAGGGCGGAGCGCTGGGCGTGGTGACCGTGCTTTTGTTCGCCTTCGTCTTCGCCATGGGCTGGGCGGGGGTGGGACTTTCGCTGGCCTTCTTCACCAAGAACCCGCGCCTGGTGCAGTCTGCCTTCATCTTCTTCTTCCCCTTCTCGTTCATCACCACCTCGCAGCTGCCGCTCAATTTGCTCGACGGCTGGTACAAGACCGCCGTGCAGCTTAACCCGGTGACCTACATCCTGGAGGGGATGCGCTCGGTGCTGCTCACCGGCCAGCTGGGAGCGACGGTCGGGATCGGTTTGCTGGTGGCGCTTGCCTTTGCCGTCGTCACGCTGTCGGTGTCCACCTACGCTTTTCGCAAGTCTGTGGTGAGGAAGTAGATCTCGGGCCGTCGGTCGGCGAACAGGTCGTTCAAGCGCGTGACGCGCTTGTCCAGCGCCACGTTTGGGTCGATCTGGGCGATGCCCAGCATCTCGCCTGCCTTGGGAGCTTGGACAAGCAGCGCGCCATCGGGATCGGCGATCTGGCTTTCGCCGGTGTAGGTCAGCGTTTTTTCGCCGCGGTCCTCGGTGCCGAAGCGGTTGCACATGGCCCAGAACAGGCGATTTTCCATGGCCCGCACGCGCGTGGAAAGCTGCGCCTTGGTGGGCATCACCAGGTTCGATGGGTGGCAGATCAGCTGCACCCCTTGCAGCGCGAGCGAGCGCGCGGCCTCGGGGAACAGGTGGTCGAAGCAGATGAGCATGCCCACCTTGACCCCTTTCACTTCGAAGACGGGAAACCCCAGGTTGCCGGGCTTGAAGTAGAGCTTCTCCTCGTAGAACAGATGGGCCTTGCGATAGACCCCAACCAGCCCTTGCGGCCCCACCAGCGCCGCGCTGTTGAAAAAGTCGTCTCCATCACGCTCGGGCAAGCCCAGCGCCAGATACAGATCGTGCTTTCGCGCCAACTGGTGCAGGAAATCGGTGCTTGGGCCGGGGATGGGCTCGGCCACCGCCGCGACCTCTTCGTGATTCAGAAACAGGTAGCCGCTGTTGCCCAGCTCCGGCAGCACGATCAGATCGGCCTTTACGCCCCGCAGGGCATTGGCCATGTGGTCCAGGTTCTTTTGGACTTGTCCAAATTGGGGAGCAAACTGGAAAAACCCTACGCGCATGGCGGCTCCTTTCGAGCCTGCATTGAAGCGCACCCGTCCACGCCGCGCAAGGCGCCCCTGACCCAGGTCAAAGCCGCCGCTGATGCGTATCATGGAAGCAGGGGCCGCTGTGGCCTTACGCTGAGGCAGGGAGAGCGCGGTTCAAGCTTCACGAAAGGAGGCCCATATGCGGGAGCTGGTCGTGATCGGTTACGACGATCCCTTCAAGGCGGAAGAGGTGCTGCTGGAGTTGGACAAGATGCAAAAGACGCACCTGATCGACCTGGGCGATGCGGCGGTGGTGGTCAACGACCGTCAGGGCAAGATGAAGTTCAAGCACTTCCATGAGTTGACCCTGCACAGCGAGCAGACCGCCAGCTTGTGGGGGACGTTGCTTGGCTTTCTGCTCCTGCACCCGGGGTTGGGCGGGCTGTTGGGAGCCAGCATAGGCGAACGAGCGAGCTCATTGGAGGATTACGGCATCGACAACGCCTTCATCCAACGCCTGGGCCAAGCGTTGAGCGTGGGGAGCTCCGCGCTATTCGTGTTGGTGCGCCACGCACACCCGGACAAGGTGTTGGAGGAACTGGCCCCCTTCGGCGGGCGGGTGCTGCGCACGTCGTTGTCCGCCGTCGACGAAGCCAAATTGCGCAAGGCGTTGGACGCGAGAAGATGAGCGTGTCGTAGGGGCGCAGCATGCTGCGCCCCTACCTGATACACGCGAGACAGCGCAAGTTCACCTTACGCGGGCGCCTTGTGCGACAGGTAGTCCACCAGCTTGTTGAGCGTGTCAATCTTGCCGTAGTCGCCCTCCGGGATGCCCACCCCCAGCGCCTCGTCCAAGCCCACGATGAAATTCAGAAAATCGAACGAGTCGATGTTCAGCGCCTCCATCAGGTTCTCATTCGGGTTCCACTGGTTCAGATCCACCTCGGGCGCGATGGATTGCACGACCTGAAAGATGCTCTGCTTGATTTGTGCGTCGTTCATAGTTGATCGGGCTCCTTCAAGTAACGCTTGATAGCCTCCAGGAACTGCGCGCCCTGAGTGCCGTCGCTGGCCCGGTGGTCGGCGGCCAGCGTGGCGGTGAGCACCTTGCGCACCGTCAGCATGCCGTTTTCCGCCCAGGGCCGCTCGCCGACCTTGCCGAAGCCCACCAGCGCCACCTGCGGCGGATAGATGACGCCGTACACGGTCTCGACGCCCAGGTCGCCCAGGTTGCTCACCGTGATGGTCGCATCCGTCAGCTCCGAGCTGCGCAGCCGATTGGAGCGCGTGCGCATGATCAGGTCGCGCACGGCGTTCATCAGCTCGTCCAAGCTCAGCAAGTCCGCGTTGTGCAGGGCCGGGGCGATCAGGCCGCCCTGGCGCAGCGAGATGGCAAAGCCGATGTGGATGCCCTCCTCAATGCGCAGCTCGTCCTCGACCCAGTAGCCGTTCAGCTGGGGCACCTCCACCAGCGCCTTGGCCACCGCCTTGACCAGCAGCACGGCCGGCAGGATGCGCTCCTTGACCGAGCGCTTCGCGTTCTGTTCTTCCAGCCAGCGCAGCGTGTGCGTCATGTCAATGTCGGTCTGCAGGTAGTAGTGAGGGATGTCGCGATTGGCGCGCGACATGGCCGCCGCGATCGCGCGGCGCATGTTCTTCTGGAATTGCTCGGCAGCCGGTTGAGCCGCAGGCGCCACTTCCTTGCGTGGCGGGACGGGAAGTTCGACCTTGGGGGCAACCGTGGGTTGCGGCATTGGCGTTGCCTTGACGGCTGCCGCGCGCTCGATGTCCGCGCGCTGGATGACGCCGTGCGGGCCCGTCCCCTTCACCGCGGTCAGTTCCACGCCCAGTTCACGCGCCAGCTTGCGCGCGGAGGGTGAGGCCTGGATGCGCGCATGGGCGGGCGCCTCCGCTTGGGCCACCGCACGATGATCCATCGGGTGATGATCCGGCGCACTCCTGTATGCCGCAGTTGCAACGGGTATCGCCGCAGGCGCCGGCTTTGCTTGGGGCGGCTGAGGCTTGCCATTGTCCGGCGCCGGTGCGCCGCTTCCCACGACGGCAAGCGGCGTGCCCACCTTGATGCGCTCAGGACCCGGCTGCGCCAGCAGCTTCTCGACCACGCCTTCGTCGAAGATCTCGACCTCGATCACGCCCTTGTCGGTCTCGACCTCGGCGATCGCCATGCCGCGCTTGATGGGGTCCCCCGGCTTGACCTTCCACGACACCAGGGCCGCCGACTCCATGTCCGCGCCCAGGCTGGGCATCAGGAACTCAGCCATGGTTGCTCACCGCTTTCTTGACCGCGGCCACCACGCGCTCGGGGCTGGGCAGCGCGGCCTCCTCCAGGTGCTTGGCGTAGGGCAGGGGCACCTCGGCGGTGCAGACCCGCTCGACCGGCGCGTCCAGCTCGTAGAAAGCCTGCTCGACGATGCGGGCGCAGATCTCGGCGGCAAGGCTTCCCGTCTTCCACCCCTCGTCCACAATCACGACCCGGTGGGTCTTGGCGATCGATTTGAGGTACGTCTCGTCGTCCAGGTGCCGCAGCACGCGCAGGTCGATCACGTCCGCGCTGATGCCCTCTTTGGCCAGCATCTCGGCGGCGTCCAGCGCCTTGAACAGGCTGGCGCTGTAGGCCAGGATGGTCACGTCGTTTCCGACGCGGCGCACCTTGGCGCGTGCGATGTCCACCTGCACGCCCTCCGCGGGCAGACGCGCCTTCATGTTGTAGAGCAGCGGGTTCTCGAAGATGAGCACCGGGTCCGGATCCTGCAGCGCGGGCCAGAGCATGCCGCGGGCGTCCTCGACCGTGGCCGGCGACAGCACCTTGAGGCCGGGGATGTGGGCGAACCAGTTCTCCAGGCTGTGCGAGTGCTGGGCCGCCAATTGCTTGCCGGCGCCCGTCGCCATGCGGATGACGATGGGCACGTTGAACTGGCCGCCGGACATGTGCAGCAGCGTGGCCGCGTTGTTGAGGATCTGGTCCAGGGCCAGCAGGCTGAAGTTGACGGTCATGATCTCCACGATGGGCCGCATGCCGTTCATGGCGGCGCCGATCCCGGCGCCGGTGAAGACCGACTCGGCCATCGGCGTGTCGCGGATGCGCTCGGGCCCGAACTCATCCACCAGCCCCTTGCTCACCGCGAAGCAGCCGCCGTAGCTGGCCACGTCTTCGCCCATCAAGAACACGCGCTCGTCGCGGCGCATCGCTTCCCGCATCGCTTCGCGCACGGCCTCGCGGTAGGTCAGCTCCACCGTCGCCGGCGCCGCCTGCGTTTGCACTAGCGTTTGTACGCTCATGATGCCCCCTGTTCCGAATACACAAAGCGCGTCAGGTCCTCCAGCGGCTCCAAGGTCCCCGCGTCGGCGTAGGCCACTGCCTCGGCGATCTGTGCGTCGGCCTCGCGCTCCAGTTGTTTGATCTGCGCATCGGTGACCAGCCCGCGCTCCTTGAGCACGCCGGCCAGGTGCACGATCGGGTCCTGCTGGCGCCAGCGCTCGACGTCCTCCTTCTTGCGATAGAGCTCGGCGTCGAACATCGAGTGCGCGCGGAAGCGGTAGGTGATGCACTCCAGGAAATACGGCCCTTTGCCGCTTCGCACGTGAGCCACTGCCTTGTGCGCCTGGGTCTCGACCGCGAGCACGTCCATGCCGTTGACCGTGGCCGCGGGCACGGCGTAGGCGTCGGCCTTCTTGGCCAGGTTGGGCACGGGCTCCGAGCGCTCCAGCGGCACGCCCATGGCGAACAGGTTGTTCTCGCACACGAACAGGACGGGCAGCTTCCACAGCGAGGCCAGGCTCATCGATTCGTGGAACTCCCCCTCCTGCACTGCGCCGTCGCCGAAGAAGCAGCAGGTGACGACGCTTCGCCCCTGCATCTTGTCCGCCAGCGCCAGCCCCACGGCAAGCGGCAGCCCGCCGGCGACGATGGCGTTGCCGCCGTAGAAGCGCGTGCTCGCGTCGAACAGGTGCATCGAGCCTCCGCGCCCGCGACTACACCCCTCCTGTTTGCCGAACATCTCGGCCATGATGGCCTTCATGGACACCCCGCGGGCCAGCGCCTGGCCGTGCTCGCGGTAGGTGGCGACCACGCAATCCTCCGGCCTCAACGTCTCGATCACGCCCACGGCCACGGCCTCCTCGCCGTTGTACAGGTGCAGGAAGCCGCGGATCTTCTGGGCGCCGTAGAGCTCGGCGGACTTGTCCTCCAGCCGCCGGATGCGCACCATTTGCCGCAGCAGGTGCAGCCCGTGCTCGTGGTCGAGTTCGGCCACTGCGCTTGCATGCGTCTGCAATTTCTTATACTATTGACAGATGATGGTGACAAGGAGTAGGGTAAGCAGGAGCAAAGGAGGCTTACCCGATGGCCAACCAAAGCGGGCTGGTCAAAGAGAGCTTGGGTCGTTTA